>Ga0247778_1000089_pt1 | contig 154738 bp, 113 predicted proteins | sample UWRJL049202B5_FD_179939 | JGI IMG/M metagenome (GOLD analysis project Ga0247778, IMG submission 179939) | Plant litter microbial communities from Arlington Agricultural Research Station in Wisconsin, United States - UWRJ-L049-202B-5 | ecosystem: Environmental > Terrestrial > Plant litter >... | reverse complement strand
CTCCATATCGCAATTAAAAACCAGTGTTGCCGGATACCAGGTAACCCGAAGACTTCCTATATAGGCCCGGTAGTAGACTAGACACCTCTGACCAGCTCTCTTCCTGATCGCGAATGCTAAGTATGCCCCTTGAATCATCGTCGTCGTCGTCGTGATTATTGGAGGCGTGGAGAGCCGCACCGCAATCCACCAACCTCCTCTAATTGAGCTCAGAAATCCTCGCGTATGCATACGATACATATGCACAAGAAAGTGGACCAGGTCTGCGGCCAATCACAAAGGTCCCCTCGGCACTCCACGCTAGATTTTTGCGATTCTTCGAATGAAACTCATAGCGGTATCAAAGGTAGACAATCAGGCAGGCTCAGACAACTTAAGTTGGCATCAGTAAGCGTTGAATCCCCCTCTCCTTATTTCTTCGAATCTGGGTAGTATCACGTTAATTAGCTTCTACAGTAAAAGTAGGGATTTACAATATGTCGTGCTCGCCAAGAGCTTCTACAGTAGTGTGGGGGAAGTGGGGGGAAGCGGGCAAGGGTTGAAGCAGGAACTTCATCTATTATTTGCTCAAACACCGGCGGCAGCTGCGGGAAGTCTAGTACTAGCATTCAGCTGGGAATGGAGCGAATCTTGGCAGGCATACGGGCACTACTTCGTCCTTGCCGCAATTCCAAGTTGGCAGCTGGCAGCCCCTGAATCTCCCCCTCCCCATTCTTTAATGAGACTAGCGCCTCGCTTGTGAAGCACGTCAGTCTCCAGAGCCCTGTCCTTAACACTTTCTCACCGACGCTTGTCAGAAGCAAACTCAAATTTAAATTCGCGACAGACATCGTCTTCTTGCCCATCAGAGTTTCTCCGCCGTGGCCACTGACCCATCGCTCATTAAGCAATAGCATAATGACTGCCAAACAGACGTACGCGAACACCTTCCCCCAGACCGTACCCGTCCCCCTACCCGTCCCCGCACCCCATACCAAGATATCGCCATGATGGCTTCGACATGATACATATATATATACTGACTCTACCATGATAAGGAACGTCGACGTTTTAGTCATTGGTGCTGGCCCCACTGGCTTGGGTGCTGCGAAACGGCTTCAGCAAACGGTAAGCATATTCATTCCTACCTATATAGGTGCTCCATGGACGTAAAAACCTTGCAGTGCTAACGAATCTGTGTCCTTTCCAGAACAAAGCATCATGGCTCATCGTCGATTCTAACGAGACGCCCGGCGGTCTCGCATCCACCGATGTCACCCCCGAAGGATTCGTGAGTACTATACCTGTTGAGGCTATGCCTATACTACATCTTACTCACGAAGCAATTCTCCCTTCTAGCTGTTTGATGTTGGTGGTCATGTCATCTTTTCCCACTACAAATACTTCGACGATTGCATCAATGAAGCTCTGCCCAAGGATACGGATTGGTATACACATCAGGTCAGTGTCTAAGTTTAATTCATTCATTCCCTATAATTGTGTGGTGTACTGCTCAAAATTTGTCTCAAGACCTACACGGGAAAAGCATAAGTACTGACTATTGATGGTAAAATAGAGAATTTCATACGTTCGTTACCAGGGCCAATGGGTACCTTATCCATTCCAGAATAATATCGCGGTCTTAGACAAAGAAGAAAAGGCAAAATGCCTGGACGACCTTGTGGATGCTGCCCTCGAAGCCCGTACACGAGATCCGTCCGATAAGCCCAAGAATTTTGACGAATGGAACCAAAGAAATGTCGGAAATCGCTTGAACGAGATTTTCAGTGAGTTATCCTGGTTGGCTTATACTTCCTGTTGGTGTCGCTGGAAAATGATTATCTTCCTGCAGCATCAACGTTATTGCCCCGAGCCGACACGCGATATCTGATCCATATACTGATCAATTACTGACTTTGAGTGCTAAAGTGCGTCCTTACAACTTCAGAGTGTGGGCCGTCCCTACTTCTAAGGTATGTGTATACATTAAACCCCAGGATGCTTTCACCGCTAATTCTGCGCTTTCGGTTTAGATGAACGCAACTTGGGTCGGAGAGCGTGTTGCCGCCCCCAATGTGAAACAGTTAATCCGTAACGTTGTCCTCGATAAGGTGGCCGGAAATTGGGGCCCGAATGCTACCTTCCGATTTCCAGCCAATGGAGGCACCGGCGGTATCTGGATTGCTGTAGCTAAGACTCTGGAACAAAAGAAGACAAAATTTGGTGCAAATGCTACTGTAACCAAAATCGATGCTGAGAAGAAGAAAGCCTATTTGAAAGACGGTCAGTCTTGTTCTATCCCTCTTCGTCTTCTGCTTGCAAGAAGAGTACCCCTTTGACTACAGAACACGAAGCCACTGCACGGCTAAGCTAAGCTAATGTTCGAATCCATACTAGGCACCGTAGTCAATTACAGCTCACTTATCTCCACTATGGCTATTGATAGCCTCGCTCAATCTTTAGGAGATTCTCACCTCCAAAAACAACTCAAACCGCTCTTCTACTCCTCTACGAATGTTATTGGGGTAGGTATCCGCGGAAAACGTCCCGGGCGCATTGGTGATAAATGCTGGGTAAGTGGGCTTTTTCAACCCTTTTTGTTAATCTCAAGTGTTCTACCAGTTGCTAACTCTTGGGTTAAATATAAAGTTGTACTTCGTCGAGGACAATTGTCCCTTCTACCGCGCTACTATCTTCTCCAACTATTCCCCTTTCAACCAGCCAAACGAGGACGTCAAACTTCCAACGAAGAGACTCGCCAATGGCAAGAAACCCGCGTCGACGTCGAGCCCACAGGCGGGACCTTACTGGTCGTTGATGCTTGAAGTATCTGAATCTTCATATAAACCAGTCAATCACGACACATTACTGGAAGACTGCATCGAGGGACTCATCAACACCAGCTTGCTAGATCCTGAAGATGAAATCGTCAGTACATATATCCGCCGTTTCGATCATGGATATCCTACTCCTAGCGTGGAACGCAACGGTGTCTTAGTCGAAGCTCTCCCTTACCTCCAGAGCAAAGACATTCTTTCTAGAGGTCGTTTCGGAGCTTGGAAATACGAAGTTGGGAATCAAGGTCTTTCCCCTTGTTCGCAGCCCGCACAACAGCTAATTTCCCCCAGATCACTCGTTCATGCAAGGTGTTGAGGCCGTTGACAACATCATCTCTGGCGGCGTTGAGCTTACCCTCAACAATCCTGATTTCGTCAACAGCCGTTCGAACACCGAACGTCGTTTGACCAGCTTTAAAGCTGCAAACGGTACGAAATAAAAGGAAGCAATTCGAATCTCCAATTGATTATTGGCCGAGATTCCAATAGAGGGAGAGATTGTCTCAAGAAGGGACCGAAAAAAGAAGAAGAAAAATCAGTGAGGTAGATACGGCTTGATTTAGAATTTGTTTTCTTTGAACGGGCCCTTGTTGAAGCCTCGAAGCCAGGCTTCGAGCTTCCTTTGCATTCTCACAATCTCTTGGCAGCTAGATGTCTGAATTAACTAGAACCTCTCAGAGCGCTTTAATTAGACAGATTCCATTCCTTATTTCATTACCTCTTGAGATCCCACTGCAACAGCATTCTCGTGGATAAAATCGGCGTAGCACTAATTGGTATTATTCTAGTGCCGCAACTTCTAATAAAATGGTATATGTTCGTCTTAATCAAATTCGACGGTTATAAAGACCCCTATATACCTATAGAATTAAGTCCCGCTCTCTGCTCTCAAGCCCACTGCGCCGACGCCAATGCCGCAGCAGCGGACACAAAAGCCTGAGGAATATCTACCACAAGTACTCGCACATTATTCGTCGCCATCCAGCCTTCTAGTGCTGCCAGACTCTGCTTCGGCGTCGCCTTTTTATCCTTCACAGCACGCTCGTACTTCAGCAAAGCGGGTACAAAAGGCCAATGTCCGTTGGCGAGCACGAGGCTCCAGAAGTGCAACCACCACGCTACGGTGTTTGACACCGGGGGTGGGTAGACGAGGTTGAGGATGCAGAGCAGAGTCTGCAGCTCGCTGAGAACGACCACCGGGATGAAGATTCGGGCTACCAAAAGACGGAACCATCGCTGGAAAGTGGGCGAGGCGTCGTGCTCGGTGCGGGAGATGTGAGGGGGGAGGAAGGAAGTGAAGGCGTAGTATTGTGCTATGCGGTTGGTTACGCTGTTCACGTGCATAAGTATGAGTTTGTTGACATCGGTTAGGAGGTGAAGATGCGTACAGTATCAATGTGATCAGTGCAGGGGAGAATCGCAGGAGGCCAAGCCCAACTGGAAATTCTCTGATGTCAGGAAAGATACCCATAGAGACTTTCTTCAGCCTAGCGTCTTGAGTGATTCTAGATTTTACAGTCAAGAGAAAGTGTGTTAGTGAGTCTGCAGCAATATGCGGTTTTATTGCAAATGCTGACAACCAGGTTTTCATGCTTATGCAGCCGACGGACTCGGAGTCATGCAAGTTACCGTAAGCCGGTCCCATGGTATTCAGCTAATGCAAGCTCGGAGCCGTTATGCATTGGACTACGTCCGACACTTATGTTGCATTTTACATGCGGAGGATAAACACTACGTCCGACATTGATTGTTGCATATCGTACGCCAAGGGGGGTCTGACGATAGAAGTGAAGGCTCAATTCAAGTGATCCCGTATCACGTTAGAAGAGGGGTAACATTCGAATAGTACCCTTCGTAGAATGCAGGTATTCACTACTCAACACCTACAGGTACCTTCCGAAGATTAGAACGAATGCACTAAACATACCTGCCATAAGCATAATGCATCGAATATTCAAATCCACATTCTTCAATTTCGAATTCTTGCGTATTTTATCAATGGCGCCGTTCGGTGGCGCTGAAATAGCAGAATGTCTCGCTGCAGCAGGCCAAATCAAAGACCTCGACCCCGAGAGTTGGAACCACGCATGGCACGAGCAGGCGGAAAAAGCTGAACGATTAGCCAAGGAGGCAAGCTTGCACGGGGATACTGTATCTGCAAGGAAGGCTTTCATGCGCGCATCCAATTACTTTCGAGCTGCTGGCTACATGTTTGATGGGCGGCCGCAAAGCCCACATCGAGACCAAATACTGGCTTATACTGAGCGCGTAGTCACCAATTTTCGCAAAGGCGCAGCGCTTTTACCAGGCAAAGTATTTCCCTTGGAGATCTCGTATAATGAGGATGAGTTTGATTCCGTCAAGCTCCCTGGCTATCTGTACATGCCACCCGCGTCTGCGCGTCTCCCAGGAAAGGTCCCAATCCTGTTGAGCATAGGCGGCGCCGACTCTATACAAGAAGAGATATACTTCATCAATAGTCTCGCGCCAGATTCGGGTTACGCGCTACTTACATTCGAGGCTCCAGGGCAGGGCACAGTGCTACGTCGACATGAGATTGAGATGCGGCCCGATTTTGAAGTCATCATTGGCAAAGTGCTCGATTTCCTCACTGGCTTTGCGCTCGAGCCTTCCCACAAACTGCTCGATCTCGATCTTGACCGCATAGCGCTCGCAGGCTCCTCGATGGGCGGATATTTCGCCTTGCGTGGCGCCTCAGATGCTCGTGTCAAGGCATGCGTCGCTATAGACGCGTTCTACGACATGTGGGACTTTGCGACACACCACACGTCTCCATGGCTCCTTGGGCTCTGGCAAGATGGCTGGATATCAATGGGCGCTATGAATGGGCTCTTGCGAGTCGCAAGCCGATTGAACTTCCAGCTCCAATGGGAACTGACGCTCACGCAATGGCTGTTCGGCGTTGAGTCGCCAGCAGAGGCATTGCAAGAGATGAAAAAATATTCGCTCAGGGGAGGGCGCTTGGAAAAAGTGAAATGTCCGGTGCTGGTGAGTTCGGCGACGCAGTCGCTGTATCTCGAGCCATCAGTTGATGCGCAGCGTATACTGGATGAATTGGCACATCTCCCCGCTGGACACAAACGGCTCTGGGTTGCGAGCGAGCCTGAGGATGGCGGACTGCAGGCTAAGGTGGGTGCTTTTGGTCTGTACGCGCAGCGTATGGTACAATTTCTCGATGAACACTTTGGTATTGAGAGGGACATCGATGAAAATTTGCTGGAGCCTAAGCTGGCGAATGGCAATGGCAAAGCTCACTAAGTCGTTGGAGATATACTTCGTATAAGCCCAGGAACTTTGAAATTCTACTTCTTCTGTATACGGTTGTTCTTGGTCTTCAAACATATCTTGTTGAGTGAATACAGGGCATTCCAAGAAGCATCAAATTTGCCTATCTGAAACCACCAGGCACTGTCTCGTTGCCAATAACGTGTGACATCTTGTACCAGCGAGCGTATATAAACTTCTAAATAATATTTTGCATCTGCTTTATGAATTTCTAGCCAAGCCTTAGGCCAGATTTTGCAATTCGAATGACTGAGGTTGCATGCCTCTACCTTCAATGCTGTACAGGGCCTGGGGGGTACTCTCGAATCATAACCTTTCAACCTCTGCTTTGCCCATGAATTTGCCAAACTTATGTACAAGCAACAACAGCCTCGCACATCCTCAAATACACATGTCTCATGTCACATCTTATATGCAACCACCATATCGACCAAGTACTTCCGGCCTGCAGACAGGCCTACATTAAGATAATGAAATGTCCACAGGGTCGAGCGTACGAGTGACGGAATCCACAAATTGGCGAAGTTCACGAATTCGTTGACAAAAGTTCCAGAATGAGATTCACCGCCTCTTTCGCCTCCCCTAGCTGGCCCCATAAACGAGCTGCCACCGGCTCCTCTGCCCAAATTGAATTCAAACAGGATCTGCTTGTGCTCGAAATGGAATGACCACTGCCTCTTGCGTGAAGGCGATAGCAATACCAGGTCGTAGCCGGTTTCAGTGCGTCCACCAACGGAGCTACGGACATCCCCTCCGTAAGCAGGCGATAGCACAAAGTGGTCCTCCAGAGTGCTCGTGTTTGTAACGTTTCTAGTCGAGTTTACCCTGAGGGAGGACGAAAATATTGGCACCCCGCTGTACGACAATAGAAGATTGCCTTCTCTCCCTTCGTCTGCTGTTGAGGCCCAATAGCTGATGGCGTATGGTCCAACGGTAGCACGAAGGAATTCATACTCCTTGAGCATTTCGAACCAGGTCCGACTTTGCCATATTCTCTCGGCACCACCAATTCCATCCTCGAAAGACAACCGCGATCCCATGATTTGAAGATCAACTGCGGTGAGTGCTGCTGGCATTGGCTCCATCCAATACATCCCGCGGACCATGTCGTATGGGGCTAAAGCATCTGCTGGCGGTGGCCAAATGGAACCATCAGCACACCTAGGTTTCGCAGTGCTTTGCAGCTCCATGGTACCGCGGATAGAAGGCGCGTCAAAAGTCACCAATGCATGGCTCATGTTGTGCGCTATGCGGAACTTATACACCGCCCCCTCTCTGACCCACCTCCCAGTAGTATGAGTAGTGCAGAACTCGATGATGGATTGCTCTGCATAGTCAATGAGCGAAGCCCTGGTACCATTTGGGAATGTGATATCCAAATTTATCCGCAGGTCTCCGGGACCCAAGAAGTTGAATTCTGGATCCCTGTAAAAGGCAATCAAAATTCCAGAGTCACCTCCGGCTGATATTGCGTCAAACTCCCACTGCTCACCCGTGCTAGCATTAGAGGAGGTAAAATGAGGTGCCAGTGGGTGGTGCGAATTGGAAGTGAAGAACGGGACGGCGCCTGAAGTCAAACTTCCATATGCTGACATATGAGATACCTGGCACTGAGATTCTTCATCTTCGAGGGTAAGCTGGCTATCCCAAGCTCCAACGGGGAGAGGTTCGTATGGTGTGCCGATCTCAAACTGATTTGCGTGGGACAGGGAGAGCAGCAACAGCACGTGAGCTTTCAGCACATGACTACCAACTTGAAGCTTCATCTTGATATCTGTGACCTGGGAGAAAGAAATATCGGCTGAAAAAGACCCAGCCACTAATGTAATAGAGTGTGGATGAGCCTACTGCTGGTATGGCCCAGGAGTTGCGTCTCCGATTTCAAAGTCGGAGCTCCGGGACGAGTCCGTGTATTAGCTACAGAGCATCATCCACGACCCCCACAAAGTTGTCTTGGCACGGTCAAACTTGCAGGTATTGAAAGCGAGAATAATAGTCTGTTTTAGGTTAGCCAATGCTGAGGAGATCACTCAGATAGATTAAGTAGATTTTGGGTCTTGCCTGGTAATAAGTGGAACATCGTGGGAAAATCCTCATAGAGACATCTGCTAGTGACTTGAAGTAGAAGAGCTGCTCAAGATTCAAAGTACTATAACAGCATATCTCTATTGTACGACTATGTCTTATTCTCTCCCCGGCGGCTTCACGCCTTCCGCTATCGACGTTCCAGCCAAGTTCTCTGGTATTATCGAAGCCACTCCAGACGGCAAGCCCATCATAGCGCATAGTCTATTCCTTCCGACTCCCAGACCAGACGAAGTTGTCATAAAGAACATAGCAGTCTCTATCAACCCTTACGACTGGAAGATGCCTCGCAATTACCCTTCTCCTGGTGCCCGGATCGGCTGTGAAATGTACGGTGAAGTCTTAGCCATAGGTCCCGATGCGCGGATCAGGCGGCCAGATATCCAGCTTGGAAGTAGAATCTGTGGCGCTATTCATGGTGCAAATCCAAGTGACCATGATTCGGGCTCTTTCTGCGACTACGTGTCAGTACCCGCCGACCTTGTCATTCGACTACCAGCGGAATACTCACCCGGCATGGCCGCAGCATTGGGAGGCACGTCGTTTTGTACCTTGGCTCTGACACTCTGGCAGACCTTGAAGTTGAAAGGTAGGCCCTCTCGGCCATTAGATTCAACCAAGCCGGCCCCTCATATCCTGGTCTATGGCGGAAGTACGGCGACCGGTACTATGGCTCTACAATTGCTAAAACTGTGAGTCTTTCCGTTCTGAATCCAAGAACAGATTGGAGAGGAAGGTATCAGAATGAGCTCACATCTCAAATACACAGTTCGGGCTACAAACCTATCACGACTTGCTCACCGCGAAATTTCGAGCTCGCAAAGCACTACGGAGCTGAAGCTGTCTTCGACTACCACTCGCCGAAGTGTGGAGCTGAAATCAAAGCATACACTCGCGGCGGGGTAGGATATGTAATCGATACTATTACGGACGGAAGGTCGCAAGCAATCTGTCACTCTGCGCTTGGTCGTGCGGGCGGCTTATACGCCGCGCTCGAGAGTCCCTCAGAAGCTTTCAACACGCGCCCACGAACCGTAAAGGTGGAGTTCGTGGTGGGCTTGTGCAGTTTAGGCCGCGAGGTTGCTATCTCTGATGACTATTATCGGCCTGCGGATCCGCGTTTGCGCCAGCGCGCAAGCCAGCTGTTCGATGAGATGCAGCCATTTGTGGAGAAAGGAAGACTTGAACCACATCCGCATAGAGTGATCGGGCATGGATATGAGAACGTGTTGAAGGGAATTGATATGCTAGAAGGGGGAGTCTCGGGCGAAAGATTGGTCGTGCTCATCAAATAGTCGGGGGTTGTTTGCAAATTGCTAGGTTCCTGGGGGTGGGTGGGGCGAAGAGAAAAGGGGCTCGCTGAATTGGGACAAGTTTGAGGGGTATATCATCACTTCATTGTAGAGCTCTCTTCAGAATTCGGTCGTGTAAAGGCTCGAAAGTATTCTCATCGCGAATTACGAACAATTTAAGAAGTGTAAACTAAGAGATTTGCCCGGTTACCAATAGGTAAGACGCTAGAGCTCACAGACGAACAGCTCCATTTATGTGCTATCGTGTAATCTATCATTGGACTGTAAGCAGCGCTGGTTCATTCCCATCTTTCATTTCCTGAAGGATTTCGGAAACAGTCAAAGCATCATTGAAGTACTGTTTCATCATGTATCCTATTGCCACTGAGTGAGTGGCACCTTCTAGCTACTCATGGGGCCGTCTTCAGATCGTCAATATCAAGCTCCATAATTTCTCTTCGCCGAACCAAGATCCTCGCCGTAGGGCTCCTCTGCATAGCAAATCCCTTGGTGAACGGGCGAACGTCTGTACCAGGAGCAAGACGCCATTCGTATTTGATCAGAAGATGACAAAGGGCAATCTTTAGCTCATTCGCCGCAAAGAAACGGCCGGGGCATGCATGTTCGCCATGGCCAAATCCAAGATGGTCTTGGGTCGTGGAGACCAACTGAGACGTGTTCTCGTTGCCTGGTTGCGACCGCAACTTGACGAAGCGGTATGGATCCCATACTTCTGGATTTGGATACACTTCAGGACTCGTCATACGGTACGTGTCAACGTGAAGCCTCATACCCTTCTTAAGCTCGGTGCCATCCGACAAATGGAAGTCTTCTTCAACGCTACGGCGCATCAAGGCTAAAAAGAAGACCATTAGTCGTCGGAAAGCTTCAATGCTAAAAATAGGCGTTAAAGGAACGCGCACGTACCGTAACCGATGGGCCTTAGACGCTGAGACTCCTTCAAGACACTATCAAGTAATTTCATATTGTAAAGTGAGGTCTTCCTCCAACCATCGGCTCGAAGAATTCCAACGATTTCATCTCTTAAAGGCTGCATTATCTCCGGATGCTGTGCAATATCGAGCATAGTTTGGACAAGGAGATCGGTTGACGTGTGAATTGCAACGAAGGATATCATCAGCTGAAACGTTCTCATATCAAATTCACATCCTTTTGCCTCTGCTTCCTGGGTCACCCAGTCTAGTGCATCATTGAATACCGGAATCTCTTTTCCAGATGTACGAGCCTCTTCCTTAACTCGTCTTCGCTCGGCGATGACAGGAGCTATGATTTTACTTGCTGTGTCGAACTGATCTCGAACAAGTTTGCATTCAGGAATAAACCACTGGAAAACTTTTCGTAGCTGTGGCGGATAATGCTGAAATTTTCTGATTGCAGCGAACATGTTGATGGCGTATTCTTTTGTTATCTTCAACCAAGCTTCGTTGCGACAGAGCTGATCGCCAAGAAAGACTCGTGACGCCATACGGGAGACTATATCAAGTACGGATGGTCCAATCGCAATTTCACGCCATTCTGGGCTAATTAGTATGCCTGTACCACGGATGAGAGCTAACAAATCGCATCTAGACTGACCTCGAGAATCTCCTAGGTTGAGAGAAACGGCCAAGGCAGCTTCATCAGACAGAGGCTCGGTAACCTTGGCTAGTATTTTCTCAGTATTGACTCAAGCACGTCCACACGGCTCTTGAGTACTATGGGTGGTGACTTACTAAGAAGTTTAGTCAAATGCTTCTTAGCCACAATCTGAAATAGATCATCGGGTCTACCAAAGTCTGCATATGGCTTGAATCCGGAAAGAGTTCCAAAACCATCCTAAGTAACGACGTTGACCAGTCAGTGTCACCATAGATTGAATTCACGGCAATACAGACTGACTTGTCTAGTGGCTCCCGCAAAGCTGAGCTTGGGTTCATTGCGAATCTCGTTGGCGAATTCGCCGGGCAATATAACCGTGTCACCCCAATCCGTCAACATACGGAATGGCTTTTTAGGCCATAGTTTCCTGGCTTTTGCCAATAGGCCTTTTGAGGAACTTAAATGTAGCTCCTAATTTAAACACAACCCATCAGCTCCGTATCTTGCCGTTTTCTTGTGAACTCGATCGGTTCCACTTACTCTGGCTTCAGAAGCTGAAAAAAACTTCGGAGGGTTGATGATAGGAAGTTTCTTGATGCTTGAATTGAAGGAAGTCCACGAATAGACACCAATGGTTACAAGGACTATGAAAAGAGGGTACAGTAGCGAGTCAGGGGATAGATAGTAGGACTGTGGAAATAGATCTCTCGTCAATGACGCTATTACAGAACTAGATGCCATAGTTTGCGGTATCGCAATTCGAAGTTTTGATCAATGAACAGGAGAGATTAGGGAGATTTAGTGGAGGGGTTTCTTTACTGCTTATAGTAGCCAGAAGTCGCCATTTCCCTTGTCCGCTCGCTCGTTCTACTTTACCCAAATTCCGAAAGCCAATCACCTTGCGGACTGGATACATTCATGAAAACTTCCAGTCTAACGCATTACTGATCTAGAGCTGCAAACTAATGATGCATCCGGCTGGTGATGGTACGTTGTGCCAAGGTTGTAGAGGGGCTCTCCTGATTCGTCCCTCGGATGCATGCAAAACGGGGGGCCGAAGTCCGAAGTAAGCTCCGACGTAGCTCAAAGCAGATACTAACAGCATTGCGTACCTCTTGCAAAACGCTGATTACACAATGGCCTCCATGTAGGTAAGATGTGACTTTGGAGTTACAGTCGACACGTGCAGACTCTGTTACTCGGGCACGTTACCGTGCCTTATTAACCCAGTACACAACGCATGTAGCCCAGTTCTCACCTCGACCACACGGCTTAGATCGAAGACAGTATGGCTTCTCTTGTTTTAGGAGGCATTGGGTTTTTGAGTTTCACATTTGTTGTTGCAGGAATTGTAAGTTGACCAGTCCAACATATCAAACTAGGGACGTATCAATGCCAACCAACTTTGCAGCTTCTTGCATACATAGTCTACGTTGTCCTCTATCGATTGTTCATACATCCTATCTGCTCATTCCCAGGCCCTTTTTGGAACCGTCTCTCAAACTTTCCTCGCGCCTATCAAGTCCTTCTCGGCAATTTGCCATTCCATGTCAGAGATCTTCATCAGCAATACGGTCCAGTAGTTCGTATCTCGCCCAACGAGTTAGCATTCTCTGATCCCCAGGCTTGGAAGGATATCTATGGTCATCAGGCCGCTGGTCATAGGCAGTTTCCGAAGTATTTGGGTTTCTATCAGCCCTTCTCTCGCCAGGCATCATCAATTCTTGCAGCCCCACCTGATGAGCATAGTCTTATCCGCCGCCAATTAGCCCCTGGCTTTAGCGATCGCAGTATGCGTGGCCAGGAGCAAATTATAGGTTCATACGTTGATCTTTTGATCCAGCGGCTGCATTCTCATGCTGCAAACGGGACCAAAGCACTAAATATGCGGGAGTGGTTGACATGGACTACTTTCGATGTAATTGGCGATCTTGGCTTTGGTAGCTCCTTTCAATGTCTGGAGAATAGTAACTACCACCCCTGGATCAAACTAATTACCCATACAATCAAGCAGAATGGCCGCTTGCACGCGTTAGGCCTGCTGGGATTTAACCCTATATTAGGGTGGCTTCTTGCGAAGGGCTTCTTCAAAAAGCAAGATCAGCATATGGGTATAGTAAAGGAAAAGCTTCTACAGAGAATGAAACTGGGCGCGGAACGACCAGATCTTATTGAAGGATTAATCAGCCAGAACAATAAGTTGGTTAGTGATTGTATACTCAAATACCTGCCCGGACGTGGTACAACTTTTGCCAAGTCACATTCTCTAATTCAAAAACAGCAACTACCCTTTGATAAACTTGAGATGAATGCAAAGACAATCATCGTCGCCGGATCTGAGACGACATCCACATTACTGAGTGGTGCTGTCTTCCTATTGACTACGCACCCTAAAGTCCTGGAAAAGCTCGCCCACGAAGTAAGATCATCCTTCTCGAACGACAAGGAGATCACTCTACTCTCAGTCGGTAACCTTCGCTACATGTTCGCATGTATCAATGAGTCGTTTCGCCGCTATCCTCCAGTCGGTACTGGCCTGCCACGAGAGGTGCCCAGGGGAGGGGCCGAAGTTGCTGGACACTTCGTACCCGAAGGTACTGTGACAGCTGTTTGGCAATGGGCCATCAATCACGACCCGAAGAACTTCAATAGGCCGATGGGGTTCCATCCAGAACGGTTTCTTGGGGATCCGGCCTTCAAAAGTGACAAACTGGACGCCATGCAGCCATTCAGCGTGGGGCCAAATAATTGCATCGGAAAGAAGTAATCTTCCCGAGATCTTCACAAGGATGTGACTGACTGTGCCAAAGTCTAGCATATGCCGAAATGCGTCTCATTTTGGCCAAAATTATCTTCAATTTTGACATGAGGATCGCGGATGACAGTAAGAATTGGCTTGAAACGCAGAGGATCTATGCCCTCTGGGATAAGCCAGCGTTGAATGTGTATCTAATGCCAATCGATTGAAGCACTCGATTGGTGATACAACCTCGAGTTATTTGAGAATAATCTTGTGACTGAAAGGCACGCTATGCAAATTTATCGTGAGGATTGCGTGCTACAGAAACTAGCCCAAATCCAGGGCATTCGAAACTGCGCCGCATTCTGTTGTGGGTCGCCATGATTTCTGAGGCGGTATCCTAGTCAAAGATTCCACAGCAGCCAGTCCCCTATCCAGCCTATCCACTAGACCCCTGCCCCGAGTAGCTTCAGGGGTTCATGCCCTGGAGGATTTGCAATCATCGCTGCAGCCCCTCCGTAGAACTGGCCATTCCCATGATTGTAGGGGTGCACCAGGTGCTCAGGGGTTTTCGGATATGCAGTGCTTGAAGATTCATCAACTACAGAGAACCCACTAAAAAGTATTGACCTTCTACCGTAGCAGTCGGTCCACTGAAGAGTTCCAATATGTCTCAAAACTCCATGTAGCTACCACAGTCCAAGCCATATTACGCAGTATGGAGTAATATCACTTCGTCTCGCGAAACAAATAGAGAGCAGCCAGCAAAATATCAACATTTGGGCGGTCCATAGGGCTTTTAGCGAGTGGCGCCAAATTTCCTAGCGCACCTTAGCAAATTTTAGTGGATCGACACACCGGAAAGGCAAGACGTTTTAGTGGGTTCTTCGTAGATCGGGTACTGTAGCCAAAAAAAATCATAAAAATCGCGATTTTTGATTCAACCTGACAAGATAGTTATAAGGTTGTGTTTTGATCCTGCTTTTTTTGTTCGCAAGCATGCGGCGGACACCCATGGCTTCGTGATTTAGCCAGGCCCCAGGTTGCCCTGCGGAATATCGTACATGTCAAGGGCCTATCACGTCAGCGATGTGCTTACCCTTATTGCAAGGCTCACCCTTCAGTATTCCCTGAGAAGGTAGGCTCGAATCTAAGTTCCAGATGATTGCTAATGCTTTATTCTTGATTTCTGAGAATAATCCGCGAAGTCGATGTTCTTAGATACAGTACATCTTTTGACGAAAGACCCTCTTCGACAGCTATTTGCTATTAACAACAATCTTTTTGCTGACACCGAGAGCTTGGCCCTACGACGAAAACCACCCTCTAGTATCTGTTGCGATGACCACGCAAAAAGGGGAGAGCCCCGATTACGACGAGAAGCTGGGTGACTCGGAGAATGTCTTGGGTCAGTTGGAGCGTCCGAAAATTATCCAGTCATGGAGACGATGGATGAGAAACCCTCTGAAGAAAAAGAAGCTGCCCCCCGTTCCAACAGAACGCCCTGTGAGCAAAGAGGAAAGCGCAAGTTGGTTCAGTCAATGCCTTTTCCTCTGGATGAACTCCTTGATGGCTGTGGGCTACAATCGTCCTCTCGAACTCATGGATTTTCCTCTCCTCAACAAAAATCGACGGTCGGGACCTCTCACTGAAAGAATCACCAAAGATTTTAAGAAGCGAGTCGCCCGCGGTGACAAGCACGCCCTGCTCAGTGCCATTAACAAAGTCTTCTTCTTCGAATTCTGGTTCGGCGGCCTAAGTCTTTTTTTCGCGAACGCAGTGATGACTGTGTCACCAATCATGCTCAAATACCTGATTTTGTATATTGGTGATGCCTATTACCGAGACTTATCTCCTACGGGCAAAAGCATTGGTTTGGGAATTGGTCTCATTGCAATGCAAGTGGCTGCGGGCTTGAGTATGAATCAGTTTCAGTATCGAGGCATGATATGCGGAGGCATGACGAGAGCCAGTCTAATCAGCATGATTTACGCCAAAAGCCAAGTCATCTCAAATCGAGCAAGAGCTGGAAGGTCTAAGGAGGTACACACACCGGAAGGAGACCAGAGAAAAAGTAATACGCCGAACAAGAAGAAGTGGCCTAGGCGATCCGCGGAAGAAGGCTCGCAGAATGGCTGGTCCAACGGCCAAATCACGAACTTAATGAGCGCAGACACATACCGCATCGACCAAGCAGCGGGATGGTGCCATCTTCTATGGGTCAGCCCAATCCAAATTATTGTTACTCTCATCGAATTGATCATCAACATTGGTGTGAGCGCCCTGGCTGGGTTTGGCATGTTTTTTGTTGCGGCACCAATCTTGGCTTGGATTATCCAAGTAATGGCGAGACATCGACGACGCGTGAGCAAAATCACGGATAGCAGAGTTAATCTAACAGAAGAAATTCTGACGGGAGTGAGATTTGTGAAGTATTTCGCATGGGAGACCAGTTTTCTTGATAGGCTGAAGCAGCTAAGGGCTAGAGAAATAAGAGGGATCCAATTTCTCCTAGGCATCAGGAATGGCCTCAATGGAATTACTGTGGTACGTCTCCTTGAGTTTTCATATGGCTATCCCGTGATATTCATATTTGAGCAAGTGGCTTTTGTCAATATCTTATAAATACAAGATTGATAAAACCTTCTTAGCAAACGTAAATTCATTCGGCAAGCTAATCTCCCGGTGATAGTCTCTACCAGTATTTGCCGCAGTTCTAGCATTCGTGGCTTACTCACTCACCCACACGTCGTTCGAACCTGCCACCATATTCTCCTCTCTTGCTCTCTTCCTTTCTCTTCGCGGACCTCTTCTGATGTTGCCGTCTGCTATTGCCATGACAATCGATGCCTACGTTAGCTTCGGCCGAATCCAAGATTATCTTCTGGCCGAAGAAGAAGTGGAGTCTCGCAACATTGATGTGAGCCTCAAGGAGTCGTTGAAGATGACTGATGCAAGCTTCACCTGGGAAATGGCTGGCCAGCAACAGAAAGACACAGATCAAAAAGACGACTTCGAGGGTTCAAATTTGCAGAAGCAGGAAAGGATAGCCGCAGGGATACCCAATGCAGAGAGCGGTGACGAAGAGCCTTTCCATTTGGACAATCTAGACTTCACTTTTGATCGAGAGGAATTAGTCGCCATCGTGGGCTCTGTAGGATCTGGGAAGTCCTCCCTCCTCGCTGCTCTCGCGGGGGATATGCGATTGAAATCAGGCACTGTGACACAAAGTTCCTCGATAGGCTATTGTCCACAATACGCTTGGATTCAGAATACCACCATCAAAGAGAATATCACCTTTGGACGGCCGTTTGAACAGGAAAAGTACCAGCGAGTTATCCAGGCTTGCGCCCTACAACCCGATCTGGATATGTTACCACAAGGAGACAAAACAGAGGTTGGCGAACGAGGTATTACTCTCAGTGGTGGGCAGAAACAAAGACTCAACATCGCGCGAGCTATCTATTTCGACGCCAATATTGTTCTTCTCGATGATCCTTTAAGTGCTGTTGATGCTCATGTGGGGGAGCACATTTTCAAGGAAGCTATCTGCGGGCTGCTTAGGAAGAAGTGTAGAGTCTTAGCAACCCATCAACTACAAATTCTAAACCAATGCGACAAGATCATTTGGCTAGAGTACGGGAAAATCAAAGCCACCGGAACTTTCAATGAATTAATGGCTTCGAATTCCGATTTTGAACATTTACTGTCCATGACCGCAGAGAAGAAGACACCAAACTTGGAGGATAATTCCGAAAGCGAAACTAACGACGCCATCGATGACGAGGAGAATATCGAGATCGGAAGACTCGGGAAAAAGATGACTGCAGTCAAGGCTACGGCACAAGGTGGACTGATGGAAGCAGAAGAAAAGAATAAGAACGGTGTCGAATGGACAGTATGGTATAAATATGTGCAGGCGAGTGGTAGTCTACTCAATGCCCCTTTAATCGTCTTACTGTGCTGTCTTGCACAAGCTGCTCAAGTCATGTCCACGTTTTGGTTGAGTTATTGGACTAACGGGACATACGGCTTGGGAAACGTAACCTATGTTAGTACGAATCCAACAATTTCCTCTACCATCACGTTAGCTCCTATTTCTCATTCAAAGTATCTTCTGCCCTTAGAGAACTGAAGTTAATAATATGCTAATAATCAACTCTTGGATAGATCCTTGTCTATGTTGCTCTTGGAATTGCGCAAACAATCCTGACTTTTGCAATGGCAATGGCATTGACTATTGGGGGCACCAATGCCAGTAAGAATCTGCTGTCTCGCGCTCTGCAGAGAACACTCAAAGCACCTATGTGAGTACCAAATTTCTTCACCCTGGATCTTTCCTACAGATATCCCGTGTCAAGCTTTGCATAAATGGCTTGCTCTATAGTGACCAGTTTAATTTCTGCTTCTTACTCTTATTCTGTGGTAACCGTAGGACCTTCTTCGATACAACGCCATTAGGAAGAATCTTGAATCGATTTTCAAAGGATGTGGACGTCTTGGATAATTTTCTCTCGGATGCCATCCGAATGTATCTGACAAGTATTGTCTCGACTCTATCTATATTTATCCTAATCATGGTCTACTTCCCTTACGTAAGTCCGTACCATTCTTTGAATGGCTTTACGATAGCTGAAGTTTCATTACCCCCGTCTAGTTTGCGATTGCACTAGTACCTATGGTATGCCTGCTCTATTTCGCAGCAGGTTATTACCGCTCCTCGGCACGAGAAGTAAAGCGCCATGAGGCCATCCTCCGCTCGCACGTCTTCTCGCGTTTCAGCGAAGCTTTGTCTGGTACATCCACGATCCGGGCCTATAACGTCAGTGAAAAGTACCGCCATGAACTCGAGGGCCTGATCGACGATATGGATACATGCTACTTCATGACGTTCTCTAACCAGTCCTGGCTGAGTACTCGACTCAACGTTGTGGGCAACACCTTGGCGCTTATAACGGTATTGGTAGTGGTTACAAATCACCTGAAAATTAACCCAAGTTTGAGTGCTGTAATCCTAACTTATGTACTGCAAGTCATAAATATGCTGCAGTTCATAGTCAAACAGCTGGCTCAGGTTGAGAACTCAATGAATTCAACTGAAAGGCTCATCTACTATAGCAACGAGCTGCCATCAGAGGCCACGCCAGCACCAGACTCTCTTTTCAAGCCTGCTCCTGATTGGCCTGAAAATGGTGAGATAAAGTTTGAAGGTGTGCAAATGAGGTATCGAAATGGATTACCTTTGGTATTGAAAGGGGTGGACCTGCACGTCAGAGGAGGAGAGCGGATAGGAATCGTTGGTAGAACTGGCGCCGGAAAGTCCTCAATCATGTCATGTCTATTTAGAATGATCGAATTAAGTGACGGGAGAATCGAGGTGGATGGAATTGATATCTCAAAAATGGAACTTTACGATCTCAGGAACAGGTTGTCAATTATCCCACAAGGCAAGTCGATGGAAATCCTTTTATTTGCCTGATGAAGGCAGCAGAGTTTGTTGAAATACTGACCAAATTCCTATAGATCCAACGTTATTTCGTGGCACTGTCAGAAGCAATCTCGATCCATTCAACGAGTACACTGATCTCGATCTCTGGGGCTCTCTGCGGAGTGCGCACCTAGTCAAAGATATCCCTACCCCCCAAAAGGGACTTCCCAATAATCCGGAATCCGGATCGGATGAAGACCAAGTGCTCCAAAAAATTACACTTGAAACACCAATACTTTCCGGAGGCCTCAACTTCTCCCTTGGTCAGCGTCAACTGATGGCCCTCGCTAGGGCGCTGGTCCGCAAATCGCGCATTCTCGTTTGTGACGAAGCAACATCCTCCATTGACCAAGACCTGGATCTCAAGGTGCAAACAACGATCTTGGAGGGGTTTCAGGGCAGTACGGTACTTTGTATTGCGCATCGTTTGAGAACTATTGTGCGGTATGATCGGGTGGTTGTGATGGACAGTGGGGTTGTGACAGAGTGTGATGAGCCATTAAAGCTTTGGTCCAAAGGGGGCGAATTCAGGGCTATGTGTGATAAGAGTAAGATTCTGCGGGAGGACTTTGGCCCTTGATGACTTGTGGTATTTCGTGGATACCAATACAGCACTCATTTTAATGAAACAGAGGACTGGAGATTACGAGAAGCTGAAGTGTTTGGGTGAAAATCAAGCAGTAGCTGGAAATTCGTTGGTGTATCAATTCGTTCTTTTTATTTCTAAAAGCCGTAAAAAGCAACATACCCTTTTGATTAGGACAGCCGCGGCTCCTTTACAAGGGTCGCTCGATGAGTATCTCCGAGTTTCCACGGTATCTTCCCATTGCCCAGGAAGAACAATGTGTCTCTTCCCAACTTCCCAAGGTCGTCCGATTCAAGCCCAAAGTTTATTTCAAGCCCAGCCCGCCATCAATAGAAATGCTCTGCCCAACCAAATAACGATCCTTCATCGCATGCAGGTACGCTTCGGCGACATCCTGAGGTTCCCCGACCTCACTAGTAGTTGTCCTCGCCGTCATTTTCGCCAATACTGGGTCCAGATAATCTTTAGGGATGCGGTCGAAAATCTCGGTACGAATCACGCCAGGCTTGATTACATTGACACGAATAGGAGCAAGATCTATTGACAGAGAGCGTGCCATACCTTCTAGTCCACTGGCGTACCCAGCCTCAACGGCATAGTTCTCTAGTGGCATGTCCGATGTCGAAGCGCCAGTCAATGTGATAGATGAGGCGGCATCACTGCGCATGTGAGCACGCGCGTGCTTTGCAAGCAGCAGCGGTCCGAAGAAGCGAACTACACCGCGGGAGACAATATCGTCGAATGTTGCCTCCTCGATGGGTCGTGTTTGGGTTATATTACCGGCAGTGAAGATAATATGGTCAAGTGTGACACCGAGTGACTGTAGCAGCTGTGAGAGCTGGGATTCTACTTCGGAAGGGACCGATAGATCAACATGGTGGCCCGAAACAAGGCCTGCGGCGCTTGGGACCGCAGCTTGGAGTCTTTTAACAGCGTTGAGCACCTTCTCTAGGCTGCTGCTGGCGATGAAAACACGCGCCGCCGAAGACAGCGCGCCCTCTGCTACAGCAAAGCCAATCCCCGATGACCCGCCCAACACCAACACATTCTTATCCCTCAGCTTATCAAAACGAGATTCTACCATATTGGCGGCAGGTTCTCTTGGGGCTTGATACACCCGATCTAAACTTGAATCTGGTCAGTAAATGTGAATTTTTCGGTTGGTATATGACGCGGAGTCTGAATTGAAGTCTTGATACTTACTGGCAATTGCGGGGTCGCAATTTCCCTGTCAGGTATCGCCACCACGAGGAGAGCTTTTTTATCAAAGTATTATTCTCAGTAACACTGCTGCTGATTTTAATACTTTTGCTCTCGTGATAAGGCAGGTGAGGTGGGTTTTGGTACGAATACAAATATGGGAGCTCATGAAGCATCATCGTCATCTTGAGGGCTTCAAGTAGGTAAATAGCAGCATTGTAAGTAGATTGCACCCTTTCAACGGAATTGAGCCCGTTCTAGGGTGCGTCTTTGCATAATCGTGTCTCCAAGCTGCCGCTTACATCTTCGTTACTTGCGGCTGGTGGAGCCCGGAGGAGAGATGTCGGACATGCATGTGAGTTGGCATCGATCGGAGCTCCGATCCATTGCAAACTCCCTCTTAGAAAAGAAGGGCCAGACGACCTACCATGTACTCGATTTCGTGATTCTTGAAATTAGGTGATTGGATAAAAATTCTTACAGTATAGCCCTAGATAATTTATTCATCTGCCTGCACATGGGCTGAGATCGTAACAATCGAAAATTCGAATTATAAAACGTCTTAAACGCCACGCACGCACCTATTGGGTATTGCAAGGTTCCTTCTACTTGCTTCAACTGCCAATCTTCTATTACTCCTACTAGACCTGTGCAGCATATCTGCTCACTTGTCTGATTTTCATGGCGGATTTACCTTATTTAGAGCAGGTTGAGATACATACCAAGGCGAAATTTCGAGCCGCTCTCTTGATCTACCCAGGAAACTTCAAAGAAGCTTTGCGTCAGGCAGCAAGTGACCCTAAGAAAACACTTTTCGGGGCTGCCCATGGGATTCCAAGTCCCTATGTAACAAAAGTAGGTATTCCTTGGAGGATAACAGAGGCTTTGACGCCGACCAGAAGACCTAATTGAACCAGATCATCGCTTCTACAAAACCAGATTTTATCTGGATTGATGTTGAGCATGGCATATTCGATCGTCGGACACTTTACGAGTAAGCTGAAAGATAATCAATTGAGATACTACAGTTCAGCTCACTGTGTGTACCTTAGTTCAGTCCAAGCAGCCCAACACCATTCAGAAGGTCAAACTTTGGTAGTTGTCCGTGTTCCAAAGGATGACCGGGTGGCTTTGTCGACAGCGCTGGAGGCTGGCGCGTCTGCCATAATCATTCCCCATTGCGAAAGTGCCAAAGAAGTTCAGGACTTCATACAAGAGACCTATTTTCGTAAGCAATTATGCAAATTATGCCAGACGTGACTTATGACCTATTTGCCGCTTAGCTCCTGTCGGTCAGCGCTCCTACAGTCCCTGGACTTTCAACCACGGAATCTCAGACGCATCTCTTTACCCGGACGATCCATTCAATATGAAATCATCAAACCATCATATCACTCTCATTCCACAAATTGAAACCGTCAAGGGTGTTGAGAATCTCGATGAAATCGCTGCAATCGAAGAAGTCGGGGCTCTCATGTTTGGGCCCGTTGATTACATGGCTGACGCAGGAATACCACTCAGAATGAGCAAGGAATTTCATCCTGACCTAGTCAAAGCTACTGAGAAGCTTGTCGCTGCAGGCCAAAGGCATGGAAAGCCATTATTCGGGTAAGAAACCCAGGTTCACAGTGAAGAAGTTGTTATCGCACAAGTAGCTGACGCAGTACAGAGCTGCCGTGGCCCCTGATTGGATTCCAAAGTTAATCAAGCAGGGTTACAGGGCGATTTGTGTTGGTTTTGATACAGCAGGCCTCGCAAAATACTTCAAAGGTGGTTTGGAAAGTGCGAAAGGGTTCGCTCAGCAAGCAGAGTAGAGTGAGGAGTGTTCCGGCCTGAGTTCAGACCTGCTAGTAAATATGCCCGATTCTTATAGATACATTCTTCAAAGACGGATGAATGTTGATACAATAAAATCTAACTCTTGGGAGACTTGTTTTATGTTCTCCACCGACTTCCTACCTAGGATTGAGCACTGTGGGGGTGCGTGGACGCTAAGAACTCGCTTCCAGTGCTCTGGTGGCGATAATTTCGGTGAGTATTCGCTAAATTCATAGCGTCTTCAGCGCTAGAGCTCGCTACAATTACAGAGCACTCTGGTGCCAGGCCTCGCACGAAGTCAGTGGAGGAGATAAAAATATGTAGAAGCAACGATTACTACCCGTATTTAACAATTTAAATATTTCCAAAGGACTGCAAGAAACAGCTGGACCAAAATATAATCTGTCTGAAAGTTTGCAGTTTATTAAAAACTCAAAGTTGTAACGGAATGGAAGTTGAATTATGTATCCAAATTTCCACAAACTTCTCAATATTCCATTAACTACACGGTGTCTCTAACTTCCCGTACCACTTGATCAATTGCCGCGGCTATATAATTGACATTCTTTGGTGTTACTACATGGTGTTCCTGTCAGAGAAAGGTGTGGTGCTTGGCAGATCTACTCACATCCGCTAATGGAAATACGACCAGTGCTGTAAGCGTAAATGTGAAAATCGAGCTTCAATCTGTCCACTTGAGCCTTATTCAGGCCTGAGTACGAGAACATTCCAACCTGAATACACAATGGATTTAGTCTTGCGTCTACCAGCTCTGGAATTAGATCAAACTAATTGTATCGGCCGTACCTGTGATTTCAGATGGTCCCAATTCCCCGGAGTATTCAGCTTAGTCAACTCGTAGTAAAGTGCTTGCCTCATGCCTTTCAATCGTGAAGTCATTGTTTTCAGATCGGCCTCCCACTCCTGTCGAAGGTCTTGATCGCCGAGAACTGCAGCGACAATCTTTGCACCATATGCTGGTGGAGTAGAGATCTCGCCACCTTGCAAAATCATGAGCCGGATTCTAGACCTTGTGGCTGCTTGTTGTGAATTGGTAATGAGATGCAGTGCTCCAACGCGCTGACCGTACAGGCCGAAATTCTTAGAGAAAGACTGTGCAACGCACATCTCCATCGTGCCGCGGCGAAAGAAATGTCTCACGGCCCATGCATCGGCATCTACATCGCCTGTAGCAAACCCCTGACTACTGATGTTAGAAAATACGGTCCGCGCTTGCGGGAGTTTGACTTACTACGCAGAATCAAAGAAGGGAAACAATTGTTTCCTTTCGCAGAGGTCTGCAATACGTTTCCATTGAGTTTCTGATGGATCAACTCCGGTGGGATTATGTGCACAGGCGTGTAGTAGAATAACATCGCCGGCTGTTGCTTCCTCCAACTTTGTCATCATGCCATCAAAATCAATGCCTCTACTAACTGGATTATAATATGGGTAGAGGCTCTGTTGAACGTCCCCGACCAACGACCACAACAGCTTGTGGTTGGCCCATGTTGGATCAGGAATCCATACCCGTTGAGGCTTCAGATTCTCGGTGAGAAATCGGGCTCCGAGATGGTTGGCCCCGGTACCAGATACTGTTTGCACTGATGCTATCCGGGCAATCGAAAGAACGTCAGAACTCTGCTCAAGACCCAGTGCCAAATCTCGGGCAAGGGAAACGAAAGAAGGTAGCCCTTCGACTGGAAGGTATTCATGATTTCTAGCTGGATCTTGCATTAATCTTTCCTCTGCCTATCTGCCTTAGCTTTGTTATCTGTAAGTGGCTTTGGGCACATACCTTTTTCACAACTGGTAAGATCCATGGGAGCCCATTATCGTCTCTATACACGCCTACTCCAAGGCTAACCTTCTTGTCGTTTGTATCATCTTTGAAGGCGCCGCCAGTAGGAGAGAACTCCTCGCTTGGTAATGTAACAGGAATATCCGAGAATCGCGAGTCAAGCATCCTTCCCCCTTTGTGTGGTGAAGTTGACAGCAGATACTTAGATACCTCGTTTAGTGCACTCGCAGATGATACAAAAGTATTTCGATATGGACCTAAAACACTGCATGTATCTCATAAAACCAGACGATTCAGGACTGTCCCGCCAGGACTGTCTCCCGGCTCGGCCTCCGAACTAGGATCAAATTAAGACAGACCTGATTGGTTCAACGCCTTGCACACGACTGCCGGAGAAACACGTCCATGAGAAACAAATCGAACGATGAAAACAAGCAGGATAACTTGAGTATTGGCAAAAGTTAGTTGGCCAGGAGGTTGAGAAACAATGTCATAATTACCATTTTCCAAGTTGAGAATACTGTGCAGAAGTCGCTGAAGCTTTCAGCGCCGTCGGATTTCGGGGGGCATCGCTATACCGGGATAAGACTATGTATTGTCGGAGGAAAATGTCTCCGAAGTGGATAGATCTCCGACTATCCGGTTGTAACTACGGGGGTAATGTTATTCCACTCCATAACTTTGATAAATCGGATTGTGGCACTAGCCTCTGTTTAGATGTATCTCAGGGGTTTGAGAATCTCCCTTTCTTGAGTATATACTTACACTTACCTTCCAATTTTCGCAGGTACGGTAGCGCATAGCTGGCTGTTCCTATCCCAATCAATTGTCCCAAAAGCCTACAATTTGGAAGCTACTCTTACCGACCGCCAGTTCTTACTCCTATAGTCATACTAAAAGCGCAATGGCACCAGCAACCATAGAGAACAATTTCGAGGATGAAGCCACACCTCGCCAGAACAAACTTGGACTCCCCGAGCCTGCTCTAGTTCGCCTGAGGAAAGCAGGTATTGATCTTTCAAAGGGATATCCTTATCGCCCATTAGATGCATCAAAAGCACCTATGTCCTTGGAAGATGCGCAAAATATTCGTTCTGAACCGTGGACGTACGATGACCCCGGTGCTCGAGCTGATAAATCTAAATCGACTCTGCTGTCGGCCGCTACTCGAGTAACGGATATCACTACACACATTGGAACTGAGGTCGAAGGTCTCCAACTGAAAGATCTGACAGATCAGCAGAAAGATGAACTAGCATTGCTCATTGCGGAGCGTAGTGTTGTTGTGTTTCGAGACCAAGACTTATCACCACAGAAGCAGCTCGAGCTCGGGAATCATTTTGGGGTCGTTGCCACGCATGTAAGAAGTCGTTTTCCGAATATTAAGTCGTCGATTTATTGAACGATGTGGCTGACCGATCTCAAGCCCGAATCTCCTATAGTGCCAGGACTCCCTGGTGTGACTATCATTTGGCCCAACTATGGGGTTGAGTTTCTGGGTGGAGGCTTTGGCTTCCGCAAACCGTTCGGTTCAGCCTACTGGCACAGCGATTTATGCCATGAGCTACAGACAGCTGGATACACGTCTCTACACAATGATACTGCACCGACGGTCGGAGGCGATACCGTCTGGGCCAGCGGTTACTCCGCATATGAGAAGCTTTCGCATGACTTTCGCAAGATCATCGACGGCAAATCTGCTGTGTATCGATCTTCTCGCTCCTATGTGGACCGTAGAAAGCCGGAAGACGGACGAAAGTACGTTGAACGCGTTCATCCACTCGTGCGTGTACATCCTGCCACCGGCTGGAAAACGCTGTTCGTCAATCGGGCCTTCACCGTTCAAATTATTGGTCTTGATAAGGCTGAGAGTGACGTGATTTTGAATTATCTTTTCGACATATACGAGAAAAGTCTGGATATCCAAGTCCGTGTAAAATGGACTCCTGGTACAACGACCCTATGGGATGACAGGTGAGATTGCTATATTCTACACCAATTTTAGGGTTAGCTGACCCAGGCAGATGTACAATTCATAATGCAACATGGGACTATAATGGCAAGCAGCCTAGACATGGCACGAATGTTACGTCGCTGGCGGAGGAACCTTACTTTGATCCAGCGGCCCCGACCAGGCGAGAAGCACTAGGACTTTTAGACGGGACCGAGTAATCTTGACAATTGGTTCTTCCATCTGAGGATGGTACATTTCTTGTGAATAAGTGATTCATTCAGCGTTTGAATTCTGCGTGACACTAGATTGACATTGTGCCTGATGTATGAGAAATAGAAAACAGATTGTCTTGGATCCGGAGGTTAATGGGCAGTTGAGAAGGACCTGTGACGCACTAACAGGACAAATATATATGGGCAAAGCCACGAACGACCGAAGCATTAGAAACTTAGTCGATATAAACTTGAAATCGAAAGGCAAATATATGGAACTTGGTCGATTTTGAACGTCGTCAACTCCCATCACGTGTTTGTAGGGAGACCTCATCACGTGTTGAATTGAGGTGGGTGGTGGCTCCTGCTTCTTTTGAAAATTGTCGCGCATATTGTCCATGGGAGGAGCATTGCGAGCATATTCGCAAAATGTTCTTTGATTTCGAGGAGGAAAATTGAGGAAGCTGGCATTAATCGCAGAGAAAATCTCTCTCACAGTAAGTTGGTCAGCAGTTAGAATTGAGATTTCAAACTAAAACGAGAATTCTCGGCTCCATGCCTATGGAGATGAAGCATGCAAATGTTTCGAGTTGAAGCATCGACTACCTCTCCAGGTTGGGCCCTATCTGGTAACATGCGCGAACCCTGGAGGGAGTACCCCCTCTTTACGTATTGCTGGGCAGTGATTCGCTCCTTCGGGGCTGTGTCAACAATGCTGATCTAGCAACCCTCATGCATCCTGTGCCGTACGCGTACCCAAGTCCCCATAGAATTTACAGTATTGATGTCGACTATTTAGGTAACAGCTATTCTCTCACATCTGTATGGCCATCACTGGCGCCGCAAGTCCCTCCTGTGCGGTCCTGACTTTCGGCAATGCACGATCAGTGCCCACCCCTGAGCCCGCGCCCGCGCCGATCAAAGTTGATCCTGTCGGTTCCAAAGTTCCAAACGTACAACAGCACAAGGCAGACGCATTTGCTAGTGTTTTCGATGTCTGTGTTGTTGACGCTAAAATCTACATGCTGTTCTACACTTCATAACAAAGTATAAGGATATCTCGATTTCTTATTTCAAAAATCTGTACAGAAGACTAAATTTCATCTACACAATCATTCATATTCATTCTTCAGTTTCCAAATGAACATGTCGGACAGCAACGCTCGTTACCACATCGTGCCTCGCGCGTCCGAGGACTCGGACCATGAGGAGTCTTCTCCTAACGAGCAACTCCTGCCATCCCCAATAACGAGCCCAAGATTTCGCGGCTCAGGAACATGGAAGGTGGACATTCAGCCTGTCTTCTGGCTTCGCATTCTCTCGACAATATGTGCTCTTGTCGCATTCATCATTCTAGTCATCGGGGGCAGCGGAAGATTGATTGCGGCGGATGTATTCCTCATGATGATGTACGAACCCCCGCTTTACCTTCGAAAGCAATGAGCATCGATCCCTTTCTTCAGTCTCTATGCTGACATTCAACTCCTCCAGTATCATCCTCAATGTCCTACAATTCCTCAACCACTGCCTCACTCACCTCCTCAAAGTTTCCATTGAGCTTCGTCGTCAATCCCGATCTCTCTCTCTCGGCTCAGACGTAAAGCCAAGAATCTCAATGTATTTCGACATAGGTCTATCACTCGCTCTCATGATCGCCTTGGCCGCAGGAGGAAGCGCGGAGAGGGCAAGTTATTGGCGTTACCGAGGCAACGCATGGGAAATCGGTGAAGCCTTCGGATGGGCTGTATTGTAAGTGTAGATCTTATCTTCAGGATACTTTCCACTAACATTACGTGACACAGTGCCATTCAAATTATTCTCGCACTCCCGCAGCTCGCCAACAAACGCCTTCTTTTGACTGCTAAGTTGAGTGATTTGAAAGATACTCAGTTCACACCGGACATCAAGATCCCCACTCCTCCTATGGGATCTTTTGTCGGTGTCAATACGGCATCTGCTGGAGTACAAGAGGCACAAGCACAGCCTGCCGATGATCTGGTTTGAGGCATCCTCGATCATTACACATACTAGGGTGGCTGATTGCCGTTAGTATTCGGCGTAAACCTCATAGGTGTTACCAAGAGGCATGACCAAGGCCCGATTGGTGGTCGCAAATGTGAATTGAAGTATTGGAAGAGTGGTAATATATCATGTTTTTACGGTTGGGGAATGTTTCGCATTTCATTTTGGGTACGCATGAATTATCTGTTTGGGCATCGCGGTCATGGAAATATACATAGCATACGGTTTGGGAATATCATTCATTTATCTCTCACTCAATCTATCCCAAATCTCCTTCGATGCCAGTAACGTGCTCACCATACTCGCAAACCCAACAAAAGCAGGAGTCGTATGAATCCAACTTGTGATGTGCCCTGGAATAAAAAGATCAAACCCGTCAGTCAACAGCCTTCTCACCACAACTCGACGGCCAACCACTGGCCCCTTCCTATCTACAGGTCGTTTTTCTGGCTCGGCCTTCTTACCATCACCATGCTTGTCTTTCCCCTCTGACCCAAAAAGCTGCATAAACCCCAAAACAATCGAAAACAGCAGCGAGTAAAACCAAAACCGATTTGCTTCAAGCATACACTGCTGCGTCCACGGCGTCGGCCAAACACCTATCGCATCCAACTACCATCCATAAATCAGCATGTCTGTTCCATGCCTACCCCCATCTCTCGCCCCCTGAACGTTGCCGAGAAACACTACTTACAATAGTACTCGACTCAAGCATCATATACCCGCCCATACAACTCCATTTCGCAACCAATAGTACACCGCCAAGACCACCGGCGCTGTAGAAGGCCTCGTAAGCTTTTGAGAAACAGTCGAGGAATTTGAAGAAGCGGAAGTAGCGCCGGCCTGTTAATGTGGTTGCCTGATTAGTATTGGGAAAAGGATTACCGAAGCGTAAAGGGGCATGGGAACAGGAAGGGATGATGAGGGAAGAAGGAAAAGGGGAAACTGAGAGAGATGGAACAGGGAGACACGGTCGATGATTCCAGCACGGCTCTCTCACCTGCTGGCGAGCACACCAATTACACATCCACGTCCATATTAGGTAACGAAACAGAGATGCATCTAAACACCACCATGCCTTCCCCAATCCAAATCCAAATCCAAACCACTTGGCTCTGCCCCTCCCCGTCCCCATCCCTTCCCAACCCCAATTCTCAAAAAATAAAAAAATAAAGCACCAACCAAGAGCAAACTGCCTCCTCAACAACAACCACACCTTCTCCTCCTCCCTCCCAACCGCAAACGCCGCAAGGATCTGAGACAGCGATTGCAGTAAACGGAGGATCTTCTCCAATGCACCTGCTGAAAATCAGTACAGTCACGTGAATGTCAGAAGTGAGGGAAGGGACGTACTAGCGTCTGTGGTGAAGCGGATGATGTGTGTTAGGGAAGGCATTTTTATTCTCGCCTGGTAGTGAAGCTAAGTGCGTTTTGCGAAAATAGTGGGTTTTAATTCGAGAGGTTGATGAGGAGACTTGGTTTCTGGATCCGGGATTGGTGTGAAGAGGACAACGAGGTCACACTTCCTTGGCTCCTCCAGCGATGTGAATGATTAATATTCGGGTGAAAGTCATTGCGAGGTAAAGAAGAAGTGTGATTATTCCAGGAGGCTGGTATGTGTTTAAGTGGTATGGTAATGTGAAAATTGTTTGATGGCGTGCTGGCCGTTATCTACTGGCGTCGCTTAGTCGGGAAGACCCGAAAGGTCCCCTGGAAGCAGAAAAGGGGCTGGTTTGTGAGCGTCAATTGGAATTAGGGAATTCACTCATCCCAGATAATAGGAACGTGTTCAACTCAAAACCGAGGCGAAAGCTTTGTTTTCATTCAAGCCGATGCATTTTCTCAACAAAAGAAAAATCGAGTGTGTTTGATACAACGCTCATAAGGAAAAGCCTAATAGCATAAATACAAGAGGATCGGCCTCTCCACTATAAACAGTTTATTTCCTCCCCTCTACGTCTATTGCCCCGGTGAAATCAGCTTCCCCTGTCTAGGAGCATCATGTGTCCAGCCACCCGCCAACGCGGCTCCTCCACTCTTTTCCGCAAAATCCTTCATGCGTGCCTCTAATTCTGGTCGGAAATGTCTAATGAGTCCTTGGATGGGCCAGGCGAACGCCTCACCGAGAGCTGTGATTTAAATCAGTATATGTGAATTTTAAAGGATGTGGATTGGACTGACCGCAAATGGTGTGACCCTCAACTTGCTTGGTGAGTTCTTGCAACATATCAATTTCTCGCTCCCGTCCCTGTCCCTTCTCAAATCTCTTCATGATCTGCTCAGTCCACTTGCTACCTTCTCTGCAAGGTGTGCATTGACCGCAAGACTCATGTCGGTAGAAGTGACTTAATCTCGAGATGGCACGAACGACATCAGTGCTCTTGTCCATGACGATGACCGCCGCGGTACCAAGACCGGATTGACTATCCTTCAAAGCATCGAAATCCATCAATTGCTCATCACAGACGCTCTTTGGCAAGATGGGTGTCGAGGATCCGCCGGGGATGATAGCCTTAAGGTTATCCCATCCACCACGAACACCGCCGCAGTGCTTGTCAATGAGCTCCCGTAGAGGAATACTCATCTCTTCTTCGACGGTACAAGGGTTGTTGACGTGACCAGAGATACAAAAGAGCTTTGTTCCAGCATTTCGCTCTCGTCCGAAACCAGCGAACCACGAACCTCCTCTACGGCAAATCGTTGGCGCAACGGCAATTGTCTCGACGTTTGCAACTGTTGACGGGCATCCGAAGAGACCAACGGCAGCAGGGAACGGGGGCTTTAGACGAGGCTTTCCTGGCTTGCCTTCCAGAGACTCGATGAGCGAGGTCTCTTCGCCACAGACGTAGGCGCCCATTCCACGGTGGATGAAGACATCGAAGTCGTAGCCACTACCGCAAGCATTCTTTCCGATCAATCCATCTTTGTATGCCTCCTGAATTGCCCGTTGCAAGACTGTTGCCTCGTGGTAAAATTCGCCTCGGATGTAGATATACGCAGCTGTGCAGTTCATGGCTCGTCCGGCAACCAAACATCCTTCAATGAGCTTGTGGGGATCCTTCCTCATAATTTCTCGGTCCTTGCAGGTTCCAGGCTCACCCTCATCAGCGTTGACAACCAGATATCTCGGCTTCGTGTCCTTGTCCCAGTCCTTGAAGTTCATGAATGACTACGCAACGTCAGCGAATTGCCCAGCGTACTCAAGTTGTAGAACATACCCATTTCATCCCGGACGGGAATCCAGCGCCACCACGACCTCGCAGACCAGAGGCCTTGATCTCAGATATAATCTACCCAATTGTCAACATCTACTTCCTTCTGTTCGTCCATTGAAGCATCTAACATACCCAATCATGCCCCTTCAATAAAATCTCCTTCGTCTTATGCCAATCCCCATACTTCTTCGCGCTCGCCAAATCTGCCCCATGGTGTCCATACAAGTTCTGAAAAATGCGATCCTGATCCTTCAGTCCCCCAAACTTGGTGCGCTTCGGCGGCGGCGGAGGGTCTTGGACGGTGGCAAGTCCTCGGGTCGTCTGCTGGGCTGGGGAAAAGGAAGCTCGGGCAGCGGCGGTAGGAAGGACGCGGGTTGAGAGAGAGGAGACGGCCTTGGGTGAAGGCGCGTGTCGCGAGAGCATTTTGAGGCGTGGTTGTGCTCAATTGAGCGGAAGAAGGGGAGACGATCTGGATTTGAGGTTGATTTTGGATGTTCGGGAGGGGATCGAACTGACATTGCGTTGGTGTTGGGCCAATCACGACGACTTGGTTTGTAGCTTCTACGGCTGGCGAGGAGTGCAGTATCCGCACATATTTCGTAGCCTTTCGATATCCGATCCGATCGATGCCTCCCCTTGACTGGGACAATAACAACGAAAGTTGAATAATATTCGTCTGTCCCATATAAGGTCATGAACATGCAAAAGGAGTAAGCGGCATCAACTTGAAAAGTACGAGCATGCCTTTCCATACCACTCTTTCTATTTACTTTCCACTTCATCTACCTACCTACCGAAGCCTCATCACTCTAACCCCAGCTTCCCAGATCAACAACTTCAATTCCAGCATACAACAAATAGCCTTCAAGATGGCATCCAAACGCGCCTCCATGGCCCCTCCGGCCCCCAAACCCCCCACAACCCTCTCCTCAACCCTCATAATAGCAGACTCGGCCTCCCTCACTGGCACGCACCTCATCGCTCTGGGCCCCAACACCGCAATCCACCCACGCACAAAACTAAACTCCACCTACGCATCCATAACCGTCGGTAGCGACTGCATCATCTCGGAACGGAGCATCATAGGTTTACAGAGCGAAAGCGAGAACGAGGTACAGAGCGAGGGCGTCGTGATTGAGGATGGGGTTGTGGTGGAAGTTGGCGCGGTGGTGGAGGCGAGGTGTATTGGGACGGGGACGGTAGTAGAGGTTGGGGCTAGGGTGGGGAGGGGGAGTGTGGTTGGGAAGGTGAGTTTCTTTGTTTATTCTGTCTGTGGAATGGCTTTATGGGAGGCAGGCTGACGGGGGAATAGCATTGCAAGATAGGACCCTTATGCGAAGTTGCTGAAGGAGAGGAAATCCCGGACTACACGGTGATATTTGGAAATGGGATGCGTAGGATAGATCGCAGTGGCGTTGAGGATCAGAAGCTGAAGATGGTTGCGAGGCAGGTGGAGGTGTTGAGGAAATTGATACCCAGTAATTTAGCAAAATTCCAATGATTGTCACGAGCATTTTATACTGAGATGTGCATGCTCTCCCAAAGGCAAATGTATCCATATTTTGCTTCTTTATCTGAGAATCCCCTCCTGATTGTACAATGTTTCCATGCTTCAGTTTCCCACGTACGCCATTTCCGTCACATACATAAGAAAGCCGTCCTGGCTATGCAATAGCAAATATCATACACGATACAAAGCGATCTCCTCTTTTCTTCTAATTATTTGGTCAGCCACCTCGTGGTCTCTTCCCAGCATTACCCTGTCCTGCAATGGAACCCTCTTCGCGAGGTCGTTTCTGGCCAACCTGTCCGGATCCAGGACTGAATGACTGCGCATTGGCATTCATTCCGCCTCTGCCCCCTGTGTTTCCTCTTCCTCTTCCAGCAGTCGCTCCACCACGAGGGCCTGCTTGATACACCATTCCGCGACCCCGATTGCCGCCGCCACCTCTAGTAGGAATTCCAGAAGCTCGAGGAGCATTATTTCCAGCTTGAGAAGCCTGAGTGGTGATTAGTTGGGATGCTCAATTTCTTAGGTGTAACAATAACTTACGGTTGGGATATTGCTAGCAGGGGGAGGTGGTGCTGCACCATTGGTTGCTGCAGGAATGCTTGACTCTTGTGGTGTTGGTGTAGGCTCAGGCACAGCTGGTGTAGTCTCCGTCTTGACTTCTGGCTTCGGTGCTGTTGAGGTCCCATTTGCCTGATTGGCAGGTTCTAGAAAATCAACATCAGTAAAGAATCCCACTATCACAGTGAAAGAGCCATACCTGTGACTGGCGTTGAAGCCGCGGGTACTACCGCTTGTATTACTGCCGGAGGTTTCCAAGCTTTTGCAATCTCCCAGACTTCAGAAACTGCCTTTTGTGGGGTATCCCTGGCAGCGGTTTCAACAACCTCGAGTTTGCCAGTAGCAAGCTTGAATCTGTTATCTGTCATGTTGAGCCTCAACGAAGACTTCTTCTCTGTCAAGACTACAGCCTGTTTTTGGTCCTTCTCCGCTTTCTCCTTGAGATCGGCCAACTGCTTCTCGAATGACTCCTTGACTTTCTGAGTCTCCACCTCGAGCTTCTTCTTCACATTACTAGCCAAGATGTTTTTGACTGTGGGATTCGTCGATAGAAGCTCGCGAACCTGTGCATCGGTCAAGTTGCTACCAACAAGAGTCTGAGCAGGCCCCTTTTGGCTAGGAGTCGAAGGGGTTGCGGGGGTCGCAGGTACTGCAGCTGCGGCATCTCCTGTTGGCTTAGAATCGACGGTCGAGACTGCGAGCTGTGGAGTAGGGTTTGAAGTTTTATTTTCCGCAATCCAGATTTGTTTCTCTTGTTCAAGCTTCAATCTCTCCTGCTCAAGCTTCGACTGGTACTCGGCCTCCAACTCGCTTTTTTGTGCCTCACGCGATTCCACAAGTTTCTTATTCAGCGCCGTTTTCATCCTGTCAGATCGAGCCTTGATTGTACTCTCCATCGATTCTTCGATCTGGGCAGCTCTCTCTGCTTGCTCCTTGGCTTTCGCTTCCGCGGCGGCAATTCGTCCCTCAAGAGCACGCTTCTCCTCTTCTGAAAGAGTGTTCTTGGGCGCTTCATCGATTTGGCCTTCTTCGCTACCATTCGCCATTGGGTTGTCAAGATCATTAGTAGTCGGCTTCGATCGGGCCTCTGCAGCGTCCGCGGCAGCAGTGTCTCGCTCAGCATTAGCCTTTTCGAGTTGTTCCCGCAGATCTTTCAATTGACTCTCGAGGGATGCCTTCTCCTGTGTGACAACCTCAAGTTGCTGGCGGAGTTCGGCAAGTTGCTGTTCGACTGCATCATTGTTGACCCGCTCAGTCGCAGCTACAGCAGGTGTTTGGCTTGGTGAAGACTGCGATGCGTTTATAACAGCCCGATCTCGTTCAGACTTGATGGTCTCAAGTTCTTGACCAAGGGAAGTAAGTCGTTGTTCTGCGGCATTTTTCTCGTTGACAGCAGTTTCAAGATCTTGCTTAAGACCGGAAAGTTGTTGTTCAAGTGCTTCCTTCTCTTGAATGGCGGCATCTCTCTCGGCAGTTCGATCCTTATTCTCTTTGCCTTGAACTCTTGATCTCTCTTTAGCTTGGTCGATCAACTTTTTCCGGGACTCCTGCCATGTAGCTTTGTCGGTTTCCAGGGACTGGATCTTTTCTTGAAGGGGCTGCTGGCCTTCCAGTAAAGAGTCCCGCTCGGTTCGTAAAGCTTCAATAGTTTCCTTGAGCTGTTCCATCTCAGCAGGATCAATGCGATCGTATTTGGAGATAATGTCTTGAGTACGCTTCTGCCACCGATCGCGGTCTTCCTGGAGTAATCGCATCTCGCCATCCGTCGTCTCCTTGCCATGCTCTAGCTCTCGAATCTTGTTCTCGAGAGGTTGAATTTGTTCCATAAGTTCATTAACGCGCTGTGTCTTCTCACTCAGCTGAGTCTGAGCTTGTCGAGCTTCGTTTCTCAAAGTGATGCTACTTTCCCGGAACAGGTTGAGTTCGTTCAGTTTCGACATGAGGTCTTGATGCGCGAGAGCATTTCGACCCCCGTCTGCATGAGCACGGCGCTCCTGGTCGAGCTTCAACCTGCTCTCGTCGAGCTGCGATTGCGAGTAGTCAAGCTGCTGTTGTAGGCGCTTAGCTTCCTGCACTTTGAGCTCATATTGCACTTCGACGATCTCTTTTTCGCGCCTCAAGAACGAATTCAATTCGCGAAGTCCATCAGCGGTGCGATCATAAATGGCCTCTCCACCTGGAGAGCCCGCTTCAGCAGCATCGGCAGCCGAGGATCGATTTTGCTGAAGGGCTGAAATCTGGGACCCAACACTTTCTAATTGTTGTTGGAGGAGCTTGTTTTGGGCGTTAGCATCGTCTCGTCTAGTCCGCAACTCCTTCAACTCCTGCTCGAATTTTTCTCGGCGCTCTTCGAACGAGCTTTCACTCTGGCTCAAGGCGACTCGAGCAGATTCAGCATCGGCTTTGAGCCCTGCGGTCTCAGACTTCAGCTGATTGTGCTCTGCACGTAGATTTTGGAGCAATTTAGCAGCCTCGGCATGTTTGACCAGTTCGTTCTCATAGTCTTGTTGAGCTTTTGTGGCAATCGCCGCTTGAGCGCGAAGGTCTTGCTGGTGAAATTGTGCTGCAGTAGCGTGTCTCTCATCTTCGTCCTTGAGCCGCGAGATCTCCTGCTCAAGGATAGCTTTCTCCTCTTCAGCTTGCCTTGCTACCTCTGCCTGCGAATTTCGTAAAGTGGTGAGTTCATTGTTGGTTGTGGTCAGCTCGGCTGTGATATCATCAACACGTTGCTGAAGCTCACGGATTTTGTTGTCCCTCTCCTCGATGACGTGGTCCATCTCCTCACGATACTGGTCTTGGGTGGCATTGAGACTTTGCAATTCCTCCTCGGAGGACTGGCTAATGGATTTGTATTGCTCCATCTGGTTCTTGGCGCTCTCAAGTTCCGACTTCGAAAGGTCGAGATCTCTCTTCAACTCGGAAACCTCGATTGCAAGCTCCTGTTCCCTGCTGAGAGCCTCATCCAACTCAAGGCCTCCATTGGCGGTAGCAGCACCGTCGGCGGTTACAGTCGCTCTAGGTGTGGGTCGCGGTTGGAGTAATTCCACCCTTTCTTCCGCACTCTTCAGTTCAATTGTAAGTTCATCGACCCGCGACTGTAGGTGGTCTCGGGTTGTCTTTGCAGCTACCAGTTCTTCCCGTGCTTGGCTCAAACTGCTCGCGAGATCATCGATGCGTTTTTGATTTTGTTGAGAGTCATACTCCTTCCGCAGTTGGGCTTTCTTGCTGTCTTCGAGTTCGTCGTTGAGCTTGCGTTTGGTTGTGTTCAATTCGGCTTCCAATGATTCCACTTGGGTCTGCAATCTTCGCCTGGTTTCCGAGTCGGAAAGCTCACGCTCGTTTTGGAGGGTCTGTTGATTGGCAATGAGATTGTTCAAACGGTTTCGCTCGTTCATCAATCCCTCATTGTCCTGACTGAGGCGATCTTGAATGTCTTTCCAAAGTTTCTTTTCTGCTTTAAGATTCGCGTTCTCATTTCGCATACTCTCAACCAAGCCCTTAGCTTCGATGAGATCCTCAGCTACTTGTTGAGTTCGAAGATCTTGCTTAGCAGCCGCCTCAGAGAGCGTCTGGGATCGTTTTTGCAATTCGCCATTTTCTTTCTGTAATAAGGCGTAATTAGACTGGAGCATCTCAAAACGTTCGTTCGCGAAAGTAAGTTGGCTGCTCGTCTTGGCGAGTTCTGCTTGGAGAGCACCTTTGTCCAAGGACAGCTTCTCGGTTTGCTCCTTCATCGTACGGCGGTCGATTGTCTGTTCCTCTCTGTACGCGTCGAATTGCGCTTGCAACTCCCTCAAAACCACTGTGTTGGAGCTATTTCCGGGCTCGATAGTTTGTACTAGACCATTCTGAGTTCCATCGACCGACTGACCAAACATAGAGGCTAAATCAGAGGTTGGTGGTAATTGACCGCGATGGGTAAGCATGCGTCGGAACATGTCTCTCTCCTTAATGTAGCTTTCGGACCGAGTGATCATAGACTGAAGTTCGTCCTTGTAATTTTCGATCTTAGCCTGAAGGCTCTGTACCTCTTCGTGATCCTGCGTGGCTTGGTGCTTCGCTGCAATTGCCTCCTCGCTTTCCATTTGCGCGCCTAGCTGCCTTGTGATCTTGAGAAGTTCTTCGTTCTTCTCTTGAAGTTCACTGACGCTGCGGAATATGGTAAGGCGTTGACTGATGAATTTATCGGTATCAGTAAGGCCTTCCAAAGCCTCTTCACTAATCTCGCCACGAGCAAGACGATCAAACTGTGCCCGTTCTGCGGTACTCAGGGCGTCGATTCCTCTTTGTCGAGCATCTAGGTCTAGCATGAGCACCTTGATTTGAGCGCTGAGATCTCTCAATTGCTGGCGTAGGATTTTGGACTCTGCTTGCGCTGTAGACGCTTCGCTCTCAGCCTTTCTGAGATCTTTCTTCGCCCGGTCTCTTTCCCTGCCCGTCTGATCAACAAACTTGGACATCTCCACTACCTCTTGCTGTAGACGCTCGTGTTCGGCGTGCATTTCTTCAATCTCAGGCTGCTTAGCCTCGAGTGCTTGTACCATTTCCTCCATCTCGGCCGCCAGACGCTCGCTCCGGCGCTTCTCGGTAGCCAACTGCCCTTTGACTTTGTAAAGTTCATCAATGGCTTGCGTTGCTGTCATGGCAGATTTGCTATGAACGGATCTTGGAGTACCGAATTGCGCTGGGGATCCCGATCTTCCAAACGTAGAACCATTAAGGCCTGCACGTGGTGTTCCAGGGACAGAGCCATTGCGGGGTTGTGAGACCAAAGCCTCGAGTCGGTCAACTTCAGCCTCAAGTTCTGCAATGCGATGCTCCGCCTGCTCCCGATCCTGTCGTTCTGCTTCAACCTCTTGACGACACCTGCCAAGATCCTCTGCTGCATCATCCTTTGCCTTTTCAAGCTCAGCTTCAACCTCCCTGAGCCTATTTCGATGGGTGTCGGATTGTTGGGTCTGAAGCTCTGCCAGTCGACGTTCACTTTCCAGTTCTTGTCGGAAACCCTCTTGACTCTTTGCGGCGCCTTCCTCAAGTTGTTGATTTCTAGTGAGAGCGTCCTCCACCTTCTTCTGCAGCTCATCATTTCGGGTTCTGAGAGCCTGCTCTGTTCTCTTAGCTGCCTCAAGGCTCGAATTGGCATCTTCGTTCAAACGCTGTAGCTCCGCAAGTCTAGCTCCTTTCTCCTTCCGGTACTTGAGCGCCTCCGTGCTCTTGGTCTTCAGCTCATTCTCAAACCATTCGGTGTTCCGTTTCGCCAATTCGACTTCTTGTTTGAGTGATTGCTCGCGGAATTTGGAGCTTGATGCTGCAGAATTAGCATTCTGCACAGATTGCTGGAGGGCTGTGATTTGTTGACTGAGCTCCAAGCCCTTCTGGTGTTGCTTCTGCAGTTCCTGGGAAAGGTTGTCATTTGCAGTGCTCTTCGCCTCAAGTACAGCGACGGTGTCCCGATTGGCAGCTTCGAGCGATGCGATCCGCGTTCGTAGTGTCTCTACTTCGGAGGTAGAGGTTGTAGAGGAAGACTTCAGAGTCTGCAGCTCGCTTTCGAGGGATGAGCGAGAATTTTCTGTACGGCAAAACAGGTAAGTAGGCTGCATTTTGTGGTCATAGTTTTGGGAAGAATAATCACCCTCTTGCGTTAATTTGGTTCGCACTTCTTCGACCGTCTTTTGCGCCTTTTCAACGCTGGCTTTTAAGCCTTCGATGCGCGTCTCCGAACTCCGGACGGCATTCTCGAGTTCGATATCAACTCTCAATTTGTCGGCCGCCAACTCATCGTGCTCTCGCGCCTTTGTTGTGACAGCCTCTAGGACCGAGCGAACAAGGTCTGCCGTGGGTGCATCGAGCGTGGATTCAAGGGTTTGCTGTGGGAGACCCAGATACCCCGACAGGTAGTCAATATCCAGTACAGCCGCCGCCATGACTACAAGCAGCTCCTCATAAAGGGTGCTGGCAGATCATGGAGGTGGGGGTGAGGTGGTTGTGTATTTTGTCGTAGCGTAACGAGATGGATGGTAACCGCGTTGTGGTGAATGCGACTCGCTGAATATGCCGGCAGCCACGCAATAAGTCTAGAAACCACAATGTCAAGTCTCAGCGCATATTTCGAGACACTGCAGGGTCGGTAATTTGGGCCTTTGACGGATCCCGGCGACAAAGTCAGTGGTGTTGATGTATTATTGAGATCCCAGAATCGAGTTCTTTGAGCTCTCTTCAAGGTGCATGCACAGACGCAAACGTACTTGCTATTTTAGGTTAGCGCCCCCAAAAATCCTTGTCATTTGGAGGCCTTGGCCTTGCCTTGACAGCCTCACACCGGATTCCGATTCACTCTCATTATTCAAACCAACCCAAACACTACAATCACCTTTGCCAGGTGTGTAGTAGAGACCATTCTTTTCTTTGTTTATTCTATTCATCCTGCCGCCGACGTGACATACAAGTACAGGTACACGACGGGCATCTCGCCGTTCCCACGCCTCCTGCAACGAGGCAGCGATTGCCCAACTGTACCTCTTTCTTCGCAACCTGCCAGCATCACCGGCCTCACGTTTCATTAATCTTCATCGCCCGGCCTCCCTCTCTCATCTCCTACAGCCGCCGCCATGTCCTCCTACCTCGATAAGCAGAAGGCGGCCTTCACGACCAACGTCACCGCGGCATCATCCAAAATATCCAGCAAGCGCACTACTCTTGCGCCACCAGTGGACGCACCTTCTCCTGCACCGTCGAATGCATCGAATACATCTAAGACCGAGAAGGAGGCTAAGCGCAAGAGGGAGGTGCCGCAGAATGTAGTTTATTCCCAGCCTGCCGTAACAGGCTATGGCCAGGAAGCTTTCACCCAAGTCACATATGTTATCGACTTTCTGAAGAAGAAGGACGAGCCGAAGACATTTCAAGAGATTTTGATGTACCTCAGCCAGGTCCATGTCGAGGAGACGAAGAAGAAGCTCATTGCAACAATCCTCAAGCGCCACGACCGTGTCAAATGGCTGCCTGACCCGAACCTGAAGAGTCAATCCTGGGATTCGGGCACATTCCGTCACCAGCCCATCATAAACGTCCGATCGAAGAAGGATCTGATTGCATACCTGCAAATCAAGCCTGACGCACAGGGCGTTGCTGTTAAGGACTTGAAAGATGGGTGGCCGGATTGTGAGGATGCCATCGATGATTTGGAGGCCGAGCATAGAATCTTAGTCACCAGAACGAAGAAGGATAATCACGCACGAATGGTTTGGAGTAATGATCCGTCTCTAGTTCACAACGTCGATTCAGAGTTCCAAGTCATGTGGCACAGGACAGAACTCCCCAGTGTGGACGAGCTGGTGAGAAAGCTGATGGATGCTGGTCAAAAGCCTGCCAGTGAGGACCCAAGCAAGCGCGTCAAGGCAGCCCCCAAGCCGAAAGAGAAGAAGAAGAAAGCCCCCAGGAAGGGTGGCAAATTTACAAATTCGCATATGGCACACCTTCTCATTGACTATGATAAGCAGAGGAGGTAATTCTCAGATGTGTAGCCTTAATCATGAGATTTGGGGGATCCAAAAAGTTGATTCGTATCACTGGCGTTTGGGAAGTGGGTTAGATGCATACTCTTTAGCGTCGGCGTTACGGTCTGAAGAAGGATCAAGGGAGCAAGTAGCTTAACAGATTATCTACCTTGTGGGATGGGGAGGTCTTCTGAGAAGCTACTGCAAAGGCAAACCCTCAGATCCAACATCGACTTGCATTATTGCTATTCTTGTATCACCCATGTGATTGCCCTCGAGTCTGCTTCAATGCTTGTATCAGGCAAGTATTTCACTCGCATTTTGTATAAAACTAAGGTGAAGTTCGTTCAGTGATCAAAGTCACATTGAACGTCTGAGTGGGAGAACCAATACCTTCATCATTTGTGACAAAGATCCGCCACTTCACGGGCAATTTCAGTATGAACTCCTCCAAATGACTGCAATCTATCGATTTCCAGGTGAGAATAAGTAACTATACTTACCACAGCGGCTCCCACTACACTTTTACAAGCTTCACGTGGTTGTGCCCCACTACAGCTGCCCCACGTTCAACTACCTGCACCTTACCAATGATCACTAATAACGTCAAGCTCCGATGATTAGAAATCATTTCAACATCAGCCTTGTGCCTCATCCTCACACGGCGATAAGTAATCCCCCTCATCTTTCTTTTACCATTTACCTACTCCATATATCTCATCAGCAAAACTCGACCTGATCAGCACTAAATTATCGTTGCATTGCAGATTGTACATGTTCCGTCCCACGCTCCGCGCCATGACCCAATTCAACATCGAGATAGTCAGCGACACCGTGTGTCCCTGGTGCTATGTCGGCAAGCAAAAGCTCGAAAAGGCCATTACGGCTTACAAGTCCCAACACCCCGATTCCAATGATACCTTTTCCACTACTTGGATGCCGTTTTATCTAAATCCCAATTCTCCCAAAGTTGGTAAGTCATGCTCCGGTCATATGATTTGTCAGTTCGAACCAGAAAGCTTATAAAGAACAGGAGTGGACAAGACGGCTTTCTACAAGTCCAAATTCGGCGAAGACCGCACAGAGATGATTTTCGAGCGTCTCAGCCAAGTAGGCAAAGACTCCGGTATCAACTTCAAGTTCGGCGGCAAGACGGGCAACACGCGAGACAGCCACCGTCTAATCCAGCTCGGAAAATCCAAATCACTAGCTGTGCAAACCCGAGTCGTAGAGGAACTATTCGCATCTTATTTTGAGAACGAGGGCGATATCACGGACCATGCGACGCTGCTGAAAGCTGCTGTTAAAGCGGGGTTGGAGGAGAAAGAGGCCAAGGAGTGGTTGGCGAGTGATAAGGGGGGGGAAGCCGTCGATGAGGAGGTTGAGGCGGCGCAGTTGAATCAGATTAGTGGGGTGCCGAACTTTACGGTCCAGGGGAAGTATGAGATTGGGGGTGCGCAGGATCCGGGGGTGTTTTTGAGATTGTTTGAGAAGATTAAGGCGACTGAGGCAGGGGCGAAGGCTTGAGTTTGTTGATCGGGTGTATTTTTTGTTTTCTTGCATTGCTTGCGTCTGTACTTTTTGTGGAAACTGCGGGCCTGAACATACCATATTCGGTACTTGAAGAAAATGATGGTTTCAACAATACCTGTTTGTTCCCTTCAACGTGTTCATTCGATCTTTGAAGCATCTCTGCGAGTACGTAAATGTTGAATTTCATGTGCTGTCCATACTGCCTCTAGCAAACTTGAGACTTCGAACTACCAAATACCTTTTTTCGCTCCTTTCCTCCGCAGAGTACAGGTTTGGATGGAAATGTCAACATGGAGATGAGTTGCGGCTTTTCCCTTGCAGACGAAGAATGTGGCAAAAGCTTCGTTTTCCATCCCTTGCCAAGGAAGGAGGCGATGAGGGATCAGTCTGACTCTAACACCTGAAAGTTGCAGGCATTATTTCTTCAGGAAGTTGCCATCAAGGCAGTTGTGTACTACGTATACTCACTTTCAGCATGTGAGGCCGAAGCCACTCGTACCATCTCACATGATTGTCGCCGTGCCTCGGGATAGTTTCATTGCCACGATGGGGGCATAGCACTCACCATCGCAATTCTAGACTTCTAAAACGGCTTGTCTTCGAATATACATACCGGAATTGAACGCCTCGTTCATGCAAGCCGAAAGACGCTTGGTGAGATTGTTGACAGGTCGGGAAATATTGTTCGACATGGGTGCCACACTGCTGGTGTTGGTCCCATGAGGGGATGCTGATTTAGCTTGAAAGACGTTTGTAATTGATGCATCCGATTGACACTCAACTTTTTGGGTCTGTTGAGTTGGTAAGGCATGGAATACATTGAGGTTGGTTTGTGAAGGTGAAATGGTAGGTTTCGGTGACTCCGATAGGGCAATAATGGGGGTAAATTTTCACTGCGATCGTCGGTACCCATCTTGCCACAATTTCCTGTTGCAATTTATTAGCTGATAGTTTCTGGTAAGATATCTCCCGACTCAAAAATGTGAAATACTCATAAAGTAATTATGTCTTCGTAAAATTGCTCATGGTGATCTTCGGATATCCGCAAATGGGTAACAACCAAAACTTTCATTACTCGCATCTTGCATCCCGTAACCGGAATTGCTTGTTTCCGTCAAGTTATTTTCTCCATGATATTATCCCCACCGACTTTTGAGATGATGGTGTTGTGGTTTCTTGGCTAATTATCGGCGTCTCCAATGAAGGCAACAACACAACGTTGCCTGACTCGTCGCGCCGCAGCCATTTTGTGGTCCGCCACGAGTAATGACAACATGCAATTTTTTTCGTTTCAGATGCCAACATGGCAATGATTCTTAGGCTCATTGGAGGAAATGCTGATTCCTTGCCTAGGTGTTATATGCACAATTTACTCACCGCGTTTTAGCGTTGTCCTTTTGACTCTCTGGGGGAGGAAGTTTCCAGACCTCAGTCGAGTAAAAAGTTTTTAACAGATACATGTTGACTTTAAGTGGCGGTGAAGTTAAAGAGAAAATTTTATTGAATTTGGAAAAACAGAGCCGGACATGCCCGGCTGAGCTTGAACGGGACTCCAGATTTGGGTGCAGAAGCCACGTTCTGAACGTTTCTACAGGGAAAACTTGGAGAGTAAACTTTGTTGCCCCGTGGCCACCAATCGATCTGTAAAGGACGCTTTGATATGTGCACCGATCGATGGCCTCACGTCCTGCGTCACAGCTTTTGACGCCCCATCTGTTAATTTGCTGCAGTGGTGGAGATTGTTTAAGAATAGACCGTTCCTGCAATGTAAATCATCCGTCCATATTTGGGGCCTCTTTGAGAACAGGGCGAGCGGGAGTCATAGCAGTCTTGATCGAGGCATTAGTCTACGATGATGAGGCATCATTGGCACTTGTAACCTTATGACAGTTCAGTACCTTGCATAGACCGGCGAGGCCGTTGAATAGGGGTGCTTCTGGCTTGAAGGCAGAATTCTGAAGCAAGCCCAACTTCCCTCAAGAGGTTGCAAATAAATAGTTCGAGTTTCAATTTTCTTAGAGAAAGAGGGGCATATTTGGAATTGATGGCGTTTCCATGCAACTAACAGCTTACGGTTCGAGCAGAACCCATCACAAAGACTGAGCAACTGCTGTTATCCTGGTCAAACCTCATCGAAATTAACAAAACGTTTCGAAGCTTGAGAAAGGACCCGATGCGGTGATGAGTTCCAAGCTCGCCCTAAGAAGCTTTAGATCGGCGCCTATATGGAGTATAGGGTGATCCGCAGATCCGATAAAAGCCCTGAGGCAGGGCCGGAATACGAGCCTGCCCGATGATCCGCTTTGCATGCTTTCCAAGAGTCAAGACGTGCACTAACTCCGTATTGTAGATTGGAGTAATTAAACTCATAATGCAACATGCATGCATGAAAAGCCTATTGAGCAATGTCTAATTTGAAATCTGTGCTTGAGTCGGGGAAATGCGGGGCAATATCCAACGGAAAAGGTGTAAACAGAGGACGAACTTGAAATTGACCCTGTGGAAGAATTGATTCGAGGAAAAGGATAGTAAACTTTAGGTCGTGAAGAATTCACGCCAAATACTTTACTTGCTTGAATAATCCATAATCCAGACATCTGAAAGACTTCGAAAATGCCGCGCTCTGCTGGGGTGATCGCCGCAAGAAAGGTACTAGACGCTCCCTATTCCGTGCCTCACGGTGCCCAAGACAAGGGCAAAAGTTTGGTTCGACATCACTTGACCCAACACTAAAGCAGGTACACATGACGAGCTGTGGATGAGTCCGGGACAGCCGTCGACAATCTTGAAGTATATTACAGCCTTGCAGTAGTAGATCTACTTCGTACATCATCCACTCCACTTGGCTATGTTTCATTAAAAAAGTGCCCTCAGTTCCGTGTCTCGCAGCAATAACTTTGCTGACTCGCTCCATCCATCATTTAGCGTTTTGACTAAAGGTATGTTCCGGATTGCAATCAGGTCCGTGCATACGTTCGTGTATTCGGAGAGCCAATAAGGTCTTGAAGTTCGCCATGTCAGCCCCTCGAGTCTGGAATCTCGCGGACAAGGACCTAATTCAGCGCTACGATCGCTAGATTTCAAAGAGTGGAAGGCAAATTCATGAAACATCTTGATGTTCTCCAGCTTTATTCAGCCACTGCGCTGACTAGGGTTGTGGCCATAGCTCATCCGTTTTTAAAAGTAAAGACGTAGAACTAAGGTTGTCATTGGGCTTCTGGAACGCCTTTAGAACAATATAAGTGCAACTTGCACAGCACACTAAGTGGAAGCTGAAATGACAAGACGTGGAGCATCCTACATAGAGCACCAAGAGGCGACGCAACAATGTAAGTGTCCATATGACTCTAGCACGTCAAGACCGTCCGGCCCGTCAGTTTGGACCCATTCCCTGTTTGAAGATCTAACGTACGAATGATCGCCTGGAACCGACACCACTTGGCATGTCTCCAGAAACTAGAGCGGCAGCTGAGCTCAGGGTGGCTTGAGTGGAGCTCAAACCTTGGTCTGGGCGGGTACAGGTACCGTAAAACTTGCTACATTTGTTTGAGCTTCAATTAATAGAGTGGAACCCCCGATCAACATGGCATTCCTATCGACCACCCATCTACTTTGAGATTACCAGAGACCATGGATGCATTTTTTGCCTTCTATCTCTCCCCGTAGATGGCTTCAATACTCTGCAGTGAGATGAGACCATGTAAGTGCGGGATGTGTACTTCGATAGTGTAGTCGATACGATAAAGTCCAAGCCTGAAATGCAGCTAATGGACCCTTTTTTGACGTGCTGACATTTCAAATCTGCGTGTTCTGCACGTGGAGGACGCTCGATTGAGAGACGCCGGCACGGGAAAAAGAACTGGCTATAGTAGGAGATTAGATATAGCCTGGAGTAGTGCGTGAAGGGCTGTCAGAATTTAGAGCATACCGGTATTATCATTATCAGATCGTCGACTTCACGCCTCACCTGCACGCTTCAGCCCCAATAACGCCGAAGTGTTTTGAGTCACCTTCAAGGCCCCACCGGCTTCTCAGGTACATCCTTCCATACCCCGGAGCCTTGGTCAGCACCAGAATAGATACTGCGGCCAAAGCGTCCTCAAGCACAATGAACGAAGATGTACTCAGAAGAAATGGAACGTTCAGAGGGACGCAAATAAGGAAACGAAAGGAGATGAGCGACACGTTGCAACACTGCTGTTCTTCATGTAGCTATGCCGAGCAAAGTTGACAGCCAGATGTGGGAGTTGCACCGATTTAGTTCATGGGTGAGCAACAGTACATCGGGGAGTAATTTCGTACAGTAGGTGGAGATCCTCGGGGGGGTCTCTCATGCTTGGGTTCTTGGTCCTTGGAATGGATTTCTGCATTTCCAAACACCTCGGAGTGCCAGCCGCTTCCCTGCAACTTCAAGCGGGCCTCAATGCTTCCATCCTTCTAATATTGTTCTAGCGGTGTTCTAGCGTGGAACAACACGGGCCTTGACCCTCATTAGGGCTACTGCGGGTCGATCAAGATTCATCCTCGTCCTCCGCATTCAACGCCAACGCCAGTTTTTGCGGAATGAATGGTGCCCAAGCATGTGCGCAATTTGAAGACCGCATTGACACGATTCAGTATCAGTATAACTGGACGCCGTAGACGAAGGATTATTATGACTTGTGGAGTCAGACCACAATTCATAAGATGACGACTCAGGGGGCAACGGGAGGCTTTCCGGTGCAGAAAAGTAGGCGGGCGAGGTCTTCGAGTCTTCCAAGCCCTACAATGTGCTGTTGGGCGAGTAATCTGGTTGGATGAACGTTTGCGCCCTCTCTTCTCTTGATTCTCGTCGAGGGGCCACAGTATTGTTGGCGATAACCTGACGCCGCGCACAAACGGGCTCGAGCATGAGCCCTGTCTCTCCACTGCCCGTGCCTGGGTCGGACACCCGCAAATGCCATGAAAACCTGACAGTAAACGGCATGAGCCGTTAGATTCCAGAAAGGAAGGTCCTGTCCAAAAAGCAAAATCCCCCATCATGTTCAAAGAACGACTCGGGCTGCAGTTGAAGAACAGGATAGGATAGGGGTCCAAAATGGGGCTAGCAGTCCCATGCGCGTGGAATGAATTGACAAGGAAGTGCCACGCTTTGGAAATGATGCGTGGTGGGGCGGGGAATTTTGGAAGTCACTGGGCAGTCCCAGGTCTGAGCGTGCGTAAAGACTAAGCAGGTACCGTAGTCGCCAAGATAAACAGAAGTTGGAATAAATCCAATAATTGCTCTGACCTGTACACACACTAAATAAAGACTGTTTTTTATCTCAAATCTGTAATCTTGTCATTATTGTACGCTGCACTTCTTCTGGTGTGCACGGAATCCCGCGAACCGCGAGGCTGCCTCAATCACAATGCCATGTCCAATGATGAATCCTTCATCTGCCGCTGTCTTTGCACAGACCTTCAGGACGGCGTGGGAAGTGGGAGCTATCTTGGTAGCGGCCAAGTGTCGCGTGGTCGGAGCGTCTTCTCGAAGATACCCAGAGTAGGATGGTTGGCTACTAATGCCTGAAGCTTCTCTCGAGTCGGAACTGAAATCCAAACACTTTGCTGCACATCTGAAGCCTGACCTATACACGCCTCTGTGCTTGGCCCAATAGTACTAGACAGACCAGCGGTAATCTTGGAGAAATGTCAATTCTCAAATACTTTGTAGGTATTCTGCCCGGCGACCTCTGAGGTCTTCGGATCCTGTCTTCGTGCGGTGGTAAAAATACCGTAAAGTGGTTCAATGCAACTCCCCTGGTGCATCATCCTATGACATAGTATCCTCGGACCGAAAGCTGCCCAATGCAGACACTGATTTTCCGGGCTGTGTTCCGCGTCGTAGGAGGTTTTGGGGACGGCTTTGAGCAAAGACCGCTTTTTCGCTTTTCGAGCCTCAGACACGACCGTGTCCTGGGGATCTTCAGCTACAGTACAACATCAAACATTTTAAGTGAGAGTCTCAGTGAGTGAGTACGAAGCTCGAAAACCAGCCCCAAATCCTAAAAACCCCGAAAGAACAAGCCATCCATCCGGAGGCCTATTTCGAATCTTGGAAATTGTCGGCGAGAACTAGGACATTGGAAAAGTATGTAGAATTGAAATTCAATGCGACTATCTTAATACTTTAGCTCGACCACTAGTCCCGTCCCAACTTGTGATGAAACAATCCTGTGAAGGCGCCTTTTCGCCTGACTTTGAGTGGCTGAGCAGCCATCGGGTGTGTGAAAGTGCTATCGGCGCCAGAGGGCCAGAGGGAGATGTTTCGAACGATTGAACAAGAGGAATAGGCTGCTATGAACCTGGGATCTGCAGTAGCACCGTTTTATACAGGACATTAGGCAACTCGTATGGCGGGCTCCGCGAGTCAAATATGGATAGGGCGGGCAAAATAGGCCTGTACAACTGACAAGGTTTACTTGGTACCAATGTACCGTGTGCCGCCTTGAGACTCGAAATTCAGGGGTCACCTTCTTCTATTTTTCTAGAATCCCAGCACCCCTGCTTAGGCCTGAATAGAACAATTCATGCTCTTCGAAGCCCAGTATTTAAGAGAGGCCCTGTACCACCCCGGCCTTGATGACGAAGGACGAGCTGGAAACGAAAGCACACTGCTTCTGCCTCTTCACCTAGCATAAACCCATCACCGCAACTCTTCTGGCCGGTTCTCACGCAGCACAGTGCGTCTTTTGTCTACCTCACAGAGCACTATACCGGGCCACACCGCGACTCCTCGGTCTCGTACAGCCACTGCCACCGCAACGCTTTGCCCCGCGAGAAGTGAAAAGAAAAGAAAAGGAGCAACAACTTTGTTTTGGCCCTTGGGGATACCGGTGCCGCGCCCTATTGATACCCTGTCCAGCCTACGTGGGTGTGGACTAGGAAGGCCAAATTTAAGGTCCTTGGGAGCAAGCAACAGGAGCAAGCGAGAAAAAAGTTCCCCCAACTCTTTAGACTGGGAATAGCCACTTCAACACTCACTCTCCCCTGATTTCTCTATCGCCAGAAACAACAACTTTCTGCTTTACAGCCAGGACCCGACCACATCAGGGCATTACGATCCCCAATCCCCAGTCCGTAGTTCAGAGCTTCGACGCACGCTAGAGCGTCAAGAGTTTCCCGTCCACAAGCAAACCGGCCCCTTGACCTTGGACGCCGCCTGGACGGACAAGCGCATGGTTGCTCCCTCGGTCGTGTTACCCAACTCAACGACGACATCTAAACCTCAGTTCTCAATTTCCTTCACTCCCCAAGTCCACTCCAGGTAAACTTCAAGCGCCTTGATTGCGGCAGAGCTTCTGCTAACCAGCGCAGTGTTTCACGGAATCTGACACCCCTCAGCGCCGCCCACCATTCTCATACGCATCTCGAGGCTCGAAAAGTCCTCTCTTTAACCGCAAATCGAATTCCAGCTTCTTATCCTACGAGAAACATACTCCCTGAGCTACCTCTAGTGCGCGGTCTGTGTGGCGTCCTCTGAAAGTACTCCACTGGTTCATCCAGCTGCGGTGGAAGCGTTCGGCGACTTTGGACATAGAGGAGCAATCCCCGGCTGACGCAACGAACCACAACCACATAAGCGCCCGTGAGGATTCACCAGATCTGTTCCCGAGTCTTTGTTTATCAGGGGTCGCAGTCTACGTTCGAGCCCAGCTTGCCGACAAGTCACTTCGTCGGACGAACCTTTGGCTCGTGCCTTAGACACTGCAGCATACCGTCAAGTTCTATCAAGCAATAGCGAGACACTACGAAATCCTGGGCAGCCAGCTGTTACACAGTCGAAGAAAAGCGGTATAACAGGAATAAGTTCTTTGCCGGCCGCCTTGCCCTGCAGAGAACCGGATTTCAGGAGATTTCCATATACGTGTGAAGCGCCGCGCCAGACTCAGTGTGCCCACCTGCTGGCCATAATCTGTGAGCACTTAAGGGTTTCAGCAGAAAAGCGCCCGTTTTTGCGCAGCCATTCGGTTGGCCGTGCGTTTCCAACACTCCCAGCCCTCCGCAAGCCCAGCATCCACATTGGCGGATATCCTATGGGACAGTGAGGAAGCCAGGTCAGTCTAAATCCCTTTCGGTTTCGCTCTCCTATCTCCGACAAGGTCAGAGCCTACGGGTCGATGCATGTTTACATGCCCCCTCTCCACTTTCTCTTGAGTTGAAGATTTTTACCACGTCGTGTGAATTGGCGGTGAACGCGCTGTCAGTGACGGCACATATCCCGAAATTTTCAAAACTCTATTATATGATCTGACCCCAAGCTAATAATAAGACAGGCAGATCTTTCAACCCCAAAATTCCCTCCTCTTCTTAGCTTTACAGCGTGATAGTTTTCGCCCTGATCCTTAAATCACGTTATTGACGTGTCGAATCGCCCTCAGGCTGTGTTTGACCACATCGAATCTGGCGAGTAGAATCCATCTTCCTAAAAGCAGCCTCCCGAGACACAACACCAGCTTCGAGACAGTGCACCAGATTCCCGAATCTGCCTTTAACAAGCGGACGAACGCCTGATCCAAGCGCCAGAAATCACCTATAACCGCTGTCTCCTTTCGCCTTCGATCGCCTTGGTAGATAGTCCAAACGAGATTATGGATATCAAGCAAATAGTCAATTCGAAGGGATCGAAAGGCGCTGCGGCCGCGGCAGCTGCGAACGGCACTGCTCAAGACTTGCACCTTCTTCATTCAATACAACAAGCCAACAGTATTCCGATGTCCGACACTGGTTCGGAGCGTGGAAATTCTCCCCACGACTCTGAGCACTCGCGTTATTCGGCTCCTAGATTTGGTCCCATGAACGGAATGAGCGCAGCCACAAACAATATGCGATATCCGTCTCCAACAGCTATGCAAAGTCCAATGCCTATGATGCAACAGCCTTATCGCCCCGACAGCAGTTTCGACAACGGTATGATGCAACAGCAACAGCAAGAGAATGTTCGGCCGGCACGGCAATCTGGAGGAGACGGCGCCCAAAAGGCGTTCCCTTGTAGCTCCTGCGGTAAAGGTTTTGCCCGAAGAAGCGACCTTGCCAGGCATGGTAAGTTATGCCCTGATTATTAAAATCCTACATCTACTAACAAATATACAGAACGTATACACAGTGGTGTTCGGCCACATGTTTGTGAGCATCCTAACTGTGGAAAGCAGTTCATCCAGAGGTCTGCTTTGACCGTCCACATGAGAGTCCATACCGGCGAAAAGCCTCACATGTGCGAGCGTTGTGGAAAGGTAAATATATATGCAAATCCGATTGAGGAAAGTCAGAATACTGACCTTGAACAGCCTTTCAGTGATTCGAGTTCTTTAGCAAGACATAGGCGGATTCATTCTGGCAAGAGACCTTACAAATGTCCTTATGCGGATTGCCAGAAGACTTTCACTCGCCGAACCACGCTGACCCGCCATCAAAACCACCACACTGGGACCGTTGAGGAAGCGGCCGCTGCAACAGCAGCAGCTCTCGCAACTCGAAGCACTCAAGGCGGAAGACAGCGTTCAGATGGCGAACAGTATTCCAACAATGGTTCTCCAATGTCAACACCATCTCCACTTCAACGAACGAACTCTGCGTCGCCAAATTCTGAGCTCGCGCCGATGAACCAGCTTCCCCGACATCCGGCAGAGTATCAATACATGAACAACAGCTCCTTGCCAGGACACCTTCGTGGCGACTACAACATGCCGAGCCAACCCCCTCTAACTACGGCCCCTTTCTCGACTGGAATGCGACCAACATCTCATCCTACTACTTACGGCCCACCGTCGATTCTTGAGCCACCAACCAGCGGGGAGCCACGCCAATCAGGAAGTGCAAGCGGGAGCCCTCACATGAGCAACGCGGGATGGGCCTCCCCTTCGCATAACATGCCGTCGCCTTCCCAGGCTAATGGCTACATGTATCCTGACCCCGACACTTATGGCTCGCCTGCCCCAATGGGCCACATGTACTATCCGAGCTCCAATATTAGGAGACCACATAGCACCGAGCCCGAAACCTACGACATCAAGCCAAGGATGAACGAGATGTGGACCGCAGCCCAATAAGATACTGCTCCCACCGCTGATCTCTTTGCGCTGAACAACATTGTGGCTGCTCATCCCCGCATCACAAATTTCCTTCTTCCCTTCCAAACCTGTGTCTGATACCCTGTATATTTCATGTCATCACTGCGTCTGGTTTCATTTGTCTGTTAGGAGTTGTTCTGGAGCGTTGCATGATTGCATACATAAAGGTCACAGAACCCACACAGCCGGCGTCTCTCAGTTTATTACTTGCTTTTCCCTTAATATCTGTCACCCTAGTTGCGATGGACAGCGGGTGTCTCATACTTTAGAAATGGTTTCAGAAACGGCCTGCTATCCAAAAATAAACGGAGATGGGGGGTGTATGTGCTGGAAGCGACGAGTCATGAAGTTTGCGTTGTTTTTGCTGGCTATTCCTGTGAGCGCAGGCACGAACAAAAGGATGAATTATAGATCAGCAATACTTGCTTCGAAGTCGTATATGGCTAGGAAAATAAACATACATGCAACCAATATACTTCATTAACTAGCTGGACCATTTCACTCCTTGATCGTGTTAGAAGAGCGGTGAGACTGGAATGACGAGAAGGCAGGACAAGAAAAGCGGCACTAATTTTGAAAATGCGCAGTGCAACATTCGCAGTAAGTAGTGCCGCTTTTAACGTCCACCGCCAGGGAAATCACGTAGAGACTTGAACCGTGTAGAACAAATTTGGCGTCGTGGAAATCAAGTCGAACCGCTCATGAATTTTGCTTTTGATGCATCCCATCTAAATTAATAATACAGGTTAACATCAGCCCAACTAATCCAACTTATAGACAGATCGCAGTTCTATTGTCAATGCTCTCATATCAACAAAATCACTTCGTCCCATTCGTAGCAGCATGCTTAACCAGCTTCCCCTCCGTCCTCTCCACATATAAAACCAAATCCTCAATCGTGCACACCTTTAATCCCCACTTCTTCCCAAAAGCCAAACACCCATCCCGCCTCATCATCCCGGGCTCAGAACGCTCCGCAACGCCCTCTACCTCCTCCCCATCTTCTACTATCTCACATATAGCCGCTGCTGGCGTCTTGCCCGCCAACCTACAAAACTCCACCGCCGCCTCCGTATGTCCTATCCTCTCCCTGACGCCCCCCTCTCTCGCCCGCAGCGGGAACACATGTCCCGGTCTCCTAAAACTCTCCTTCGTAGCCGTCTTACTAGCCAACGTCCGACACGTCAGCGCCCGGTCATGAGCTGAGATTCCCGTGCTCGTGAGAGGAGACTCGGTGTCTACGGATATAGTGTATGCAGTGCGATTTGGGTCCTGGTTCGCGGAGACCATTTGCGGGAGGTCGAGGGACTCGCAGAGCGAGGGCGACAGCGGGGCGCAGATTAGGCCCGAGGTGTGCCGGATCATGAAGGCCATTTTTTCGGGGGTCAGGTCTGCGGCGGCGATGATGAGGTCGCCTTCGTTTTCGCGCGAGAGGTCGTCGAGGACGACGATGAATTCGCCATTCTCTGGTGGGTTTGTGTTAGTGGATGAGCGCGGTGAGACCGGGATTGAGAGATTAGAGGGAAGAGGGGGAATTGAGGGGATGGAAGATTTACTGAATGCTTGGATTGTGTCTTCTATGGAGTCGAACTCCTGGGCAATGGATGTTGGCATGCTGAAATGTATTATGTTGTTTGGGATTTTGTAGAAAAATTGCCCCGCGCCGGATGCAAGGTATTTAGTAGTATTTCAGGTGGGGTGACGGAGGTGTGGTTAGAAATGGCGTCTTGAACCCAGTGAGTGAATTGTTTTAGTAAAGGAAGAAAGGAGGAGAGTGAAGGATCCAAAAATTATGCCTTTATACAGAAATAAAAGAAACTCTGAATATTGAATGTCCAAATAGAACCAAACCCGAAGTTCAGCGAGATCGGCATGCGAATTCCCAGGGATTTTTGGCGCACGCAAGGGTCCACCAAAGCCGAGGCGATTAGTAAGTTTTCAATATTGCTTTCCAAGCTCTTAGGCTCTTCATCAGTCAGATCACAACTCCCAATTGCCCGAATAGACAGGGTTACGAATCATCACGATGTCAATGGCAATATCAACGGTGTCACCAATACGCCCCACGTCTCTCCGAAACCTGAATCTTCTCCTCCGCACAGCGCCCCGATTCGTCCAGAACCAATTCCGGTCTCACAGCACAACGAACAGCTCCGTCAACCCAACAGAGGTCTCGCATTTCAATGCCCTCGCGTCAACATGGTGGGATCCGCATGGCTCGTCGCGTCTCTTGCATCTCATGAACCCGCTTCGTCATGACTTCATCGGTATTTGCCACGGCGCACAACCTGACCCTCCACGTTCGAATCTGCGGTATCTGGATATAGGATGTGGAGGAGGAATCTTTGCTGAGAGCGCTGCGAGGAGAGCGAGTACGGGTCTGGTGACGGCTATTGATCCTACGCCGGAGGTGTTGGCTGTTGCTAAGGCACATGCGAAAAGGGATCCTGGATTGACGGGGAAGTTGGACTATCTCAATACATCCATTGAAGGACTACCGAAACCGAAATCACTGGAGGAGCAATATGATGTGCTGTCGTTGTTTGAGGTTATAGAGCACATCACGCACCCGGCGGAATTCCTGGATGTGTGCCAAGATTTTGTGAAGCCTGGGGGCTGGATTGTCATGAGTACGATTGCGAGGACGTGGGCGAGTTGGTTTACAACGAAGCTTGTGGCGGAGGATTTGGTGGGCATTGTGCCGAGAGGAACGCATGATTGGGACAAGTATATAAATGAGGAGGAGTTGAGAGGATACTTCTTGGAGAAGAGGGGATGGAATAGCCCGATGGTTATGGGTGTTGTGTATGTGCCGGGGTTGGGATGGAAGGAGGTCAGCGGGAGTGAGAAAGTCGGAAACTACTTCTTTGGGATCAGGAAAGATATCTCTTGAAGAAGACCGGTAAGTTGTAAATATGCAACAATTTGGGTCTTGAGACCGCGGGACGTAACGTCTCTGAAGGTCCGCCTGGTGGATGTAAGATATATGTATGATGTGGTGCCTTGCAAGTTTTGCTTGGCTGAAGTGTTTGAATATACTGTGTTTGTACTTGCTTCCTTTCTTGATGTTCATGCTTGTGTGTTTTGTTCTGCTTTATTGGCTTTCTTATATTGACTTTGACGTTGGGTTTGAAAACTTCTCTCATTTCGCCCTTCGGCTGCTATCTTTTTCAGAGGTAAAAAGACCAAGAGATTGCGCGTTGGTACGTTTCTTTGATTTATTTGAAAAGCCTTCTCAGCTGTCGCGGAATTCCATTGGCAGTCCCATACGGAGAGTTCCCCAGAGGCACTTTCCAAGGGAAGGTACGATCGTGGGCCAAGAGCTGCATCTTTTCTCATTACTCCCTCTGGCACAGTAAAAATCATTTCTAGGTCATCGCACTTGCTCTTTTGCGTATTTTCTCGCAATTTCCGTGTGAGGTGCCTAATGGAACCTGCTTATTGTTCCAGCTGGAAAGTGAGGTTGTTGAGCATAGGTCTATCCACGACCATATCTCTGCAACCCTTTTACAGGCCCAATTCAGATTCGAAACTGATTTATTATTCAAAACCTGTTCTAGCAGACAGAAAAGATTCAATTTGGGGAGTTAGATCTAGAAGAAGACAATGGCGGACGCGGCAAACAAGTAAAGACGTGAGAAAGCCACGTGACGGGGTCCAAGTTTGTTCTTCTTGAGACAAGCCTGGACGGCGTCCTTAACTACAAGCCTAGCACTAGCCGGTCATCCTTCAGCCAACAATGTACATGGACTTCTTTGAAACGATTATATATAGAGAGGTAAGCCAAATCCCTTTCAAGGACAGAGCGTTTGCTGAAGACTGATTTTATTCGGTATTCTAGAAAGAGACTACCTACGCGCTCCTCCACAAGAAGCATGGGAGCAGATATCCAGAAGGCTACACAGTATCCTAATGATCAGTATGAAGGAGTATCCGCTCAACATATCCAAAATGCCGTACGAAGCCGCTCCCTCAACGATCTTAGCAGCCATTCCAGGAGAACGTGGCAATCACAAACGAAACCAAATATTCCTCCGACAAACTCACAACAACCAAGATTATCTCAAGATCTTCGACTGTTGCTGCTCATCATAACGAGACCTGAAATCTACCACGAAACAAACATGCAGCCGTTGCCCAAGTGGGCTAGCTGGGAGAATGCTTGAACCTGAAGGTGCCCAAGGAGACACTATCAACGAATCAAGAAGCGGATACTGCTCCTCTTCGGTTCCCACTGAAGCCCACAAAGCTGCCAAGAAAGCTCTGAAAATGGAAAACAGATGTTGGTGATTGATATTAAGATGTGATCAACAACCACCTGTCACGAAGCTGATTGAGGGGAGCTTCGTGTCGCTTCTGTGGTAGCCATAACTCAAAACGATCATAGCGATCTTATGAGCTACTGTGCTACTATCTCCAACAACTTTTTGTTTCTTCTCATCGAACTTGAGGGTCATGGGCTTGAATTGGTCAGGCGTTTGGTACGTTCCTTCTGGATGTGGACGCACAACGAAGATTAGTTGCACCAGCAGAGGGCACAAGTGCAACATCGTCAACCACAGATTGGTCGTGTTAAGTGCCCCATGGTACGCAGACCTCTTGAAGCCTTCATCAAGGGGGATGGCTACGCGCTGGAGTTTTCGATAATATGAAGGTGTCAGAAATGTCGTCCAAAGGCCAGATCTGACCTGCATCGGGAATCGTCCGCCGCAAAAGGCTGGAAGAGGGCCGTTCGTGCGCAATTGTGGGATGACCGGAAGCATGCCCCGAAGGTAGAAGATATCGTTCTCGTAATTGATCCACAGGTCGACGGCTTTGAGATCGTTGCGGATAATTGTCATCCGTTCACGGACCTTCTTACCCACCTTCCGAGACTCTCTGCACGCATGCATAGCCGCTGGGACTTTGGGGGAGCGAGTGCCATGAACAGTAGCGATGAGGGCCCTGTTGGCATCGAGTTCCCAGATAGGGAGTTGAAGTTCTTTCGGGAGCTGTAAGAAGAGCGTGAAGGTCTCAAGTACGACTGAAGAAGGGGTCGAAGATGTGCTGGCGGCGCCTGTTGCGACGGTTTCGGATCTCTGAGCTTGGTGGAGCTGGAGCTGGAGCTGGTGGAGCGCACCCGGGAACAGACCGATCTTCGAAATGGGCTCTGTGGGAGCAAGGGGAAGGAGCATAAGAGTCGTTGTGCCGACGCTCATCTGATTAAACTGGGACATGGGACTCGAGCTGGGAAGCGCATCCTCTGATGCCAAAGGAGCAGGAAAGACGGGGTAGTGTCCACTGCTGAGATCCAGCCCCTGAGCTCTCTTGCTCCCATCTTTTCCTCTACCGATGAATAGCCCCTGGGTATCGCGGGGTCTGCTATCTTGTGCTCCTGCCGAATGGCCTCCCTGAGGGCTTGTTGTGTTCATCGCGTCGTGGTCGCTGGATACCTGCGCGGATTCCTGCGCATCCTGTTAGCAACTCGACGAGTATCGGCAACGGGTTGGGCCTCTGGGGCAGAAAGAGGTGCATTACCTACTGTTGAGGGGGCGCTTGTCAATGTTGGTTTGCAGGCTCTAGAAGCGTACCCCAAGAGTGCTTAGAATAGTCGTATCCGATCAATTGGGCACTTAGGGGCCTTTGTTATGGTGGGGTTCAATTGGCACCCAAGTGGTCAAGCGAACCCCAGACCACGTGAACTGAGGGCACTGGAGAGCCCTCGATGTATTCACTACGATTATACGCTTGGCGTCTATACAGGAAACCTAGGAAACTATCTAGGGGCCTCTACCCTGCTTTCGGGCCTCCTTCGAAAGTTTTGGCCAACTTCACGTGTGCATTTTCCTTCAAGTAGGATATGGGACTCTTAAAGCCAAAGCCCGGGGATTTGTCCATATCTGGGAATTCGTCCTCCACAAAGATCCGCAAAGAGCTCGTGCTGCTACATAGCTAAGTGCGATGTTTTTTTCATTTCTCGAGCACAAAGAGTTGACTACACTACCCACAGCTTTCGTGTCTATTCAGGAGATGAAGCTTATCCCGTATATCACTCATTCTCTCAGTTATCATGGAAAATCCAAGCCAGTCCAAGATGTATTTCACGTCACATGAAAAAGGACAATTTGTCTAGAACATCTCTCAAAATGCTTTAGCATGTAACAACCCCCACTACCCCATGCAAACAAGGATTCAAGACTAAATTTGAGTCCCCTGATAAACCAGAGAATCCCATCGAGCCATCTAGACTTGTTAATCGTCAACCCAGCAAACGGCATTAAATTTCGATAACTTTTATACGAGCCCCGAGAAAATTACTTTGTTCGGAGTCATCGACAAAACGAGCGGATGCATTTGAAATATCTTTACCACACATTTCTTTCAAGACTAAATCCTGAGCAAAAGAACGGACTCTGATCCGCATAGCATTACGAGATATTCACTTATTGTCCTCAGTATCTCCCATAAACTTGAGATTCTGAACTGGATATCTCAAAATGTCTCAGCTTCCGTGAGACATTCAGTGATAGATTCATAGTCCACGGCAAGGCTTTTCACATAGTGAGGAGAGCCTGATCTGGATTCTGGATATCTCTCAATGTCTCAGCTTCTATGAGACATTTAGTTTGGACCAATTTTCTTGAGGGAGAAGGTTTGTAGTATCTTTCATTTGAATGTCTGGCTTATTGTGAGACATTCATGAGCTCGAGATAAGTTTTAACTAAAGGAATAGAAGTGAATTCTGATCTTGTGATGGTTGCTGAACATAGCTTTTGTTGTGTCAAAATTAAGCGGTTGGGAATGGATGGAATTGGTCTAGTTACGTTGTGATTTTGTGTATGATTTATTTGATTTTTCTGTGCTGACTTTGCTGGACCTAAAGCTTCCTCAAATTACTTTACAAGACCATTTATTGCGCCAATGTCTCCGCTGTACTTTAGATATCGTGCAATCACCTGTCCCGGTGCTTCGAAGCAAACACGCATCCTAGCCTTTACCACGGTGATAATTCCAAGCCCTCAGCGTTACAAAATGCTACCCAAGGGTTCCAATACCTTCCCAAATCTCTCTCCTTATACCATAATGTGAATTTCCTCTTGACACAGTTAGCGCAAGTACGATCCATAGATTGAATTCGTAAAAGACCACCCTGAACGTGAACATAATGAGCAGAATGACCCATAACATGGTGGCAACCCTCACACAATTTCCGCCGTCTTTCAACAGGAACCCTCATGAATTTGAGCTTCAGTGGACCTCCAAAGCCGAGTTGTTCTCTGTCCAGGAGACTCTGACGAATTGCTTTCATTGCTCCTGGCTGCGTTTGTTGTACCAATTCCTTGATAGTTTCATTTTCCACGTCTTGGTTGCTCACTTCGACTAACTTCTCAAGCTTGTTGCCACGCTCCAGATTTGGGTAAAGGATGACGATGAGTTCTTCAAAATGGGGAAAGCAGGCCTTCAAGTACGTCCACAGCCGCGGGCTACGAAATGGCAAACCTGGGCGGCTCGGTCGGAGCTTCAAATCTCTAGTCGCTTGGTCGAGGTTGATCGCAAGCCGTTTGAGGGTTTGAGACCACACTGGGGTAATCAATTGTCGGGTATTGGGATCTCGTACTGGCCACGGGAGTTCTTGTTTTCTGTACAGGATATCCACATCGAAGTTGATAAACACACTGTAAGTATCGCGCCTATGATAGGGGAACTCGACTCGGGTATAAGCCTGCCAAAAGGGGCGGGTTAGCCTTCTTATTCCACACATAGGGATTTACATCAATGTCCCAAGATTGGTCGCAGATCAGGAAATGAAAGGGCTCTTCAGTTTATCATACCATGAACGTTTCTCCCCGTGATTCCCTGGAAGTATGCATAATCGCCGGGGGTTTCCCACCACCAGGTCGCCAATGCACAAGCCGTGGGTCGATAGCAGCCTTCCAGATCTGTCGGCGCAGCTCCAGAGGAAAATTTGGGAACACAGTGAATTTGTCGAGGATCTTGAATGTCGCGGTAGTGATTTCGTCAAATTCACTTTCAGAGGAAGGGATGCCTTCCAGAGAAGCCTCGTCCTCGTCGTGATACCAGATATTAGGACGGTAGTCCATGTCGGAAAGCGTATTGTTTGTAAGAGGCCACTGGTCGGTTTCGGAAGGCGTGATGACTTGAGAGTGTTCGATTTCACTTCCGGCAGGCGTCGTGACAGTGTCGTTGGCTGCTTCCCTGGGAGTAACACCATCATCATCCCCGGTCAACAAGGGCGTGTTGGAAACGCAAGTCACTCTTCTCGATTCGGATGTGCTATCAGGTAAGGGTACCAAAGTCGGATCATCTGCCGCGGGTGGCTGGTGAGTGGAGTCGGACATCTTGCTCCTGTTTCGAGTCTTCATCAGTATCAGTACTGCTTGACACTGAACACACACATATCATAAGACCACATACCTAAGATGTATCTTGATGTGCCTTTGGAGTTGAGACTGATGGAGATGTGGAGGAGAGATCCAAAATGTTGGTTGGCGGAGGATTATTTAAGGAGAAATGGAAGTAAACAAAATTAAGCGAGGAAGGTGCGATACAGGAGAGTTGCGGTTCTTGAGGAGTTGGCAAGAGTGAATTACAGGCAGTGGATTGAATTAAGCTCATCTAGTATGTATCTAGTAGGTCTAAGGGTGTCTGTTTAGTTGCTGTCTGGTCTCACGCAGTTGCTTTTACTGTAAGGTATCTGCTTCCCCTGAAAGTAGCGAATGCCAAGCTAATTCACATGATTCCAATATGCCAGCTCTCAATCCCGTCCCAAAGGTTGTCGCCGCTGGGAGCGAAAAACAGAGGAGGGAATCAAACAAAAGCAGAGCAACAAATTCACAAATGAAATGTCGCCAGACCGCCCAAGACAAAGGCTTGCTTCTTAAGATGGTTTTCTTATTATTCTACCTAAGAGTTCTCCCTAAGCTATGCTACTTGCTATGCAGGGTATCTGTAGCCAAAGCCACCAGCCCCAAAAACGCCATGCTGAATGAGGAGCCGAGATATCCAAATGCTTTTGATTGCCCCTCCAATTTCCAAATGCGCCATAAAACCAAACTTCTGGTTGTTTGATCCAACCAGGGGTATCAAGTGTGTTCCGTTTTCCACATCTAAAACAAAAATAGGTTCCGCCCAATGCTCGTAGGTAATCAATGCCGAAAATACCGCAAATTAAGAAGCTCGAGAAGGACCGGGTGCCGAGACAGCAAAAGCATCTTCGACGGTGCTGTCGAGAGGGCTCAAGTCCTCGTAATCGGGGATTGGTGGACCGTCGTAGAGATCGGCGTTGCCGTAGGCTGGAGGGCTTGCGGGGACATTCTCGTATAAAGGTGGTGATTCTTCATCCCATGAGATACCCAGTCCTCCACGCTCAGTGAGAACGACATTGAAGTGCATCCTCAATACCCGAGCAGCGCCAGTAGGAGTGACCTGCTTGGGATTTCTGATGGGTGCATATTCTTCCGATACGATCATTTCCACCACCAAGACGTGAGACACCTCTGTTCCATCCGCCGATTTCATGTCGCAGCTTGGGTGCGCATCTGGTCGAATTGACATGGCGAATTCCATATCGATGGTTCCGTCTGGAGACGAGTAGTCTGACTTCCAACCGCTCTTGATCTCGCTGGAACTAATCGTTCTCGTGTCCTGGTGTGGTGTCCCCTTCTTGACATCATCCACGTTGCCCAGCTTCGCAGCATGTTTTTCACATGCCGGAGAAATTTCCTTCTCCATCTCATCCAGTCGCCATGTTACACGCTTCAGCTTCCATTGTGTCTGCGTCTTTGCCTCGACGTTCCTTTTCACGACTCCGTCCACGCGCATCGATATCGTTGTTTCTCCAATTGGGTGGATGACTGATGGCAATTCGCAGTTCGCAGTGAGGTTTGTGGGAGGGAAGATACGGATAGAGCGGCGTGGAGTATCGGCGGGGCATATTGAGCGTTTGATGTCCAAGGTTTTAGTTAGCTTGATAGGCTCGCCGTTTTTGGTGGTCATAGATGTTCGTAGGACATAGTCGATATTGGAGAGGGTACCTCTCATGGTCGCAGGGAGGTGGCCAGGAAGGAGGAAACTGAATGGGAAATCATGAATACCTGATGCATCATTAGCGCAAGTAGACACAATAAAAGTGCCGTCTTCTATAACTCACCTCTTCGCAGGGTTGCTGGACCAGCCAGGAATTCCCATTTGGTAAGTTTCTCCGACTGCGTAGAGCACTCTTGACAATGGGAGTGGAATGGCTTCTTTCTCGTAACTTCCACGTTCAAAGTCATTGCCAGTGTTTCGATGCTCACAAAGTCTTCTTGGATGTTCAGCTTGAGTTGACCCGAGAGTAAGGCGCCGCTGCTCGACGCTGCTGGCCCGTAGAAAACCAAGGGTGGCGATTCTATCGTAATGTCGAGAGTGGCTTCATGGTGCTGCGGGATCGATTTGGAGGAGTTTCTGGCGGGGTGCAGGCCCGGGAAAGAGAGCCTCTTATGCGAGTCGGGCATTCTAAAGTTGCCCCTTTCCTCAGAAGAGAGCAGGGAAGAGCCAGACGACGACGGTGATCTATCTGCTGAATCTCGTCTTCTGCCTGTGTTCGAAGGTCGTCGCTTTAATTCTGCTGTCGGCGTGAAAGAATTGCTGGAGCTGGAGTGCGAACGAAAGAACGTTGCGATAGAGTGGGGCATTTTGTATTTTGGGTTTGGGAATGCGCCACTTGCTTGTGAGGCGGTTCGTTTGCCGGGGAAGGCAAGGTATGACGAAGACGAAGTGGATGGTAGTTTGCAACTTTTTTCTTGAAATCTTGAAATTTTCAAAAGCCGGCTGGACTTCAAGTGAACGGCAGCGAGCAGAAATAGAAGAAGTAGTGAATGAGTCAAAGAATGAAAACAGGTGATGGTCACCCTTTTAGGATGGGATGGGGATGGGGATGGGGATGGGGATGGGGATGGTGATGGTGATGGTGTGTAAAGTGACTGTACCAAGTAGAGTTTCTTTGTCCCTTTCTTTTACCGAACGCGCATTCGGCGATGCGGGGGAATTGGGATTATATATTTTGCTTGCAATGGTGCCATCATAAAGCTTGGGTCCTCGGGCACGGAAGAATCGTCTCATGCTTTTCTTTGGCCCGCAGACCAGGCGCAACTTAGGCGGTCGATTCGTAGTCATGTCATCGAAACCAAGCGAAACCAAGCAGCAATGAGGAATGGTTCAGGTCAGATGTTCGTGAGCGCGCAAAAAATACCCCTGTTGCTCTTACTAACGCCCCGTCCTAGTGGTGTCATGGGTTCAGGCACAGACTCCTAGTGGTGATCTTGAATGCCCCTTCAGCGTGGCATCGACCAGCCTCCTCGGACTCACCAACGAATTATTGCAACATCTGTCGATTGAGTTTGCACCTACCTGTTGCTACCGTACCTTCTCGAATTATTACTTCAGCTGAAACTAGACAGCTAGGTAGTTATATATAAATAGACCGCCATCCTCTCCGCTGAAAGCTCACATATTAAATATTCTGCTGGAGTATACTACATGCCAAATTCTAGACTCAGCTTCTGTGGAGATGTACAGTAAACAGGGCTGAGGGCTCATACTATTGGGCCGTGGGTTCTGGAAACTCTCCCTTTCTTTCGCCAACAAGGTATCATTCTACACTACATCTCACCGCGAATCTGCAGAGACGGTTGAAGCAATACACGTGTAATCAGTTTCTGATACCCGCTGTCGTGTCAGCCCGCCAAACGGATTCTCTTCTCCGCTTTGTCAGGTCAAAGTGGATTACATTACATCGTGAGATGGAGTTTTCTCCTCTTGATAGCCTCTTTTCCTCGAATTTTTCATTCAATACAAAGGATAAATTCCGGCGACATTGTGGACTTCCTTGGGCCACCAGAAGCTGGGGAAATATTTCGTCACAATATCCTTCAGAAAGCTTTGTTTGGCCGCGTCGCAACACCTAAAAATCATGATGTGTTAGAAGAATCGGATCAGTGATCCGCTCCAGGGTTGATTAGATGTACCGTGCCTGCATGTACTTCCCTCTTCAGGAGACATAAGCGGAGGGGCATCAAAAAATTACGCAGGAGCACGAGCATATTCCGTGATGATCTGCATCTGCGGTTGAACCTCCGATGGTGTAACGTGTGGCACTGTGGTTCTTCAGCTGCCTTGCCTACCCAGCCCAGCGTTTAAAACAGCCGCACTCGGGTTCGGCGTGGTACTCATGCATTTTCTAGAACATCATCAGACATCATCTCGAAATCTAAAGATCAGTCAATTCCCCAATTCGCATCTCACGCCACCATCAAGTTGCCATCCTTCTATGATGCCACGGCGGCTGCACAACAATGCGGGGAACAGCCATCATCGTGCCTGACAGAGACCGGATTGTCGGCACCCCGCAAACTGGCGCGAGGCTTTTGATATTCGACTTTCAGATCTCCTCGGAGAGGGTCATGTGGTCAGCGCCTTCGCCCAGAATATGCCACTTTCTCAACGGTAGGCAAAAAAGTCCGGGGCGTACAATTGCGGTGTTTTTGTAAGAAAAAGGACATCCATCCAAATGCAGGGCAAAACTGCGCCTGGTGCGACGCCGATGAAGTAATGGAATCTTTCTACTCGTCCCTCTAAAGGGCGCACGTCAGAAGCGTCGAGTATATTCGCGTGCTTTTGCACGTTTCTCACAACATGTCAGGGCCACGCCTCGCTTCCCTTGGGCCCTCATGGCATTACCTAATTTTCCACAAGCTCTTCACCTGTTCGAAACACGACTGGGGCATTGAAAATAAACCTGCTTGCGTTCTAGACCTCTTCCAATTTCCCTCTCAAACAAACACGTTCCTGTCCCTGCTCCAAGTTTTACTCGATAATTATTCGAAAATATCCACACCTTTCACGCAAAGCCATGAGAAGCCTTTTAACAGCCCCACCACAGCACGCAACCTGAAAACTTTATTCGGCGAACTGTCCTAGTGCTACCCATCCATGTCGCAATCTTTTTGGCGTTACTGACGAGGAAACTCTCCGATTGGCTCAAAGCGCTGCCCTATTACTCGATTTCTTGGAAAATTTTCCTAGGCTAGGGGAGCCGCTTGGCCTGTGAGTCTTCAAGATGTCATGGGCTTCTATGAATAGCGCAACTGAGATTTTTAAACCTCACCGACGGCCGATGGCAGCCGCGGGAGCGCAATGGCAGTTGCCCGTCGGGTTCTGTCGCCGTTTGGGGATATGGGACTCGTATCGAGCAAGTCCGATGAGGAGGCTTACACGTGCCCTGTTCTGTACCCTTTTGACGAGTCTTGGCTGCTAAGGTACTTCTTCTTTCAGGGCAATTCGGTCTCAAATTCTTGAGCCCGAATTCGTTTCTAAGCTTTGCTTTCATGTTCTTTCTCAATCTTACATCTGCTTCTGCTTCGTGCCTTGCGAGTTTTGATTCAGGCCTGTTAGACGTGTTCGACCTTCAAAAGCCGTGGACATCATGTTTGGAGTCAAATCAGAGACCCGCGACTGATTCAAAATGATAGAAGATTCATCGACGCCGAAAAGACCAAACACTTCAATGTTTGCATGTGTTTGGTACTGCCATCGGCATCATTCCTCCATTTTCCAAGACTCTTCCAAGATTCGCCTTCACCCTTTACTACCTTCACTTCAGAAGACCATTATAGGCATTCGGGTCCTGCTTTCCACCGGTAGCCATGGACGCCCCGACACCCCACTGCTGTACACGAGCACGATGGCGTGCGACTTCACTTTGGGGACTTAGCTGGTTAACAACATGACTTCAAAAAAAATTCAAGATTTATTCGTATATTAAGACCAGAATATAAGTCTGGGCTTATCCTTCGTTTTCGAAGAAGGTATCAACCCCATGAAGCTGCTCAACGTCAAGCGAGGTCTGTATGGTAAGTTCAAAGCCGGCATGTCCTCTATCTCGACATGCTCAACCTCATGCATGTTTCTTGAGTTGAACATGCAAAGAGCGCCGACAGTAGGTTCACAATACACTTTATTCGCTCCCTTTAATATATCTCGGTGGTAGCCATAGCTCTCCGGATCTCGGTACTCAAGACAATCTTGGGTCCATTGAACGTCATGAACAGTCTGCGTTTGCAGGTCAGCATCCCGAAGATGAAACACAAGGAATGATTTTGAACGACTCACAGTTCTGCCTCCTTTCACAGGCGCCAGGTACAGGTTGAAGACGACCTGGCACTGAACAGAGTTGATAATCCACTCTTCCGTCAGGCTGTCGTATGGCGAAAAGTCGCAATGAAGATGGGTTGCATCGTTCAAAGCACGGAATATACCAGAGAAGTATTTTCTGTCTGGCCCTTCGCTAGCAATTTGGACATCCCACTCTGGAAACATGGTCGTGATGGTATTAAATACCCGATGCCAGGCATCCAAGCCATGTTCGTTCTTCATTTTCTCATGATAGTCCAGCCACTGCTTTGCATCCTCGAAATACTGATCTTGTTCTGTAGGAGGCTTGCATCAGCACGAAATTGTCTGTAATCCGCAAGCACTGCTCACCATCCGATCTGTTTTTGAAGTCTTGTGCAGTTTGGGCTTGGTATTCAAACTGAGATCATTCAGTATGTTGCGTGGAACCATGCCAGCGGAAAGCTTTCTATACCTGAGCAAGTCCCACTTTCCGCAGAATTGGTCCAGTATTGTGCTTGTACGGCTGCAACAGAGGGCTCAGCGTCTTCTCGTACTCCCAGCATTCTGTAGGAGTCAAGAAATTTGGCTCCTTGATCAATGGCGTCTTCCCGTAGAGCAAGTCGATGAAATTATCCCGAGACAGGCGGACAGGATCTGTTGTCTTCCAGTGCGACACACCTTTTTGAGGCACTGCGGGCACTATAGGAGAACTGCTTGAAGCTGTGGCAGCGGTAGCGTACCATTTTGGGCGAGCAACATGCTTAGCGACCAAGGGAAGAGCTTTCGATCGAAGCATCGTCAGAAATGCGGATACTACGACGACATAAGTGTTGAATTATCTGCCCGAGGGACTCAAATCGTTGAGAATAGAAAACTTAAAACGGTAGACAGTGGCTTGAGTGTTTAGTGAACTTTGAGATATCACGTTTGGAAATTGGAACATTTCGTAGTCACTATTCTCGAATCTCTTTAGCTCCTGGATTTCTTATGCATCCAGATCCTGCTTGCATAAAATCAGAGACCCAATTAATTACGGTAAATTACAGTCCGAGAGCATTCAGTTCTAACGATCAGCAAGATTCATGCACTGTTGGCGCTGTCTTCTCGTGTACGTGTACTTCACGCCTCTCCGAATAGATCCAGTATGGTGGACAAGCATCCCACTATGCGCGTGGCGTAGTGCTCCGGAATAAGCTTACCCTTGTACATGATGGATTTTCTCGTACATGTAGCTTTGCATTTAGTTTTTCCGAGTCTTCGAAGGAAGACTCTAATGCAAGCAGAAGTTTTTCCGAATTTAGGCGCAGGATGACAAGGGTGCGCCAGGGGTAACAAGTAAGAAAGCCCCACTTGCTAATCAGCATTTACGTTTACTATTGTTATGGGTAGGGTTGTTTCCTCGGTTTGACGACCAAGGCTTTAGAAAGATAGGCTCGCAATGCTCGGTGTGAAAAGAGCGGGCTCGAGATTCTCGTTTTGATCACTGTTTATACACTTCTGGTCACCTGTTAGTCATCACGTGCATATTCTGAAAATGCCCTCTTCGAGTGGCAGACTCATCGATGACTTCCATCCAGGCCCAAGAGCTGTGGAAATGGAAGTCCTGGCTCTTGGAATGAGCCGAACGGCAACGATGTGTTAGTATATCACATGACTTTCCTCCTATCCACCACTGATCAGCCATCAGCTCTATGGGCTGCCCTGAAGAAGCTCGGATACAAGCCATACCACATGGTTGAAGCCGCGCCGGCAAAACCTAGAGTTATGCACTACTGGGAAGAGGCATTGAAAGCCAAGTATCATGGTCAGGGAAGGCCCTATGGGAAGGCTGAATTCGATAAACTACTTGGTAAATATAGCGTAAAGGCATCTTGTCACTCGAAATAGCTCCAGTACTTACCAGTTGTTTAGGCATTAAGTGATATCCCCTGCATACTCTTCGCAGATGAGCTCTTGGCCGCGTATCCAGATACAAAGGTTATCCTCACGGTCAGAGATCCCGACAAGTGGGTCAAGTCCATGAACGAAACTTTCTACTACTGGCTCAGCTGGTGGTCTCACAGGTTTCTTGCTCCCTTAGATATCGTAAGTAATTCCTAGCAATGCTCGTTCTTCCCAACACTCATTCCGAAGGCCCAAAAAGCTAAAGCCAAAATTTAGCATGGCTTCGGGCCGTACATCTACAATCTCCGCGAAGCCATGGAAATCTGGACCGGTCGTGATTTCTTCAACCGCGAAAAACTTAGACAAGGTTATCTAAACCACAATGACCATATTCGAGCTGTTGTACCCAAGGAAAATCTGTTGGAGTTCCGCGCTGAGGATGGTTGGGGTCCCTTGTGTCGTTTCCTGGGCAAGCCGATTCCAGATGAGCCGTACCCACGAATCAACGAAACGGAAATCGCGAAACAGAACAACAAGTACTTGTGGATCGTACTTCTTTATAATGTATGTAAGAGATTTGCGGCGCCGGTGGTTGCTACGGCTGTTGGGGCAGGTGGCATTTTCTGGGCTTTGAGATATCAGCGTATTCAGCTTCCCGCATTATTGAATGTCGTGAAGAGATAGAAGGGGGATTTTTGGAATACTGGAATTTATCCTATGATATGGTGAAACACGAGAGATGTCTTCTGTTAGTGAATTGTGAGGATAAAGTGTGCTCAATGTATCCTTTCTAGCTCAAAGCCCCCTCTTTTGAACACAGATGATGGCGTACGAGACGTACCAAGCCATGTTCGCAATTGTTAGAATTACCATTTGCGATGCGCCGATGTCAGAGTGATGAAAATTACTGGACGGCAGCTGGACGGCAGTGTTTTTATAAACAAACCAATCAATTTCTAAATCCTAAACTTATATATAATAAAAACCACTTCAAAACAAAGATTTATCGCATACCAGTAAATAACCTAACAAAAGAAACTAAACAAAGGAAAAGCTATGTAAGTGTTGAATCTTCTACATGTATATGTTGAAGTTTTCGCAAACGCGTTTTTAATATGCCAAATTCAGCTCGACCCTAGACTGACTTCCCGTTCGAACTTCCATTCATATGTGATCCATTCATCCCAGCACCATCCGCCTGCAAATCTAGCAGTTCAAGTTGATCTTGCAACGTTGGCCGACTGCGAAGATGCTCGACACACACCTCGATACCACTTTCTCGTAATCGCAACATCAATTTCCCAACGCTGATAAGATCGCCACCAAGTTCGAAGAACGATGACTTGAGTGTAAGGGGAAGATCACATGGCAATACGTCTGCCCATGCCTGTTCAAGCAGCGCCAAATTCGCGGAAGTCATGCCTGGGTTGGTGCCTTCAGGTTCGTATGATGGGGAAATAGTCTCAGAGTCATTTGAATCTGAAGTTTGAGCTAGAATGGGAGAAACGTCGCGAGGGGCAATTTTGAGGAGTGCGCTGGGATCCTCCTTCCATGTGAAAATAGTCTCGCAGAGATTGTCTAGAAGCTCTTGAGCAAACTCCCTGTTGATAGCCGGGTTTGAAGTAGACAAGCTGATATCGACCGAATCACCCCGAGGAGCCGAAAAGATAAAGATGTCGGCCATGTCCTCTTGCGCGCCCAATACCCCAGTGGTGTACGTCGTTCCGTCGAAAGAGACCTTATTATCATCGCTATCGTCATGTCCAAGATTTTGATGCTGGACGACGGAGCTGAAATATGTTGCAGTGGGCCAATCGGTGCAATGCTTGATGATTTCGGAAAACCCAAGAGTCTCAAATGGAATGTTGGCGATTTGCTGATCTTGCACGTGAGACAGCAGGTTCGAGACTTGTAAGTCGCGGTCGAGTTTGACTCGAACGGGTATAATGTTCAAGCAAGGTCCAACAACTTGATCTAGGCCAGGAGCACTTGAATTGCGCCCTGAGATAACGTGGCCAAATACTACATCGTCTGATCCAGATAGCTGTGCGAGAACCAGTGACCATGCAGCTTTTATTACCGTTGCAAAAGTATGGCCCTTGAACGAAGATGATGCGTGAGGGATCGAGCGGCATAGATTCAATCCGCCAGTAGTTAATTGGCGATTTTCGCGTCTTGCGCTGGGGATCATCCTTGGGATCGATGATCCTTCAAGCAATTCTCTCCAATACTCAAAAGACTCGGCTGTATGACGGGACCTGGCATCCGCTACGAAGGCTGAGAAATTGTATGCAACCTTCGGAAGGCTGGGTGGCTCTAAGGTAAGGAGTGACTTCCAGATCGTAGGCATGCACAGTCCATCGTATTGTGCATGTGAAAGACGTAGTATGATTCGATATTGCATTGTATCCTTTCGTTGAACCACTACGAGTTTCACCAGCGGTTCTTCGAGTCGGATGATGTTCTTTCTGTCATCTTCTTGGAGTCTCTTAGTGAAAGTTGTGAGATCTTGGTCTGTCTTGCAGAATATAGCAGTTGAGCCAATTTCTTTAAGAATAACTTGCAAGTAATTTGCTTTGTGCAGGATGTAGACCGTGCGGAAAATTTCGAAGGCTGCAATCATTTGTGCATATTGTTTCTCGAGACGCTCATAGTCCAGTGGTCCCTCTCCGTCAAAATAGAAGTAGTTCAGCGGCCAACGGGACTTCATCAAGTGACCAGTAAGAGAAAGATCCTGGAAATTTGTGGTAGGAAGAACGTCGTGAATATTGTCTCTGCTTGTGGATATTTTCCGACAAACTTCCTCGTTGATGAAAGTGTCAACGTTCGGAAAGGTCAAGAGGGAGAACGGAATGTACGAAGGCACGGTGAAGTCGGAGGCGTCTGGTCTTTCATTTAATATGGTCGCCATGTGAGACAACTTCGGATGCAAGAAAATGTCTGACACAGTGAGAGACAAGCCGGCGATGCGAGCAGCGTTGGCCAGCCTCATTGCGACTATGGAGTCTCCTCCGAGATGGAAGAATGAGTCGTCGGCTCCAACATGACTTGGAGCCACTTGTAACACATGGGCCCAAAGTTTTTGTAGCTGCGCCTCCATTTCAGTGGATGGTGACCGCTTTATAGTATTTGAAAGGGAGTAAAGCGTCACCTCCTTCTCAGAGAGTACCGACCCGAGCTGGCGAAGACTCCTGCGGTCGAGCTTTCCTGATGCGTTGAGCGGCAATCGTTTAATATGGATAAAGAGAGATGGCATCATATATGCTGGCATTGTCTCGGTCAGCGACGCATGGAGAGCGTTGAGCTGTGACAGCTGATTGTTTGAAAGTGATGCGAGCAAATTGTCAGCTGAACTGGGCTCAGTCAAGGGATCCGAGAGTAGAAAGAACGCAGCTAGAGTCCGTTTCTTAGCAGATCCCACTTGAGGCAGGATGTCGACGGCAACGTGTTGTATGCCTAATTGTGCTTTGATCCGGTGTTCAATCTCGCCCAATTCAATACGCTGTCCATACAGCTTCACCTGGCTATCTTTTCGTCCCACATATATAATTGCGCCGTCGGAATTGTATCGGACAAGGTCTCCAGTCTTGTACATTCTTCTACGCTCGTTTCCTTTTGTCTTGAGCCACACTGGATTTTCCACGAAATATTCTTTTGTCATCTCTTCATTCAAGTACCCTCGCGAAAGAATTGGGCCCTCAACAAAAAGCTCCCCAGTAGCACCGAGCGGCGCTAGTCTGTCTTGATTGCAGCTATCTACAACCCAAGATAATGAACCAATGCCGTGTCCGATATTTGCGGGGTTTGAATCGGCTGAGAAAAGTAGACTGTTACTCCAGAGAGTGGTCTCCGCAGGTCCGTATACATTAGCGAGCCGAGCGTGTGAGGCTGTCCACGTCGAAACGAGCTCTTGAGTCACGGCTTCTCCAATCAAGGCGAGAGTTTCCAGGCATTTTACGGACTGGGGATTTAGTAAATTAGCCACCGTCGGTGTCAAATACGCCCAATTGATGCTATAGCGATTTATGGCACCGCTTAAGTCGTTCATTCTCTCGTCCTCTGATGGGACACAGACACAACCTCCATGCAAAAGAGCAGTGAAGACTTCTCCTATGCTGGCATCAAAAGAATAAGCTGCATATTGCATGACTCGCGAAGAAGATTTGAGGCCCATGAAAGCTCCGTGGTAAAGGATACTTGTACTCAGACCACGGTGTGTTAAAACAATGCCCTTGGGCTCACCAGTGCTGCCTGAGGTGAACACCACAAAGGCAGCGTCATCCGGTGTTTGTCGCATTCTCGAGCGAGACTTGGATATGTTTCCATTTGGCCGCTTTAGGTCTTTCTCCACCACGATCGCGTTCAAGTCCATTTCTTTGAAGATCTCGGCATGGTCGTAGTTACCGACTACGATGATCTTTGCTTTAACTGACTGAGCAAGGTAGGCTATGCGGGACTTTGGATGAGAAGTATTCAACGCAACACAAGTTCCACCCGCTCTTATGATAGCCAGCATGGCAACAACTGCCCAGGCAGATTTGTCGAAGTACACGGGGATCATTTCATTTGCGCTGACCCCACTGGCGATGAGGATGTCGGTGAGATGCGATGCGTGAAGATCAAGCTCGCCGTAAGTCAATGTGGCATCCCAAGCATCAACCGCTACGGCGTCTGGACTTGAATTAATTCGTTCATCCACCAAATCATGTAGACACGAGTCTTTTGGAGGTGGTATTCTGCTGTTCCATTCCAGGATTTGTCTCTCGTCTTCACAGCTCAACACATCGAGACTTTCGACCTTGGCGTCTGGACGAGCAACAATACCTGCAATGATTTTGGTTACTGTCTGCGCGATATTCTGTGCTTGTACATCTGATATTCTGGAATTCCAATACCCAAGATTGATAGCTAGATGTTTTCCACTTGACCCGACATTGAATGTGAGATCATATTCAGCAGGATCTTCCGTATCTAACTGCACGACTTGGACATTGGATGTCTCTTCTTCGTCATCGAATCCCTCGCGTTGAAACGAGATGCAGGTATTGAACAATTGCTCTCCGACGAGATCGAGAGCATGCTGAATTTCGGCGAGGGAGCAAAACTGGTGTGGGAGGCTCTGCAGGAAATCGTCTTGCACTTTTCTGGCCAAGTCCATCGCACTCAAACTCTTTTTGAGATTGACATGGCAGACGAGAATATTGATAAACAGGCCGATCGTGGTATTAATATCTTTGATAGGAACATCTCGGCCAGACGTGAGGTAGCCAAAGCATACATTTTCTGAGCCACAGTACGACCGAAGCACAAGCGCCCATACTGCTTGAAATAGATTTGATAGAGTAATGCCTCGGTCAGAACATAGATCGTGGATGGCATCCGAATCTGCTATTTCAACTTGGATGCGTCGATGCTCTGTGGCGTTGCTCTGGTTCTGAACGATAGGGATATGACATGGTTCGATGTTTCGTAAGTAGTCCGTCCAGTATGATAAGGCCTGCTCCAATGGCTGCTGTTGCACATGTTTGATATATTTGCTGTAAGGGGATCTCGGCATCTGTGGTAATTTGTTTGAATATGAGAGCACCAGGTCGCGAACCAGTATGTTCATTGAAAGGCCGTCAATAAGTGCATGGCTGATTTCCAAAGCACAGTAGACGCCACTACTTGTTTCACAGATTGTTAGTCGGTGTGGTGGTCGTTCGTTGCTATATTCTAGTGGCTGGAGTTCCTTTAAAGTAGCTAAAGCGTCCTGGCCGAACCGACATTGGGTTTGTGAAATGGCCGCCGTGTGCTTTTTCAAGACCGCCTGACCAAATATGCCAGATTTGGAATCGAAGAACACGGTTCTTAATGATGGATGGCGATCGACGACTCTTTGCCACGCTTGGGCAATCCTTCGAGTTTCAATAGGCTTTGAAATATCCGTGGACTCGATTTTAGATATCGTCTTCACCTTGTACGTCCCGGGATATCTAGTTTGACTGAAAATTATGCCCCTTTGCACCGGGGAGCATATATAGACGTCTTCCAGGTCATCAAGGCTATTTTGCTGCATCCGTGGCAATTGCAGTTCTTTGAGTTCGTCCAGGCCCTCGTATGTCAAGGGAATCAAAGGAAAATCTGCCAAAGTGTGCTCAGGCCTCATGGAACTGAGGTGGTCGATGGCACTCTGTAGGTAGGCCTTTGCACTACTTAACCAACTTCTGACACGGTCCTGTTTTGACATATTCGAATTGAACGTCACCGAAATTTGAGTTTCGCCATCGGCCACATTTGCCTGAATCTCGAACAAAGCAGTTCGTCGAATGTGATCTCCTATTTCAGCCACCGAGCCCATGCCGGTATCTGCAAAGGTATCAAGCTTGAATAACGTGTCCTTGCGCTCAAGCTGCTGATATCGGCCAGCATAATTAAGAAGAATTTCTATCTGCTCGTGTGATTTGAACATATCACGACCTCCCGAAGTGAGGAATCGAGAAGCAAAGTATGGTCGACCGTTGCCGGGTAGACGTCTGCGAATATCTTTAGTCTGTCGCACCGTATGCACTATGCCCTGGTCAGGGAGGATAGGTATATGTAATGGTGTCATTGTCGTAAACCACCCAACTGTTTCTGATAGATCAATATCGGTGTCCCATGGTTCGCGTCCATGACCTTCATTGAAAATAGTAGGGGGCGCGCGGTCTGGGAACGCGGCGTGAAATGAATGTACAAGAGAGGCAAAGATGAGATCTAGCGGTTCGGTATTCAACGCTTCGTTCGAGTTTCCAAAAAGCCTATCTGTTGTGCCTTCGTCGAGACTAAACTTTTCAGACACTTCATCTTTATGGAGATTTAGGACGCCATTCATGTCCCAATACTCGAAGTCGGCTGGCGGAATTTGGGTCGGCAGAACTTCCTCGAGATTCGAACTCTGCTGGCTGTGAGTTTGTTGCTGTCTGCACCAATTTTGAAATGGCAGTGGTGTAGGGGCCAGCTCCTGTGTCCTGAGGAGGGACTCAATATCATGGACGACTATACGCCAAGAGACCAGATCGATCACGAGATGATGCGCCACCAAGAAAAGAGACTGACTGCCTCCATCTATATTAAAAAGGGCAGCTGCGAAGACTGGTCCATGGACCAGATCTAGCCTCGAAGCATAATCCGCGGTGATTGAGCCAATTTCTTGCCTGTGGGATACATTGTGAATGCCGAATGTGTAAGAACCACCAGTCGCGTCTAAAATGAATTGCATCCATTCGTGGGAGCCTTGGGGTTGACTGAAACGCGCCCGTAACATTGAATGCCTGCCGACTACAGCGTTGATAGCTGAGGCCATAGTCTCTTCTGAGACAGGCTTGGTCAAATGGAGCAAAACGTGCTGGTTGAAATGGTGAGCATCTGGTAGAGCTGCATCCCGGGAAGCGATCTGATTGAAATATAGTCGCTGAATTGGCGAAAGATCGAAAGGCGTATCGAGTTTTTCGTCCATGACCTCGAACTGGTCTTCTGCCATCTTGGCCTCTTGTGCGAGAGCTCGCAAATTTGCAGCACGTAAAAGCTCTTGCACGTTAAGGGATATCTTCTCAGCCCTGCAACGAGCAACAACTTGCATGGCAGTGATTGAATCACCGCCAAGACGCAAGAACGGTTTGCTTGGAGACACTTTCGCGACTGGTATGTTCAGCACCGAGCTCCAAATTGCTTGAACTTTGCGTTCCATAGGTGTTAATTGCGTCTCAGTATCAGGCTCCTCAACCTGCATAACCCTCTCATATGTGGCACTATCCATGCTTTCAATGAATTTCGTACTAGACAATCTGTCCAACTTCCCAGATGCGGTCATAGGAAATGCGTTCACAACAATCCAGACTCCAGGTACCATGTACGCTGGCAGGGCATCTATCAAGCTATCCTGTATCCGAGAGACGTGAGTTGCACAGGTTTTGTATTGCTCGGGACTGACAAGTTGCATATTTGCTTCTGACGATGACGATGTTGAGAGCCCTTGGAAATTAAGAAGAGCAAGTAGCTGCTGCTTGCAAGGACCCGACTTTGGTAGAACGACCATTGAGAGATTTGCACTTCCTTCAACACCAATATGGCTTTCGATTTCGCCAAGTTCAATACGCTGGCCTCGTAGCTTGATTTGGTTGTCTTTGCGACCGACATAATTGAGCGTCCCATCCTCATTGTAGCATACCAGATCTCCCGTCTTATAAAGTCGGCGTGGGTGGCTATGCGAGTCAAGCCACTTTGGATTTGTGATGAACGACTCTCGGGTTCTCTCCGGGTCGTTGAGGTACCCACGCGCCAGGATTGGCCCTTCCACTAGAAGCTCTCCTATGCTGCCTATCGGAGCGAGGCGATCGTGATTATCGCTCATAGTAACCCACGTTAACGCAGCAAGCCCTCGCCCGATATTTGCTGGTTTGACTTCTCCGCCAAGTCTGGACATGGATGTCCAAATCGTACATTCTGATGGTCCATAACTGTTGACAAGATAAACTTCACTGCACCAGCGATTGTAAAGCTGGAAGTTGATCGCTTCCCCACCAAGAACCAGAGTCTGGAGAGAGGGTACAGCTTTTGGATCAAGCAATTCGGCAACCGAAGGCGTCAAGAAAAGCCAATTCACATCCATACTATTGATGATTGCTGGGAGCTCGTTGATTCTTTGGTCTTCGGATGGCACGCAAACACACCCACCGTGGATTAAAGTGCTGAGGATTTCGCTGTTACTGACATCAAATGTATATGTTGCAAATTGGAGAGTCCGTGTGCCCGAAGAAAGATGCATTAGGGGCCCTTCCGCAATTGCCATGGTACACATGGAGCGATGAAGTAGTTCCACACCCTTTGAGGTGCCTGTGCTACCAGATGTAAAGACGATGAATGCGAGATCATCAGGCGAAACATGGTTGTCGAGGGTGGTCACATCTTCTGGTATGATATCCCAAAGAGAATCCTGAATGGCCACGACATTGGAGCATAAGGATTCCAGCGTGTGTATGTGTTGTGGTAAGGTGAGAATGACCTTTGCATTTGCGGCAGATATGATGGCTTCTAGTCGTGCGACAGGATGCGTAGGGTTCATCTGAGTATAAGCCCCTCCAGCTTTCAGTACCGCAAGTATAGAAATGATGGTCCATGAAGATTTATCGAAGCAGAGAGGTACTACAGTCTGAGTACCCACGCCTAAGGATCTGAGGTAGCGAGCCAGGCGATTTGATAGATTCTCAACATCTGCGTATGTGAAACTGCCGTCCCAACCACAAATCGCCGGCGCTTGTGGATTCTGGGTGGTTTGTTGGTGAATGAGATGATGTATGCAAGATTCAATAGCCGTGGGCGAATCTAAGTTCCACTCCATTATTCGACTCTTTTCCTCGGGGCTCATAACGTCGATCTGGTTGAGTAAGGTATCCGGGTCACTCGTTAGTTGGTTGATCACGTGCTGTAATCGATGAAGCATTCTCTTCATTTGGCCTGAAGCGACCACGGTTTCATCGTAGTGGGCGGTGAAGAAGATACTATCGCTCGCTATATCCGCTATCAAGGTCAGGGCGTATGTCCCAAAATCGTTTGACTCGGTATCTCGAGATTCGAGCCCTAGAAAATCTTGATTCGTGTCCGCTTCGATCTGCGGCTGTACTACAAGCAGATGCTTGATATCTGCAACCCTTTGATCATCGTCCAGTATCCGGCGGATATTTTGTAGCCCTGTATGTTCAAATGGGATCATTTCCGTCCCCTGGTCTTGCACTGATTTCAAGAAGCTCGAAATTGTTTGAGAACCTTCGAATGCTATGCGAACTGGTACCGTAGTTATTGTGGGACCTACCAAGTTTGAGATTCCTGGTACAGATGCATTGCGCCCGGACAAGGGTGCTCCAAAGACTACGTCCTGGACATCACTGTGTTGCCCCAGAACAAGAGCCCATGCTGCTCTTATCATGGTGGAAGACGTGAAGGTCGACATCTCGGATCTAGAATAAGCCATTGAGCTAGACACCGTTTGGTCCGGTTTTGGCTGGTACGTTGTCTTCGGCAGTTGTGGGAAAGCGGAAGGACGGCTCCCTGCAAATTGACTCTTCCAGAAAGCGTCGACAGAAACTGGATCAGTCATCTGCAGATGCTGGATGAATCTATTGAAATTTATTGGTGTCTCAATATCACCTCCATCGAAAAGCATCTCGACTTGCTTGAACAGAAGTCGCATACTCCAACCATCGTACACAGCGTGATGTGAGGACATTACGAAGTGGTCTTCGATTATAGCAAAACGGACTAGGGGAGCTCCGTATGAAATTTCTGGACTGTCCTCCAAGTATGTTTTCAAACTTTGACCTGTTTGCCAAGATATAGGGTCCTTGAGAACAACTTGTAGACTCCCCATTGATTGAGAGTAGATAATCCGAGTTCTCAGGATGACGTTGAGCTTGACAGCTTTCTCCCAACATTTCCGGAAATGCTGGACATCGAGATCAGGGGGTAGACGGAAGATAATCCGGGATAAATAGGCACCCTTCTGTCTTGTAGATAGTGCTATCAGGCCTTCTTGTAGAGGTGTACATGGGTAAACGTCCTCGATTTGCTCTTCAGGGACTTGACATTGTGAAGAGGCCTCTCTAAGGACGCCATCGAGATAATCATCTCTAGAAATCAACTCAAAGGGAACCAAGTCTAGTTTCTCATCGCTAGCCGCGTTTTGGGCTGCAGCGGCCATTTGAGAAAGTTGCGGATATTGGAAAATAGCTGCGACTGTGAGAGCTATACCTTGGTTGTGAGCAGCATTTACAAGACGCATTGCACCAACAGAGTCGCCACCAAGCCTGAAGAAGTGGTCATCGGCTCCTATAAAGTCTGGAGATATCTTCAAAACCTGGCTCCAGATAAGCTGCAGATCAACTTCAGACTTCGATGTAGGTAATTTCTTGGCAACGTCAGAGAGCGAGTATCGCCCCCGCTGCGTATCGGAAAACTGTGAAACTAATTGTTTAAGAGCGCGCCTGTCCAGTTTTCCGGAGGTGTTGAGGGGTAGCATATTGACGGGAATAAAAATGGAAGGTACCATGTATGGTGGCAGTTTGTAGGCCAAGGCCTGTTGAAATTCCAAGAATTCCGACTTCCGCTTGCCAGATAGCGGAGCAAGCAGTCCTTGTTCGCTACTGTTCGCTGTTTGTTCAATCTCATCGGAAATGAAAGCCGCCAAAATTGGCCCACTAATACTAGAAACAACTTCGACAGCCGCGCGCTTACCCCTCAACAGTTTCTCTTGCAGTCGTAGCTGATGCTCAATTTCGTTTAGCTCCACCCGTTGGCCGTAAATTTTAACTTGCGTATCTTTACGGCCAATATAATTGAGGGTACCATCTGAGTTATATCGAACTAAATCACCAGTCTTGTATAGCCTGCAATGATTGGAGCTTTCCTTAGGTAACCAGGGAAGCCCCTGAACGAAAACGCGACTCTCTTCTTGGGCGTTGTTAAGATACCCGCGCGCGACAAGTGGTCCTTCAATAAGTAGCTCCCCAATACTGCCAATTGACGCGAGGCGTTTGCAGTCCGATATGGTAGATACCCATGTTCTAGAACCGATAGCACGCCCAATAGTCGCAGCGGATAAATTCTCCGAATCGACCAGATAGCCTACTGACCAAATAGTACACTCTGCAGGTCCATAGAAATTGAGCAAGCGGACCCGTTTAGCCCAAGTTGAAATTATGGCCTGTGTTATAGCTTCACCGGAAAGAACGAGAGTCTTGAGATTGGGTACTTGGTCTGGAATGAGAAAAGCGGCCACTGTTGGGGTTAAAGAAGCGATATTAATATCTAGTCTCTTCATGGAGTTATGAATATCATTCATTCTTTCATGTTCAGAAGGAATGCAGACGCATCCACCGTAAATAAGAGTAGCAAATATATCGGCGATACTTGTGTCGAAGGTGTATGCTGCGAACTGGAACACCCGTGAACTTGGGGTCATCTGTATCATAGCGCCAAATTGGACAAGACAGGTGCATAGAGAGCGGTGCTCCAGAACGATACCTTTCGGCTCTCCAGTGCTCCCAGACGTGAATACAGCAAATGCAGCGTCCTGAGGCTGAGATCGTGAGTTGGGGCCTGTCGATGGGAGCGCCGATAGGGATTGTGCATCAATCGCGAAATGGATGGAAGCCGCCTCTTCAAATAGATCTCGATGCTCAAAGCTCGTCAGAACCAAAGAAGCATTTGTAGATTTTAATATATGCAGCAGACGCGTTTTTGGATGGGCCGGGTTCAAGGGAACGCAGATACCGCCAGCTTTCATTACTGCTAGCATGGCAACAACTGCGTAGGCTGATTTATCAAAACATAGGGGTACGGAGATCTCGGCCCGAATGCCAAAGTCCTGGACAAGTTTGCCAGCTAAGCGTGAAGAAAGTTGGTCGAGCTGAGTGTAAGTGAATTTGGTATCCCAAGACGAGATTGCCAATGAATTTGGTTGAAGTGCGGTACGCTCGCGCACAAGATCATGTATGCATGCGTTTGTGCTGGCTGGGAAGGAGGAATTCCAGGCCATTATTTGCTTCGCATCTGCCTCACTGAACATATCCAGTTGGTCCAAAGCCATCTCTGCATTCTCGACGATGTCGGAAATTGCTTTGCTGAAAGTTGAGGAGATCTTGTTGGCCTGTGCCTCGGAGATATTGGGGGCCCAGTAGCCCAAAACAATTTCAATGTCACCTGCTCCAGCACTGACATTCACTGTGATATCATACTACGAAACAGTTAACTTAATCGAAAGTTCGAAACGAAAACAGGAAGGCTGAGAGTGCTTACCTCTGCAGGATCATCGCCACCGATCCTCCTCACATGGATAGATTGGTTTCCATCACTCGAATTTTCGGGTTCTTCTCTCTGAAATGAGATGCAAGTATTGAAGAGTTGCTGGCCGAACAAATTTAATGCATGTTGGATCTCAGCCAGGGAGCAGTGCTGATTCTGTAAGTTTCGAATGAAGTCGCTTTGAACTTGCTGGACGATCTCCAACACCGTGTTAGCTCTCCTCATATCCATTCGCGACACTAGCATGTTGACAAAAAGACCAACAGAATTACTAGCGTCCGCAATATTGATATCGCGACCGGAAGATAGGTAACCAAAGCACACGTCATCAGATCCACAATAATTTCTCAATACTAGGGCCCAAGCTGTTTGAATAACATTTGAGACGGTTACTCCATGTTCAGCACAAAATTCGTAGATCTTGGGGATATCCGAAACGTTCACTTTAGCGCGTTTATGCTGTCTGCTTGCTTGCGTATCTGGCAGCTGCGGAAGATGACAAGCTTCTATTCCATCAAGGTATTTCTTCCACTGTCCTATACGCTTTTCTGTTGATTGCCTTTGGAGGAATGCGATATAGTCGCTGTAAAGAGGGCCTGGAGTAGGAGCCAAGGTATGTGCGTAAGCACTAATGAGATCCTTCATGAGAATCATTGTCGAAGTGCCATCGATGAGGGCATGACTGATTTCCAACATGATATATACCTTTCCATCAGAGGTTTGACAGATTGTGAGGTTATGTGGCGGGCGAGTAGCAGTATATTCCAAGGGCTGCCGTTGACGGAGCATGGAATATGCATCACCATCATTGCAGCGCAGGCGGGTCGAGGAGATATTAAACTGCTTGAGCACAAGCTGTGTAAAAACGCCGTTCCCGGATGCAGTACTGAACACCGTCCGCAAGACAGCGTGGCGGTTCACAACCTGTTGCCAAGCATCTTCGAGCTGCTCAACACTGACTGGTTGTGGTTGCAATGGTATGATTTCGCAGATAAATGCAACCCTATACGTTCTAGAGTCTTTTATCTGGCTGAGAAGCATACCTTGCTGCATTGGCGAGCACGCATAAACATCCTCTAGCTGGTCAAGTGACAATTTATGTATCCGAGGGAGTTGTACTTCCATCAGCTCTCGAAGACCGTCGTATGAAGTAGCGAGCAACGGGAAGTCGCTGAGAGTCTTTTCAGGCTCCAAACTGAGGGATCTTTCAGTAAGTTCAGTCAGGGCCAGATTCAGAGCTTTTGGCCATTCTCTAATTTCTTGTTGATGCTGCATGTTGCGGTTGTAGATGAATGAGAATCGAGCGACATTGTCCCTGAAAGAAGCTGAGATCTCGAACAAGCTTTGTCGATGGATATTTTCGCCAATCTGTGCTGGCGTAGATATATCGTCGTGTGATTCCAGTTTCAGCAATGCCTTGGCGCGCTCTAATTGTTGATAGCGGCCAGTATAATTGAATAAAATCTCCATTGGCGAATGGTGGCTGAAAGATTCACGGCCATTCTCAGTCAAGAAGCGGGTTGAAAAGTATGGCAATCCATTTTGCGGGATACTCCTCCTTGCATCCTTCACATGACGCAGGATTTGTAGAATATCTTCACTTTTTGGAGCAGATATTGGGGTCATTGTTGTGAACCATCCAACAGTCTCTGATACATCGAGGCTTTCATCCCATGGCTCTCTTCCGTGACCCTCGTTGTAGATTGCTGGAGTGGATCGATTGAAAGTTTGGCGGAACGAGAATATCAAAGCTGCAAGAATCATGTCCAAAGGTTCCGTGCGTAACGCGGTGTTGGAATCGCCGAAGAGCATAGCTGAATGCACGGCATCCAATGTGCACGACTCTACCACCTCATGAAGTTGGAGGTTTGGAGCACCAGCCATACCCCAATACTCGAAATTTGCTTCTGGCACATCCATAGGTAATGTGACCTCATATTCCCAGTTTTGCTCGGCTTGGTTTTTCTGCAATTGCACCCAGCTCTGGAACGGCAACGGTTTAAAAATAGATAAATGGCCATCCTCTAAATAGGCTTCGATGTCACGTCCTATTATGCGCCAGGAAACCAAGTCAATGACAAGATGGTGTGCTGCCATGAAGATGAGCTGGTTACCATCCGACATATTGACCAGAACAGCTCTAAAAACGGATCCCTGCTCGATATCTATACCGTTTTGACATGCCTCGAGGATGGCTGGAACGGCTTGGCGATCTTCGACGTTGCAAGTTTGAAAAATGGACTCTTTTGTGTCGTGGTCGATGAGTTGTTGCCATACGCCGGCTGGGTCCCGCACAAAACGTGATCGGAGCATTGAATGCCTGGAAACAATTGCTTTTAAAGCCTCTCTCACTCCATCAGGTGCTACGTAGCGTGTCAGACGCAATAAAACACTTTGATAGAAATGAAATTTGGCGGCTTTGTTCGTTTCCTGGCCAACAGGAAGATTGTAGAAGTAGAATTGCTGTATAGGAGAGAGAGGGAACAGTGTTCCCAAAGATTCCTCCTCCCTTCCTGTCGACTGCCTCAGAACTGTGGCTTTTTCGGCCAATTCTGAAAGGTTTCCGGCTCTTAAAACATCCCTCACGTGGACTAAAACACCGTCCGCTCGGCATCGTGATGCCACTTGCATCGCTGTGATTGAGTCACCTCCTAATCGAATAAATGATCTTGTCGGATCGACTTCGGAGATCTCAATATTTAGGACCGCACCCAAAATAGCCTGCAGTTGCAAATCCAGATCCGTGAGTGGGCCATGCTGCCTCTCTTGGAACTCCATATCTAGAATCTCATGATATGTCCCTTCTCTCATCTCTTCTACCCACTTCGTTACCTTCCCCCGGTCTAGCTTGCCAGAAGCTGATAATGGGAACGAAGGTGTAAGAACCCAAATAGCTGGGACCATGTAGCCCGGAATCTTTGCTTCCAACTGGTCTCTGATGGAAGAAATCTGTAAACGAACATTCCGATCATGTTTGTAATTGATCAATTCAGGATTTGTTATCGTCGATGAGGAGGCCGACAAGCCTTTGAGACTGATCAGGGCAATCAGTTGTTTCTGAGCAGGCCCCGCGCGTGGGTATGCGACCATGGAAAGCTCCACTTGGTCCTGTGACTGTATATTGTGCTCGATTTCACCCAACTCTATTCGTTGACCATGAAGTTTGATTTGTTGATCTTTGCGCCCGATGTACTGAATTGTGCCATCGTCGTTATAACAGACGAGATCCCCTGTCTTGTATATTCGAGTCGACTGAGTTCCATCGCACATATGTAGCCAAGACTCTGGCTCGACGAACGCTGCCATTGTCTTTTGAATATCGTGTAGATAGCCGCGTGCCAATGTATCTCCTTGAACAACCAGCTCGCCAATGCAACCTATTGGCGAAAGTCGATTATGGTTATCTTTATCGACTATCCAGAGACGTCCAGCGAAACCTTGTCCAATTGTGGCTGGATCGCTGGTTGCTGTTAACCCTTGAGCATAGCAGGAATTGACGCTACATTCCGCGACACCGTAATCGTTGATTAGATTGACAGCAGCAGCCCATCTTTCAATTATCATTGACGTGCAGGGCTCTCCTGCTAGTACAAGCGTATCCAATGTTGGGACACTCCTGGGAGATAATAGAGTTGCAACGCTTGGAGTAAGAGCTATCCAAGTCGCATTCGACCTTGTAATTGCACCAGCCAGATTGTCTAATCTTTCTTGCTCTGACGGAACACAGATGCAACCCCCCAGAATCAATGCCCCAAAGATATCCATGATGCTAGCATCGAAACTAAACGCCGCGAACTGGAAAACTCTTGCCCCAGGTCCAATGTTCCATTTTGTACCAAAGGCAAGAGCACTAGTAGAGAATGCCTTGTGTTCCACTACAATTGCCTTCGGTGTACCAGTAGTCCCCGAGGTGTACACAAGGAAGGCCGAATTTGCTGGAGACACTGTCGGGAGCTGCTCAGTGCTGTGCGTAAGATTTGCCACTGAAGAAGACTCAACAGCAAAAACATTATCGTGCAACGGTATCAGCGAGGATAACTGTTGCGAGGAAGCAAGCACAACTTTGGGCTGCGTGTCTTGGATAATCGTCTTCCATCTGTTAACGGGATGGGTCGGCAGAAGGCACACGGAAGCTGCACCCGCTTTCATTATGGCCAACATGGCGACAATAGCCCAGCAGGACTTTTCAAAACAAAATGGAACAATCCCTTCTCTGTCAACTCCTTGAGATATGAGGTAGGATGCGAGGCGTGCCGACTGCTCGTCGAGCTCACCATATGTCAGATTGCCGTCCCAGGCACACACAGCTTGTTCATTCGAACGTTCGATAACATGGGCATTGAAGTAATTGTGGATGCAGTCATCGACGCTTTGCATACGTGGAAGCGAGCTGTTCCATCCTATGATTATATCTTCGTCTTTTTTATGAAAGAGGCAGATATCCGATACTGTCATTTGGCTAGACTCTTCCGCTAATTGCGAGGCAACTTGCTCGAAGTGATGCAACATGATATTGACTCTGCTTGCTCTGATGAATTCTTCTTTAAAGATGGCCGTTAGAGTAACCGCGCCATCTTGCAGGTTGCAAGTCAATGTAAGGGGATACGAGCCAAACTCCGAAAGTTCGGTAGCAAGTTCCCGGAGACCAAGGGAGCCTTGGTGGCCATCTGCGTCCGCTACCGGCTGAACTACGAGTAGATTCATAATATCGAATTCTGTTGGAGCTACTATTCGTCGAATGTTTTGAAGTCCTGTATGTTCAAATGCAATCATGTCCACTGCTTGCGTTTGGACACGCTGGAGATACTCGCGGACGCTTTCTTTGCCATCGATCCGAATTCTCACCGGCACGGTAGTGATAGTAGGACCCGATATTGCTGCGATATCGGAAACGGGGGCATTCCGACCTGACAGTGGCATGCCAAAAACCACATCATCCGTATCCTGGTAGGTGGCAACAACTATCGCCCATGTTGCCCGCAGAATAGAGGATATAGTGATATTCGAGGTAGAACTTTGTCGCAGTGAAATTGAATGCGATTGAGTTTTGCTCTGCCGCTGCTCGTCCACGTATGATCCCGATTGAAGCTGAGGAAAGCTTCGTGGTACGCTCCCTGCAAGCTCAGAAAGCCAGAATTTGCGCTCAGAGGCATGATCGATATTCTGAAGATAGTGAATGAACCTTTTGAAAGGCGCCAACTCCCGAATTTTGCTGTTGTTGTACAGTCCTTCAAGCTGCTCAAAGATCATGCCCACACTCCAGCCATCATATATCGCATGGTGGGCTGTCCAAACAAAGTATGTCGCATTTGACGCGGACACCAATCCATAACGGGCCAGAGGGCTTCCATAGGGCATATCGGCATTTCTACCACTATTCAAATAATATTGCAATTCTGTTGCAGTCTCCCACTCAATATTGTCATGGATCACAACTTGTAGAGAGCCAGTTGCTGGGGTATATACGACTCTCGTCCTTAAGACCGGATTCAAGTCAACGACCTGTTGCCACGTATCTTTGAAGGTGTCGAGGTTCATAGACGAAGGGATTTCGAATACTCTCTGGGCTATATAGGCTCCTTTTTGTTGCGTCGATAACGCGAACAACCCTTCCTGGAGAGGCGTGCAAGGATAAGCATCTTCTATCAGATCTAGTCTGATCTGGCATTGCTCTGCGATGGCCGCCAAAACCGACGGTAATGGATCCCGTGATTCAATCATGCAGAATGGCGCTAACTCCATGTCTACAACATTGTTCGCGCTGGTGTTGTCGATGGAATGGGCCATTTTATCCAACCGTGGCTGCTTAAATATATCAGCCACGCTGATCGAGATGCCGTGAGTTTGAGAAAGAGCAACCAGGCGCATTGCCTCTACGGAGTCTCCGCCTAATCGGAAGAAACTATCCCTTAGCCCAATGCTATCAATCGATATTCCTAAGATTTTGGACCAGAGGTCTTGCAACATAAGCTCTGTGTTGGTCGAGGGAGGTTGCTTTGTAGTAGCCGCAAGGGAGTATTGTCGCAGTTGCGCCTCGGAGAGCTCAGAGCCTATCCTTCGGAGCTGGACACGGTCAAGCTTTCCAGATGAATTCAAGGGCATTGTTCGCAGGGTTATAAATAGAGCAGGCACCATATACGCTGGAAGCACCTCCTCCAGCTTTGTGCGTAGCTCTTGAAGGTCGGTATGGAGTACGGGAAGCTGCTCCTCGGCCACAGAAACAACAATTTCATCCATGTGACCGTCTAGTAACTTTATTTCCGACCCGGGCGTGAAGAAAAGTGCCAGAGTCTGTTTGTTCGCAGATACAGGGTCGCGTAGGATTTCGACAGCAATATTCTCGGCTGCTGCAAAGTATTTCTGGACATGAAGCTCTATTTCGCCCATTTCGACGCGCTGTCCATGCAGTTTAATTTGACTGTCCTTCCGTCCAACAAAGGTGATTGATCCGTCAGTATTGCTGCGTACCAAGTCCCCAGTTCGATAAAAGCGACGAGGATATGGCAAGACATCTTTTGGAAGCCAGTTTGGTTTTTCCACAAAGCTTTGAGCAGTTCTAGTCTCATCATTAAGGTATCCGCGGGCCAAAATGGGGCCTTCGATAAGTAGTTCCCCAATAGAGCCCATGGGAACCAATTTGTTGAAGTCGTTAACATCCGTCACCCATGATACAGAGCCAATTCCGTGACCAATATCTGCTGAATTAGAATCAGAAGAAAGCCCACCGAGTCCTGTGCTCCAAATGGCTGTTTCCGCTGGGCCATATATGTTGATAAGATAGACGTGATGTGCCCAAATGGAAACTAGCGATTGTGGTACAAACTCGCCTCCTAATGCTAGAATCTCAAGGCCCGGAACTAGTTCGGGTCGTAATAAGTTTGCAACGCTTGGTGTAAGATACGCCCAGTTGACCTTCATCCGATTGATTGTCCCGGCAAGATCGTTCATCCTGTCATGGTCTGAGGGTATACAAATGCAACCTCCATAAACAAGAGTAGTAAAAATCTCCGCAATACTAACATCAAACGTGTACGCTGCAAATTGAAGTACCCTAGATGTGGATCCGAAGCGCATGAACTGGCCATGTTCACGGATACTTGAGCATAAAGCCTTGTGCTCTAGAACAATACCTTTCGGCTGTCTAGTGCTGCCCGAAGTGAAGACTACGAACGCTGAATTATCATGAGTTGCCGGGTCTTTCGTCTTGAATGCTTCGCTAGGGAGAAGATGAGCAGTTGAGTTGGTTCCAATGCTGACAATATCAGGAACCAATCCATGCAGCAATTCCCTGTGTTCTGGCCCCACGACAGCGACTTTGGCGTGAATTTCTTGGACAATAATAGCAAGTCGAGACTTGGGGTGAGCTGGATTCAATGCAACGCATGCGCCCCCCGCTTTCAGAATTGCGAGAATTGCAATAACTGACCATCTCGTCTTTCCAAAACAGACCGGTATCATCGATTCTGGACCTACTCCAAGACCAACCAGATGGCAAGCCCAGCTTGAGGATATTTTATCAAGTTCGAGATATGTCATATCGCCATCCCATGCAGAAATAGCGATAGCGGAAGGCGTTTCCATGGCTTTTTGACTGACCACTTCATGGACACAAGCTTCCCAGGCCTTTGGTAAATGGGCATTCCTCCGCATTATTTCTCTTCTTTCATCAGGATCCACGATTTCAACGGAGCCGATTATGTGATTGGGGTCTTTGATGGTTAGCTGATTGATGATGTAGCTGAATTGTCTAAGAACTTGTTCGACTTGTTGCTTTGACAGCACTCTGTTGTCATACTGGGCATTGACGTGGACTGTCTCTTTGTCAATAGAGCAGATGACTACCAGAGCATAAGCATGGAAGCCCGATCCCGCTCCTTCCGTCTTTTCCAGACCGAGAACCTGATTGTCTTCATCGTCTCCGAGTGCAGGCTGGATGACAAGGAGGTTCTGAAAACTGCAAGCCGCCTCGCACGCTGGACTCAATTTTTGAATACTCCGAATGCCCATATGCTCGAAGGGCATCATCTCGGCCGAAGCTTGCTGAATATCTTGAAGCATTGTACCGATTGGCTTAGTGTTCTCAAGGCCGACTCGGACTGGCACGGTCGTAAGAGTAGGACCGACTATCTCCTGGATACCAGGAATCGGCGCGCCACGGCCTGTTTGGGTCATGCCAAAGACGACATCTTGAGAATTCGTGTGGCTAGAGATAACCATCGCCCACGCAGCCTGAACAAAGGTTGCCACTGTCACTTGGGTTCCGTTCGATGGCGAGATTGAGGCAATGAGACGGTGTGAACTATTCGCTTGAGCCTGGTAGAGCCCTGAAGGAAGAGCAGGAAAGTGAGCCACGGTATCATCACCAGTGGCAAATTTTGACCGCCAATATTGGACCGCTTCATCTGGGTCCGACTGTCGAATGTATCGAATGAAATGAGAGAATGGAGTTGTCGTGTCGAGCGGGGTACCAGAATATGCGCGTTGAAGTTGGTCAAATACTAGTGAAATGGTCCAGCCGTCAAATACGGCGTGGTGGGCTGTCCAGACAAAATATCGGTCTGGATCATTCTTTGCTTCGATTATCGAGTGACGGTTAAGAGGATCTCCATATTTTACCAATACTTTCTTGTCTTGTCTAAGATATTCTTGAATGGACTGACCAGTGTTCCAATTCAGATCTTCTTCAACCACGATTTGAATAGAAGCCAAATTTTGGTACAGAACGATTCGAGTGCGTAAAATTGGGGTTGCTTCAACGACGGTTTGCCATGATAGTTTGAATCGCGCGATATCGATGTCACTTGGCAACTTAAACATCATCTGGGATACGTATGCACCTGGGCTCTTGATTGACAAGGCCATGAGGCCTTCTTGAAGGGGGGTGCAAGGGTAGACGTCTTGGACTGATTCTTCATCGAGACCACATGATGCCGCTAGCTCCTGAATCCTTTCATAGAGCGGTTCGGGCGCATCCCAAAGCTCAAAAGGCCCCAAGCTCTGTTCTGCTGCCTGAGTGGTACTGGACATTTTGTCGGCAACTATGGCCAAGTCTCGTAAGACTGGGTGGTAGAAAACATCACCAACAGTGAGCATCACATTCTCCGTGCGTGAAGATGCAACAAGTTTCATTGCTCCCACAGAGTCGCCCCCGAGGCGGAAAAAGTTGTCTTCAACACCAATAAGCTCAGGCCCAAGACCCAAAGTCTGCTGCCACAGAGTCCGCATTTTCACTTCCATAGCAGTGGACGGTGCTATCATCTTCTTTGCTGTAAGTGAGAACGTCGCGAGTTGCTCCTGTGATAGCCCATTTGCCAGTCGGCGCAGCTTTTGTCGATCCAACTTTCCATTCGTTGTCAAGGGGAGGCGAGTCGTCGGTATGTAAAGAGACGGTATCATGTAGGATGGCAAGACGTCCTTCAGAGTAACTTCAAGATCCAGCAAGCCAGATCGCATTGTTTCTGTAACATCTATGGTCTCGAAATGATCGTGGATGCTGTCCGATTCATCATTTTGGGCAAAAAACACCGCCAACAGGGACTCATTAGGCTGGTGTGAAGTCGAGACAAGTTCCACGACACTTCGGCCGAGTTCAGCCTTTGCCTTGTGTATTTGTTGTTCGATCTCTCCCACTTCAATGCGTATACCTCTGAGTTTGATTTGAGTATCTTTACGGCCAATGACGTTGATCGTACCGTCAGCGTTAAACTGTGTTAAATCACCAGTCTTGTAGAATCTTCTTAGACCTCCATTGTCTTCTGTTGCCCAGTCTGGGCTTTGGATGAAGGCAGAAGCAGTTTGCTCCGCGTTGTTAAGATATCCTCGAGCAAGATCGGGGCATTCAATAACTAATTCTCCTATAGATCCAATAGGAGCTAGCAGGTTGTGATTCGACGCGCTAACAATCCATGTACGTAGTGCAACACCTCGCCCAACGTTTCTCGGGGAAAAGTAGGATTTCGCTCCGAATAAGGAGGTCGTCCATATGGCACACTCAGTGGGACCATATGTATTCACCAACTGAACAGCATCTCCCCAGGTCCGCATACTTTCTGCTGACAAAGGCTCTCCGCTGAGCAAAAGAGTTCTTAAACTAGGTACTTCCGATGGTTTGAATAGGCTGGCAACCGTTGGCGTAAGATGTGCCCAATTGGTTTTTGCTCGATTGACGAAGCCCACCAAGTCGCTCACTCGCTCTTCTTCTGAAGGTACACAAACACAGCCCCCAGACATAATTGCAACGAAGATGTCAACTATGCCTACGTCGAAGGCAAACCCGGCAAACTGAAGAACTCGGGTGTCTGGACCTATCTGCATTGTCCGAGCGAAGGCAAGAGCTCGTGAAGCGAAACCGCGATGTTCATGCATCATTCCTTTAGGCGTTCCTGTTGTACCGGAAGTGTAAAAGATGAACGCAAGCTGTGAAGATGAGACTTTGAAGATTGGAGCGGATTCAGTTAGTGAGAGCTGCTTGAGGAAAGCTTCATCAACGGTGATAGAAGTGTCGATAGACCCTTGGAACCGATCCTGGTAGCCAGGTCCTACGAGAATGACCCTTGCCGCAGTGTCTCGGATAATGCCCCTATGGCGTTCGATAGGGTGTTTCGGATCCAGAGGCACAAGGACGCCGCCGAATTTCAGGATCGCTAGCATCGAGACAATCGCCCAGAGCGATTTGTCAAAGCATACCAAAACCATTTCTTCTGGTGCAATGCCATTACCCACAAGGTGTGTGGCCAATCTTGAGGATAGGAGGTCCAACTCTTTAAAAGATAGCTTCCCATCCCAGGATTCTACTGCTAGAGAAGACGGACGGGCAACCACTTGCTCGTAGATACGATCATGAATACAAATGTCGACGTTGTCTTTATCCATCGTGGCGTCATTCCACTCTGCAAGTTCAGCTATGTCCGCATCGCTGATTGTTTTCAAGCATGAAACCTTCCCATCTGGATTAGCAATGATGCTCGAGATGATGGCGGTGAAGGTATTGGCGATATGTTGTGCTTGTACGTCTGAGATGTTCGAAATCCAGTATACCAGTCTGGCATTTACAGCTTTCTCGCTAGCTGCAATGTTCACTGATATATCATACTGTAAAGTTTGTTAATAATTGTTTATTGCGAATGACAAAACATTTGGAGAACTCACCTCTGGGGGATCTTCCCCGCCGACTTTCTCAAAGTCAATTTCAGATTTTTCATCATCCGTGGAAACAAACCTCTGCAAAGACACACAGGTATTGAAGAGTTGCCGGCCAGAAAGCCCAAGAGCGTGCTGAATCTCAGCTAGCGAGCAGTGTTGATGCGGCAGACTTCGCAGGTAGTCATCTTGCATTTTCTTCATTGTATGCAACAAGGGCACGTCGTTACTGAAATCGACTTGGAAAACCAGCATGTTAATAAAAAGGCCAACGGTATTCTCTATGTCCGGTACAGGAGCATCACGCCCAGATGCTAAATACCCGTAGCAGACTTGTTCCGATTTTGTATAGACTCGAAGTACCACAGCCCAGGCAGTGAGAAGCAGATTAGCGATTGTGATGCCGTGCTTGGAACAGAAGTTTTGCAACAAAGATGCCGCGGGTAAATCGACTTTGAGAGAACCATGTGCCTTTTCAAGTTGTTTTCGTCGTGCTAAGTCCTCCATGCTTTCGATTCCAGCCCCAAGCCTGGGAATGACGCACGGCTCAACATCTTTCAGATAATCGGTCCAGTAGTGTATTGCTTGGTCAGATGGCATTTTTTGGAGATAATGAACATAGTTGCTATATAGAGGGCCCCTAGCTTGCGGAAGGCGGCCCTCGTATGCGAGAATCAAGTCCCGCATGAGTATGGTGGTAGAAGTACCGTCCATTAACGTGTGGCTTATCTCGAGGACCGAGTAGACTTTACCGGAGGTGCTACGTAATATTGTCAAGCGATGCGATGGCTTGATGTTGTCGAACTTCAGTGGCGATAGACTTTTAACGGCAGAAGTGACCTCATTGTCGTCGCACTCCTGATACTGAATATCGGCACCAAATCCTTTCAGTACAATTTGATCTGAAAATCCATTTCTTGAAACCGTTTTGAGAAAAACGGTTCGCAATGAAGCATGTCGATCAACAACTTGTTGCCATGCAACTCGGAGCCTTGCAACATCTATAGGCTTGGATTTTTCTGGTGAAAGAATTTCTCCGGCCACCATTACCCTGTACGCGTCTGGCGTTTTCATTTGAGTAAGCAGCATTCCTTGCTGCATCGGCGAGCAGGGATAAATATCCTCGATGTCGTTGAGATTTGAGATATTCATATCTGGGAGGTATGTGGTTTCTAATTCCGCAAGTTCTTCATAGGTTGAATTCATCAACGGAAAATCGATCAGCGTGCATCTGGGCCCCATCTGCTCAAGTTCGACCACGGCATTTTCCAGGATAGATTTGGAAAGATGTATCCAACTTCTGATTCTCGCTTCGTGATTCATCCGACTATTGAACTTGATTGATATCTGAGTTTTACCTCCGATGAAATTGGCAGATATTTCGAATAAGGCTGGCCGCCGCACGCGATGTTCGAGTCGATTTGTCTCCTGTACTACATTTGCCACATCGTCCAAGCTCAATAGACTTTCTTCTCTTTCTAGCTGTTGGTATCGACCAGCGTAGTTGAAAAGGACTTCCATGGAGTCGTGACTTTGGAAATATTTCTGGCCTTCCTCAGTAAGGAAGCGGGAGGCAAAATATGGTCGTCCGTTATCTGGCAGTAGTCTTCGAGTGTCTTTGGTGCGTTGCAATGTGCGTATGACGGTCTCTCCGCTAAGCACAGACACAAACACCGGTGCCATCGTTGTGAACCATCCAACGGTTTCCGAAAGATCCACATTCATATTTGATGGCTCTCTTCCATGACCCTCAATAAAAAAGGTAGGAGGCGAACGATCGTTGAATGTTAAGTGGAAGGAGTATATCAGGGCAGATAGAATGATCTCCATGGGCTGCGTCCGCAGTGCATCATTGGTCTTGGCACCAAACAACATGCTAGAAGTCGAGGAGCTTAGAGTGTATTCTTCCAGGACTGCATCAGCTCGAATGTTCTCCCTGTCACGCATACCCCAGTATTCAAGGTCTGCCGGCATGAAATCGATGGGTAGAGCTTCTCGAGGCGAGAGATAGTGTTGAATATGGGCATCTTGCAATGAGGACCAGGATTGGAAAGACATTGCCGTCTCTGGGGGCAGGTGATGAGATTCAAGAACCTGCTCGAGGTCGTGAACGATGATACGCCATGACATAAGGTCAACCACGAGATGATGGGCGACGAGGAACAATGATTGGTTGCTGCTCTGGTCGACGTTGAAAAGGCTGGCGGCAAAGACAGGGCCATCGATAATGTTGATACTACTGTGGCAAGCAGCAGTAAGGGGGGGGATGTCGCTTCGCCGACTTATCTGATAGGTATTAAACTCATACGATTGATCAAGCTGGCCCAGCACCAGCTGTGACCATTTTCCGTTACCGTCAACCCCAAATCTTGCTCTCAACATCGAGTGCCTCTTGACTACCGCTCTGAGTGCAACAGATAATTCTTCGCTTTCAATGAATCTGTTCAAGCGTAGTAAGACGCTCTGATTGAACGCAGATTCACCTGGGGAATTCGAATCGACTGTCTGTGCGGCAATCTGGTTGAAGTAGAGCTGCTGTACAGGCGAGAGCCCAAAGGGTTGATCTGATAGCTCTGGCTTCGAAACAGCAGTCTGGCTTCCAAACGTAGCTTTCTCGGCGACAGATACGAGCGTATTCGTTCGCAACACGTCTTGGACGCTAACAGCAATGTTGCGGCCACGGCAACGTGATACAACTTGCATTGCAGTGATTGAATCTCCGCCAAGCCTCAGGAAGGATTTGTGTAGACCAATACTCTCTTCGGTAATATTGAGAACTTCACTCCAGACACTGCGGATCTGAACTTCCATTTCTGTCAAGGGCCGTTCATCGCCCAGGATCTCAGTGTCGATTCTGCCGGTCTCCACGGCAGATAATGCGTCAACCCATCTGTTGACTTTGGAGCGATCTATCTTTCCGGATATCGTAAGTGGAAATGCATCCACCATAATCCAAGCAGAAGGGACCATGTACTGTGGAAGCCGGTCCAGTAATTGATCTCGGATACCATCAATCTTTGTAGCTGCCAATTTATATTGGCCGATTGGCAAGAGCTGCATCTCAGTATCGACGCGTGATTCAGTCGCAAGCTCTGGAGTGTTGATGACAGCGACCAGCTGGTCTTTGTAAGGACCCGCTTTTGCCAAAACAACGATGGAAAGTTTGCCTTCGCCGCCAAGCTTGTTTTGCATGTGCAGCTCAACTTCGCCGAGTTCGATACGCTGCCCATGGACCTTCACTTGACTGTCATTTCGACCAATGTAGATCATTGTTCCGTCGTAATTGTACCGTACTAGATCGCCAGTCTTATATAGCCTCTTTCCTGCGCCGAAGTCGCCAATCTTAGCCCACTGAGGGTTTTCCACAAACGCTTTTCTCGTCTTCTCATCGTCGTGAAGGTAGCTCCGCGCCAGAATGGGTCCTTCGACAAGTAGCTCGCCTACACAGCCGATAGGTGCTAGACGGTCGTCGTGAGTCGGATCGACGATCCAGAGGCGGGATGCAACCCCTCTCCCAATATTGATAGGCTGCATGCCGGGGCGTAGTCGTGCCGTGGATGTCCATACTGTACATTCAGAAGGCCCGTAACTATTAAAGAGCTGCACTTTCTCGGACCATCTGTTGAAGATGTTATAGCTGACGGCCTCTCCACCCAAAACCAAGGTTTCAACTAATGGTACTTCCTCAGGGCTTAGTAGGTTCGCCACAGTTGGTGTGAGGCACAGCCAGTTGACTTTCATTTCGTGAATACCCTGAGCTAGATTATTGAGGCGGTCGTGTTCCGACATGATGCAAATACAGCCACCAAATACTAATGTTGTCAAAACTTCATGGTTGCTGATATCAAAGGTGTGAGCAGCGAATTGCAGAGCCCTAGTCTGCGAGCTAAACTGCATGAGTGGTCCTTGGGCAAGGGCCATGGTTGAAAAGGAGCGATGCTCGACGATTACACCCTTCGGGGTTCCAGTACTGCCAGAGGTAAACACTACAAATGCTGGCGCGGATGGTGTGGCTCGGGATGACTGTGGGCCGCTCGTGGGTAGAAGTTGTTCGATCAAAGCACTGTTGACAGAAACGACTCTGTTGTGCTGCATGCCCCCGAATAAGTGGGCATTATTTGAGCTGGTCAACACGAAGTTCGAACCTATGGTTGCGATAATTGTCTGCAAACGCGAGACAGGGTGTGTAGGATCCAGTTGCACATACGCAGCCCCTGTCTTGAGCACGGCTATCATCGAGATCACGGCCCAGGCAGATTTCTCGAAGCAAAGAGGTACCATGCTCTCACTTGCCTGCCCAATGCCAAGACTAATCAAGTGTTGCGCCAAGAGTGATGAGATTTTGTCGAGTTCCTCGTAGGAGTACTTGCCATCCCAGGCGTAGATAGCTGGAGCTTCTGGCCGCTTAACGCTCGTGAAGATCAAATCATGTACGCAGACCTCTTGGGCAATCGGATCTTGGCTATTCCATTCCTTGATTTGCGACCTGTCTTCCGGGCTCAAGAAGTCCAAATCATCAATAGCGGTGGTATGGTGACCCAAAACTTGTGACAATATTTTGCTGAATGTGCTTCCAATGGCGGCAGCTTGTGCATGGGATACTTTTGGGTTCCAGTAACCCAGGTTCATTCTGACGTCCTTCTCCGAAGTGCTGATATTGACTGTGATGTCGTACTAGGAACCCAATTAGCGTGTTAAAGTTTTCGTGGCTCATGTCGGACTTACCTCCGCAGGATCGTCGCCTCCAATCTTCTGGAAATCTATATTGGATGGTTGACTCCAATTTTCGAATACAGCTCTTTGTAATGAAATGCATGTGTTGAAAAGCGGTTGTCCGGCCAAGTCGAGAGAGTGTTGAATTTCAGCAAGAGAGCAATGTTGGTACGGCAAATTCTGCAAAAAGTCGTCTTGAAGCTTTTCAATGATATCTTCCACCGTCGTGCTTCTGGAATTGGCTAGTTTGACTCTGCAGACCAACATGTTAATGAACAAACCAACCGCGTCTTCAATGCCGTCGACTTGGACATCCCGACCAGAAGCAAGATAGCCAAAACAGATGTCATCGGACCCAGAATAGCATTTGAGTACTAAAGCCCAGACAGCTTGTAGGACATTAGCCATCGTGAATCCATGATTGCTGCAATATTCGTGTATCAAGGCAGAATCTTTAATCTGGACGTCAACCGTGTGGTGTTCTGCAGAGTGGTGGTCATCGCTAAGTAATGGAAGATAGCATGGTTCGAGATCAGTTAAGTAATCCTCCCAATATGACAATGCCGCTCTCGACGGCTGCTTTTGCAGATACGCCATATATGAACTGTAGAGGGGCCCAGAGCCCAAAGGTAGCTGATTCGCGTAGGCCATTGCTATATCACGCATGAGCAGTAATGTCGAGGTCCCGTCTGTCAACGCGTGACTAATTTCCAGCATTGTGTAGACTCTATTGTCTGAAGATTCGCATATCGTCAATCTGTGGGGAGGCTGTATAGCGCTGTACACAAGCGGCGGCAAGGACTTCAAAAATGCGGAAGGATCGCTCGAGTTACACTTGATCCTAGAAACCACAGCTGAATGGGTTCTTAAAACAAGCTGATCGAAGAATCCTTCTTTTGACATTGACTCTGTGAAAACCGTACGCAGGGAAGGGTGGCGATCCACCACCATTTGCCAGGAAGACCCGAGATGCTTCAAGTCTAAAATAGATCCGTGCGGAGGGAATATCTCGCAGATTACTTGGATTTTATAAGTTCCAGGATCCCTCAACTGACTGAAGAGAATTCCTTGCTGCATGGGAGAACAGGGATACGCGTCTTCCAAGGCATCTAGGTTTGCGCGATGCATTCTTGGAAGTTGAACGTTTTTGAGATAATCCAAGCCCTCATAAGTGAGGGGGAGCAGTGGGAAGTCTGATAATGTACGATCTGGTTCCTTCTCTGAGAGAATATCAATGGCATGTATGAGGAGGTCTTTGGAGTCGTGCAACCAGCGCCATATTTCCTTTTGACGTTGCATATGTTGATTGAAAGCCAATTTCACATGCAAAACATGTTCAACGACACTTATGGATATATCGAACAAAGCGGAGCGTGGAACGGCAGGGCCAACAGAGTTGACTTCCGCGCCATTTGGAAAGTCAACGAGACGGAAAAGAGAATCTGGCCGCTCCATTTGTTGGTAACGCCCGATGTAGTTTACCATCAGTTCGATGACGGGTAATTCGAGGCTATTCTCATCTTTCTTTGAAAGTCTGGACGAAAGATAAGATCGTGCATCTCCAGAGGCAAAGAAACGGGTATCTTTTACACGCGATATAGTTTGTGTGACATTCTCCTCTCTGCTCACGGGGATTTCCAAGGGCGCAAGATTTGTGAACCACCCGACAGTCTCAGAGAGGTCAATTTTGGAGTCCAGGGTATCACGACCGTGGCCTTCATTGAATACGGCGGGCGGTTTACGATCTCTAAATACTTTCGAGAACGATTTTAGTATTACACCCAGAATAATGTCAATTGGCTCGGTTCTGAGTGCGTCATTCGAAGAAGAAAAGAGTCTTTCAGTGCTTGTCCTCTCGATGGAAAATTCTTCCGAAATTGTGTCACCCATCAGATTCGAAACACCCTGCATTCCCCAATAATTTTGTTCTGATTGAGGAAGGGTGTCTGGGGCCTCTGGTCTTTGAGTGCTTGTTTCTTGGATTTTGCACCATGACTGGAATGATGTTGGCGATTGCGGCAGATTCTTCGTCTCTAGGAAAGTCTCGAGATCTTGAGCAACGATCCTCCAAGAGACCAGATCGATTACCAGATGGTGAGCCGCTAAAAATAGAAACTGCATATTGGCGCTTGAAACAATGAACAGTGCCGCAACAAAAACGGGGCCCGACGTGATATCGATTTTGGCCTGAAGCTCCTCGGCCAGCTCCGAAACTTGCCCTTGGTGCTCTAGGTCGTATACTTGGAAATGGTAAGAATCGTCTAGTTCGCGGCGAACAAGTTGACTCCAAGCTCCAGTCCCATCTTGTGAAAATCTTGCGCGCAGCATCGAGTGTCGGCTAATCACGGCCTTGATACCGAGTGCCAGATCCTCTCTGGGAATGGCACGATTGAGTTGGAGGAGCGCATTCTGATAAAAATGGAGCGCCTCGAGCCCCTTTGCTGTGGTTTCGTTCTCAGCTAATCGCTGGAAGTAGAATTTTTGGATGGGTGAGAGACTAAATGATGTTTCGAATGTTTCCTCGGTAACTACGGAACTTGTAGTGATTGTCGTCGCCTTTTGTGCGAGGCTGCCGAGGGTTTGGCTTTTCAAGACGTCTTTCACGGTGAGTTGAATGTTATGAGCGCGCCCCCTGGCTACGACTTGCATGGCCGTTATTGAGTCTCCGCCGAGCCGAATGAACGACTTATTCAACCCGATCTGAGGTTCCGGCACGGCTAAAACATTACTCCAGATGGTTCTTATAGTCTTCTCCATGGGATTGAAGCTCCGCTGAGGTTCTGGCTGCGAGCCAATACCGGCTATGCCGTGATATGTCTCTTCTGGCAATTCCCTAACCCATCGTTCTACGTTTGACCTGGCTATTTTCCCGGACATGGTCAAAGGAATTGATTTCACAGGTAGCCAAACCGAGGGAACCATGTAGTCCGGAAGAAGCTCGAATAATTTCTCTCGCATAACGGACAATACGCGAGCTGCAGTCACGATATTCTCGTCATCTATTAGTCGAATATCTGTATCTGAAGAAGCTGGGTCTGGGAAGTCTCCTAGTTTGACCACCGCCACGAGTTGCTGTTTGCATGGGCCCGACTTCGGAAGCAGAATTATCGCACTTTGAACGTCAGGCTGAAGTCTAGTACAGTGCTCGACTTCGCCGAGCTCTATTCGTAAGCCATGCAACTTTACTTGCGTATCTTTCCGGGAAATGAATCGAATAGACCCGTCTGCCTCGTACCGAACCAAATCTCCGGTCTTGTAGAATCTCCGACTTGATTGAGAATCTTTACACCAACCCGGATTCGTAATGAAAGCGGCATTTGTTTTCTGGGGATCTTTCAGATAGCATCGGGCTAATGTTACCCCCTCAATGACCAATTCTCCTGTGCAGCCTAGAGGAGCAAGGCGATTATGATCTGACGGTTCGCATATCCAAAAGTTGCATCCAATTGGTTTACCAACAACTTCCGGGCTCCAGGTCGACTTCGCTGGACCTCTCCCAGCAGTTGTTATGGAACATTCGGTGTTCCCATAACAGATAATAAGGTTGACTGATTCGGCCCAGGTCTGGATCAGTTCTTTGGTCACAGCTTCACCACCTACCACAAGGGTTTGAAGCTCAGGAACATCCTTGGGCTGCAATACACCCGCAACTGTCGGCGTAAGATGTACCCAGTCTACCTTAAATTTCCGAATAGCACCAGCTAGGTCATTGACTCGATCTTCTTCGGATGGTATGCAAATACAGGCGCCGTTTGTTAGAGTCACTATAATATCGCTAATACTTACATCAAACGTGTAAGAAGCGAATTGTAGGAGACGCGAGGTTGGCCGACGTCGTTGGACTGAGCCGATAAGAGCCTTTACGCTGGTGGAAATCGACCTGTGCTCTAAAACAATGCCCTTCGGCTTTCCGGTGCTCCCAGAGGTGAAGATTATGAAGGCTGCATTTCGCGTAGGCACATCAGGTAATTTGGTGTAGTCGTTGCTAAGTTGATTTGAAGACAAGAGTGCTGATTCGATCCCAACAATTCTGCAAGCAAAGTCTCCAAAGATAGACGACAAATGCGGTGCTGTCAACACATAACGAGCATCGGCATCTGTAAGAATATCGTAAATCCGGCCTTTAGGATGAGTAGGGTCCACGGAAACACAGGCGGCGCCTGTTTTGAGAACAGCCAGAATAGATATAATTACCCACATCGACTTTTCGAAACACAATGCAACTACGTCTCCTGAACAGACGTGAATGCTGATAAGGTAATGAGCTAGCTTCGTTGAGAAATCATCGAGCTCGCTATAACTCATTTCACCATCCCAAGAGGATATAGCAGTGGCGTTGGGCTGTATTTGAGCTTGGGATCTAATGAGCTCATGCACACAGACGTCAACCGTCTCGGGTAGTGTCTTGTTCCACAGCATAATTTGTGAGATATCTGCCTCACATAGCAGCTCCACAGACGAAAGTGTTGCAGCAGGCGATTCAGATGCTAGCTGGAGTAGAACTCTCTCGAACTGCCGCATCATCCTCTCTATTTGGACTGAATTGATGACATTATCATCGTACCGTGCTGTGAGCTCGACGCCTGAGTCATTGATATTACATACCATGCTGAGAGCGTATGTTCCAAACTCCCCTAAGTCCGTCGGTATTGACTTTAAGTTTAGAATGTTGTCGTCTTCGAATTTGACAGCTGGCTGGATAACAAGTAGGTTCATGATGTCCAATGATTCTTGCTCTTGCCCGACAAAGCGGTTGATATTCTGGATACCGGTCTGCTCGTACGGGATCATTATTGTCGACTGCTCCTGGATCATATCAAGATAATCCGGAATGCTCTGATTGCCATCAATCTTGGTTCTGATGGGCACCGTCGTGATTGTTGGCCCGGCCATTTCAAGAATTCCAGGGACTGAGGCATTGCGGCCTGACAGCGGTGCTCCATATATCACATCATTTGACTCTGAGTACCTAGCGAGGATCAAAGCCCAGGCGCCTCTCAAAAATGTAGGCATCGTGATATCAGACGCATTAGGACGTGAAATTGGTACAAATGAAGACAGACTACGGCTGGGAGTTGGCTGATAAGTCGATACTGGGGAATGAGGGAAGCCAATGGGCGAATCTTCCGAGAATTGCGACAACCAAAAATCTCTCGCGGGGTGCATATCGGCCTGTTTGATATAGTCGATGAAGAGGTTGAACGACGGACGCTGTTGGATTTCCTGGCCATCGTAGGCTTTCGCAACATCCTTCAAGATCAACTCAACGCTCCACCCATCATAGATAGCGTGATGCGTAGTCCAAACAAAGGAGTTTTCGATTATGGCGTAACGAATCAGAGGACTGCCATATGAGACGGGAACCGCCTTGTCAGTTTCCAGGTAGTCTTCCAAATTAGTTGCGGAGTGCCAGTTGATATCCTCCTTAATGACTACCTGCAATGACTTCGAGGAGGCTGCATCGTAGACAATTCTTGTTCTAAGTATTGGGTGTAAATTGGAAATGGCCTGCCATGCTTTCTTGAAGCGTGGGATGTCCAGAGTTGGGGGTAGTGCGAAAGCCAACCGCGCCACATAAGCTCCCTGCTGTTGAGTCGACAACGCAAAAAGGCCTTCTTGGAGAGGTGTAGTGGGGTAAGCGTCTTGAACGAGGTCTTTTTCTACTCCGCATTGCGTCGCAGCTTCCGACATCAGCTGAAAGGAGGACTCGGCTAGGTCGACCAATGAGAATGGCTCCAACTCTCGAGATATACCTTCCACATCAGTCGAAAACTTTGCAGCATGACACATCATTGAAAGTTGGGGAGATTGGAAGATGTCACCAACTGTCAGTGAAAGACCTTCGCTCTGCGCTTTTGCGACAAGACGCATAGCTTGGATTGAATCTCCACCGACTCTGAAGAAATTATCATCGGCGCCGATCTCATTTTCTGGGAAGCCCAACAAATTTGCCCATATCTTCTGCATTTTGCGCTCTATGTCATTGACAGGGGCCCTTTTAACGGCAGTGTTCAATGAGTATCGACTGAATTGGCCATCTGGGAGTTTAGCGGCCACTTCGCGGAGCTGTCGTCGATCAAGCTTCCCAGATGTGTTTAAGGGCATCCGGCAAAGTGGGACGAAAAGGGACGGGACCATGAAAGGCGGTAGTAGCTGTGCGACTTGCTCTTGAAGTTGGAGGAAACTAGCCTGTAAATCGTCTGAAAGTGCAAGGCACAGATCTTCTGAATCCTTCTCCACCGGCTCGCTGTCACCCAGCGACAAGAACGCGGCTAAGACCTGCGTATCTTTCGAGCCAGTAGGTGCCAGCATTTCCACTGCTATCTGCTTCGCTTTGGTGAAGTGGGTTCTCAAATGATGTTCAATTTCTGCAAGCTCAACTCGCTGTCCGTGGTACTTGACCTGGGTATCCTTTCGACCCGCAAAAGACATCGTCCCATCAAGCTGGAAGTTATATCGCACTAGATCTCCAGTTTTGTAAAAACGCCTTTGCCCAACTGTGCCATGTTTTTTACTCCAGGCAGGATTTTCGATAAAGGCAGCCTCTGTCTTCTGCTTGTCATTGAAATAGCCGCGTGCTAGAATGGGGCCTTCCACTAGCAATTCGCCAACACTTCCTATAGGTGCAAGACGATCGTGGGTTTCTCTGTCACAAATCCATAGCTTTGACCCAATTGGATAACCAAGATTGGCAGGGCTACTAGTAAGTGTGGTCGGCGGAGTGCCCATGCAATAGATACTGCACTCAGCAGGTCCATATGTAATGATCAAGTCAAGTTTATCGGACCATTGTTGGATGTTGGCCTTCGTAGGAGCTTCCCCGCCAAGCACGAGCGTCTTCAAATCAGGAACGCTATTCGAAGGTAATAGACTAGCGACCGTTGGTGTGAGAAATGCCCAGTTCGCGCGCGTTCTATTTATAGCACCTGACAAGTTGTTGACCCTTTCATGCTCCGAGGGTACGCAAATACACCCACCCCGCATAATGGTAGTGAAGATATCAGATACACTGACATCATAGGAGTATGCAGCAAACTGGAAAACGCGGGTGGATGAATCAATATGCCAGCGAGTCCCAAATCCTTGCGAGCTTGAACAAAACGCACCATGCTCGACGACGATTCCTTTTGGTCGACCCGTAGTACCGGACGTATAGAGTACAAATACAGGGTTTGTGGAAACTACTTGGGGAAGAGTGTCGATTGCGGTAATTGGTAAGCTAGAGAGAAAGGAGGGCTCGATCACGACAGCCTTCTGCAAAAGACCGTTGAAAAGAGCCTCGTGTTGTGGGGCGACGAGGACAAGCTTCGCGTTGGAGTCCTGAATAATCGACTCCATACGGCTGGCAGGATAGGCAGGTGAAAGACCAATACAGGCACCTCCGGCCTTCACTACTGCCAGCATTGTAACAATTGTCCAAGCTGATTTGTCGAAGCACAGCGGCACTATCACTTCAGGTCCGATACCGAATGAAGCAGCAAGATGACCGGCCAAGCGCGTTGACAAGTCATCAAGTTCGCGGTATGTCAGCTCGGAATCCCAGGCGCAGACAGCTTGCGCATCTGGCTGCAATAGTGCCTGCGCGTGTACCAGATTGTGGACGCAGTCATCAACAGCAGCCGGCATCGGGTCCGGGGTCGTCCGGTTCCATTCTACCACCTGCTTCTCATCCTCGTTGCTCAGAAGATTGAGATCAACGACTGCAGCTGCTGCATTTTCAATGACGCTGGAGATTGCTTTGCTAAATGTGCTCGCAATATTGGCCGCGTATGGGTCTGAGATAGTGGGGCTCCAGTAGGTGAGGTTCATTTTCATGTCGTGCTCTTTCACATGCACATTGAGTGTGACGTCGTACTCTGCCGGGTCATCAGCTTCGATGAGTTCGAAGCCAATATTCGTAGATTGGGTTGCATCCTCGGTGGATTCGGTTTGGATGGATACACAGGTGTTGAATAGTGACTGCCCAGATAGGCCTAGCTCGTGTTGTATCTCTGCGAGGGAGCAATATTGATATGGAAAGCTGTCCAGAAAGTCATTTTGAACGCGTTGGATGAGATCCAGGACAGAAAATGGGGTGTCCGAGGATCTGTTGAACTTCACGCGGCATATCAACATGTTGATGAAAAGTCCTACTGCCTCATCGATACCCGGAACAGGAGCATCTCGTCCGAAGGTAAGGTAGCCAAAACAAACATCATCGGATCCTGTATAGAGTCTTAAGACCATTGACCACGTTGCTTGTAAAATGCTGGCGAGGGTCGCTCCGCTGTCATTACAGAATTTCTGCAAAGAAGAGAAAGATTCTTTAATCTCAATCTCTACGGATCGATGCTCGATTGACTTTTGTCCAGAGCCGGGAAGTATGGAGGGCAGCATACCTATTAGGTAGCCCTTCCAGTGTGCAAGCGCCTTGTCCAATGGCTGCTTCTGCAGGTGTGCAATATATTTGCTCAATATTTGCGTTGATTTGACTGGTGATAAAACGTCGGAATACGCGAGAGCAAAGTCTCGGATAGCTAGAATGACTGATGCTCCATCCGTCACTACATGACTAACCTCGATCAATATATACACCTCCCCTAAATCGGTAGTGCACACGGTCAAGTGGTGGGGCGGCCATCTATTACCATAATCTGGGGCCGAAGATTGCTTGAGAAATTGTACCACTGACTTGTTGTTGCACTGGACATGGGATATAGACGCCTGATGGGATTTCAACAAGACCTGGCTAAAATGGCCAAGGTATGATGAGGTGTCAAGGAACAAGGTACGGAGAGCCTCATGCTTATTAACCACTTGCTGCCATGCTTCTGCAAGTTTTTTGGGGTCAACGAAGTTTCCATTGAGTGGCGGCAAGACTTTACACAACGCCCTAACTCTGTACCTCGCGGGTTCCTTGATCTGGCTTAGAAGTATGCCTTGTTGCATGGGAGAGCACGGGAATACGTCGTCAACTTTGGCGATTTCTGAGGGAACTGAGGTTTGCAGATCATGCGTAAGCTTTCCTAGTCCTTCGTACGACAGGCTGGCAAGTGAGTAATCGACCAAAGTCTGCTCCGGTTGCATTCTAGCCAGAGCTTTCGCCGTTTCGCCAATTGCCAGTGTGGAAGCGCTCATCCATTGCAGAATACGGGATTTATGAAGTGTGTGTTTGTTGTAAGTCAAGGAGAGTTTTGTCGCGCCACTCAGGGTATCTAGCGAGATTTCGAATAGTGCAGGCCGTCGCGTAGTGGGAGATGATGATGGAATCTGGCTCTCGTCCGCCCCGTCTTCGATTGAGAGGAGCGCGTCATCTCTACCAAGCTGTTGGAATTGCCCCGTGTAATTGAAGATGATCTCCATTTCTTCGTGACCAGAGAACGCCTCTCGTCCTTTTGGCGTGAGATATCTCGACGCGAAATATGCTCGTCCCCTCTCAGGAACTTTGCGGCGAGTATCCTTGACCTGGCGTGTGGTTTGCACCACATCGCCGTTTATAAGCGGTACATGGATTGGTGTCAAAGTTGTAAACCAGCCTACGGTTTGTGAGACATCGATACTACTGTCCCACGGCTCTCTGCCATGCCCCTCGTTGAAAATCGTCGGCGATGAACGATCGGGGAACGTTCTTTTAAATGCTTGAAGAAGTGCCGCAAGAACTAACTCGACCGGCTCGGTTCCTAGAGTTTCATTGCAGCGGCTGCCAAAGACTAGTTCCGTCACGTCGTGATCTAGAGCGAAATGTTCTTTTATTTCATCTGCATGGACATTATGACGGCCCGCCATGCCCCAGTAAGCGTAATCTGCTGGCTCAATATAATGGGGAAGTGTCTCCGTGGGTGTGAGATACGCTTTGCTTTGACTTTCCTGAAGCTTACACCATGTTCGAAAGGACAATGGAGCTATCGGAGAACTAATGCCTTGTAGAGCGTCTTCCAAGTCCTGAACTACGATTCTCCAGGAAACAAGATCGATCACCAAGTGATGTGCGGCGAGGAATATCAACTGGGTTCCCTCATCAAGTTGAAAAAGCTGAGTGGCAAAGACTGGACCAGTCTCGATATTCATGCTAGCCTGGCAAACAGAACTGATTTTCGGAATCTCTTCTCGGTAAGTGACGTGATAGGCCTGATAGCCGTAAGAGCTTTCCACTTCGCGTTGAATAGATTGCTTCCATGCGCCATCATCCTTTCGATTGAAGCGTGCCCGTAGCATTGGATGGCGCACAACAACGTCTCTTATTGCTGAGGCCACGATTCCTTCCGGGACATATTTTCTGAGCCGTAAAAAGGTGCCCTGATTATAGAAGTGAGCCCCAGTGGAATGAGTCGTATTGAAGTAAAGATGCTGAATTGGAGATAGGTCGAAGCTGGTGCTGGTATCTTGCTCGTCCTCCGAATCTACAATGAAGTGGTGATCGGAGGCTTTGGCCAGTAGAGCAATCCCAGCGATTGTTTTTGTACGCAAGAGATCTTGGACGCTGATAAAGAGCCCTTCTGCTCTACAACGAGACACAACTTGCATTGCAGTGATGGAATCGCCACCAACTTTCAGGAATGATGTGTTCAGGCCAATGAGAGAAGCTGGAACATTGAGCACGCTACTCCAAGCCACTTGGATTTTCCGCTCCATCTCGCTGAATGGCCTGTCTGGCTCTGTCTCATTCCGATCATGCACACTGATAATGCGGTGGTAGAACGAATCATCCATGTTCTCTACCCACTGGGTAGTCTTCAGCCTATCGAGTTTCGCGGAAGTTGTCAGAGGAAGGGTTTCCACCGCGAACCACATGGTGGGAATCATATATTCGGGCAGTTGGAGTGATATATGATCATGGATTCTAGAAACCTGCGCAGAAGCCTCGGGCTGCTGTTCTGGATGGATTGCCTCGATGATTGAAGCAGGCCTAGCATCAGACAGGTCTGAAATGCTATCCAAGCTGATGACGGCCACTAGATGTTCCTTGCAATGTCCATGATGAGGCAGAATGGCGATACAGTCTTGCACGCCACTTTGAGCTGCTATGCAATGCTCCACTTCTCCTAACTCTATCCGCTGGCCGTGCAGTTTGATTTGAGTGTCTTTTCGACCGATATATTCAAGTACTCCGGCTGGACCATATTTTACGAGGTCGCCAGTTTTGTAGAAGCGTCTCGGTATCTCTCGGCTTTCTTGATCTGCCCAATCTAGGTTATTGATGAATGATTTTGCTGTTTGTTCAGCGTCGATATATCCTCGAGAAAGTATTGGGCCTTCAAGTACGAGTTCTCCTACACACCCAATGGCGCAAAGTTTATTGGAGTTCGACCTGTCAACAATCCAGGCTGTGCAACCGATTGCGCGCCCAATCGTTGAAGGGGGAGTATGAATTGAATAGTTTGAGTGAACTGTGCTGAAGTTCGTACACTCTGCGGGACCATAGCCATTTACTAAAACTAACCTCTCGGCCCATTTTCTCACGAGGGCTTGTGTGCATGCTTCCCCTCCCAAGATAAGGACTTCCAAGCTGGGCACTTGCTTTGGATCAAGCAGTCCGGCAATCGTGGGGGTCAAACATGCCATATTGACATCCAATCGATTTATAGCCCCAGTGATATCATTTAAGCGATCGTATTCCGATGGAACACAGATACAGCCCCCAAAGGCTAGGGTGGTGAATATTTCGCCAAAAGAGCTATCGAAGGTATATGTAGCGTATTGAAGGAATCTTGAGGCTGGAGAGTAAGACATTGCAGGCCCATGGGTGCGTATGCTTGTGGCCAAGTTCCGATGTTCTATAGCGATCCCTTTTGGGGTACCAGTAGAACCTGAGGTGAAAACGACGAAGGCTAGGTTGCTTGGCTGGATTCGCGCTAGGGAAGCACTGGAGCCAGATTCCAAAGTATTCAAGTAAGCTAGATCCACTGGCAGAATCGTTGAAACAAGACCCGTAAGAAGATCTGCATACTGCGGTGATGTTATCGCTAAGTCCGCTCTGACTGAATTAATTATGGTGGAGAGCCGCTTCGTTGGGTGCAGAGGATTTAAAGCAACGCAGGCTCCACCGGCCTTGAATATTGCTAGTAGTGCAATGATAGTCCAGGCTGACTTATCGAAGCAAAATGGCACTACAGTCTCCGGTCCCACACCAAGGTATATGAGCCGGGAACCAAGTCGAGTAGACATATCATCCAGCTCCTGATAGGTGAAGCTGCCATCGTGGGCACAGACAGCAGGTGCATCCGGGGTCAGGCGAGCTTGAGAAGATATCAAGTCGTGTACACACTCGTCTGTGGCCTCTGGGACTGATTTGTTCCATTCCATCAGAGTTTTCTCGTCGTACTTGGAGAAAACATGAACATCAGCCACAACTCGTTCGTTGGATGTATTTAGTAGCTGTTGTACGACGGAATCGAATTGCTGTGATATTCTTTCAACTGTTTCAAGTGGCAAGAAACGCTGGTCAAACTGAATCAGAACTTTCATGTTGTCGTGATCTTCGAGAGTGCATTGTACGACCAAGGGGTATGTATCAAACTGCTCTTGATTTTTGGCGCCGGTGCTCTGCTTCAGCAGCTGAAGTTGGCTGTCTGACTCAAGAGAAGGTTGTACAATGAATAGATTGTTAAGCTTAGTAGCATTGGCGCTGTCGTTGATCAAACGACGGATGTTCTGCAGCCCGGTGTGTTCGAAGGGGATCATGGCGGCGGCCTGATCTTGTACTTCTTGAAGAAAAACGTTGATCGGCTTGGTTTTATCAAGTCTGAATCTTATAGGAACCGTTGTGATCGTTGGACCGGACATGTTTAATATCCCTGGAACTGAAGCCTGGCGTCCAGATAATGGGGCGCCAAAGACCACGTCTTCGGAATCGGCATGCTCAGCTATCACAAGCGCCCAAGCAGAGCGCAAAACTGTCGAAGGGGTAAATTTGTAATTTTTTGGGAGTGAAAACTTGAGGAAAGATGATTGCATTTGATCTGGGCGAGGGTCCACACTTGATGAGATAGGAAGTTGAGGAAAGCTTTGGGCTTTGCCATTGTCGAGTTGTAGTTGCCAGAAGGACCTTGCTTCATCTTCACTAGATCTATTTAGGTATTGTATGAATCTAGTAAATGGCGTGGGGTCCTCTATACTACGGCCATTGTAAAGTTCTTCGAGTTGATTGAAAAGCATGGACGTGCTCCAACCATCATAAATTGCGTGATGGGCGGTCCAAACAAATGTGAGATTATTTGGTGATGCTCCGAGAATGGCATATCGAGCTAGAGGGCTCCCGTAATGCATAGATCTTGCAAGGTCGGCTTGAAGATATTGCTCCAGATTCAACCCTCGTTTCCACGTGATTGAAGTTCGAGAAACAACTTGCAGAGTGCCTGCACTCTCAGAATATATGATTCTTGTTCTCAAAATATGGTGCATATTCACCAAAGTCTGCCATGCATGACAGAAACGCTCCACTTCAACCCACTCCGGCAGGCTGAACGCCATCTGTGCAATGTAAGCGCCTTGCTGCTTTGTAGATAATGCAAACAATCCTTCTTGAAGGGGGGTGCAGGGGTAGATGTCTTCGATATCTGTCGACGTGAGTTGGCACTGTTTGATTGCCTCATCAAGTACGCTTTCCGGAGTGCTGTTCGATGTAATCAGGGAGAATGGCGGCAGATCAACGTCTAATTCCTGCTCATGGTGATTTTTTTCTGCAACAATAGCCATCTTAGACAATTGAGGGTTTTGAAATATGTCTGTGACGGACAGAACTATGTCATGTCTTCTGGTTATCTCAACCAGACGCATCGCTGCTATTGAATCGCCACCCAGTCCAAGGAAACTGTCGCCTGCTCCAATACTGTGTGTTGCTACATTTAGGACGCGAGCCCAGAGAGCTTGTAGTCTGATTTCCAATTCCGTTGACATTTCTTTTTTCTCTCCATTTGAAAGTAGACAGTTTGAATATTCGTCATCCGACATTTCAGAGACTATTCGGCGAAGAAGTCCCCGATCTAATTTTCTAGAGGCGTTCAACGGCAAGGAGGGAAGTGCAACGAAGATCGACGGTATCATATATGCCGGTAGTGCGTCCGCGAGTGTCATCCGGAGCTCTGTTATACGTTCCGCCAGATCTCGGGATATAGGAATAGTAATGCCATTACTGTGGTCGCCGTCGGCCATTGCTGAACCTGCAGGCTGAACAAACAAAGCTAGAGCATGTTTGTCAATGCCAGGACGGGAGACAACTTCAACCGCTATTTGCTCTGCAGCCGATAAATTCGATTTGATGTGAAATTCGATCTCTCCTAATTCGACACGTTGCCCGTTGAGTTTCACTTGCGTGTCTTTCCGCCCTACGTAGCTCATTGTTCCATCCTCATTATAGAATACCAGATCCCCGGTCTTGTACAGGCGTCGAGTTGAGGTCTCCGATCTAAGCCATTCAGGACTGCTTATAAAAGCCTTTCTGGTTTTCTCTTCGTCTTTCAAGTATCCTCGTGCCAGAAGAGGGCCTTCGAGTAGCAGTTCTCCTACACAGCCAATCGGGACAAGCTTGTTGTGATCCAAGGCATCAACGATCCAAGCCAAAGTCCCTAGACCATGGCCAATAATGTCAGCAGCTGTGGTTTTTGATACCCGTTGGCCCATGCTCCAGATTGTACACTCGGCAGGTCCATAAATATTAACCAAGTTGACATGCTGGGACCATGTAGAAACTAGTGTTTGGGTTACAGCTTCACCACCAAGACTTAAATGCCGCAAGGATCGCACGTCTCGAGGATCAAGCAACGAAGCAACGGTTGGCGTCAAGCATGCGAGATTGACTCTCATCCGATTAATAGCTTTCGCAAGAGCCTTGGTATCCAGACGATCATTCTCAGAGGGCACGCAGATACACCCACCGTGTGCAAGAGTGGTGAATATATCAGCGATCGAGGCGTCAAATGTGTAGGCAGCGAATTGCAAGACTCGAGAATCTTTTGTGAAGCCCATAATTTTACCATGCTCTCGGATACTAGTGCAGACCGAGGTGTGCTCCAAAATTATGCCTTTAGGCACGCCTGTGCTTCCAGAAGTAAACACCACGAACGAGGACTGGCGTGACTGAGACAAGGTTTGAAGATCAGGTGCCTCGTTTGAATCTAGCGGCGGCTGTTTGCTCCATGACTCATCAACAATAAGTGTACTGGGAACCATTCCGTGCAACAATTGGGCGTATTTTGCGGCTACCAGTGCTATCGTGGGTCTTACAACATCGAATATTGAGGCGAGACGGCTCTGGGGGTGATTGGGATTAATGGGAACACAACTCCCATTGGCCTTCAGCACTCCGAGCATAGCAATCACAGTCCATGCAGATTTGTCGAAGCACAACGGAACCATGACTTCAGGGCCAACACCTAAACCCGCGAGTTGTATTGCGAGACGTGAAGAAATCTCGTCTACTTCTCCATAAGTGAAATCACCGTCAAAGGAGCAAATTGCGGGTGCGCGCGGCTGCGCAAGTGCCATTTGATGGAAAAGATCATGCACGCAGGAATCCACCGCGCGTGTTGTGTCTTTATTCCATTGCATGATTTGAGCCTCATCCTCTAGAGTAAGAGTTTCGACTTCGCGAAGGCAAGTTTGGCTTGACCCCGTCATCAATTGGCGTAGAATGAGCTGGAATTGAGCCAAGATTCTCTTCATCCGTGCAATAGAGATGATTCTACTGTCGTGATGAGCCTCTATAGTAATTTCGTCGTCACTCAAATTACACTCCAATACAAGAGCATAAGAACCCCATTGCATCCGCTCCGTAGGAGCAGCCGACATTTCCAGGAAGCCTTGCTGTGTTGAATTTTCAATCTTTGGCTGGATAAGAAGTAGATTTGTGAAATTGGCTGCATCCGCATTGTCAATGAAGTGCCGGATGTTCTGGAGACCTGTCTGTTCGAATGGAATCATATCGATAGCTTGTTTTTGAATGACCTGAAGGAAATGAGCTATACTTTGCGACTTGTCAAGATGCACTCTCAATGGAACAGTGGCTAGCGTAGGTCCGGCAATTCGATTGATTCCTGGGATTGAAGCGTTTCGCCCGGATAAGGGCATACCAAAAACGATGTCATCGGCGTCTGTATACTGCTTCATAAGAATTGACCATGTGCCCCGCAATACAGAGGATATGGTAATGGCCGAAGTGGATAATCCGGATGTCTCGAGAGAAAGAACCTCGGTGTGATCGAGATGAGGCACAAACCCAGGATGCGGTAGAGTGGGAAAAGTTGCCGCAATTTCACCAGCGAATTCCGATCGCCAATAGCTTTTAGCACCAGGATGTTGAATCTGGAGGTAGTGAATAAAACGATTGAATGACACAAGAGTCTCGATTTCTTGACGATGATAGAGCTTTTCGGCTGTGTCAAAAATCATATGAAGGCTCCATCCATCGTAAAGTGCGTGATGTGCAGTCCAGATGAAATGATTGTCAACAATTGCAAATCGACATAGAGAACTGCCATACGAGACCGGCTTTTTGAGGTCTTGCTTAAGGTATTGGTCAAGATCTGGCCCGGTCTGCCAAGACAAGGGCTCTTGAAGCACCACTTGAAGTGTTTCTGCGGTCTTGGAAAGTACAAGTCTTGTGCGCAGGACAGAAATCATATCGACTACTTGCTCCCAAGCCGCTTTGAAACGTCCGATATCGAGATTTGTGGGCAGCCGGAAAATCATTTGAGACGTATATGCTCCTTGTTGGCGATTTGAGAGTGCTATCAGCCCCTCCTGAAGCATGGTGGCCGGATATATATCTTCGATAGTCCCAACTTCCACCTGGCATTGAGTAGATACTTCTTTCACCAAATTCTCATCAAAAGTTTCGCCGGTTCCTAGGAGGCTGAAATGTTTCACCTCCAGAGTATCATGGGCTTCTATAGGCCGGAGGATTTCTGCCATTCTCGACAGCTGAGGATTTTCAAAGACGTTCGAAACCGTAAGCTCTAAGTCCTGGCTTTGAATCAATGCAACAAGCTGCATCGCTCGAATCGAGTCTCCGCCCAGCCGCAGAAAGTTGTCGTCTGCACCGATGGTGCTCCGGTCCCCAATTCGGAGGATCTTAGCCCAGGATTCTTGCAGTAGTATTTCCATTGCAGTTGAAGGCGTTCTTTTGGTCACGTCTGCCAAAGAGTATCGTGCCAGACTCTCTTGTTCCAAATCTACGACTACTCGATTTAGTATGCGACGATTAAGCTTGCCTGATGGATTGAAGGGCACTCTGTTCAATGTGATGAACATAGAGGGCACCATGTAAGACGGCAACTTGGTAGCTAAGTACGCCTGAAGCTCTAGGAATTCCGTCTGTTGCTGATCGGTGAGCGGAAGAGTTATGACTGGATCGCTTGCGTCCGTTTCCTGCCCTTCGGGGGATGCGAGTACAATGAAAATCGCAAGTGCCTTTTCGCCAATGGTGTCGCCTTTCGATACAACGTCGGCGACGACTTGATAAGTATTGGAGCATTGGTTCCGAGCGTGGTACTCTATTTCGCCGAGCTCGATACGTTGTCCGCGCAACTTGACTTGCATATCCTTACGAGCTATGTATCGGAAGCTTCCGTCTGGGTTGTACTTCACCAAATCCCCGGTTTTATAGAAGCGTCGAGGGCTTCCACCCGTATCGCCGGTGGACCAAGGGGGGCCCACAATGAAAGACTCCGCAGTTTTCACTGCGTCCTTGAGGTAATAACGAGCCAAGGTAGGCCCTTCAATCAATAGCTCACCCACAGCACCAATAGGAGCGAGCCTGTCATCGTTCAACGACTCGCAGATCCAGAATCGACAGTGCGCTCTGTTGCCACCAATAGGTGATCCGAAGTCCAACGGATTCGACCCCGCAGTTACAGATCCACGACCGGCAGTAGTGATAGAGCACTCTGAATTTCCGTAGCCAATCACGAGCTCAACAAACGGAGCCCATTTCTGTACAAGCGACTTCGGAACGGCTTCACCCTCAACTACCAGAGTCTTCAAGTTGGGCATATCCGAAGGCTCCAGCATATTGGCGACCGTTGGCGTGATGTGCATCCAATTAGCGTTCATGTCACGTATGCTTTTGGCGAGGTTATTGAGTCGGTCGTGATCTGAAGGGATGCATATGCAGCCCCCACAGATGAGGGTGAAGAAGATGTCACTTGTGCTCATGTCAAAGGTAAAGGAAGCGAATTGTAATACGCGGTCCGTAGGACGCCGATTCTGAACTGAATGGATGACTGCTTTGGCACTTGTACAGAGTGACCGGTGTTCGAGGACGATTCCTTTTGGCCTCCCAGTGCTGCCAGATGTAAAGATCAAAAATACTGCACTTCGGGGATCGACTCGGGGCAAAGGCTTGCTCATTTCGTTGGAAGTGACGTGAGTTTGAAGTAGCTTAGAGTCGATAACAAAGGCCTCCTTTGAGGTTTGTTCGAATCGATGAGCGTATTGAGAAGAAGTCAAAATGACCTGAATATTGGCGTCCTCGAGAATGGCATTCAATCTGTCCATGGGCTGAAGAGGGTCAATGCAGCCACATGCAGCTCCAGCTTTGATAACTGCGAGCATTGAAACAACCGCCCAGAGAGATTTCTCAAAGGCCACAGCTACAATAGTTTCCGGTCCAATGTTTCTCGTGTTCTTCAGATGGTTAGCAAGGCCAGTAGAAAGTCGATCAAGCTCGCCATAGCTCAATGAACCGTCCCAGGCGCAAATTGCTAGAGCATCTGGCTGCGCAGTCATGCGTTCGGATATTAGCTCGTTCAAGGAAGACTCGGTAGCCCTTGGCACTTCCAAGTTCCATTGAGCAATCTGCCGTTCGTCTTCTGGGGTGATCATATGAATATCCTTGATCTTCGTAGCATCAGATGCAATCAGTAATTGTTTTGTGGTATGTTCGAACTGCGCCATGACCCTCCGAGCTTGCTTTACTGGTAAAATCCTATCATCAAACTGGGCCTCGATACTCATAGAGTCGTCATCCAAAATGCAGGTCATCACCAAAGGATACGTATTGAAACCACTGTCATCTACCGCAGTCGCTGTCTCCCCAAACATCTCAAAATTCCCTGTGGCCTCCGTTTTTGGCTGGATAACGAGAAGGTTGCAGGAGTCCAGAACATCTTTGATGCCCTCTCGCTTCTCCTCGACAAGATATCGAATATTTTGCAAGCCTGTATGTTCGAATGGGATCATCTCCACCGCTTGATCCCGGATTTGGCCGAGAAAGGCCGAGAGAGATTGACATCGGTCTAAACGCACCGAAATTGGCACCGTTGTCAACGTAGGGCCAGATATTTCTGTTATGCCGGGTACAGGCGCATTGCGGCCCGAAAGCGGCATCCCAAAAACGATGTTATCGGAAGACGAATAGGTCGCTAGGACCATAGCCCATGCCGCACGTAATATCGTCGATATGGTGAAGTCAGAGCTAGAGAAGCTCGGTAGTGACACCGGGTGACTGATGAATCGATTTGGCGCTGCTTCATATGTTGGAGCAGGTAGCGGTGGATAGGTTGCAGGAAGCTCCTCGGGGAACTGCGAGACCCAGAACTTCTCGGCGGAGTCGTTGTCTCTATCGATAACATACTGTATAAACTTATTGAACGCCACAGGCTTCGACTCCAAACTGTTGTTTCGGTAGAGGTCCTCAACTTGTTTGAAAAGTACGCCAACGCTCCAACCATCATACGATGCGTGATGCGCTGTCCACACAAAATGACAAGGCTCAGAAGCAGCCCCAACAATGGCGAAACGTACAAGGGGATCGCCATGCTTTATTTCCATGGCTTTATCAGTCGTTAAGTACTCCGCTAGATCTTCAGAGCCCCTCCACCGGATCTCTTCCCGAATAACGACCTGTATGAGGGATGAGCTGGCAGGCTGGACTACTCTTGTCCTCAAAATGGGATGAATATCGGCAACTTGTTGCCAAGCGGTTTTGAACCTTTGCAAATTTAATCCACTAGGCAAAGGAAAAACCGTCTGCGACAAATACGCGCCCTGGCGTCGGTTGGTCAGGGCAAGAAGACCTTCTTGGAGCGGGGTACAAGGATATGCATCCTCGATGGCCGATATGCCGACATTGCATTGTTTTGCGGCGTTTTCCAGCAGACCGTCGAGAGAGTTAGATATCATGGAGAATGGCTTGAGCTCCACATCCTCAGTCTTACTAGGAACGGCTACTCTCTCGACCATGTCTAGGAGGCGTGGGTATCGGAAGATATCGTTGACAGTAATGCTAAGATCTTGCGCTTGGGCAGCGTGGACTAGATGCATTGCACCAAGAGAATCTCCACCAAGTCTAAAGAAACTATCTTCTGCTCCTATCAGACCAGGAGAAATACCCAAGACAGAAGCCCATATAGATTGAAGCCTTCTACCCATGTCGGTCGAAGGTGCTTGTTTCGTGACCCCTGCCAGCGAATAACTTGCTAGTTCTGTTTGCGATAGTTCAGAAGAAGCTTGGCGGATAGTCTTTCTATCCAGTTTCCCAGAAGCGCTGAGTGGCATGTATCGCAGGGCAACGAAGAGAGAAGGTACCATGTGGGCTGGTAGCGATTCGGCAAGTGCTGCTTGCAGTTCCTGCAGCTCTGCCCGATCATCTTCCGAAAGTGGTGCGCACATGCCATTCTCCTCAGTTTCCTCTCCAGGAGTTGAATCAACTCCCTTCTTAATTGTAGCATGGGTGAAGAATACGGCTAGTGTCTTTCTAGCCGAGGAACTAGGTCTGTTCACTACCTCAACGGCTAGCCACTCTGCTTTGTCGAATATGTTTTTGACGTGATATTCAATCTCACTTAACTCAATACGTTGACCGTGGATCTTGACCTGCGTATCGATACGGCCTATGTAGTCGATGGTCCCGTCGAAGTTATAACGAGCCAAGTCTCCCGTTCTGTACAGTCGAGAACCGGACCCTGTGAGCCATGAGGGGTTTCTCACAAATGTCGCCTGCGTCTTTTCGGGGTCCTTGAGATAACCTGGAGATAGCGTCGGTCCTTCGATAAGTAATTCACCTACTGCGCCGATTGGGGCCAGTCGATTGTAATTCGAGATTGTCGTAATCCACACCCTTGAGGCATGCGCCCTCCCTATACAAAATGGTTTGCTAAGAGGGCCCAGTGGCCCAACGCAAGAGGTGATAGTAGCCTCGGATGGCCCATAAGAGTTCAGAAGACGAACTCGGTTGCACCAGCGGGAGTGAAGACCTGGTGTGATCTGCTCACCACCGAGAGTCAAAGTTTCTAATGTAGGCACACTCTGAGGATCCAACATTTCAGCCACGGTCGGAGTAAGCTCGATCCAGTTAACCCTCATTTTGTTTATGGCGGATGACAGATTATTTAACCTGTCGTGTTCTGAAGGCACGCATACGCAGCCGCCGTGGATAAGAGTTGCTGCGATATCACTGTGGCTGACATCCCACGAATACGCCGCAAATTGCAGAACTCTCATCTTCGAAGAGTAGCCGGTATGAATGCCATGCATGCGGGCCATAGTAGAGATCGATTGATGAAGCAAAGGAACGCCTTTCGGCTTTCCGGTACTTCCAGAGGTAAAAACAATGAGAGCAACGTTGCCGGGGGAAATTACGGGGAGAGATGAGGTAGACGCCGAGAGAGAATTTAGAAACGATGCATCTAGTTGAACAATGCTTTCCAACAAGCCCTGGAAGAGCTCTGTGTGGTGTGGTGCCGAGATCAAGATGCTAGCTTCTGTCGTGTCTAGAATATACTTCTTGCGCGCCATGGGGTATTTCGGATCGATGGCTATGTAAGCCGCACCAGTTTTCATGACAGCAAGTATGGCGATAATGATATAAGCCGATTTGTCGAAGCATAAGGCGACGACTGTTCCGGAGCATGCCCCCATATTGATCATATAGAAAGCTAAACGGCTTGAAAGGTTGTCAAGTTGCCGATATGTAAATTCTCCGTCCCACGCACAGATAGCAGGAGCTTCAGGTTGAGTCAGCATTCGCTGGTGGACAAGATCGTGCACACAGGTATTGGACGTCTCTGGCAAATTCTCATTCCAAGCCATGACGATTCGTTTATCCTCTTCGCTGAACAGATTCAGGTCTTGAATAGTGGAATTCTGCTGCTCCAAGACACTCGAGACTGCCTTATTGAAGGTATGAACAATGTGCGTTGCTTGACTGGCAGAAATTCGCGCGGACCAGTACTCCATGGAGACGCTGATAACAGAGTCTGTCTGTACGACATTTACAGAGATATCATACTGGCGCCTTGTCAGTCGAGTGCATCAGGGAATTTGGAGTCTCAACTTACCTCCGTGTAATCTTGGCCCTCGCTGCTTTCAGTTAATATGGTTGGGGCTCGGTTCCCTAACCCATCGTCCTTATTGGAAGGGTTCACTTGGAAATCGAGGCACGTGTTGAATAACTGTTCTTTAGACAAGCCGAGCGCGTGCAAAATCTCTGCTAACGAGCAGTGCTGATACTCTAAGCCTTCCAAAAAGTCTTCTTTCACTTTTCTCATCACTTCGAGGACAGAAGTGGTTTCGCGCATGTCTACCCGGCAGACCAGCATATTTACAAAAACGCCGACAGCGTCTTCTATGCCGACGACTGGAGTGTCCCTGCCAGATGTCACGTATCCGAAAGATACATCCTCTGAACCACAATACGTGCTCAAGACCAACGCCCATATCGCCTGAAAGAAATTGGCCAGAGAGATGTCGTGTTCTTTGCAGAAACTTTGAATCGGGGAAGCTTCCAATGTTCCAATTTCGATGGAACAATTCTGGTCAGTTTCCGCCAAGTCTCCCAGAGCAGGCAGATGGCAGGGTTCGGTTCCATCCAAGTACTTAACCCAATAATCAAGAGCGTGCTCTGAGAGATGCTCCTGGACGGTCGCAATATAGTTGCTGAAGAGCGGCCCTGAGCCGGTCGGTAACTCCTCGGCATATGCACGAGCAAGATCGCGAGCCATGATTTGAATAGACGTGCCATCGATGATAGCGTGACTTAATTCGAGCATGATATGAACTTTGCCAGCTTCGTCTTGGCTTATCGTCAATCGATGAGGAGGCCTATTAGCGCCTACAATTTCAAATGATTTGCGAACGGCAGTCGCAATATCGGCGAAGACCACTTCGGGCTCGCAATTTCGTAGGACCACCTGATTGAAAAGGCCAGTCCCGGAACGAGTTTCAACAAAGATGGTTCGAAGGATGGGATGATACCTTACTACTTCACTCCACGCTCCGTGTAGCTTTCGGGGATCGATAGGCGTAGAGCCATCTGGAGAGACAATTTCGCATCGAATTCTGATAATGTATGTTTCGGGAGATTTTATTTGACTCAGCAGGATGCCTTGCTGCATGTGCGAACATGGATATATGTCCTCGATCTCGTCGGTAGAAGTAAATTGCAATTTTGGTAGCCACGTGTTCACAAACTCGTCCCAGTCCTCGTGAGAACGTGACATCAGAGGCGTCTCTTCGCGTTGGGCCTGGGACGCGTCCGAATGACGAGCCAGCTGCGCTACGCCTTCTAGTGACTTGGAGCGAAGTATGTCTTGAACAGTGATTGAAATACCCGCTGCTCGGCTTTGAGTCACAACTTTCATCGCGGAGACTGAATCACCGCCAGCACGGAGGAAGGACTTGCTCGCTGTGATCTGGGACACGGGCACGTCCAAGACCTTGCTCCAAACGGCCTGGAGTTGAAGCTCGACGGAATTCAGAGGTCTCTCAATTTCGGACAAAAGTTCGACCTGCGTGAGAGTATCATATGTATCTTGGTCTATCTCTTCCAACCATTTTGTCAGCTCAACCCTGTCGACTTTACCTGAACTTGTCACAGGGAAATGCTGGACCGGAACCCAGTCAGAAGGAATCATATATCCAGGCAGGTGCTCCAATAGTTGTTCCTGAATTTTCGAAGTTTGGGACAAGGCGTGAGCAAGTCTGCTTCGATCGACAAGATGGATACCAGCATCTTCAAATGATGAAGGCGTGAAGTTATCCAGGTTCACAGCGGCAGTCAGCCTACCATTGAAGGGCCCTTTGGAGGGAATCTTGACCACGGAAAGTCTCACACCATCCTGGACTCCGAGGTGATACTCAATTTCTCCTAGCTCGATACGCTGCCCACGAAGTTTGACCTGGGTATCCTTCCTACCGACATAATCCATTGTCCCATCCATGTTGTATCGAACAAGATCTCCCGTTTTATAGACTCGTGTTGACCGATTTGCTCGGTTTTTGAGAAACTGCGGCTCCTTGATGAACGCCGCGTCTGTTTTCTCCTTGTCATTGAAGTAGCCACGGGCTAACAGAGGCCCTTCAACAAGAAGCTCTCCGACACACCCGAGTGGGGTGAGGCGATCTCGTTCGTCACAGATCCACAATACCGAGCTCAAACCTCGCCCAAAATTTGTAGGGTGGTCTCCAGGCATCAGCCGGTTCATTGCACACCAGACTGTGCACTCAGCTGGACCGTAGACGTTGATGAGGTGCAAGCCTTCGACGTTCGACCATCGATTGAACAAGCTCCACCCAATTGCTTCCCCGCCGATGCAAAGATTTTTCAGGGTTGGAACCGCCGTCGGGATCAGTAGATCTGCTACTGTTGGGGTTAAAAAGATCGTGTTAACCTTCATCCTGTTGATGGCGCCTGTAAGGTCGTTGGTTCGGTCATGGTCGGAAGGAATGCAAAGGCATCCGCCGTAGATTAGTGTAATAAATACATCGCCATTACTGGCGTCGAAAGTGTGCGCAGCAAATTGCAAAAGTCGAGTTTGAGGCGAGAATCTTGTAGGAGGACCTATAGAAGTGGCGAATGTGCACATCGATTGATGTAAGACTTCGATTCCCTTCGGCAACCCGGTGCTACCAGAGGTAAAAACGACAAAAGCCACGCTGTCTGGGGATATCGTTGGGAAAACAAAGTCCCCAACAGGTTCAAGTGTTGGTAGCGTCTCTTCTACATCCATTGCGCGTACTCGCAGCCCTTCGAATAAACCGGCGACGCGGGAGGTCGTCAAGACGATCGTTGCTCTGGTCGCTTCGATTATAGCTTTGGTACGCAAAGCTGGATATCTAGGGTCTAGTTGGACGCATGCCGCACCCGCCTTAAGCACCGCCAACATAGAAACGACAGTCCAAGCTGATTTATCGAAACACATGGGCACCATTTTCCCGGGTCCGCATCCGAGGCCCGTAATGTATTTTGCGAGTCTTGATGAGGCTTCATCAAGCTCAGCATATGTGTAAGAGCCGTCCCATGACTGAATCGCTGGAGAGGCTGGCTGTTGAAGTACAATATTGTTGAACATTTCATGGAATGAAGACGTAACAGCGCTTGGGCAGGTAGCGTTCCATTCCATAATCTGATTTTCTGCCTCCTTGCTGAGTAGATGGACATCACCAATCGTTCCACTGGTATTTTGAAGGACTCTCGTCACGGCCGTATTAAAGGTCTGTGCAATGTTGATTGCCTCTGCGCGAGAGAATTTGGAAGTCCAGTAATTAAAGGCCACAGCGATTCCTTCTCGGGATTCTTCAATGTTCATAGCAATATCGTACTGTGCCGCTCGTCAGAAAATGGCATATCGTCATGGGAGGATATAGCTAATCTTACCTCAACGGGATCATACTCCTGTACTCTTTTGAAATTCAAAATGGATGAACCGGTAAGATAGTCATTAGGATCTTTTTGAAATGAAAGCATACTGTTGAAGAGTGGACCTTTACTACCAAGCTTCAATGCGTGCTGAATATCTGCTAGAGAGCAGAACTGGTGTGCTAAGCTGCGAGTAAAACTCTCCTGAACTGCTTCCATGATTTGTTGAATGTTTGCGTCTTCCCATAGGTCAAGGCGACAAACGAGCATCGCAAGGCAAGGGCCCACAATCTCCTCGATTCCAGCCACAGGGATATCTCGACCGGAAGACATATATCCAAAGCAAACATCGTCGTTTCCAGTAAAAGCCCGGAGGACTAAACCCCACGCAAGACGCAGGAGATCAGAGATGGTGACGCCAAATTCCTCGCAGAACGCTCTCAAGCCTTCAGCCGACTCTCCGAGTTGGAATTTGAATGTTTCATATTTATCTTCTTCTGCCACTTTAGCGCTGGCACTTGTGATATAGCATGGCTCGGCTCCAGTAAGATAGTCCACCCAGTATTCTAGAGCGCTTTCAGTATCCAAAGTCTGGACATGGGTGATGTAGTCTTTGTAGCTAGCAACCATTCCTTCCGGAAGCCTCTCTTCATAGGCGAGCATTAGATCGTAGAGAATGACAGGCAGGGATCCGCCATCAATAATGGCATGGTTGAGCTCAAGTTTCAGATACACACGGTCTGAGTCCGTCTCGCAGATTGACAGTCTGTGAAGACTATCTTTCCCATGAAAGCCAATAGATTTCAATTCGCTGAGTGTAGACACCGCATCTTGATCTGAGGATTCCAAGACAAGGACTCGAGGTTGCAATTGTCTATGCACAAACTGATTATACACTTGTTCTCCATCGGCACTCTCGAGGAAAACGGTTCTTAAAGCATCGTGGCGTTGGACAACGGTCCTCCACGCATCTTGAAGGCGCTGGACATTGATCTTCCCTCCATTCGGTGCGAAGGCCTCGACCGTTTGGCTGTAAAGGTAGGTTTCCGAGTTGAGCTCCTGGGCGAGTAGAAGACCGCGTTGCATAGGAGAGCAAGGATACGCGTCCTGTAAATCCTCTGAATTTTCGAACCCAACTTCTACAAGCCGCATGGATAAAAGTTCCTCCAGCGCAGGATAGGTCAGAGAAAGAAGTGGGAAATCACTAAGCGTGAATTCAGTGTCCATGCTGATCAAATGTTCCACGGCCGAATTGAGTGAATGCTCGCACTGGCTGATCCACGCCTGAATAGCTTCCTGGTGTCGCATATGTTTGTTGTAGATGAAAGAGAATCGCAGTCTACCCTGAACCACCTCTGCGGTAATTTCGACCAGCATAAATCTTGTGAGGCCGTCTCCTACATCGGTGAGCCATTGTTTTCCAGACCGAGGCTCAATGCGTAGGAGAGCATCGTCCCTTTCAAGCTGTTGGTACAACCCTAGATAATCAAACGTCATCTCCACTTGCGTATGTTTCGAAAAGGCTTTAATGCCCTTTGGGTTCAGGTATCTGGAGGCAAAATATGGCCAGCCATTACTTGGAACGCTGCGACGGACATCTTTGACCCGTCTGACAAATTCCACAATGTCGTTTTTTGAATCCAGCATTATCTGCAGGGGAAACATCGTGGTAAACCAGCCAACCGTCTCAGAGAGATCAATGTCATCGCTCCAGGGCTCGCGTCCATGCCCCTCACGGAATATGGTTGCAGGCGTTCGATCCTTGAATGTCTCTCCAAAAGAGTGCATGATAGCTGCGAGCATCAAATCGATAGGCTCGGTACGCAAAGCTTGGTGAGGCTCGTTTCCAAGCAGGCGTTGGGTCATTTCGGGAGAAATGAAAATCAAAGTTTCCATTGTGTCTTTCGTCGTATTTGGGGCACCATTCATCTCCCAAAATGCGAAGTCTGGGGCTGACACTTCGAAAGGAAGTACTTTCGAGGGATTCAAATGTTGTTGCGCATATTCAGATTGGAGTTCAAGCCAGTTCTGGTATGGTAATGGTTTGGATCGCAAAGAATTGGCGCCTCCTATTATCTCTTCTAGATCTTGCATGATGACACGCCAGGACACCAAGTCAACAACGGCATGATGAGCAACGAGGAGGATGTATTGCTGTCCGTTGGCTAAGTTGTACAACTCAGCGGAAAACACAGGGCCTCTGCAGATATTCAAGGAAGACTGGGCACGATTATGGTGTGGTATTATGTTGTCAAACGTTTCAATCTCGTAGCTTTTGAATGCAAAAGAGTTTTCCGCGTCTTGCAAAACTTTTTGTGACCACTTCCCATCTTCATCACGGCTGAAACGTGCTCTGAGCATAGAATGTTGTATCACTATTTTCTGAACCGCTACAGCTACACTTTCGGAAGTGGTGGCTTTTACTAACTTGAGGAAGAAGCTCTGATTGTAACGCTGGTTGGTATCGTCCACAGGTACGTCTGGGAGTAACTCAAAGTACATCTGTTGTACGGGTGAAAGCTTGAATGGAGTGTCGTAGACTTCTTCTTTTGAAATTGCTGAGCCTACCGTGGTAATTGCAAGCTGCGCTAGCTCCGTGATGCTTTTGCAGCGGAGAACGTCTCTAATTGTAACAGCAAGACCTTCGGCACGACAACGTCCCACCACTTGCATGGCGGAGATAGAATCTCCTCCTAGGCTTAGGAAAGATCTGTCCAAACTGATTTGCTCGATGCCCAGATTAAGCGACCGAGAGTAGACATTTCTCAGAAGATCCTCTGTGTCTGTTGAAGATGAAGCACTTCCAGCCTCATCCAGGGCCACTCCAAGGAGCCTGCCATATGTCTCGGAGTCCATACTCAAAAGCCATTTCGTGAGTGTCGAGCGATCAAGTTTGCCAGATGGAAGTAGTGGGATTCGTTCAACAACCACCCATATGGCTGGGACCATATAAGATGGCACGACTGTAGCGAGGTGTTCACGAATCTCGAGCAGCTGTGAATCGGCATCCGCCCGTTTGTCGTCACCGATGATAGTGACTTGACCTGCATTGTTTTGAGAAGCAAAATTTTCAAGGCAAGCTACAGCAACGAGTTTTTGGACGCATAATCCGGATTTGGGAAGGAGAACGACTGCATGTCGAATCAAGGGGTGAACCGCCAGATGGTGTTCGATCTCGCCTAGCTCGATTCGCAAACCTCGAAGCTTCACTTGCGTGTCCTTCCGTCCAATGAAATGAATAGTCCCATCTGGATTGAGGCGTGCCAGATCTCCGGTCTTGTAAAGTCGTCGCCTCCTTTCTGGTCGCGGGTCTCCCGGCCATCGTCCTGGTTCGATGAAGACTTCGGCTGTCTTCTCCGGGTTGTCAAGATATCCACGTGCAAGGATGGGACCCTCGATGAGAAGCTCTCCAGTAGCCCCAATGGGCAGTGGAAGGTCATGATTATCGGCATCAACAATCCAGCAAATACCGCCTACAGCACGTCCAATAGTCGCCGGATCTGTTGCAGTTGTGATGTTTCTGTTAGCAGCCGCAGCAATGCTGCACTCGCTAGGCCCTTGATAAAGTTAGTTTTGTTTTCACGACGCGACGATGCGGGGATGTTTACCGTAGCCGTTGACCAATAGGACATGATCGGCCCATGTCTGAATATCGACCGACGACAGTGCCTCACCTCCAAGAATTAACGTCTTAAGATAGGGCAACTCCCCAGGGGAAACAAGTTTGGCCAGCGAGGGCGTCAAAAAGGCCCAAGAAACACGCATCTCAGTCATGAGCGTCGCAATGCCCCGACTAAAAGCACGCTCGTCCGGCACGCAGATGCAAGCACCAGCGATGAGCCCCGTCACGATCTCGAGAATGCTCACATCGAATGCGTACGAAGCAAACTGAGCAACACGGCTCGAAGCTGTGAGCTCGGAACCTTCCGCATGGCGCAAGGAACCGCTGCAAAACGAAGCATGTTCGATTAAACAACCTTTTGGCCTGCCGGTGCTGCCAGAGGTGAAGACCACATACATAATGTTGTTCGGGAGAGCCTTGGATATGGGTGCATGAGAATGAGCTGGCAGCTCGTGCAGGAACGGGAGGGAGAGCGTTAGGGTGACACCCTCAAAGAAAGAGAACAATTGGGTGCACTGAGGGGATGCCATGACAACCTTCGCTCGCACCTGGCCTACGATGTCCTCTCGTCGACTGGGAGGATGCTGGGGGTCAAGAAAGACCAGAGCACCACCTGCTCGCATAACACCCATCATGGCGACAATAGCAAGGGCAGATTTCTCGAAGCACAGAGGGACGATGACATCCGGCCCGACCCCCAACTCCACGAGATGGTGAGCCAATCGTTTAGAGAGGACATCTAATTCTGCATACGAATATTCTCCATCATATGACGAGATGGCGGGGGATTCGGGCTGGCTGAGCATTCGACGTGATACCAGCTCATGGGCGCACTCGCTCACCGGCTCAGGCCAGGGACCATTCCACTCCCATAGCTGCTTCCGATCCCGCTCACTCAGAAGATCAACTTCATTCAAGCTGCTCCTTGGGCTATGGACCAATGTTTCCATGGCAGCACCCGTAGTTCCCAGGACATTTGCCGCATGTTCGTGGGAAATTCTGGATGAAGGAAAAGTCAAGCTGATGTCTGTTCCCGTCTTCGAGATACCGAAGGCGATGACAAAATGGCCCTACACGATGGTCAGATCAATCTTATACAACATGTGAAAATGTCATGTGTAATGTATCCGAACCTTGTGAGCCAAGTTGTCACTATCCAGTGCCTCTTCGTTTTCTGCAACGATGACCATGCTATTGAATATGCCATCGGCCAATGGGCCAAGTGCTTCATTAAGGTCCATCAGCGACGGCTTTTGGTGCGGCAAACTGCGGCGAGCGTCCTTGTCTAACTCCTCTAGCATCTTATGTAGAGGCGCATTTTCATCACGCAAGACCCGTACTACGCTCACGTCCTGCCTGTCTCCTGGCAGCTTCGTGATCGAGAAGAAACCAAGTGAATCTGCGCCCAGATAACGTCCAAGGACCATAGACCAAATTGCCTTGAAAGGCGTTTGGAATCCGATATTCCAACTGGCGCAAAATTCATTCCAGACTTTCAAGCCCAAATCACCCACATGAATCTTGACGGTCTGCCGGGCCTGTTGCCCTTCGTTCTTCTGTGATTCTTCCGCATTGTTGCTCCCAGGTGATTGGGGTAGATGGCATTTGTCGACGTCCGTCAAATACTTATTCCAGTATTCCGTATCCGGCGATGGTTCCTTCGGTTTTTGCGAATCTGCCATGATGATTAGCTGGGGGGAAATACAATACCTTTTCTATATAATGTTGTTCGGTGTTTGTGTGTTGGGGGTTTTGAGTGTTATCGTGAGTTGTATATTTTTTTAGGTTGTCGAAAACGCGCCGCAGGTATCCGCATTCACCAAGTCGCGATGTCTTGGAGAATTCGCCACGAATAAATGAAGAGCGTACGTGAATCGTTCCAATCTCTTGCCGGAACCTTACACTGTTATTTTTAGGTTCAAAGACAATCAATTCAGTAGCGTTACCTTGGGTTTTCTCAAGTGATAAGGGCGGATACCGTAGCAGTGCTATGCAAGTATTCCAATACCTCCAGTCTCAAAAATTACATGCGGTCACACTTTTCCGTCGCGAAGGCACGAAGCAAATCACGTGAACACCTGTCAGAGACTACTGTATTATTGTTTAATCACTAAATTACCCTTGATGGACTTAGGCCCGGTATCCTGTGGCAAAATTCGAGTGAGCCTCTCTGGCGAGATGACCAACCAGCCTTTCTCTCTTCCACTTACTCCGGAGCAGAGCCCCAGCCTCCTTCACAGACTCCGCTCTCCCCACTATTTACCAGTTCTCAAAATCTCACCACGTTTCTGCAAGCGTGAACGCTTAATCTGGCACTTTCCCACGATTCTTGTCCAGTCGTCGTGCTTTAACGTACGGCGTGGTTCACTCGGGGACCTGGGGGACCTGGTGGACCTCGAACCAAGCCACGGGGACCTCGCGTCGTGAAATTCGGTGGATCCTAGTCGTATATTTGCGCTTACAAGGCAGATTATCCCCAGTTCGAGGTAAGCTGTAGATCTCTTGAGAGTTCCAAACCGGCCTTCTCCTAAAGGTGGACTATGGATCAGTAGCGTATTGAAGCCAGACTTACTCCGTAGTGTTTCCAAGGGTTGCAGCAGAAGCCAAACTCGTGGATTGACGCCTATCTAGGTCCGGATTATCTCCAAAATAGCTCACTGGAAAACTAAGAATGTGGGGTTGCGGCCCAACGCCCCAACCGTGGCAGCCGCACTACCAGGGACTAATCCTACGCCTTGTCGTATTCGGAAGTCGTAAATGCAAGCTGCATGGAACTTGGGGCTAATGACCCACATGAGCAGGCCAAGCAATATCTTACTCCACTTACTTACGAGTACTCACCGTAGGCTAGCACTGCAAGCACTGACCCTCCAATGAAAGAGCACAACTAACCTTAAATCCTAGCAAGATCAAGATCGCCTGTGCACCGCCTGTGCCCGCATGAGCAGATATGCAGCGTCAAGATCTCACGTCAAATACGCCTCGGCCTGGCCGTCCGAGCTGTGCTGGAATTCGACCCCTCTTGCGTCACAAGTTCGCATCGTGTAAATCGCTGTTCACGCTAGCGTATTCGTGGAGCGTATTTCCTGAAACCATTTGGTCGAGCTACACGTGGGACGAGATCCGCTACTGCTTACTACTGTAGTAAGCTTAAAAGGATAATTTCTTTCATAGATGGGGTAAAAACAATCTGGAACTACACTTCCGTAGGATTCTTCCCATGCTCCTTCCCTTTTCATTTATTTAATTATTGCTTGCAGTGAGAAGATTGCTGATGTAAACTTTGGCGCTATTCTACGTACAGGCCCACCCTCGACTTCCGCGTATTCGAATAACGGTCAATACCCCCAAACAAAACGCCCTCTCCACTGACGTGCACTAATATAAAGCTTGCACTCCACACAGCTCGTACATAAACAAAAGTCATTGGATCGCCACTCCCGAAATCTATAATCTGACATTTCTAAATGTCTTGGATATTGAAGCTGGTGGGCTTGACGCTTTATGGGGGGCTTATGCAGCCGTGGAGGAACTGGAACTCCTAGTTAAATTATTGATAATATTTTAGGACAGTAAAATGACAGCAGGTGTGCGTGTATTGAACGCTTTTGCAGCCTTGCAAGGCCGAACGCCGTCCATGGTGGCGATACAGGCATCATGTGTGACAATGGGCCAGAGAGCAAGCTAGCGAGCGGAGGACAACATACACATGAAATGAAATTTGCAAACAGAAACATCAAACTCTATAGTTTTTTGATCAAGTTATTTTATTTTGTATAAAATTTCATCATGAATAAATCAGCTGCCTCGTTAATGCCAGACCCCAAGGAGACCATCCAATTAGAAACCATAGATCTCTCTCGACTCAGCCAGCGTGACACAACAGAAGTATCTAAGCTTCTCAAAACATGTGAGGAACATGGGTTCTTCTACCTCAAGCTGGCAGGAGGAAATGATGAGTCGGCGATCTTGCAAGACTGGGAGCACATGTTGTCGTTTACCAAACGGTATTTTGACCTGCCCACTGATGTCAAAATGCTTGACCATCGCAATAACGATACAACAGGGTGAGTAAAGCCCCTTATTATGAATCCCCAGAAGATTAAAAGCACCTTGATTGATGTAGTATCTTGATAACAGTTACAAGCCTCTCGGTGCATACGCTGGACCAGTCCCAAATTCGCGTGATCATTATGAAAATCTAAAAGTCAGTAGATCCTATAGTTATGAATGGGAGATATGACTAACTAAGTCTACGAGTAAGCCAGGTGTCTCGAGATGAAATGTGGAATGAGCCAGCTGTGGCTCCCAAGTCCGTCAAGGAGGAAATGCCTCTGTGGAATCGCTTTCTATCATATTGTAACACCGTCAGTCTAGAACTCCTAGACCTTATCTCAGGTGCCATGCAACTCCAGCCCGAAGATCGACTGGTGAACAGTCATCAGACGACACAAACTTCTCGAACCAATCTCATTGTATTCCGGTATCCCAAGCAGGAGTCAACAGAAAGCGGCATCGGCCACAACAAGCACACCGACCTCGGAACTCTCACGCTCCTCTTTATCCGTCAATTCGGACTGCAGATTCTTTCCCCCTCCGCCACCGATGGTTCTGGCAGTGAATGGCGCTACGTAGTTCCCAAGGCGGGCCATGCTATTGTCAATGTTGGAGACTCATTGCGCTTTTTGTCTGGCAATCGACTGCGTTCGGCGGTGCACCGTGTGTATCCCGTCAACGGTATACAGAGGGAGACGCGCTACGCTATTGCGTTTTTCTTGCGTCCGGCTGATGCAGCCGAGTTCCATGATTCCAAAGGCCGCAAAATTACGGCGGCGGAGTGGAATGATGGTAAGTTTAAGGTCTTCCGTCAGACGCACGAGCAGCAGGAGAGCGATGCTATTTTGACGGGTGGTATGGAGAAACGTTCTGCTTCTGTACTAGCGTAAAATGAAGACAGTTCTTACCATGTATCATGTGTTCAAAAATTTAGAATTTCCATTGAAAAAGTGACTGTGCTAGAAAGGGGCGCCTAACACAATATGACCTTATACAGGAAGGTCTTATAATACTAATTTGAACCTTGTTTCACAAAATCCTAGTATATAGATGATCTAGTGAGGCAGGAGGTCAATGGTCTGTGTAGAAGCGTAAAACCATAGGTCTACTAGGGAATACGCAAGAAATAGATGGCTTCCAATTTCAGCTAATTCATTTTAATTACACTGTATCTTGTAAATATATTTTCAAATATTCAGCCTGGCTCAGGTAATTTGCGAACAATCACAGTTTGAGTAAAGGAAAACCCGAGGGGAAGAAATGGACGAGTGCTTTTAGTGGCACTTTTAGATGTCATAAGGTCTCTCAGTATTTAAGTACCTTTGGCAGAGATTGCCAAAAATCATGACGGCTGTGGGCAGAGGAATATTCGCTCTTATTTTGAGAGCGGAAGGAAAATACCTCAATCGTGACGATGAGGTTTGTTGAAAGACTTTGCGTATACTCTAATTATGGATCTTTCTCAGTTTCTGACTGGAACTTGGCCGAACTGGCTGATGGAATCAATTTTATTCAAAGTTTTAGAGACGATTGACTGTTTGCCGCCAAGGCTTCAGGGGCTCGGTTAAGAAGATTTATGGAAGCAGGAACGAGTATAGAACTCCAAAGATGATGTATTTTGCTGTATATGAAAGGCTGATTTTGCCTAATTTGTCTAATATAATACACTTGTCCTCCGCTGTTGATACTCCAAGGCTGTAATATCGTCAAACTTTGCGGGCCTTTCTGCACATACAAAAGCTGGCAGCGGTCCAACAGACGTCTCTCGTGCTGCTTTAAAGAAGAAAATGCTCGAGTAGCGACTAGGGCAGATTCCTTGCTCTTTGCTCTTCATGTCACCGGGTGTATCAACTCGGTGCAAACCGGCGCGTATCACGCCGTTTGACCAGCGCTCGAACGTGTCACTGATATTTACCACCATCTCGCTTGGTTTGTCAGTCGCAACTGGGGCCACTGGCACAAATGTCCCCGGCCGCGTTCGATCCTCCAACTCCAGACCCCCGACGGAATCCTGAAACAATAATGTAATGATGCCAAAGTCCGTGTGTGGCCATGTGCGCTTGATCTTGCCTTTACTAAGGACATCCAGACTTACGGGTGGATAGTAGTTCAGTCGAATTTCACTCGCCGCGGGTAAACATCTTTGTCTCAGCGTACCTGGGCTCAGATTAAGCCCCACCTCCATGGCCTCAAGAATTTGCAAGCTCGCACGTTGAAGCAAGCCGTGGCACTCTTCCATCAGCGGCTGGAATTCTCCGAAGTCTTCTGAAGGCCACCTGTTAGGATACTGCGTGTCTCCTGGTGGTCCCGCGTCAAAGAATTCCTGGTAGACATCAAGTCAGATGGTTCGTATTGAAGTTAAGTGAAGGGGATATAAACTTACTCGCTCGTCCTTGAGGTCATCGCCATTGCCTTCCACAACGTTTGCTTTGGAAAGTTTCGCTGTGACTTCCGCACCTTTGCAACTCCATCCTCGCTGGGGATGAGGCCCCTTTACGTTTTCAAACTTTTCTTTCGCGCCCTGAGGCAAGTCAAACAGGCGCTTCGTCTAGCAAGATTTCCAGCGTCAACTAAGTCCGTAAATAAAAGTGGCATAGATCGCCTACTGCTGATTGGAAATCCTTCACTGTCTTCTCCGGAAGGCCATGATTGATCATCTTCACAAAACCATACTTTTGGAAGCTATCAACTAGTGCTTTCGCGAGTTCAACCCTCTCTGCTTCTCCGCCATGAAGGAAAGCTGAGAAATCCAAAGTTGGTAAATCCATATCTTTGGATTCAAGTTTTAATGATCGTGATGGTATTTTATTTTGATTTGGGGGTTCGAACATACAGACAGAACATGGAGCGCTCACCCAGTGACTGTCTCGAATTCTCAATGCTACATTCCAGCAAAGATGGCCACTAAAAGGCTCCAGAATACATTTCGCCGGTGTGGGTACAGGGTGGATCTGACATAACCTTCTATAATTAGGAAGCCCTAAGACTGAAAAACAAAAGCCTCAATACTCGAAGAAATTGATCGATAGGTGTGCTCCTAGCATGTCCTCCATTCAAATCTTACCCCATGCATCCCAGAGTTCCAAATTTCGGTGCAATACTAATTACGTAGATTGACTAATTGGCCTTGCAATCGGCGACACCGAACGACAGACCATTGAAAATCCCGAAGCCCACTCTGTTCCTCAGACTAATGCAGGTCTACTGTACTCCGGCATACGAAGTGGACTTTGGGAACCCTACAGGCCTGCAAAGATTATGTGAAGCTCGCAGGATACGCCTCTGTTAGAACAAAAGTCCCCTGCGAGGCTGGGAGCACTCTTGGGGACCAAGGCTTCGCCGACGTGCTGAAACATCCGCAGACTCTTGGCGTCCGTTATTCCAGAATTTATGCGGTAAGCGAAAGGGCCTTGTGGATACGAGTTTTAGCGCACCCCATAAGCTGGGAGGGGCGAAGCGGTCGCGTATTCTGAGGTCGGGTTTTGAGGTCATAGGATGGTGCGGGTCGGGAAAGGCTTGCAGGGATCCTTTGAAAATCCAGTCACTATCCCAGAAGTAGTTAACTTCTCGGTAAAATATATGGGAAATAAGTTGAAAATCATCGCAGTAGGGGGCGGGCAAGAGGGGTTTAACATAATCTGATGTAGTAAGATTAGAGGTAGCTTGCCTTGGAATTAGATTAATTTTGAAGCATGTAACTGTAATACCGGTATGATACCGTTAGACATACATTGATACGATCTTATCGGAGTGTGGGGTATTGATTTTGCAGAGTTCTGGATTCACGCGGGGCCCTCGTTCCAATCTTTTTGTTTGCTGCAGCTTCGAGCTCGACATTTGTCAACCAAATTGCATACTTACTGCTTCAGCCATGGACTCCTCTACGTATGCGGGCAGCTTTGAAACTGGCCAGCAGCTTTTTAATGGTTCTGAATGTATAGACCAGAGGTTCCGCGGGCAGGAAGCTGTTTCAATGCCACGAAAGAAAGATCAGAGCCTCAATCCACAGGGAAAATATCGTACGGTCTGCATGTCCTGGTTTGGAAAGAGTATCCTAACTCTTTCGTTTTCCTCATAGGTAGTAGCTTGAAACGACGAATTGAGGACTTGGAGCTTCGAGCAGGTTTGAAGTACTCCAACGGACAGCGAGACGACGCCCAAAATAACAAGTCCTATCTGGAATGCGATGCCAGTTTTCAGAAACAGACTCCGCTTGAAAAGAGGCACAAAGCTTTGCCAAAAGCTTCTGAGCAAAGCTATACCGCATCGATAAGATCATCGGTCGATCAAGTACCAACAACTTCTGCAAGCTACAATACATCCTCCACAGATCAAATGCCATACCAGACGTCCATGGAAGAACCACCTCTCATGTGGCCGATGGCACAGTCCTTGAGTGATCATACAGATTTTGAAGGAACGCCTGGCGAGAGAGATGGCAATATTTTACGTACTGATCAGGTGTTGGATATGCCATGGTACAATCCTGGTGTACAGTGTAAGCTTTTCCAGTCTATGACCAAGTTAACAAGGTACCTGCGTTGAGAGAAACTTTATTACTGGAAAGGCTAACTTGCTATATCAGCTCAAACAGATGCCCAAGACGATCGCCAGCGAGTCCGCCTTCCTCAGCCCCCCTTCGAAATAAATTCGAACATGAGCTCAGGTCCGCGTAATACTGAGCCCAGACCGGAATTTACAGTTGGCAATGAATCACAAGTTCGAAGTGCACCACATTCTTGGGTCTTGCAACAGAGTAATTCTTCACTTTATCCGAAACCGAATTCTGAAATAGGCTCTCGTAACCGAGCAGAAGTCCGACAAGATATGCCGTTGACCCAATATCCTAATTGCACTACGCCCCAAACCCAAATGCCAACTTCAGAACTACACACCATGGACCGAAATACGCAGCCCCTTTCGGATCAAGCGAATGTCGGCACGCCTTCAAAGGAAAGCACAACCACCACACGTAGCAGATACGACCCACCAGTCATTAGTGACGCCATGAGCATGGAAGATCGCATTGCGTACCTCCTTAAATGTGCCAACGATGTCGGTTTTGATAGTTTTGACGCGGCTGTGACAGCCTATTACACGACATCTTTGAGTGAATCAAGTATCTCTCGCAAATCCCAGAAGATCAGTCGGAATCGTCGGCTCCCAGGCGTATTGGTCGATCTCCGTGCAAGTGCCAAGACCTGGACGCGATGGGAGGCGCGGGGTTACGAAGAAGAGGTAGTGAGGTCTGCCGAAAGCGTTTTCATCCAGGAGCTCGATCAATTTGCGGTAGAGCAAACAGACTCAAGGGGGATTCCCGATGAAAGATCAATACGAATAATAAGCCCAGATGCATCTGCGAAACGTCTTGCGGCAACATCCGAGATGTGTCGCATATTTCGTCGGCGTGAACAGTCAAAAAGTAAATTTCATCCTGCATGCATGACACCCCCAACGTTAGACCGACCCAACCATCAAAAGCAGCCGTTACACGGCACCAGCCAAGAAGGTCCATCAACACCATCTCGAGAACAAGAGAGCAACCCGTCGAGTGGTATGGTGGCAGAAATTTTGGAAACCAAAATCATGCTTGAAGACGAAGTGCGTTGTTTTCTTTGAGTTTTCTCACCCAATCCAGTTTTCCCGCTACCTCAGACAACTGACTTCTATTTGTAGCTACCAAACCTTTGGGCCCTGATGACTAGTCTTATGACTGGGTCATCCCAAGCTGGCCAACCATACAGGTGCCACTTTGCCCTGGCTGCCATCTCTGTTCTTTGCTTTTTCAGCGAAAGTCTCATGTGCTAGTAGCATCCCCGAAAGTCTTTCGTAGCTGATCTGAAGCACAAACAACACCTTTTGGAAACAGAAAGTTGATGCTAAGGTGTCATTTCAGGGTGAGAGTGGGAAAAGGTGATTGCGGGCAATGCTGGCCGTGAAATGAAGGCTCACTTCAAGTTACCTCAGTGAGAATACAAAACAGAAAATAGCCAGATTCGACCTAGAGGTATAAACGAGCACTTCATGAAAACGTGTAAAAATTCCAAATTATGTCTTACCGACTATATAAAGGATCAAGATCCTAGCCAGATCAATCTCTCTCCCCGTTCATTTTTCTTGCTTGACCTCTGGAACAAAGGGAAATCTCTGTTGCGACGACGTCTTTTCGTAATGGAGGCTATCCCATGTCCGCCCATGACCCGACTGCAGCTTTTCTGGAATCTGCCAGCCAAATTCCTCATCTCGGAGCCAAAGCCGAAGGAGGTGGCGATTTCTAAGAAAGAAAGAGTGCATGTCAGAAAATGTGATCAGTTATAGCGCATATCTCAACTCAAACCATAGTGAAGAGGAGGCAGAAACAAACGCTAGAGACCATGTCTCGAAGTGAGAAGGTGAAGGGACACGTTGAAAATGCTTACTTCTCCCCCGCATTGGTAAATCCTTCACGCGCGTGGAAGATGCTCAGGTTATTGATGTACTGAATGTCACCCTTGCGAAACTCCAGGGATTTACTGCAATGCTCTGAATAAAATTGCAGGGCATCCAAGGCCTCTGCTTGTGCCTCGCTGATGGGTGGAATTGTGCTGGGCCGTGGTAGACTCCCAAATCCCGTGAAGATACGGCGGAAGTATTGAATTATGAGACGCTGCTCGGGAGTATAATACAACAGCGGGCGGTTGTAGTAAGCAGGGTCACCGCCAAAGCTAAAAAGGTTGTCAGTTAATGAGTTTTCAATCGAAGAGCCTTGCTAATTGAAGACGAAGTTCTGATAAAATCCTTTACCTATCGCATGGCCAGTCTTCACTCATTGTCTTGATCAGGTCAGGACGTTCCTGCGCGAGCATATTATATACCTCCCAAGAACTTGCAATCATGCTCTGGCCACCTTGAGCGGCGACCTCCAACGCGAGGAGAGAAACAATGTCACCGTTATCAGTATGAAACACCTGCTTCTCGTTGGTATAGGTTGCTGTGCCCACTGCTTGAACAGCGGACATGTCGGAAACGTGAACCAGACCAGTCGCCCGCTGGTCTTGCCAGCCACGCAGACTGCCCACATATGATGATATACCTGCAAATGCGATGACACAGTCTTCACGGCTCAATGCCTCAACTGGAAAGCCTCTCACCACGAAGAATCCTTTGCCCTGGTGCAGCTCGGCGGAACAGCTTCTTAGCTTCTTCCCCAAGGCCGACAAAGGGAACGTATCCTGGCATACATGTCCGATTGGCAATTCCAATGCTGCTTCTTTATTAGTACAGCCTTTATGAACTGGATATGGACTAGCTGGAGAGCCGCCAAAGTTCCATGAGTGTGTTGGAAAAAGAGACTACCTTTGAAGTGTGCGATGCCTTGCTCGATTTCTGCAAAGTCGTGTGCGCTCAGTACCAGTGTCCACTCATCTTCATTCTTGAAATCCGACCCCTTCCATACAATCGGGGAGCTCAGTTTAGCGGGGAACCCTGGAGGCAGCTCTTTCGAAAGAGTTTCATTCTCGAGTCTCTTTTGAGTCCTTCGCCTGTAGGCATCGTAATCAGGCTGATAGGCGATGTCTGGCTGACGAGGATGGGGTTTAATTGTCACAATAGACATAATTGAAACTGACTTGAATATGTCGCAAGCCGTAACGAAGTGCGTCTAATGCAGGCGATTGAAACTGCGGGGACCGACTAGAATTTCGAAGCTTCACAAGCTCAAGAGGCGTCGAATTTGTTATGCCGGCATTCAGCATCGGATATTTTTTCAATTTCAAATTTCAATATCCAAATGTTCAAATTAGGCAATTCTGGTGCAACAAGTCATAGGAGATTTTGGTAATTTGCATTAATAAGTACTAGTCGTATCTACCGTTGGTGGATTTTAACGTCAAAACATATCTACTGCAGATCCTTAGAAGCAAGCATTTCCTGTTTCATATAAGTATTTACATAAGTACCGATGAAGTTTTCTTACCTTATGATAGTGGAGGAATCTCGGAGGCTTACAAATTCGATTCCGGCTAGATCTTCTGAAGTTGTGCCCGGGCCAGCTTACGAGCAAAACCACGGGCGGAACGGAAAAACACCAGTAGGCAACGGAAAAACTTCACAACTATGGGTCGCGCTTACAGTTGGAAGAAATCCCCATCTAGTTATTTCCTTTATGGGTCAAATATTGACCGAAATGTTTTGGCCGTAACTATGGGTGAGATTGAATCTCAGGGCTAGAATATGCCTCCAGACTCTCTCAGGCACTAGGAGATTAGTTCTAGTGTAATTGGCGATTAAAGTCCTAAGAATACATTGTTGGACCCAGTTCTGAATAAGCCATAACTGATGGTGATAGGTTGGCCCATTCAGGGCAAACAAGAAACAGCCCTTTTCGAGCCAATGCCTTTCATTCTTCACACGACAACTATGTCTTCATGAATCTAGGTTGGCTTCGTTCCTGTGACTTAGAACATAACTCTCTCGTGACCATAACCTGTAATGGCAAATGTTGCTGTGGTTGGCGCTGGCCCAGCAGGTCTTGCTGCGACGAGGAGACTGCTGGAAGCTGGCCTCAATGTGACTGTCTTTGAACGAAAATCTCAATGCGGCGGTACCTGGTACGGGCATATTTCCAATTTTTATCTGTTGTATGGTTTTAGAGTACACTGTGTTAGCAAGAGATCCAAACGCATTAGCTGAAAATATTCCATAGGGTTCACGAAGCATCAGAAGGAGAGAACACATCTCGTGATCAAGTACAACGGGCTTTGAAGGACCACGCACCTCCGAGCGCTTGTTACGAGTCCCTAGTCAATAACATTGCCCTTCCTCTAATGGAATATGACGGTCATCGGTACCCGGAAGAAACTGTATATTGCCATCCAATTCAACCTTAGCAAAATTTCGACTGGATCACTAACAATTTTACAGAATTGGTTTGTGTCAAGCAAGCAGATCTTGGAATATCTACAGACCTTTGCTCGTCAGTCTGGCGCTGATGCGGTTGTCAAAATGAAGACCTCCGTGGTGAAAGCAGAAAAGACATCTGACGGCAAGTGGTGTGTCACTTCCAAATACCTCTCATTGGCCCCAACCTCCACGGAGGACTTACTGGTAGAGACCCATGAAAATGTATGCCTCATAGGTACCTCAAACATCAAGAACTATATTCAGACTAAACTTTGACAGATGTTCGACTTCCTATTGATTGGCACAGGCCACTATGATAGACCTCATATGCCTCCCATCCCTGGGCTTGATGAGTGGCTACGGAAATGGCCCCGGAACATAATGCACTCCAAAACATATAGAAATAACAGCAGCTACAAAGACCAGGTAAGTCGCACAGAAAAAAAAGAGAGCAAATAAGCCGAATGACTAATGTTACTCAGACAATTCTCATCGTTGGAGCAGGAAGCTCAGCGTTTGATCTTAGCAGAGAAATAGCTTATGTGGGAAAAGTGGTTTATCAGTCAGTCCGAACCAAACCAGGGTTGGACTTGCGATCAGAGACCGAAAAGATATTCGAGAAGGGTGCTCGATCCGTAGTCCCAGATAATGTGCATCGAGTAGCCGAAATCTCTCAGCTCAAATGTCCTTTGGCAGCCAAAAAGATGGCTGACGCTGAAATATGTCTTGTGGACGGTACACTACTTACAGGCGTAGATCATATAATTTTCTGCACCGGATACCGATTCTATTTGCCATTTCTAGACGACAGCCAGTTCAGAGATGAGACCCCCATTATCTCGGATGGTTTGCAGCTCCATAATCTGCACAAGGATATATTCTATATAGCAGACCCCACTCTCGCCTTTATCGGCGTTCAATACGAGATTTCAACATTTCCTTTCTTCGACATTGAAGCCATGGCAATCGCTTCTGTCTTTGCTGGCCAGGTGGATCTACCCAGCAAGTTGCAAATGCAGCAGGAATACGAACATAAGAAGCGATTATGTGGCACAGGAAAGCAATTTCACGTACTTGGGTGGGAGAAAGAGTGCTTGTATATGAGGGAATTAGCAGCATGGATTGATACACCTGAGCTTCACGCTCTCGTTTCAAAATACGAGGCGCGTGTGCAAGACGTGCGTTCACGTCAAATCGAGACTTTCAAGGAAAGGATGCTGCAGACGACCAAGTTTCGAGATCAGAGTCCTCAAGAGCTGAAGGAGATGATCGAAAGAAAGGGTGATGAAATTCAGTTGGCGCTGGCGAATATGGCTACTTGATAGAACCTGCTTGGTACGTTGATCATGAATTGAATGCGCTACTTCTTCAACGAAAACGTTTGTCAAATTCAGTGGAGGGGATCAATTAGGTAATGGGTAAAATTGACGTCCAGAATGTGGAAATAATTTGTAATGCCCTCGACTTTGTTGAAAGTCTATATATGGTCAATGTGTACGGGAGTTGGCAAAGAGCGTTGAGAATTGAAGCAGCCTCTTTAAAGCTTAAGTAGTGAGAGCTCGTCGCCGTGGCGGGTATTTGAATAGGTATACCTAGGTAGATGTCCTCCTTCGACTTCTCATACTTTCAAAGAAATCGAGTACTATAGTTCCATCGAGCACTCACTAGATTTCAGGGCCATCAGCCCTGGGGTTTGTTATGAGCCATGTGGACCCGGACATTCTCGGTACTGAGGCACGCTACAATTTAGCACTAGGACCCCCAAATTTAGCGAATGATTTAGTGATTTCCAGGGCATAGGGTCGCTAAATTTCACGATGATATAAGCATCACTGTAGCGAGCTTCTTCGCCATAAAATATTATTGTACCACCATATTGAACAATCTGATTCTCACATCGACACAAAACCACACAACATACATCCGTAACATAAAACTTATGTTAAATTAATTTTTCATAAATTTCCTCGGCAGAAATGGAATCTCGAATGTTATCTCCCGCTTCAGCCCAGAATCTGCTGCTAGAAATATGGGCTTCATATTCATGGACAAAATTTGGCGCAACACTGATTCTCATCTTGATGCTGGGCAATTTGAAGAGCTTATTCGGGATGTGGCATGTTAGTCTTTCTGTTTCTCCTCATCTTCCCGATGATTCGTCCATCACAAATTGCTAATTCATGCAGGCCCGCGTCTTCGCTGCGCTCATTAAACATCTGCATCTCGAGCGTTCCAAACTCGTATCAGCTACCCATCATGGTGGCGATGCAATATTTAGGCCGATCATCACCACTTCAGTTTGTCCCCTCTTCGAGTGTGACCTCAACGGGCACAAGTCCGACAGCACCTACAATACCGACCTGGATATCAACCGGCTCCATCTCCTGGCAACATTCTTCAAATCCGTCCTCAGTCCAACGAAGTCCAATCCAACGGCTCTTGGGACGCTGAGTATTCCGTTAGGAGGCGTCTCAGTCATTTTCAAGGCCGAGATCAAACCTTATGAACGATATTCAATCTCTTCCCGCATCCTGACTTGGGATGATAAATGGCTGTACATCATAAGCCACTTTACGCGATACAAAAAAACTATTCCTGGGCACTCAAAAAGCCCTGTGGTTGCGTCCGCTATCTCTAAATATGTGTTCAAGCGCAAGAGGCTTACTATTCCGCCGGAGCAAGTACTGACAGCCCTTCACTTGCTTCCCGCTCGACCCCACGAAAGATCTGGATCAAATGTATTCTCAGCCATTGAGAAGGATGTCATCACTGGAGCAGCAACTACTGAATGGACTTGGGACCGCATTCAGGCAGAGAAGGCTAGCGGCTACAAAATTGCCTCTCATTTTGCTGCTTTAGACCAGTTGCATGATGCAACTATGGTTGATACATTCAAGCCCCTCCAAACATTTTGAATCGTTTCAGCAATCCCCAAAGAGAGATAGATGTTTGTCATAGCGTTCTGTCGAAATATAGGCATCTTTCCACCCATTCTCTAGGTATGGGGTCTTTCACACGTAGTCAGGGAAAACCAAGGCAATTATCTGAACAAAAATTTCATAATTTATGATTGTGTTATCTTGAGTATCAATCTAAAATATGTTCAAACTCCAGGGCTATATGTTCAAGTTCAGTGCTGAACTAGTGCAGCTTGTATCAGATTGCCACCGGCGCTTTGACCCAGGTTTGAAACGTATTGATTTCTAGTTCAAGAACTTGGCCCGTACGAAGTACATTTAGTTCCTTGTGGTCACAGTGACATTGAAAGAAAATTCATTTTCAACAATGGCGGACCTCATAACGTACTGTGTTGTTCGTAGGCCCTGGTTAAGTATGTGGTTCGTATTATTTTTATGACTGACTCATGAAGGATAATTTCCATTTCTAAAAGGCAGTGATTGGCCAGCGTAAATTTTTGCTACGGCGAAGCAGAGTGTGCTGCTAGTTTTACCTCCCGAGGTCGGTATATTAACTCCGAAACTTCTTTTTCTCCGTTTCAACTAACCCCGTGCTACATACTTTACCACGATTCAAGATGCTTGATTCCAATCCTGTCCAAATCCAAACGGCGCCTCGCAACCAGTCGCATGCAAAGCCTCTGGTGCTCATCCACGATGGTGGCGGTACTGTTTTCGGATATTATTCTCTGGGCAAATTGAATCGCGATGTCTATGCCATCTTCAACCCGGACTTTGATAAAGATACGGTCTGGGAAGGAGGTATGAGTGAGATGGCTAGGACCTACATACAGCTCCTCGTCGACGCCGGCTTAGAAGGGCCAATTTATTTGGGAGGTAAGTTAAGCTGAAACACAAGGCAATGAAGCGCCTGAGGGTTTCCGGAATAGATTTGTCTAATATTTTGACGACATGTTTTTAGGCTGGTCGTTGGGAGCCCTGATTTCTATCGAGATTGCGAATATTTTGGCCACAGGGGCAATGATGGATGCAGACAGAGGCAATACTGCCAAGACAAGCAAGATCATTGTACTGGGCCTTCTAATGATAGACATTCCCATGCATATTCCATGGACGATGCACCCCGCGGTTGCTTCTTTTCAATTGCCTGATAATGTACCTGAGGGCATCCGTCGATGCATGAGCCAAACCCAAGACTTGATACAATCCTGGCAACTACCGACTTGGCAGCGACCTCCTCTTGACGAACAGCGACCCCCACAGAGGGTTGTGTACACTGGATTTGCAAGGCGCCCAACCATCATCCCTCCAGGTCACGTATATTATCAACCCGTAACAGGTTCTGGCACAATGGTTCGACTGGATGAAGACAGTGATTCGACGCCATATCTCACGGAAGGAATTGCTAAATGCAATGAAACGAAGAGTCCCAGAGACCCCGCATCCTCAAAGGGTACTGGGATGACTACGCCAATTGGTCCCCCCACTGCGATACTGATTCGCTGCACGGAACTCGTTCCAGTAGCTCCACCAGACAGTGAACATGCGACACGACGAGTGCGTATCGATCTTCAACGTGACTCGAGAAGCCTTGGGTGGCACCTTCACCGCCCGGAGTTCGTTGCAGGGGTTGTTGATGTGGAAGCTAATCATTACAACATGTTTGACTTTGAAAAGGTATGCTAACGGTCCTTTATTACGTGAGAATATCTTCTAACTAGTCTTATTTTAGATTGATGTTCTAACGTCGAAGATCATCCAGGCGATGAAACTGTTGGGTGGCTGAGACTGACTTTATTCTGGGACAAGGAATAACGCTAAAATTCACTCTCCGGAGGTGGCCCATGAGTGGGTATTTAGCTGTGTAGTTCGAAATAAGTAGATGATCAATCGCTCTTGCTAACGGCAAGTTGGCCCATTTACGTGAATTATGAGCTCCGAGCCCCTCATTTAGACTCAAGTCCATAAAAAAGTACCGCCAACGAGGTCGCTACTGCAAGTCAAACTCTTAATGCCTTATATCTCACCCCTCTGTCCTCAGTATTGAGAAAATTTCAAACAAGAATAACCGTCTTGCTCGTAGCGCGTGAATATGGGACCCGTGAATATCCGTTACATCATCCTATTGGGACAATCTAATACACTAAAAGAAACCCTACCACGTCCTGCAGGATCGATGCCTGCAACTTTTCGCTCGGTAATGCTTGGCATCCAAAATGCTAATCTGAGAAATTGGGATGAAGAATTAAAAATATGATCGGATCTTTGGTTGTTCCGCCCCACATAATACTTTATGAGTTCGCCGTCCCATGTTCACATAGGTAAGGGCTAAAACAATTACTCCGAGCTACTGCAGTCAGATTATAGAGCTGTGTGATCAATGCTTAGTAGATTACCGTACTCAGCCGCTAAGAAGATCCACTCTTTACGGTGGCTGCTCGCTCTAGGATTCAAATGCTAAAATCCAGGGGCTTGCTCTGTACCTACCTAAATAGGGAAAGTTACCGACGGTGATGATGTGGGGATGGGCATTCAATACCTGAGATTCTCCCCGCGAACTCCGTAGCGTTAGGAAAACGACTTCCGCGACGCGGTCGCTACGGCAGATAAATCCGACTGCTAACGGCGTGAACCCACCTATAATCTAGTATTTGAGTCATTTTACGCGAGGTAAATTTGCTAATTACGAATTAGAGGCGGGAAAATATTTCGATATACGAAGGTGTCTACGGGCTTGAAAAAAGCAATCTGCCGCCATTGGGATGACTCGATGAGCCCCACCATCTCCTCGGCGCTGGTACCGGTGTAGGTTATCTTCACCATTCTCTTAGCCCCCATCACCGACATTCACGTGCCGTATTTGAAAAGCAAGATTTGTTTTGTCCTTCAATTCATCCGCAGATGACGATGCGAGTTCAACGACGAGATTCCTCATCAAGGCCGAGAGCAGCATAGATGGGCCTGATGGACTCCTCTAATGTCTGCCCACCGTCGCTTGACAATACTTTCGGGCCCGCCGTGGACTCATGTCGCCGCAATTTTGATTTTACGCTTTTATTCGAAGAAGTCATTCTTCTCATCACTCCATCAGTGGTTTTCCTCTTTCTAGCACTGTTAAGAATTGTGGTCTTAAGTCGACGAAGGCAGGACCGAGAACAAAGAAAGGCGCGCAAGGAAGACGTGCTTCAATGTGTGAAAATAGTTAGTCAATCAAAATAAAGCAAGTGAACCAAGAAACCTTGTTCTAACCAAGTAGTAATAGCCATTAAACACCTGCTACATGCTTCTTAAATTTGCCCTACTCGTGTTATGGATTGAAACTGCAATACCATGGACGCGGACGGGCGTAGCTGCGGCAACCCTATGCTTTATCGATGCAGTTGCTATATGTGGCCTGTCATATGTAGAGCATGAGAGAACCATCTATCCTCCTGTTCTACTCAATGCGTATTTGTTTTGCTCTCTCTTATTTGACATTGCCCGTACGAGGACGCTGTGGCTCGTAGGGGAACCGGTATCCATCGCAGGAGTCTTCACAGCAGGCGTGGTAATAAAAACTCTTGTGATGGTGATGGAGGCCTGGCATAAAACTTCTTCTTTCCGGGCTGCATATCTAGGAAGTTTGAGCCCCGAGGATATCTGTGGCTTTTATGAGAAAAGCCTGCTCACTTGGCTGATTCAATTGTTGAAATCGGGATATCGGAAGGTCCTTCTTGTCGAGGATCTCTATATACTCCCGGAGGATATGTCAGCCATCGATTTGTACAAGAGAGTGAAAGATGCTTGGAATAAAGGTGCCGAACCCCCTCCGGCGCCATAATAGGAAAACTTTGTGGACTAATCAGATTTTCAGCCTCGAAATCGCCCAATCACGCACTGGTCTGGACAATATTTAAGTGTCTAAAGTGGGAAGCTTTAGCACCGGCTCCCGCTAGGCTTGCAAAAATTGCTTTGACTTTTGCTCAGCCCTATTTAATCAAAAGAGTTATCAATTTGCTAAGTTCACCAGTGACCGAGTTGACAACAGCTGAAGGTTACGGCTTGATTGGAGCATATGGCCTCGTTTTCACTGGGCTTGCCGTATGTCTAATTCAATATATTCATTCATGATGAACATGCAGAACTGCTAATCACGTTTCATAGATCTCTAATTCATGGTATCGATACACATTATCCAGATTCCAAGCGAAAGTCAGATCATGCTTGGTCTCCTTTGTTTTTGAAGGGACCGTAACGATGAGTATCTCCGATGTCGGACATTCCAAAGCAGTCACTTTGATGAGTGCAGATGTTGAAAGAGTTACCCGTGGTCTCGGCATGCTACACGAGACTTGGGGTAGTCTTGCGGAGGCGTGTATAGCTCTTTGGCTCCTGGATGAACAATTGGGTTTGTCGGCTCTTGCACCCTTGGGAGTTGCATTGGGTAAGTATTTGAAACATAATAGATTTTCTGCTTCTCCAAGCTTATCCGACTTCTAGCGTGCGGGGTCTTCGTAGTAGGGACCGGAGCAATGTCAGGTCATAGACAGCAGCTATGGATGAAAAACATGGAAAAGCGCATTGGTGAGTACAAGAAAGTCAGGCAAAAATTTCTTCATGGTATTAATGGCAAGTAGGTGTTGTATCAGCAATGTTAGGAGCGATGAAAGGAGTAAAGATGTCTGGACTATCAAACGCCATTTTTGAGCTCATTCAGACATTGAGAGTCAATGAAATTAAATCCGCGGCAAAGTTTCGGAGTCTTCTCGTTTGGAATGCTACCGTTTGTAAAGGCTTCCCTCATCTGTTATTGAAGGTACATGGACTGATGTTTACGCAATAAAAGCATTCGTGCCTAGGATTGCTGCTCCTGTGGTAACTTTCGCAATATTCGTCTCCACAGCCGACAAGGACCAGCCCCTTGATAGTTCCCGACTCTTCACATCATTGTCAATAATCACTCTGCTTGCTGCGCCGCTCTTGACTTTATTCTCATTGGTTCCTACGTTGATGGCAGGGCTTGCTTGTTTCGGTAGAATCCAGGCGTATCTCCTAGCAGAGCCCAGAGTGGATGAGCGAATCGTTCTTGGGAGGAGTGAAACGCCCCAGGGAAAGACAGTCGAAAATTGCGAGAGCGATTCGCCAGCTCATGAGCTGCAGGAGTTAAAACCTGCGCCGTCACAAAGTTTTACTACTCTACAAAACGATATCGTTGTCAAAAACGGATGCTTCGGCTGGAAGCATCGTGCGGAGGAAGTCCTGCAGGACATTGAATTGAGCATCGAGCAATCCACGCTCACAATCCTTATTGGACCAGTAGCAAGTGGCAAATCAACTCTCTTGAAGGCTATCCTCGGAGAGTCCAAGACACTGGCTGGATCGGTATATGTCTCATCATCAAGGATATCGTTCTGCGATCAAACGGTATGGCTCCGCAACATGTCAATCCAGGAGAACATCCTCAACTTTTCTCCCTTAGATGATGTGAAGTACAATGCGGTTATAGACGCATGCGCTTTAAACGATGATTTTGAGCAGCTTCCCAACGGCGATCAGTCGTTTGTTGGAAGCAAAGGAATAACATTGAGTGGAGGTCAAAAACAGCGCATCGTAAGTCTCCCAAACGTGGAACGGCAATAAATCTTGCTCATGACTTGAAATTGGTAGGCTATAGCCCGAGCTCTCTATGAAGAAAACCCCATCGCCATCTTTGATGACTGTCTAAGCGGGCTAGATGTCACCACCTTATACCAAGTCTTCGAGCGTGTCTTTGGGCCCAGAGGTATGTTTCGGCAGAGGGGAACTACAGTACTCTTGGCAACCCATGCAGGTAGGATACACTATCTTGGCACTGAGTATTTACAAAATTAACTTGTCCAAGTGCAGCTCCTTCAATTCGCGGACCAAATTCTGGCCTTGGGTCCCGGTGGCCGTATCGTTGAGCAGGGAACGTTCGAGAGTTTAAATCTAAAGGAAGGCTATGTCAATGGTCTACTTATTCAACCAACTTTAGAAACAGAAAGTTTTAGTAGTGATAAAAGCTCTCAGACTGAAGAGCGCTCTAAGACAGTAGGCTTACCGTCAGCCCCAGCAATACCGCAGGCTCCGGTATTGAACAAACAACTTGGGGACTCAGCAACCTATAACTACTACATTCGATCTGTAGGAAGGTTCAATGGCTACCTTTTTATTGCAATCCTTACGGTGTTCACTTTCCTCTCGACCTTCCCCTGTAATGCATGCCCTTTACCTTCTAATCTACCTCTTCGAAGAGCCATTTGCTAATTTGGGGCTTTCAACAGCGGTCTGGTTGACGTGGTGGTCGGATGAAAATAATGATGGTGACACTCACGATACAGGAAAATACCTGGGAATATACGCGCTGATGCAAGCGTTATGTCTTGGTGCCATTTACTGGGGGGCCCGGTGGGTTTTTGCCTTGAATCTTGCAGCTCTCCATGGATTTATACTTGACGTGAGAGCTAACATATATGCAGTCATGTTGCAATCACAATGGTTGTGCGATCTGGCAAAAGGCTCCACTGGATTTTAGCTAAGACTGTTATGGAGTAAGAAGCTCCACGTTTGATAGCTAAAATCCCCGCTGACTTGAATTCTAGCGCCCCAATGGCTTTCTTTAATACAACTGATATAGGCATCACCACAAACAGGCGAGACTCGTCTCTCCCAGATACATAAGAGCGACTTGCTGACATGGTATTCAGATTCAGTCAAGATATGGAGCTCATCGACTCAGACTTGCCCTTTGCCTTGCTGGCTGTCGGTATAGGTACGTGCTTGAATCACAATGATGAATGCTGGACGCTGAACTTTCTCTTACAGGCTTTCTCGGTTCTATTGCTCAAGCAGTTTTAATTATCAAGGGAGCATACTATGTCGGCATAGCCTTCGCGGCTTTGATTCCCGTCTTTTATTTTATTCAAATGCTTTATTTGCGAACGTCGAGGCAACTCCGGTTCTTGGACATTGAAGCGAAATCCCCTTTGTAGTAGGTCAAAGACATTACAAGGCTGGTTGAGTATGTGCTGAAGCTAATAAACTCTTCAGTACCCTTTTTCTCGAGACTTTAAGTGGCTTATCAACTATTCGTGCGTTTGGATGGGAGGATGAACTCACCAACATGAACACGCGCTTTCTGGAAGCTTCTCAAAGACCCTTCTATCTCCTATTCTGTGTTCAAATATGGTTAACATCAGTCTTGGGACTTGTAAGTGCTGGGCTAGCTGTTGTGGTTATTGGCGTAGCTGTTTCACTGCGTGGAATTTCTAGTCCAGGCTTCACAGGTCTTGCGTTGCTCAACTTGACCTCATTCAGTCAAACACTGAACGGTCTGGTCATTTCCTGGACCGAGGTCGAGATCGCCTTGGGGGCTGTGGCACGAATTCGAAATTTCGAGAATGAAGTCGAGCCTGAAAACCTCACCAGTGAAACCCTGACGCCGCCTCTCGACTGGCCCAAGCAAGGGCGGGTCGAGTTTAAAGATGTTCGCGCTGCTTATGTGTAAGTATTGTTTCTATTATCCTTCGGACGCCCGCTTCTGACACTTTGTGGGCAAACAGTACCGGCGGTCGAGACGTTCTGAACGGGATTTCTTTGGTGATAGAGGGGGGCACGAAGATTGGTATTTGTGGACGAAGTGGGAGGTAAGCAGACATCACCAAGTTACTGGACGGAGATAAGCTCTAATCTAACGCATTAATAGTGGCAAGAGCTCTATGGTCCTAGCGCTCTTCCGAATGATTGAGATTAACAGCGGCACCATTGAAATAGATGGCCTTGATCTCATTTCCATGCCCCGGAATTCTATACGTACAAAGTTAAACGGTCTCCCGCAAGAACCATATTTCTTCGATGGGTCTATTCGCCTTAACATAGACCCGTTAAAAGAATATTCTGACGAAAAAATACTAGAAGCCCTTGATGCAGTCGAGCTAAGAGACACTATTGACGCACAGGGTGGGATTGATGTTGAAATGAACCATGACTCGTTCTCACACGGCCAGCGACAACTATTCTGTTTAGCTCGAGCAATTCTGCGTCACGCAAAAGTAGTTATCCTTGACGAAGCAACTAGCAGGTAAGCCTAGTTTACCCAAAATGAAGTTCAAATTCATAGTCTCGAGGAACTAGATGTGCTAATTTTGACGGAAACTCTGCAGTGTTGATGTTGAGACGGACAGCAAGATGCAACGCGTCATTCGAACCGCATTCAAAGATAGCACTCTCATTGTAGTCGCTCATCGGTTAAATAACATTCTCGATTTTGATCAGATAGTAGTCTTAGAAAACGGCAATGTCAAGGAAATGGGAAGCCCCAGTGAACTTCTTGCTGGACCGTCGGCGTTCCGAGATTTATATGACTCGTCTAGCTCGGCAGAAAGATAGGTCCTACGCGAAGTTAATGGAGCACAGTGTCCAAAAGCATAGTGTAGAAGATAAAGTGGATTGTATAATTTATATTGCACAATTTTTTCGAAGTGAAGGAGTAGAGTGACATTGTGTAAGACATGGCAGCCTGACACTATGGCACAAAAGGAGTCAGGTTTAAACTTTTTCCTTTTTCTAGCTAAATGAAAGATAATCCACCTCAGCAAAGAATTCAGAAGTTGTCTTTCTATAAGAGATTTATTGACATATCTATCTTACGTGCACCAGCGCCAGCATATTTTTATGCAATGAACTTTTTCTAAAATGCTAGCGACAACGAAATTGAACCAGAGGCCCTTTTTTGGCACTCGTTATATGATCCTCCAATTGGAACTCCTCTGGCCGATCCCGACCTTTGACAGCTCCGACCCGACCGCCTCCTCTATTTGAGGTATTGATGTCGGCGCCTTTGAATTCAAATCTAAGACACACGATGGCCATGGCTACAGTAGCCTCTGTCACGGCCAGGGATTTACCAATGCAATTTCGTGGCCCCATAGAAAACGGCGTGTACATTGTGTGGCCTAGCTCGGATACCGCCGGGACATCAGGCGTGGGGTTATCAAGCCATCTTTCAGGGTTAAAGCGCAGCGGTTCTTCGAAATACTCCTTGCTATGATGCGTGCTGTAGATACTGGTTCCGAGTAACATGCCTTCAGGGATGTAATTGCCTTCCACCATGGCGCCACCTTTCTGAGTCTCCCTGAATGGAGCTGCACCTACTGGTGGTGACATACGAAGACACTCGTCGATAACGGCACGCAGGTATTTGCATGAGTTTAACTTTGGACCTATGGTCACTTCGTCGGCGCTAGCGAATTTGCCTCGAACCTCCGTCATGACTTTGTTGTAGACCAAGGAATCCCGGCTCATGTAGAAGAATATAGATGCCATGAGAGTTGACGAAGTATCGGATCCTAAGGAACGTTAGACTCCTGGACTGTGGTCTCAGTGCATTTGGAACCCAATTCAATGAGAAATGCGTATATGACTTACCTGCTACGAGCAAGGTCGTTGCCTCAGCCGCGGTCTGATTAGGAGTAAGTCCTTGATTGGTTTCTGGATCTTTCGCATCAAGCATTATCCCAAAAACATCACCAACGTGCTTAATTTCCATGGAGCGAGCGACCAGTGCGCGCATAAACTTCAAGAACTGATTTCTTGCCACCACCGCCGCGGGAAACAGTTTCTTATCCATTCTGAATATCGCAATCAGTACTTCCTGCACAAAAACACTGATTCGTACATTAGACGCCTCGATAGCATGGGTGATATATCGATGCTCTGGATCTCCTAGCAGATTATAGGTATGTCCGAATACAATATCACTAATCATGTCAAAAAACAAGTAGTCGCCTGGTGCATACAGGTTGAACGTTAGTTTGTGTTTGAGGTTCGATGTGGGGGGGGCGATCTTGCGGAATACCTCAAGAAATATATATTTTTGAAGAAATCAGGAGACACCTACACCATATAGACATGTCCCAAGGCATAGACCATTGTTGCGGTTCCTTAGATTTCTCGCTTTCTTCGTTTTGGGGCTCCATCTTCTCGCAAAACTTTCCAATGTGAAACAGGATCTTCGGTTCATAAGATCTTATGGCAGCATCCGAAAACCCCTGGCTGAGAAGTTTCCTCCTTCGAAGATGTTCTTTCTTGTCCAATAATGTAAATGTACTTGGTGCCCGATGTGTCATAATTGCGTATTGTCTTGCCTTCCCAAAATTCTTTCCAAATCCATAGATATCTACGTTTGACCCGGCCAAAATATTAGCCCAAACACCAAATAGGAAAAATTGCTCAACGGCGTCTTATTTTCCCGAAATTAAGATGTGATCTCTTCGCGATAATGCTTTTCAATTTATGGCCAAAAGAATGAGAGTACGGGATCCTACCTCTCATGCCTCCGGGACTGTTAACAAGAAGTCGATCGGGCGCATAACGTACATAGGGTCCTTCAAATTTAAGCAGTCAGCAATTACTTTTTTGTACATTAATAAGTCCCCATTCAAATGCGAAATACACATAATGCAGGGACAAGAAACGTATTTTGACTCACCATATTTCTCATGACATCTCCACATATCAATGTGAAGATCTCCAGTCCATGCGTAGTACCCCGACCTCGCGTGGCAAATCTTGGCCAAGAAAGGTCCTGGATACTTGGCTAAGGGGTGGAAAAAAATGTTGTAAATACAGAAGCTCACTATCTTTAGGGTGGTAAAGGAGTCAAATTAGCATGTTAAATTCTAACACAGTAGCAAACGCAAAGCTCTGCTATAACCCATAGCTACGTATCCCTCCACGGACAGCATTTTTCTTGATTGGAATTCTTACAAAGATGGCTCCAATGATGACACAGGATGCCAAAGAAATGGCCAAGTACCGGATCAAGTTGGACGCACAATTCTTGGTGGCCTCGATGACCCAATCGGCACTTGTTGGAAGCATAATGGCTAGCTAAACTGTAGCAAGCAGATGGAAGAACAAAACTCTGAGAAACACCAATAAAATAAATTTAGTATCTAGCTTTGAAAGCCTTCTTTCGAAATGTCATATTTCGAGTTGATGGTTGCAAGAACGGGAATAGACATTGGACATTGTAAACAGACTGCCGACAAATTTTACTATGAGAAATCTCAGGTTCTACGGAAGAGACTACTCGGACCCTTGGCAGTAAAAATAGCAAATGCACTAACCTGCCTGAGCGTATAACCTAGAAACCAAGGATCAGTTTTACGTCCACGACCCTGCTGATCTTGCAATGAGTGGTTCCTGTAAGAGGTCATCAAACAATCCGTTCCTGCCTGACGCTACAATTTTCTCTTTGCTAATTAGTCCGAGTGCCAACAGGAAGGTGCTAGGCTTTCGGATTAATTCTAGATTTTCCGGTCATCCTAGTGGGCCCTTGGCGCTTTGTCCGACAGTTCCCAGAATAGGTGCTTATGTAGGCTGACTCTAAGGCAGTCGAAAACTGTTCCAAGTCTAGTCCATATCTGTTGAACAACGTGAAGATCCACGGTCCATATTAAAGCTCGGAGGATCAATTGTGTGTCAATAAGCAATCAGCTACATGGGGTTTTTTGGCTAGTCTTTCTCTCGCTAGTCGCTTTCATTCTAGCTAGAAACGGGATAATGCCTAAATAGGCATAGAACAGAATGATCTATCTTGCTCTAGCTTCAGGGGAATTTTTGATTTTCCAATCGAGTCTGAAAAATACTACACGGGTGTTGGTGGGATTAAATCTCACGTGC
>Ga0247778_1000088_pt1 | contig 155046 bp, 162 predicted proteins | sample UWRJL049202B5_FD_179939 | JGI IMG/M metagenome (GOLD analysis project Ga0247778, IMG submission 179939) | Plant litter microbial communities from Arlington Agricultural Research Station in Wisconsin, United States - UWRJ-L049-202B-5 | ecosystem: Environmental > Terrestrial > Plant litter >... | reverse complement strand
GGGGGGATCATAATGGAGTGGTGAAGCAATACAGTGCTGCTGTATAAAGTCTTCCCAAAGTAAGTATTGGGGGAGAATAACGACGGAATTTGGATTATGACGGCCTAGTGCCTACATATATCATCATAGCTTCTAATGGGACGCTCTGGCGTCTCTTAGCTGCTACATACTGTGTGAGCTCGCCAGGCACTAAACGGGGCAAGAGCGTTTCTTTGGGGAGCCCTAGAACATTGGTATCTAGACTGCCGAGTCAATAGCACCTGCCTTTGACGAAACTGCAGCCCATGAAATGAAATAAATTTGATGTAGGAATACGAAGTTGACAAAATTGATACTGAACTACCGTCGCTCAAAGTACTGTAGCTAATTACAAGCTCGTTAGGATAAGCGGCACTGACTTTTGCAGGTTTAAAATTTATGGCTCATTCAAAAGACGGCGCCTTTAATTTTCAGCCTCATTAGCTTCACCTTAGATGAGGCTTGACCAAGCCTGCAAAGTACTAATGCTAACCCCAAAACATGCCAAGATGAAACTACCTATAGCAAATGAATCTTGGATACTATGTTGGAACTTCCAGTATAAGACTCCAACCCCTACGCTCATCAATACGAACGTAAAGCATGATATCGTTAGGATCTTCTTCCAGCTGAAGCCCTCCACAAATTGCAAGCCCCACCCAGGAGATACGCCTTTGACAGCACAGACAGAGAGCCGGTGATCTATTTTCTTTGGAATTTTCCGAAAGCAGGGCACCAAGGAGGGAACATCCTCGGGACAATGATAGTAATGCGTTAAAAGGTTGGAACCGATGGGAGGCTTGAGGTTGCTGCGCTCGTACTGGTACAGATTGGCGAGCTCTTCCGGCGGAATGGCATTATGTTCTTTGATATCAATGAGAGATTTCTCGTACATATCGAAGTGCACGAAGTAGATATGCTGGAGCTCCCAGAGAGACGCCCAAGACCACCATTTCGGACGGAGAGACTTGTAATATGCACGGAACATGTGAAATAATTTCCGATCGGAGTCAATATCATTCACAGCTGGTTGATATCCTCTAGCTACCAAACCTCCATGTTTATCATTGATGCATAGGAGGATGAAGAGCTGCGCCGCGGGCAGGTTTTGCTGCGGGACCGGTAGCGTTGGTTGAGATTCAAGCTGTTGCTGGAGCTCAACAGTCGGCAATTCGGTACTTTTCGTGAAGCATTTCTCGAATGTAGACCTTATGTGAGCTATCAAGGTCATGCTACCTGAAAGAAAGCTCCGATAGATATTTCGAACATTATATTCGTATCCATGAAGCTGACGAGCAGGTTGGCAATGGAATTGGCGTCTCAGGGCTCGTTGGAATCTCTTCGCTGCCCCCGTTTCGAGCTCTTCGTAATCGTCATACAAGTTTCTGCCACAGGACTGGAAAGGATCAGCATACTGTACGAGGATCGAAATGGGATGAAAAGAAAAATGCTCACGCAAGTCCAAGTTACCCGCTTCATTCCCTTTGCGAGAGGCGGGAACCTCCAGATCTTATTTTTAATCCGGATAAGATCTTTCAGAATTCCACTCCCATCAGACTGTATGGGCAAGCCGTTGTCTAGAGAAAAGACATCCAGAGCGGTGAGTGCTATATTTTCCGTAGAAGTGTTCTCAGTAGGACCGATAAACTGTCGAAGGTTTGCTCTCAACTTCTCAAGAGCCGAAGATTCCAAAATGATTGATTCAAAGTATTGAAGATCTCCCATCTCATCATCTTCAAAATCAGATTCTGAATCATTTTGGTCTCTGCTGCCCAGCCCAGACCTCTCGCCTTCAGGGTCTAGCTCAATGCAGATGAGTAAAGCTGATTTCCTGGCCTCATATTTCACAAATCGTGCAACCAATCGTTCTTTACCGCTCCGAGCTTCTTCGTAGAGGTCTTTCGAAAATATTACAAGGAGTCGATGTAGATTTCGCTCGAAGCGATCCAGCGCGAATCTTTCAGCCTCCCGTAACAACCGTAACAATGACTGTAGAACCGGGTCATTGAATAGAATGAAGGCAAGTCGTTCGCCCGCTCCTTCTGGTCCTTGTATAGACGATCTTGAAGATCCGCTAAGGTTTGAAAATAGGCTTGTCGCCAATGAGTCTACAGAAGATGTTCTGGACAGTCTTGCTTGCAGATCACCGACATGCGTGTGACTTCTTCCGGGCAGGGGAGAAACGAATTCTGGCATGCCATCTTCTGCCTCGGCCACCCTCTTCTGGGATTCATTGACATCTCCATTGTCCTCTGAGGGACTCGAGCGATCTTCTAGTGGCGAGAGTGATGACAGAGAGCCCGTTGCGGGGCCGTTCCAGACTTCGCCAGGAGTGGACCCACACTTGTCGCATCGACTATCTCCACAGTCGGGACAAACATCTCCATAAAATTCAGTATCATTTTCGCGATTACACTGGCAACACCTCCACCAACCGCGAAATGAAGGGGGGATTGTCATATTTGCTGTACATCCCGTACAGGGCAGGCAGACGAAGGCCTCGAAAGTCGATTATCGTCTGGACTTTCTACGGGCGTAAGGTTATAGCGCGTGAGCCATAGTGAGGATGAAATGAGGATTCCGGAGAATCATGCAGAAATGAATCTTAAATAAGGCTACGAGGCGGCCGTGTCTGCCTCGCGGTTCGCAATATTGTCAAGGCGCCATGTAAGCTCTTTACACTTGCTGGAGCCCTACTCAGACTGGAACGAACGTCACAGATGCGCCGTTGAACATGCGCCCGAATTCTTCATGCATCCTCGATCGGGACACCCAGCCAAATCCATCAACTTAGTGTCCCTACTTGAGACATGCAGGAGAGCCTATACCGAGGGCATATGCATGATTTATAGACAAAATATTTTCGACCTCAACCGCATCGACACGATCTTGTATATCCATGTAGTTTCTGGAGGCTGCAGGAGCTCACTGTGCATTTGAGAGGATATTATGTCGAGGTTACTCGAAAATGGCGTGGCAACCGCTGCTAGAGGCATTGTGGGAGATTCGGGCAGAGAAAAAGCTCATGTCTTTGCCTTGGTCAGAGGATCGGTATGCGAAGACGACCAAAGAGGGCAGCTATCCATTCCAGTTGGTATCGAGGGGTGTAGACCCGGGTGACCCAGCTGTGTTCGACCACGATCCCACTAATAAGCCAAATGATCAAGATATGTTCAGGTTCCTACTGGCAGGGTGGACTCACTCAATCCGGGAGAGATCATTGCATTGCCAGCCGACTCCCATGCCCGAGACTCGATGAATAGGTAAGGACTGTGATGAAGTTGCTGGACGCGCTTCGGATTTTGTGCAAAACACACGTGCTGGCGTATTTGGGCCCGCTTTCTGAAATCGTGGTATTCAGACTATGAGCTGCATGGCAACAATACAGTGGATTTGGAAGTATCAAAGATATCTCAATCAATTGATTATTCGCATATCATTCATCTTTTTGGGTGTTATTTTGCGACTTTGGGCCGCTGAGACGTTCTTACAATATTTTTTTCGCCTCAACTTTACCTCTGCATTCGATCAACAAATTTCGAATCTCTCCGCCAGCCATGGCTTCCGTGTCTTTACCTATCAGGCCGCCAGCAAATGATAAGCCATTTCGTTTTCTGGATCTCCCAGGAGAAATTCGCAACAAGATATACGCGCTAGTTCTTACTGCACCAAAGCCTATCCTCTTGCCCAAAAAAGAACCCAACGATGATCAAGCCAACCTTGGCGAAAACAACAATAGGGAAGCCGACAACAATCAAGAAAGTGACGATCAAATTGACGAAGATCCAGCCGACGACAATAATATCCTAGGACCTCCACTGAAGCTCAACATAGAGACGCAAATACTGCGAACTTGCCGTCTGATCAAATCAGAGTCTGAATATGTCTTGCGGAGTACGAATCTCTTCATTAAGCTTACGTTCAAAACTCCCATAGAGGTTAAACTTCGTACAAAAGTACCAGAGGTACCACCATTACCGCTGGAAGCAAAGCACTTTCAAGTCTTTCGGGCATTCGTGCTGTCCCATGAAATCACTGTACCGGAGCCTTTGCAAGAACGCTCAAGAGTTTTCATCATGCTCCATCGCGATCTCGAGGCATTCTGTTCTGCTCTTACACAAAGTCAGCCCGAGCTTACACAGCACCAAGATCTAATAATGCATAACGTCACCCTCCGCGATCCTTGCGCGGGCAATCCGGCACCCACCCAAGAACCATTCCTTTCCAGAAGCCTACAAGAGAAACTCGTGTCACCCTATCGAGCCAAAATTCGAAATTTCCCCCACCTCGAATTTAAGGGTACCATTCCACAAGACCTGAAAGTTGCCGCAGAGAAGGAACCCAGGCGCCCCTTACCCCTTGATCCAGAGGGTATCATCCGCGAAGTTGAGGATTTAAAGGCCGAAGGAAACCTTTACTTCCGCAGGGTGACCTATACTTTCGGGATGGAAGTGGAGGAGCCAGCGAATACTTGAATCTGGCCTTGAAAAAAAAAGAACGAGTCATGAAGGACGACTCCTTCCAGGGGATCAAGGAAAGCGGCGGACTGCCATTCTTGAACCGGTTGACAGCTCTCTCTTTCGATCTCAGCTCCAACAAAGCCCAAGACTATCACAAGTGCATGCGCTATCATTCTGATAATCAAGAGCTTATGGACGAATTTGGGTTGAAGCCCCCCGACGCCATCTGGGAAGCAATGTGCACAACGAAGAAATATTCCGAAAGCAATTGGCGACTCTCTTCTGACCAAATGGCAAAGCTTGCGTATAGGAAAGCTGTTCGGTGTCGAATTGGTGGGGAACCTTTGATGCTCATTCAAGCAGAAGGTGCTATCAAAGAAGCATTGCGTCTAAAGTCCACCGATGTTGAGATTAGGAAGGAGAAGGATCGTATCGCACTGTGGCGGACGCGAATATTGGCCTGAGCGGTGGAGTCTCTATGTTGGGTACCTCCAGACATACAATGTACGCATTATCGAAGTTGTCGTTCTACCTCAAAGTCTCGAGGTACGGGCTTGACGGTCAGTTTGTGCATGGAGAGTTCAACTCCGAGGAGACCACTCCACTCAAACCGAAGATTCAGGGATCCGCAAGTTTAATAACGTCCACCAGCGATGGTTTCCTGCTCTTTCGTTCTCCGTGTCGGCATCCATATATTTAGTGTTGGTGATCTGCCCGCTATATTGACGGAGCCCAACTTAAGCCGGGCATGAAGAATCGATGTGTAAGTACATAACTGTTGTGTTGTCATAATATTAGACCAGATTAATCTTTTGGCTTCCTTCTCTTGATCCGTCGACCACCCTTTCTGCCCTGGGAGAAGAGTCCTCCATAAAGGTCCTCAATGCTAATATTCAAGCCCCTAACATGCAAATGCCCTTCAACTTTCACTTTCACTTTCATCGGCTATTCCAATTAGAAATGATTAGGATGTCACACTATTTTGATTCCATTTATATACTTATGTTTCCCCAAGTGAGTCGACCTAGAAAAAGGTGAGCGTGGAATTCATAGAAAGGAAAGGGCGACATGCAGAAAGTCTGTCTGGTCTGGGGGTTGCAAAATTGACTTACAATCCCAAGATATCATTATCATTAATCTTCTTAGCTACGCGGACTACGATTCATGAAACACGTACTCCCTAGTTGCTCCAAGCACGAAGTCATCTCATAGTCACGACCCCGCTACCACAACTCTCAACACAACATATCATGAGAGTTACCCAGTTCCAAATTGAGCGCAGATAAAGAGAATTCGTTGAGATCCCGGATCATAGGTGCTCGCCTGGCCTGGGAGGAAATCTCAGGGGCTTCTCTCCCCTCGCATGCATCCATACTCACTTCTCAGAAACTTTCGCCCTCACGCCCCTTTCGACTGGGATAACGGTAAAGTTGAATTTCGCCATAGTGAGTCCGAAACGCGAAGTAATGCGGGGTTCCCATTGCTCAGAAAACCGTTCCTCAATGAGCATGGGCGCAAGGTCATCGATCCGACCTCCGAAGATGGTCAACATGGATGAAGAACTTGAAATTGTTAACAAGTAGGCCAAAGGAGAAGGGAATGACTTACTTGGCACTTCCAAACATATTGTGAAAGAGATTTTCACTGTAAGCTTGATTCTCTTTCCTAGCATCCACGCGCCTCTTCGACAACGCACGCGAAAGGTCAGGAATAGTCAAAAGCGAAGAGCCATTAGGCATCTTGCCAGTAGCTTCCTTCAACAAATCATCCACGAGCTTCAGATCCGGCTTCCCCTGGTCTTCAACTATCGCGACATCCTGTCGCGTGAGACTGGCATCATGCTCAATCGCATTATGCAAGCTTAATTCTGCCAAATCAAAGCGGCCCTTCCAGTACGAACGATTCAAGAAATCGGCTGAGAACTTTGGCACGAAGAAGCAGAATGAAGGTGCAAAATTGAAGGTTTGTCGGACTTTGGTGTTGAGTTCTTTGAAAGTGATGTTCTTTCCATCGTGGGGTAAGATGCCACTATAGACAAATTGGTATGAGGTCTTGACAAATATTTTAGGTTGTTCGGGAGCTGAACTCCCGAAGATGACTCCCGAAGAGTTCGTCTCCTAAAATTCCATGAGAACAAGGGCAAAGTTTCACGTACTGGTTTGCCATTGCATTCAGCATGGGGCAAGCTGATCTGGAATCACCATCTTGAGGAGGCACATACTCGGGCCATGTGAGATTGTGTCCTGGCGCGTGTGCGGGGACGACGTGGCCGGGTTTGAGCGAGGGGGTGAGGAGGTTGAGGATGGCAATCCCGAAGTCCCATGCTAGGACGAATATGTTGATGAAGCCGCCAACGATTTTGTTCACGATGCCCATGTTGTATCGCTGTCAATTTGCAGATTTCAACGCTGGAAAATGCTTTGAGGTTGCCAAAGGTGATTTTGGGATTTTAAAATGTCGACGTTCTTGATCAACGCTGAAAGTCTGCAGCCAAGGGATAGTTAGATGTGAAGTATCACATCGCTACTTCATATTGCGTTAGGCCAAGCGCCACGACGACGGTGAAGTCGCTGCAACATTGGAACCTAGCCAGTTATATACAGAGGATCTTCCGACAATCGAAAAGATCTCAAATTCCGAGCTTGTGAGTGGCTGAACTCGCGTCACTAAATACTCCACTAAGCGTCACACGGCAGGTCTAGGAAACGGGACGGACCCTCTTGCCGGACAATATCGCCACGACACGAACCTCAATGGAAGGAAAGTGACTCCGATCATGCCCAAATAGTTCGACTTATTCAATGCCAACACGGACACTACTGACCTTCGCACATGCACAGAATCAGAGAAGCAAGAACCGAAACCAATGAATTTGTCGCCCTGGAGGTAAGGGCTGCTGTCGTTAACCTCTAGCAATATTGATGGGTTCAGTACTAAGGCATTTGCACATACAGGTAGCATGAGCATTCGGTCCCCGCCAATTCATACTTTCATACTTTGAATTCATCGCTTGACGCACTTCCCAGCGAAAAGAGCAAAGCCCGCTAGGTCCAGACAGCTATGTAGCTTCCGCAGAACAGATAAAGCAGGGTTTTCGATGTCTGTTCCAGAATTTGCAGCAGGGCTATGGCATACTGCCAGAGTTCCAACTGACAGGTTAACCTAAAGGTCCTCCCTTCTTAGCATGGCTTGGAAATAATTTATACAGATAGAAGTAGACGTGCGCCATCTCCAGTTGCTATACCAGCAACAAGTCCAAGTTGATTGACTGTGAATGTTAGTTAAGCCTGAGCGGTGGGGATCATTCTCTACGGGGGTATTCACATCTCATTACCGTGTCGAGGAAGGCTACGTATCGATCAGCATCAACGGCTGACACAAGGGGGATTGCATGCTTATCTTCTCATGAACCTGGATGCTTCTTCGTGGGAACACAGCTAAATACCATAGTGATTGCGCCGATGATTATTCCAGCTGCACCAGAGCCCGCTATAGCCCGACCGAAAGTCAGCATGGATGGGAGGTGCCACCCCGCAAAGCAGCGAACCCAACTCAAAGGTCCCGAAGAAGGCGAGAAATTCCACTAGCATGAGAATCTCTGGATTCAAGAACGACATTGAAAGAGGAAAGAAAGCCAGCATGAGCTGCTGGCGGCTGCCCTCACCCCCTGCGCACTGCCAGTGCCTTGATACGATCCAGTTCTGCTTCCATATTGCTCTGCTTTTTAGATTGTCAACGGGAATCTACCGAGCTAGATATTTCCAATTTGTCTCTGTGTCAGAAACTCGGCTCGAGGACAGATGTGTATCCTAGGTACCTAGCATAGCTTGCTGCATTTTTGCTACCTACACCACTTACATTCAGACTAACTATCAGACTCAAAAAAGTTTGTGGGCCAGGGTTCATCAATCCGAGCCGGAACCTGCTTGGCAATCTGTCGGATGTCATTTTCTGATTGCCGTGCTAAACGCGAACGAGGTAAGATCTTACCTCCCTCCTAGTGGACAGAAAAGACGGCACTAATTGTGATTGTGCTACGAGGAATAATGGAACTTTCAAAGTTCGCAACATTCGGTGCCATTTAATAGTCCAGCGCGAGCCTTAGTATCAATCACAGGAGAATTTGACCGCAGTCCTCGTCCCCGTACAATATGCATTGCGTGAAAGTTTATCCTCCGCTACCTGGAACTACCACTCCGATTTTGTATCATTTCAACAAGCAGCAGAGCTGTATAGTGTCGATATGCTCTGGACAGAACATCTGCCTACTTTGGCAGTCGCTGCTGTGTTCGTTTACATCTTGCAGCTCGTCTTTAAAGCCAGTATCCAGAACAGAAAGTCTGGAGTATGGAGCAAGCTTGAGACTGTTGGGGTCTCCTCCAGGGGTCTGATTCAAAGAACTTGGGCCATCATGGCATCTATTGCCTCAACCCGCACATACGCAACCGACGGCTACAACGGAATCTCAAAAAATGCTCGGGCTCCCGTTTGCAATCCCAACGACCTGGACTGGCAGTGCTGTCGTGGTCGTGGCCCCGATGAATCTGCACCACTTGCTTGCAAGGCCCGACAAGCTCCCTGAGAGTGAGATTTTGAACATTTTTGGTCTGATTGACTTATTCCAGCTACCGTATGTGAACAGCGACCCTGACATATATCTTAATGCCCTCCACTTTGATGTGGTGAGACGGAAAATGTCCAAGAAGGATATGCATCTCTTTGCTGAGACCCAAGCCGAAGAAATTGACCATGCCTTCAGCGAGATCTGGGGTAGATCAAAGGAGTGGACTACCATCAACTGGGACACTTGTGGTCGTGTCGTTGCGAGAGCTGCCGAGCGTATGATGTTCGGGCTACTAATGTGCCGCGATACAAAGTTGCTCGACGCATCGAGGCTGTATACCGCCTCGGTTCTTCTGAGGAGCGCCGTGATGAACTGTTTCCCACCGTGGGCCAGAAAACTGGTGGCACCGGTGATCGCATTACGAGACAAGTACTACCAGAAGCGTTGCATCAAAATTTTGGTGCCAATCATCGATGAGAGAATACGTATCTTTCACAAGACCAATAAAGAAGACGAAGATAACCGTGGTAATAACAATTTTCCGCATGACTTTTTGCAGTGGTTAATTGCGGCCTGCGCCAAAGAAGGTCATCACCAACTCGAGTCCACCCGCATTGCCAATCGTCTCTTGGCGCTCATGACGCCTCTCATTTTTGCTGTTTGCTACGTCTTCGCACACGCCGTGCTCGATCTGTATGGCAGCTTTTCTAAGGAAGAGTTCCTCAGCGGTCTCTAGGCTGAATGCGCAGAAGTCTCTGCCTTACACGACGGTCTGGAGACACTCGAAGCCGTGGACGCCCTCTATCGCGTTGACTCCACCATTCGTGAATCTATGCGCATCTCTGACGTTGCCATCATTAGCCTCTACCGGGACGTTACTTCTGGCGAGCTAGACTTAGGAAATGGCATTGTGATTCCACGGGGCGTACGGATGGCCTTTCCAACTCAGAATGTTCATCTTGATCCCGACAACTACGAAGACCCGCGACGCTTCGACGCCTCCCGACCCTCACGAAAGTTTGAGACTTTGGACGAGGGGAGCCATAAGCAGAAGACAGAGCGTGAGTTGATCGTGACGCCCACAACCTCATTTCTGTCGCTGGGATATGGAAGACATGCTTGTCCTGGCCGTTGGTTCGTGGCGCAGACGATGAAGCAGGCGCTAGCTTATATAATTATGCACTATGATGTTGAGCTTCTGAGCAAACCAGTCAAGAGGACCGCATTGTTGAATACAATGGTGCCGCCGGTAGGGAAGTAGATGAGGATTCGTCGAAAGCTGTGAGCGCAACTAAGCCAACAATCATGTACAGTAAGTCCGATATATTTGCTTCCTCGGCCCAAATTACGAAAATTTGCATTTGAACTCATCAGAATTTGGTAGGGTGGTCCCGTGCGGGATGCGGTCGGGGTATATCTTAGTTTGAAATTCTTTAAATGGAGCAATAGGGTTTATCCTGTGGCCAAGTTCATCTACGCGGCATCACGAGCTCAGTCTTCCTCCCGACAAGATTTCAGAGTGTGCGAAAGCTATTAACGGGAACTTTAAGCCTGTACTGACTAGACTTGACAAGATTGATATTTACATTTGATAGTGATGAATCTAGTCTCTCAAAGTCCAATTCGATGCACAGCCATGTGTAACCATTTCAAAAGTAGTTTCCCATGCCGCCCGTGAATGCGAGACCTATTATTCGCATTGAAACTCTCCGTTCTTGTATGTACATTGTCCCGAGCAAACGTCAATAGTATGCCAGGTATTCTGATCATCACATAATTGCTAATCCATCTGTTAGTATACTGAATCGATGATGCAGAGTGTGGGGTTGACTATGAAAGGCAAGAACTTACGACGACTGAGCCGCCGCCTTCGCTAACGGGTCTCAAAGCACATCTATGCTCGTTGAGGTCGCAGGCTTGGGTATAAACTACGAAGCTGAGAATCACAGCGACGAAGAGATGAGTATTGAAGTGCATCTTGAAAGTGGGCACGAGGTGTTTAGAAAATTGAGGATGTAAAGAAAGAGGTCAAAGTGGAGGGAGAATACACTTTATACTTCTCGTTCTCATCCCTCCACCACTTTGACGAAATTTGAACATTTAAAAAGGATGATCCTTAAGAAACCTGGTGTCATCGTCTATGTTTAGAAGGCTCATAAAGATTTTTGAATGGCCCACTGGAACTACCGAGACATCTCTAAAATAACCATAAAAATACACCTAGGGTTTTGATGTAAAATTCGTGAGATGATTCCCGATTACGACTAAGTAAGTGGCTTGGCTTACGGGATGTGGATCGTCTATAAGGCAGGTCATATGGCTAGCGGAGCGTGATGGAGTGAGCTCCCAGACCCATATAACACAGAAGTAGGAAGGATATCCTTTAACATTCCGAAGACTGGATTGAATTCATACCTAATAAGTACGTCACTTGCACAATGACGAACAGCGACCCCTGTGGGGTCAACTCATCCATCCCCATACGGCCCGGAGATCATATATATTTTTATTGGCAAGAGTAATTGACCATTCCTTCGAGTGCTTGAATTTCACAGCAGCAACTTGATCGGAATCTCTCAGTCGATCGCTCGCTACCCCTCGAGATACTGCAACCAGCTCCGGCATCGACAGTCTTCGTCAAGCAGAATGGACAGGTATCTCCACATTTCCAGCTTGTACTTTTCTTGATCATCGCTCAACCCATTTTCATACGATTGAAAGAAAGCCTCGAAGGATTGAGTGCTTGAGTTGAAAGTAGCGGCCATAAAAATGTAGATCGCGATGTCCTGTTTGGCATTACTGAGATCTCCGAATCCAGCCGCATAAGCAGCACTGAAGTCTCCAAAATCGTTTGGAAAGCCAAGCTTACGAGCAGCATCGAATCGAACCTCTATTTTTTCGATTTCTCCCCTTACTGGTTTCCACCAAATTCTCATTTCCCTTAATCCATCCATCAAACGTATCTCATCGCCCTCTTCTGGACATGGTACATCTTGATGATTGCACAGTATTCGATCTAACAGGCGAGACAAAGTCCTCGTTTGCTCTTGGGGCTTATATCTGCTTTCTACCATATGTCAGTGTCAACTAAAGCGTGATTTCGTGCCTCCCGAGCAAATTCTCAAATTAACTGAGCAGGCTTACCGGTAATATCTGCGTCAGAAGTAAGATCAGTGTTTCCAATAAACATTGGTACATCTTTCACTGGCTGATCTTTCAAACCGTCAAGCAAAGTTTCGAGTGCGACCCAACCTGAGAAGACCAATGTAGTGGAGCCCACGAGGCGAAACGCAGCTGGATCTTCAACAACTTGAAACCCATGGTTTTCTAACAGTTGTCTCATCTCCGGTCCCATGTGCGGATCCTGAGCGACAAGATTATTTAATATAGCCGGATTAGCAACCGCTAGTTGAGCGATGACTTGGGATAACATCACCAATTGGTGGTAATCACGATGGCCCCATCCCATACTGCCAATTCCGAGGCAAACAACGTTGAGAATTGGGCTTTCTTTACGGTTCTCAATAACCCGAGCCACAATCTCCGCCAACTGAGCGGGGTACGGCGAATTCAACCAAACCCTCTTCCACGCGAGAAATTCGCGCTCAGATTGAGATAAATCATTGGATATACCATGAGTATGATCGAGGGTATCAGTTGGGGCTTTAGATTCCAGGAATGGATATAGTTCAGACTGAAATCCTTGTTGAATTGCCAACGTCAGGTTGTTGGACTCATCATCGCTGGTGTTCGTATCGTTGAATCTTGAATCGCTGGATGTCGCATTGCTGCGCTTCGATTTGCGGGGATCCGCTTTACTGGGCTTCACATCGCTGGACTCGGTTTTGCTCGACGTCAAGTTCCTGCGTATCCACCTAGCAATGGGTCGAAGGAACCAATATATTAAAATGACCGTGATTATATCCAGAATTACTTCAAGTACGCCTTCGAGCCATGCTCTGCACATAAACCCTAGTGATAGACAGTCCGCGACTAGGAATTTCGAATGGTAGATTAGCTTTTGTAAAGTATACACTCATCAAGTAACACCAGGAATAAGTCCAACGGCAGGGCTTTACAAGTATTTCTGACAGCATAGACAAAGGATTTTGAGATACAAAAAGGCAAAGAAGAAATTTGGATCGGGCTCACATCTTTATCAATGGACATAAGTCTTACCTTCCCCGGATGCGGACATATTAGGAGACAATTGCCAGAGAACGGGTCCGCAATCGAATTTTTACCACACGAAATGAGACTTTTATCTGCATTGTATATTAAAAAAATTCGAATGCCGTCTTGCAGAAGGAAATAAGGGGAGGAGGTGCGGACATGACCGGAATAATGCTGTGCAATGAGCCTTTCACCAGCTCCAAGCTTTTTTTCCAAATGGCCGAAGGCACTACGCCTAGGAAGTGGCCCATCGAGCCATTCTCGATCTTCCTTGCATGTACACGCTGGAGTGAGCCTTTTCTTCTATCGTTGCGACAATTTCCTTCAGCGGAAAGAGGTTACATTCTGCGTATGAAGGTTAACAAAAGTTGAAGATTGTGGGGGGTATACGCATACCGAAGTCGAGTCAAATATGGAAGAAGCCTCTGATGTGTTTGATTATTCAGAATTCTGTCTCACGGCCGCCGAGTTTCTCTCGATTATCTATTGTTGCTAAAAGTACGGTTCTAATGTTTACCAATGAAAAGAAAAGGTTGTCTCTGGAGTTGAGTATTCACTGGCAATAAATGTAACTCGGACTGTTACCCCGTGCAAGCTCTAAGCTTAATTTATCCGGAGCGCGGGCGTTTTACTAAGACGACAGTCCGAAATCGAAAGCATTACATCAGAGTGGTAGGAAATTTTTCTTGATTTCTTCTATGAAATTCTCGCGTCCACCAGCATCAGACAACCAAAGGATGAGACTTTGTACTTCATTAAGACATTTTGAATTTTTGTCCCAAAAGGGAGCAACAGGATAACGTTCCAGAAGGACTCGAAATAAGATTTTACAGACCAGTACAGACAGCAAAATGGGCTTTTGACCAGACTTCTGGCAGACTTCGCATCTCGCGTTTGGTTTTGTGCACGCTTACTGGCAAATTGGCAATCAAGTTTTTACTAGGAAATAGATGACTCGTAGGAACTACCTACGTTCCCAATCAGGGAGATGGAGTGATAAAGGGTGAATTAATCTATTATAATAATATCTTCACCAGAATGACCGTCAAGCCCAGCGTCATAAACCCTGTTCCAAATTGACGAGGAGGTGCAGCCCCCGTGAACATAGTTCCATTGCTACTGCCTACCACCGCCGCGCCTGTAGCTTTTCCGGGCGCATTATCCACTGACGTAGGATATCCACCCATAGAAAGAACAAGATTCCCAAGTCCTGTCGCGGTCGCGGTCGTTAAGCCAGAAAGTTGAGTAACAGGTATTGTGCTGCTCCCAACAACAACACTTGATCCTCCTGACTCTAAGCTCAGCACCCTAGTCCCTGCTGCATCTGTCACGGTTATGCGTGAAGCTCCTGGTATGAGAGTCTGGGAACCAATGACATATGTTGGCGTTGTGGTCTCAGGAACGACAGTCACGCCGCCCAGTTGAGCAACTGGAATCGTACTGCCTCCTACAACGGCGCTCAATCCCCCACTTTGTAAACGCACTACGCTGGAACCAGAGGCGCCAGTTATTGTGACGTCTACTCCAGGCGCGAGGGCCTGAGAACCAATTGCGTAAGAGGGCACCGTGCTGCTAGCAAGTAAAGAGGTGACGGCTACAGTGTTGAACCCGACGACCAAGCTTGAACCATCTGTTTGGAGGGAGAATGTAGTACCAGAAATGGTCGCTGAGCCTTTGCCGGCGGTAAGGGTTTGAGACCCAATTACAACGAAGGGTTGAGGCGAGCTGATTGGCGTCGTATGTTCCGAGAGACTTTGAACTGCCTTCGTGGATTTCGAGACCACTGGCTGCGTCATTGGATCGGGTAAATTTTGCGCGGGTTTTGATGGGTCAGGCGTGGATTTATTAGACGTGACTTGACTAGGTGTAGATTGAGGTGCTGTGGTCTGTGTTGCGGAAGGCGTTGGGCTTGCAATCGGTGGAGAAGGCGTTGAGCCTTGAACAGCACTGGCAGTGGTAGGCTTAACGGTTTGGACAGGAGAACCAGATGTTGCAGCATGTGTATTTCCCGGCGACAAGGCATAGGGAGGATCCCATAGGCCATTGACTTCTTTCACACACTTTGACCAGCCTGGCTCTATAGTATAAACTGCTTGAGGCGCAGACAACGTTGGTGAACAGGGATTGTAAGACACCGTATACTCTGAGAATGAAGCTGGGTCATAAATCCAGGTAGTGCCAGCATCACCAGGCGCATAACTGGATCTTATAGCTTCTGGATCCGAGAAGGTTTTGTTCTGATATGGACCATCCAAAGGTTGCAGAAAGGAGGTTGTGATGTAAGTACATGTTTCTCTGCGAGATCACTTTATTAGTTAATGCAAAAGAAAAGTACACGGGCCAACATACAATTGGTTTCTGACCCAGGTTGCTAGAATATAGTCTGAATTGACACGAGGAGGCCGTGATATATATTCAGCAGTATTCCATCTCCAGCCTGTTGCACTGCAAATGATTTGAGTCAGTGCTTTTCGGATATAAAAATGTGTAGATCGTGTCCCATACGTAGATAGCTCGTCTTGCCTGAAAGCAATGGTTGTTGCTGGTAGTACTGGGCCCGTGCTACACAAGTCTTCGGTATGTAATGTCGAGAATGCAATGTAAATAGATGGGGAATTGCTAGTCCAATAATTAATAGGATAATTCTGATCAACTTTCCTCGGAAACTCACAAAGTAAAACCCGCCTCGTCAACAATTTTCGTACTAATTTGCTGCCCGTCACTTGCAGTCGGCCACCAGTCTGACAATATTAGAACACGATGTGGTAATGTAACAACTTTGTTTGTTGTCACTCGACTCAATAATTTTGTCTTTCTTCAAAAGCGAGTGTCTTCTCACGGCTCGTGAAACAGAAACTCTGGATGGTCATTGATACTTACATACTTGAACGTCCCCTCCATTTATGGTGCAAGAACCGCAAGTACCCGCCGAACTTGGATTTGTTATCAGGCTGGCCGCTGAGGATGTGGTAGAGGAGATTCCGAGGCTTGTCGAATTAGGAATTAAGGCGGCAGCATTCACCATTCTGACCATGATTAAAAGAGTGTATTTGAGAGCCATCATACTCGCAGCTAGACGGCCCAGAAAATCTAGTAAAGAGGATCAATGAGAGATATGGAATGAAATAAATCGATGCGATGAGGAGGATCCGCGACGGCAGGGTGCGGTTCCTACGGATTAAATACGAGATAAGAATCGAGCGCCACTTATCATACACTGGCAGGGTTAATCCGAGATGAGGCACAGTACCGCTGCAATTGAGTCCTATCGGTACTCGCACTCGTACCAATTACTTCGTCTCACGCGTAATAAGGTTGCCAAGTAACGCTACAGCCAGAGACTTTCAACGATTATGAGAGCCGCAAAACAACCTCCCCTGTCCTTTTTACTCTTGGCAGTCTTATCATGCCTAGAAAAAAGTATAAACAGTACTTAATAGATGCAATTGGATGAATCTCACGAAATAATATCAAGGGTGTTGCTGAATTTGCGCCGAATTTATCCACAAAGCTATCTCTAACAGGCGGCGCATTCATTTCCCATACTCAGAATATGCGGGGGCCAAGCGAGGTCTGACTCGCCCGCTCGGGCGGCTCAGCATGAGGAGCCCGGGGTTTTGCCGCTTCAATTCTATCTTTATTTGGCCCCTGGTCAAGACTCAACCTAAGATCTCTGCCTGCGAGGCTGCAACTCACGGGTACCCGTATCATAGGCGTGCCTTCAGCCGTACTAAATAATCATGACTGCATCAATAGTTCCCCTGACATTTGACAACATTCTCAAATACGTAGCTCATCCAGCGCTCGACGGAGTTATTGAAGCTCATCTCAAGACAGTGCTTTGAAATGTCTGCGGAATAGCTTTAACGCCGTACTCAAAGCCTCAAAAACTGTGAGACGTTGATGAGGCTCATGGTCATGGTCATGTGATGAGACAAGCATTTGCTGGGACTCCAGCTTAAAGTGTATGGCAAGAGGCAGAAGGACTGTTGAAACTAGATTGAAGGAATTATGATCAGAGATATGGTCTTGTAGGTACGTAGGAGCAAAACTTTGACCGAAAGACACTGATGCCTGCTAGTGCTTCATCGCGACTCGTACAAGCAAACGCGACTTCCCCGGATTTTCCAGCACTGAAAAACTCCTTGCGCGAATAATTGGAAATTTTGAATCAATAGTAACAAATACTTCTGCTCTTTCACGGCATTACGCCTTCCTGAACATCGGTAGTAGCTTCTCTCAACAGCAGCCACTAATTCAGAATGGCTTCTAACGAACGGCCAGAGATTTTGCTCCTCGGTCTCGCCTTCGAAGATTTTCTTGATTAGATGTACTCGTCTTTAATTGGCGCTCTTCATAAAGCTGCCATTTGAAACGAGGCAAATCTGCCAACAATATTGCGATCCGAGATCTTGAAGCCAACAATCCCAAGGCGATCCTGGTCACCTTGACAGCGAAAGAGAACAGCGCAGTCTTTGAGAAGGTGAAGACATACACTCGAAATGGAGGTCTGGTCATAGTTAGACTAAACTTCCCCAATTTCACGAATATGGATGACTTTGACAACTTCCTCAGTGCGTGATTTAGCCTTCCTTGGTAAGTGAGTCAGGAAGGGGCGCTGTTATAACACAATCATTGTTCCTATACTCTGAAGCTAGAGACCGGGTTTTATGATCCTCTTCATGTTGGCTTTGGTATGTGTGGTGAGAAGCTGACCACCCTGAATTCTTCCTTCAGGAAACGTGGAGATTGCCGCCGGATGACTTTTCAGGCCAATCAGTCATGCAGCCTCCTCACCAGCGTTGCAAAGGATGGGTTTCCTTCTGCTTACAGCATGAAGCTCCTCCACTTCCGGAATGCTCGACCAAACAGCAAGATCTTCATTCCCATCCCGAGAGGCACAACGCAGTCTCTCGTGTTCCCGCCAGCTTATGTTGACGAGGCGCAGGCGACGGTCGTTAAAGCCAAAGTCGGAGATGGATTCTTGGCCTATGGTGGACATTTCAGTGATGGAGAGGGTTCCGACACAGTTATTTTGGCTTTGTGTGGCTTGTGAGTACGTGAATTGGTGAGAGTTCGAAGTTGCAAGTTAGGGAGAGCGGAGTTAACAGCTGCGGACTTGGCATCGGGTTGCCGTAGCACGCGTCTTCGTTCTGAGGGGCATGTCAATATCAACAATCAATTGCAGATCCATCTCTCACCATCAACTTCTTACCTATGTCAATAAATGTTCTTGTAAACACTAACTTTGTGCATCACTGACTGACTCTGACTATCTTCAAATTTGTGTCGTTGTGGATTGTGGCACAGACCTCGCTGGCGCAAACTGCTCCAAAACTCCAAGACCGCAGCCATGAGCGCGCCAATTAATTCAGATGTCACTTTGATGACAGAGCATCTAACCTACAGACCAGCTGTAAGTCTTGATCAATTTAACTGTTATCTTAGTTATGGCCAACAGCTAACATATCCCCCACTAGGCCCTGATCGACGACATAGTAAACAGCATCAACATCCTCGCCTTCAAAGCAACCGAAGCCGTCGAGCGCGGCCTCCTCGCAGCAAACCCTTCAGACATAGGCTTTAAAATCCCCTCCTCCGCTGCGCCCGCCGAGATACAAGGAATCCAAGAGAAAGCGAAGCACGAGATTGAAAATGGTGTCCACCAACTCGAGACCCTCCTCGAGGCCAAAATAGACAAGAATTTCGACGTCTTGGAAGTTTTCTCCCTACGAAACTACTTGACGGTGCCCGCGGATATCAGGGACTGGGTGAGGTTAAGTCACCACGAAGGCTTAAACTTTACGCTCAATGAACATACGCCGAACGCGGAGTCGATTACGATGCAGAGGCGGAAATTGAGGGAGACGCAGAAACTGCACGCGTTGCTGGTGGCGGAGACACAGAAGAATGATGCGACGATTGAAGCGTTGAAAAGCTTGCTTGGGGTTAAAGGGCAAAAGAAGGAAGAGGATCCAGAAGTAGAGGAGACGTATCCTGTATTTGGGTTCTTGAAAGACAAGGGGGAATTATCTGGAGATGGGAAACATCCTGTTACCACGACGGCTTCTTTTACAATTTCGCAGCTTCCGGCCTTGAAAGCTCTGTTGGAAAATTTGAGACCGAGATTAGAAACACTTGCCAATGGTGGTGGGAAAGGAGGGCTAGTAGGGGAAGAAGAGAAGAGCTGGCGGAAGGAGAGGTTAGAATTCGTGGAAAAGGAGGCGAGGAGGCATCTTGAAAATGTGAGAGGGCTCGAGCTGGGAGAGATGGGAGAAGTGAGAGATGGAGAATGGCAAGGTGAAGGAAGGAAACTGGGAAAGCAAGAAGTTGAAGACTTGGAGAGAGTGGTCGGGATGGTCACAGGAGGGGAATCGGGCGATCCTATGGATCAAGCTTCGTAGTATTGGGATGAATTTGGGAGTTTGGCGTTTTCGGCATATACCAGGAAATGATCTTGAGGGGCATGTGGGGCGAATACGGTATGGCCGAATGCTGAGATTGTATTATGATGAGTAAGGCTAGGATTCTTCAGGTCATGCAAACAATGTGACGTGTTCCTGGTATGTCTCTTTGTCTTCTGTGCCAATCTATTTACTATTCCAATCTCATCTGTCTAGGGATGCTCTATCTAAGGCCCGCCACATCTACATTTCGCAAAACGCCATGCTATTCCAAAATCAAGTCTGTGTATAGTCTAATACCCGGCTGGCTCAGGCTTTTCTGGGAATGCCGGTGTATCCATATTGCTTAGGCAATCTTTCTTCCAATGGGCTGGGGTAAATTTGTCAACAATGCTCTTGAATTGTTCAAGAGTGCAGAAAGATGGGTCGCCATCCAGATGTTTGCCAGGTGGTTTGCAGCCAGGGACTGTCATGACCTTGTCGTTGTATCGAATGCGGACGAAATATCCATCTAGCTTTGAGCGATCCGATTCACTGAGCTCCTCGACCTTTTGTCTGGCAATTCCAACTGGGCTGCTCTCTTGATGCGGAGCATTACTGCCGCCGAAGATCTTTGCGAACCAGCTCTTGCCATTGGATCCAGTCGTGGCAGAAACAGGGGCAACAACTTTTGGCTTTGCGGGGATTGGTGCAGGTTGTTGGCCTTTCTTCTTAAATAGTTCGAGGGCAATGTGGCTCGTGTATGGAGGCCACGGCTCGCCCTCAAAGGCACCAAGTGAAGTGAGAACTGCCGCAAGGGTGGTATCATGGCATCCACTAAGACCAAGCTTGATAGCTTTCTCGCCACCCCTTCCAATCCCCGTCTGGCCATCTTTGCCCCCAATTTCAAGAGATCCATCCTCTCCACTCCCTTCTGCGTTGGCAGCCATTCGAGCAACTACATCGCCCATTAAACCCCCGATACCGAGCGACCGATATTCTTGTGACTCTTGGTAACCGCTGAACCATTCTTCCACCCCGATTTTATCGATAATAGCTCGAGCTTTTGGGTCATAGAACTCTTTTGGCAATCTTGTCTCAGGACCATGTGCCAATGTGGAATTGATCGTATCCATGATTCCGGAAAGTCTAGGATGGGAGTCCACAGCCACACGTTTGCTAGACTCCGGCATCCATTTGCTAATCAATTTGTTGAGGTACTCCATCTCACTTGTGCTATTCCACCTATCACTAGTTCTCTGCGCAAAAGCTCTCGACAAAGCCGCGAACCTTCTGCAGTTCGAGTCGTTTGGGAAAAGAGTTTCGTCTGCTGGCGCTCGAGTAATAATAGTAACCGGCGGTAATGACTGAGATCGGTATTTTGATGGGTACATCCCCCAAAAAGCTTGCTGTAGAGACTCTAGGGCTCGTGGGATTGGAGTCGCCCGCAGGTAGATCATATCAGCGTCCTGGATCATTGAAGGCATAAATCCTAATTGATCAACGTATAAATGGCGTATCCTCCTGCCTAGCTCATAGGTCGTTTCTCGTCCCTTGTCGGTCAATTCTCCCAAGTTGCAAACTGAATCTACTTCCCCTTGCGGCCCAGACGCAATTACAGGGCCGTCATCTGTGCCAAATGTCTCTAGACGTCTCCTCCATGTCATAGGCGTCCATTTGCCAGGCTCTTTCGTTGCGCTGACCATCTGCCTAGCCACAGCACAATACGGCCAAAAGGCACCAAGTCCGGCATTCTGAAAGCGTGCTGAGACCGGCGAGCGCTCACCGTGACGGAGGAGTATCTGGACGAGCTGTAACTGCAGCCCGTCGGGGTAGAGCGCCTTAAGTTCCTCCTGTGAGTAAGGTCCGCGAGGTTGAAGAGTTGTCATAGCTGTAAGATGAGCGTGCGCTTCTTCCCTGGCCGGAAAAAAGCACAAGTAATGTCTCAATGGCCCTAGAGTCAGGATATCGTCTTGCACTCAGGAGTTGTTTCAAAATGGAGCTCGACGGTGAGGAAAAGTCAGGAGCTTTGGCCTGCCTAGGCCTGCTACGCCGGAGCTAGCTACAGTAGCTGTACTGTAGCTGCGGGGGTTGGGTTGGGACAGGGATTCTAGGTACACGACTGTAAACTTTATTTTGGGCGCAACATGGACTCTACTACAAAATATTTCGACGTCTCGCAATACCCTCATATTTCGCCAATGATTTTCCGCAGAACAAGATATTAAAGGGGATGAGCTCTCATCACATCTCTACCGTATGTCGCCAAAGACTAGCTCGAGTTCTACCTTTCAGGGCTTCACCATGGAGTGGGCGAGCCACCTTCATATCTCTCAGCAACAACAAACCACGAACCACGACAGATGAAAAGCCCGGGGAGGAAGGTTCAATACGGAGGAAGGATTCTGAGGCAGCCAATTCCCGGGGGAGAGGTACAAAGAGACCACCTAGAGCTGCCGATAACCCCGGGGACCTTCTCGAATCGCTTTTCCAGCAAACTCTGACGCCGCCGCCGCCGCCTTCTGCTGGTCTTGATGCCGATACTCCCCAGTCTACCTTTTCTCTAGATAACTATCAGCATGCCGAAACTCTCAAGAAAATGCTGGCAGAGCCCAGTGAGGTGGGGGATTCCTGGTACTTCTTCCTCGAGCATTTTGGCCCCAACGTTTGGAGTAGAAGCTCGGTGGAGTCGCGCTCCGTGCCATCCTACCTGCACATGTTGGCAAGAAATCTGCTAAAGCAAATTATTCACGCAAAGTCTCGCGATCCGCTCTCTAAAACACTCCCCACGGTATCTGAAGTATCGTGGATATATGCGAAATTGGAATTACTCAATGGCTCGGAGTGGACAGACATGGTCTTAATTTTGATTGAGAATATATTGAAATTGAAGCAGCAACCTGTAATAGATCTTGCTAAGGAGAAGCGGCTCTTGGTGGATCTTCTAGGCTCTTGGAACGTTATTTGTCGGAAGTCTGGCCCACCTCCATTATGTCCTCCACCTGAAGACCCCATTTCTCTCGACTGGTTTAATGTGCCCTTTTTTTCATCACAAGATGTTCTCCAAACACAACGAAGACTTGGGGCTTTGGGGTCTTTTGGGATGCTGGCCCCATCATTCCGAACCCAACATTTGGACAGCGTCCCTCTGGTAGCTACCGCCACAACCATACTTCTCCAGCAAAACCTTGAACAAAACGACGAGAATACGATCCCTAGCGCGGAACATTTGTTTAACGCATTGAGCACCTTCCTTAAGAGCTCTGGATATGATGTTAGTCAGTTGTGGGGTTCTACTGACGGATCTAATGTCGAGGCTGTTTTGGACTTCGTCGCTAAAGAATGGCCAGCGAGAGATGGAAAGTCAGAGTCAGAACAAAGCGTTACCGAGTCAACTCCCTCGCCCGCCTCAGAACCTCTGAAACACAACCCCTCTATTTCTCGCTTGCGAGTTGGAGATATATTTAAAAGGCTCGAAACTGCTATGGCACAGCGAGATGGTGCACATGTGGATCGATTGTGGTCAGATGCTGTGAAATTGCCCGTCTCTCACGATTCGAGCGGCGATGGATTCTCTAATCTCACAGCGGACCAGAAAGTCGGGACTCTGTCAGCATCGCTATGCAACCATTTCATCATGGCAAATATGGGACTTCGAAAGCCGAATCGTGCCATAGACGTGTGGAATCATATGGTCTCCAATGGATTGACTCCAAATGTCAAGACTTGGAACGCAATGCTCACTGGTTGCAAAGTTTCGAGAGACAGAAACGCACTTGAGTCAATATGGGAAAAGATGTTGATGTCAGGAGCAAAACCTGATATTCCTTGTTGGACAACCCGGGTTAGCGGATTGATAGACTGTGGTCTCGTCAGCGCAGGACTGCAAGCTTTGAATGAAATGGGACGCATGTGGCTTGCAGCCAATCCACCGAAGAAAGGGAAGAAGGCGCAAGAAATTCCCGCGGGTCTGAAAGATGCAGTCAAGCCCACAATCGAAACGGTCAATGCAGCAGTCTCTGCCCTCCTGCGTAGACGGAAAGAAGAAGCTGCACACAAAGTCCTCGCCTGGGCCGGGAAGCTAGGACTTCGTCCAGATACCGCTACGTTCAACATCCTTCTGCGGCCTCTGATCCGCGAAGGTCGAGTCGAAGAAGTCAACTCCCTCCTCAAACAGATGCAAAACACAGGCGTCCAAGCCGACACCGTAACTTTCACCATCATACTCGACGAGACGCTCCGGACCATCAGCGACGTACCACCAGAACAACAAATCGAAATGGTCTCCAGCGTCTTCTCGGAGATGGAAAAAGCGGGCATTGAATCAAGTCAGCACACCTACGGCAAAATCATCTACCAGCTGCTCCAAACCCCCACCGGCGACATGACAGCCGTCAACACAGTCCTCGACCGAATGTCCCAACAAGGTGTACATTTCTCAACACATATCTACACCATGCTTGTAGAGCACTACTTTGCCTCCCAACCCCCCAACCTAGACGCCGTACGCAGCTTGATCGACGCGGCGCAGTGCAAGCTCGACGGCACAGACATGGTATTCTGGGACCGCGTAATAGAAGGCTATTCCCGCGTCGGCGAAACTGCTGCTGCGATGAGGATACTGGGGAAATTGGACGAGAAGGAGAACCAGAGTAGTTACTACACGTTGCGAACGCTGCTGATGGCATTGGTGCAGAATCAAGAATGGGAGTTTGCGAGGACGTTGGTGGAGAATACGAGGAGTGAGCGTGGGGGACCGATTTCGAGAAATGAGAGGGGAAGGGATGGACAGCACCAGTTTTGGGAGCTGGCTGCTGAGTTGAATTTAGTGTGATGTGATGATTGAGGATTGTACATATGTAAAAGTAGCGCTAGTGAAGATGACTTTGAAGGACTCGTAAGGAAATTATGAGAGGCAAGAGATAGGCACTATAGACTATCAATCAATCTAACAAGTATTACGCAATAATAAGTATCGGTTTCTAGAACCCCATTGGAAGTTGCCAGAAAGCCCTCGGAACGCCTTGGTATATTACTACTGTCTGTAAATATAGTCAAACTGGACACCACCTTTTGGCCTGCCATTACCCTACTTTCTTTGCTTCGTAATCTCAAAAACCTCCGTCAACCCCCTCACCGTACCCTCCACATTCATCGTAACACACGGCATCTTCTCATGGCTCCCATCTTGCATAATAGCCACCAATGCTAGATACTTGTTCACCTCCCTCAACATAATAGGACGCTTCCCATCCGTCAACACAATCGCGCTCTCAGCATCCCTGCACGCCACCTGATCATCCAGCTTCTTGTTCCACGGTGGTCCCTCTAAAAACTCGATATACTCTTTAGGTCGCTCCCAGCCGTAGATTTCGGAGACATCGACGATGACGTCGATATAGTCGCTGCAGATCTCGTAGGATGGCATGTCGACGGGCGAGGAGTCTGTCGCGATGTATATTTTGGACAGGACGTCGAAGAGATAGGCTTTTTGGAAGCGACAAGCGCGGCAGAGGTCGTTGAGAAGTGCTTCTAAAGTGGGGAGGTGGGGGATGAGCTTTTGGATGACTTTGCTGAAGGCTTCGAAAATGGAATGGTTGTAAATTGATGTTAGGTGGAAGGTGATGGGAGCGTTTTCTACTCCATGATCGGAGAGCTCGTCTTGAATTCGTTGCATGATGTCTCGTTGGATGTCCATTTTGTAGTCCTCTGAGAGACCATCGACTTTGTGGATGAACACTTCAATGTTGACGTTTGGGTAGCCGGGCTGAAGGTTGAGAATAGTGCTGTTCAGTCGGTTAATAGCTTCGATGTAATCATCTTGGGCATCGATAACCCAAATGAGAGCACCAATCTCCCCAAATATAGCTTCCATGTCAAAAGAAGGATCCAAAAAGTCAACTTGGCCAGGGAAGTCCCAAACCTGGAAGTCCATGAAGGAACTAAAACGGGTAAGCAGCGATCGCTACTGCTGGTCGGATGAACTCACTGCATTGAATCCTTTTGTATTCTGGCTGTGGACTCGAGGAACAACGTCTCACTCGGAGGCATCTTGTGAAAGACAACGCTCGAGATAGACGACTTCCCGCTCCTAGACCTTGTTAAAGGTGTCTCTCACTGATCAAGAGATTCACTCACCTCCGCTGACCCATCAATAATAATCTAGGTTTTCCCTTCGCGGCAGGGCCTGGCGCGGGCTCTGGGACCTTGCCTACATTTTGCTTTTGGACATTGAGTCGGTTCTGTTCATGCACACGTTGAAGATTTAGCTGAGCTGGACTGATATGGCGGACAGGACCTTGACGAGGAGGACCATTGTAGGAGCGATCCAATTTGGTGCGCCTACGGCCTGTATGAAGAAGAGGCATGACAGCTACAGACAATAGGACCGAGGAGAGTGGGACGATGGAAATATTGGCCGCGATGCAACTTTGCGTGTTACTAGAGAGCTATCTCACATAGATTGATTGAACTGAATTATGCCGGTTGCAATACTGTCACCATCCATGACTACAGGCCAACTCAACGTGGACAGAGACAGCACTTTCCGTATATTCTGTTTGCGTAACGATCGCAGGTGTATATAAGTCTCGGATGACGACCGTTTCCCGAAGACTCGGCGTCGGGTACGTGAATGTAAAAGTTCGGTATAAGACGGGGAGTCGCAGGAGGCATTTTCAGATGACTCAAGAGAACTGGGCAGTTTTGAATCTCTTCAAAGTAAGATTCAGCTTCCTTGATGCCGGTCTAACAAACACGATACCCATGCCACTAAGATAGACAATGTGACCTAGTGTTTGACAGCAACGAGTAGTTCAGGCCTGCCTGCCGAGAGGCGATTCATCTCGAATCATATATTGGTTCCACGAAGCCGTCGATCCAAATACCTCATCGTAGCCAGTCTCTGAGTATGTATCCATTCCTGAAATACAACGCAATAATTCCTAGCGTGGAATGCAGCCTCGATGGTCCCAGATCGGTGGGAAAGTGCTTGCAGAATCTCGTGACCAGGGCTTGATGGAGAATATAGAAGCAGATGCAATGCAATGCAGAATTCCAAGGGGGCAAATGTCCGAAGCAGTAAGAAAAGATCTCGTACCTCCATCGTGTGCTGTGCTCAGCGCTTTCCTGTCCGACTCGGACTCAGCCCTCGCAAAGCTGCTGATCCTCGGTCCCTGCCGACCTCGTGATGCCCGTTTGTTTGTGTTGATATCAAGCCAGGCCTTGCCCCTGGAAACCAGCAAATCGAGTCTTCTTCCTATGGATGCTGAACTGTCAGTGCCTTGGACTTATAGGCCAGTCGGGAGGCTGCAATTGCATGAAGACGACCTATCATATACGGGAGGGTCGGCCTGAGGGGCTGGGCAGGTTGACGCTCTTTATCGCGATGTTGCTTCGGTAGATGTTTGTGCAGCTATCCAAACTGACGATCGAGCGCGGTACTGTAGAGTTTGGTTTGGTAGGAGTAGATTGTAAAAGCGTGCGGATGATTTCCGATTGGAAAGGCTCCTGCATTGATTATTTCCCCGCAAGATTTTGCGGATGAGGTCGCTAGACGAAGCGAGCAGTGTTGGGGGTTCACCAACGACGGGGACGGGGAAGGGGAAGAGAGAACGAACAGCGGGATCTAATTTAGTGTCCTTCGCACTTTACTTATTAGGTAAATAATCTCATTGTTCTTTCAATTCTCGATTCTTGTGTTGTCCGATTGCATTTGATGCATACTCAGAGATCCAAGTCAAATCTTAGCTTGGCTCATGCCACATTTGATCACTCAGTGTGCGAGATTCTTGATTCTAAGATCTTACTTTGGTGGACTTGACTTTCTTAAGAACGTTGCTGCTTAGATACCGAGACATTCAATTTTCCATGCTGTGTACGAATTCGTGGTACCGTTACATAGGTGCTTCACTACATCTGCAAATCGTAAGTTCCCATCGTTGTGCAATCGTGTCACTTGTTCTGGTTTTAAGATCATTACTATTATTCTCCTTGCTCTGAAGCGGCTTTCAAGTGCTGTAAAGGCCGGGCTTTACTACGTCTTAAGCCAGGACTATTTTGAAACAGCGATCCTCCTTCGAAGGAGGTCTGTATCCAACCAAAAGGAACGCAAGCACGCTCCTTAACTCCACGCTATGCAAATAAATTAGATACACCTTCTACCCGTCATATCCCATCTAGGTCATTAGACTCCCAAACGTTCGTACTGTGAGGCCTCCACGTAGAGACATAATCATGACTTCCCAAACATAGCAGCAATGAAACTTTTCCTTCGTCCCATCTTCTGCGCCTTTTCAGCCTTCAAGTCCGTTGCACTTTTCTCAGTCGGCATTGGCGGTAGCGGTGGGCTTTGATGGTCGCTCAATGGAGGAGTCATCTGCTCCTCGTGCGTCGGGAGGTGGTTTGTAGACGTCAGATTTCGCAGGGACCTCATGCTGTGTCTTCTCTTGCCCTTGTTTGTACTCGCCCCACGTGACAGGCTTCTATTCAGATTGAAATTGTTGGAAGCGGTCTCTTTCTCGAGTTCTTCGATCTCCATAGTCACAGTCTTTCCATCAATTGCCAAGTTTTCTTCTGGTATTGGTACAAATTTAATCAAACCGCGGTTGGGTAGGACCCCCAGCGCCTCCATCATATGCTTTGCAATAAGAGATGCATTTCTTTTGTTGGTGACCGGTTGTAAGTGGCAAGGTAGTGCATTTATGGTCATAGTGTAGGCTGGATCCCAGTTACCGGCGAATAGAAGGCAAGCTGAGTGCGCTACCGTAACAAGAATAGAGTTCTCGGGTCGTGAATATCGTTGGGAGAGGAAGTAAGAAAGGTCCGTAACGAAGGCATACTCGTCTTCTATCTTGGATCCACTTAGCATGGTTGTCTTAATTTGAAAGGGGATTACTTACAATAACATTGGTTCTTATGTCTGCCATCACAATGGACTCCTTTGTAACTCGCTCACGGGCTGAAGATTGGGGTTCTCGATGCGCAAACACGTCGCCATAGTACTGCGATTTGCGCCTCGCAAGCTCCTTCTGTTCAGGTGTCTTACGCTCTGAGAATATTGCCTGATCGCCCGGTGCGCCGCGATCGAGTTGTCTTGTGATACGCTGTTCCTCTGTCGAGAGACTCGGGGGTGGACTCGCAGCAGCAGGCATCGTAGGATTGCTGTCTGCTGGTGACGGTGGTAACTCGATGTGCGAGACAATGTTATTATTTCTCCGACCGAGATGCAATGCTTTATCGGCAGGTCGTAGAGGGAGGTCGTTCGTGCGAGGGGAACTTGAAGAGCTTGTGTCGGTGCCAGGCATCGTAGTCGCACAACGTCCAGAAGGCTTTCGCAAGTCGCGCTGACAGGACGAAGATCGTAGAATTATTTGCGACTATGGATATGGGTCTGCGGGTCGAAAGAACACCCGCTGTGATATTGTAGCACTTGGCAAGACGGCGGAGATTTGAGTTGATGGTATTTGTACTGTCGCGAAGCCTGGAGGAAGATTCACTACCTCAAAGTACTGTGAATCTTAGAAAGTGAGGTGATACTTATTCATACCTGGGTAAGCTTGCTGCACTTGTAGTAATATGGAAGAAAAGGAGATGTGCTTTCCAATATTCTAGGAATGGAATGAAGCTTAGCAGCTTGTGGAGAAATAAAGAGGTGGGCCTGGCAACAACCTTTTCAGCTCAGCGCTGGACACATCCTTCCCGTCGATTACTGGCGGAATACTGGCGGAACTTTGTCTGGTGACGGGAAGTTGCAGTCATGCTCGCATGATCAGGCTGGCCCGGACTCACATTGAATCGTCCATGAATCTCGCGATTGTGTGCTAGTATGGCTCGAGTCCAGAAGCTGGGTAGCAACATAAGGTGAAGCAGTAGCGGCATCTCTCAGCAGTATTGCAAAAGCCACCGGCCCCGAGGGTTGGCGTGAGGGTGCCGCATACCTGCGGTATCTGCATAGTCGCCCAAGGGATCAGCTATTGAGGAATCGAGGATAGTCTGGCTCGGCGGCGTTCTGAATTCGGTGATGACTGGGGTCAGAGAACTCTACGAAGACTTTCGGGGTTCATCCCCGTTTCACCTCTTGAATGTTTAACGAGCCAGCCCCTTGGAAAAGGAGCAGGGCATTCGCCAGAAAACTCAACCTGTTGCAACTCTCTTTGCGCATTCTGCTAAAGGGCATCCTGCAACCTGCAAAGACGTGGTGTTGTCAATTTTCCGCAGTAATCGGTTACATGGTCATGGTCTCGTTCCAGGTCCACCAAAGTTCCGACTGCATGGATCATAATTGCTATGTGAGCACGTGTCAACCATTGAGCTGAGAGTACGAGAAATTCAAGCCCTGCGCTCAGAATGAGGAATATGCCCTCTGGGTTCTAGGTCTATTTCGAGGAGCCGATCTTTGCATGAGTGGTTCAGCAATTTGGTGCAGAAGCCACATGATTGTGATTATCTCCCTCCTTAAAATTAAGGTATTGGCAATACTGCAATCAAGTGATCTGAGGATGCTCCCCCTCCCATACAATTCTCAAACCTCTCCGCTGCTTTATAACCCTTGCTTTATCTTTTGCCTCACAATAGTATCACGCTCCCACAGCAAAATTGTCAAAGCCCCCATTGGTCCCGATATCAGTGTCCATACTGTCATCTTTCCAAGCACTTTTCTCCACAGTCCTGCGTCCTCGGAATTATGACCAAGGAAAACTTTCTTATATACCGGCAAGCTCCCTTTGGTATCAACAATATTCCTTTCAGTAGTGGCGTTTCTGTAGAGAAATAGAGCCCAGCTTAGGAATGCTGCTGCTCCAATGTATAGATCCCATATTAGGAAAGTGTGGACACCCTCTGCAAGGGTAGAAACTTGATGGCTGCGTAATGGAAAGTAGGGGACGAAGACATCAAAGAGGTTGTAGCTTCCTAGAAACGCCAAAGTTGGTGCCCAGCTGGGAAACACCCATGATGGCAGAATTGCAATGACAATAACTGGTATATGCGTACACAAGCACATTGCCAGCACGAATCTGTAGACGTATTTGACGTTTCTCAGATACGAAGTTCCTTGTGGTGTTGGTTGCCGTTTGTTCGAGTCGTCACTAGCCATCCTCGGTACAATCAATCGACACAGGGTTTTCATGCACCAGTGTATGCCAACAGTCCACGCATAAAAAGCCTGCCAGGCGGCTATGTACTTCTGACGCGTCGACGGCAATATCATTCGGGGCGATGGGAGTAGCATCAAGATTACCGGTGCGATAAAACCAAGGGTGATCGATATCGGGAGTAACCGCAAATCCCAAATCGGGATGAGAAGTACTTTATTCGCATAGGCTCCAGGGAATGGTCTTGCTACCGGAGATGTGAGAATGTGCAGTGATAGCCACAGTGGTACAATGACCGCGAAAGAAAGGTTCTGGAAAAGACATCCAGCTATGCCGACGCTGATGAGGTCAGCTGCTAAGGTCGGAAATGTTTTTTTTGAAAGACATCAGGTGTCTTACAATTGCAAGCTGACTGTTCTTGCACGATTCCCCATTCTCATGCTCTCCATCATCATCAGTGTCCAGGCTGCGCCAAGTTGTCCGAATCCTTGAATACCAAACAGCGATACCTCGCCATGTTTGAAATTCAACAGCGGGGCAACAAACACGGCCATACTTGACAGCTGGTAATCAACAAATCGGATGTTTGTGTAAGACTTAAGAAGGTTCGCGTCTGTCCCAGGAAACAATGGTTGGTCCCGGCTGACCAATGCAGTGATAGACTCCAGGAGCCCGTTCGTTCTTGCTAAGCCCCACGTCCCGAATGCCCCAAGAAGAGACAGCGAAAACAAGAGTACTAAGACATTGTTCCGCTGCGATAGTCGATACCATTCGGCAGGCATAAAGCTCGACAGAGTTGTCGGTGTATCTAACGTCATGACTGTTGCAAGCCACTTGAAATCCGCCTGCTAGTATATTAGCAACAGACAGACCTAGCAGGGCCAAATTTGCATACCAACTAAATTCACTATGAATTTGGAAGAAAAAGATGCAGAGAATTCAGATAAGTGGATGAAATCGCAGATGGGGGTTGAAAGTTCCTAATGCCATCGGGCCATCAGGACAATGGATGTGACCACATGGCATCAAGGAGACGAAAATCAAAGTTTTAGTCTTACCAACCTTCCTGTTTACATATTTGTTGAAGTCCAGACTGGGAAAGGCTTATCACCGGAAATGTAAAAATGAGACAAGACATCAAAGTGAGGGGTTAAGGCAAATATTACGACCAACATCATTCCCATTTATACTCGAGCTTGGTTTCTTGATGGACAAACTTCCTACCATCAGAATTATGTTCTCACCTTCAGAAGAGCAACAAGAACCAAGGAGTGTTTACGTGACCCGCCTGCCCCAGAGTCACTTGAAAATCCACACCACGTGTTCAACAGGAGACACGAGAAACAAAGAGAACTCAGACCATGCAAGGCGCGCTGAATCAATTAGGAAGAGATTCAAGGAGCAAAGAAGAAAAACTACAATAAGAGGAAAGGTCTCGAGGAACAACGTTTGTTCAAGCCCCAAGAATTGAAGCAGCCTGGAACGTCTCAGACAGTCACACCCAACGATACATGAAACCTTTTCGGACCAACTTTTATGCGTCGGCAGCTCTCTCTGCAATCTGCAGGTCAGCATGGTATGGCAACACCAAGACCCAACCGCATTTGCAGCTACATATATCACGGAACGATGTGGTGTGGTGTTGAATCTATTCAAAGTTTTATGCTTGTAGGCGCCCAGGGGGAAAGATGCATGCACATCTGCATCCAAGCGCCATGTTAAAAATACCCACCCGAGTCACACCCAATCAGCAATTCACAACTGCAAGCCGCATCGAAGCGAACTATCCCCAACCTCCAATCCGACCATTCTTCCTAAATTGCCGATAACTTCCCCTGCGTGTCCTGCAGTCTGACTGGGCCATCTCACCACCACCCAGCGCCTCGAGTTCGCTATCTTGGGAATCGTGGGCATCTTGGAATAACCATCGTTCGAAGAGGGAGGAAATAGATCTCCCACAGAGGCGTCTAGTGCGCGGCACGCTGCCGTGCACCGACGGGATTGGGATTCAGAGGGTCCAAGATGCAGAGCACAGTAGCTTCTTTCCTATTTATGTCTCCATGTCAGCGTCTATTAGAACGATACAAGAAGTACTTGTATGTTTCGTTTCCTCAGTCCTTCAATAGCATTCATTCCTCTCAACTGTTGATCCAGTCTCTCCAGCGTTTCCATTTCTTCGCATACCTTGCCCAAAAGTTCCTTAGTTTCTTCCCTTAATCATCACCTTCCCTCACCATGGCCGACTTCAAGCCTCAATTTACCTCCGAGTTCAATGAGTTCGAAGCTCCTGATGCTGGACACCAGAAGAGCACCAAAACGGCTCGCATAGTCGAGTCTGTCCGCCTTGCTTTGACAGCACTGGCCCTGCTCTCTTCCATCTCCATCCTAGGCACGTCTGGGGATACTTTGTCCGTCTTCAACACCACACATCTTGGAGAAGACTTCCTCCTTCCCTTATGGCCCACCGATTTTGATCTCAGACCTACCGTTTCTCTGGTCGCCTGCTCAGCAATTGTGGTTGTTATTAGTGCTCTGGCTTTGGGTGTGAGCAAGGTACCAGCAGTAAGTTAAACATGATCCTTCTTGCCTTCGAGAAACTTATGCTGACACTACTCTATCAGGTTCGAAGCAAACCCCTCGTCAATAATTCGATCCTCCTGCTTGCCCCAACAATCTGTCTAATAGCTGCCCTCGTCAGCACATCATTCTTCTACGGCGTCAACTCCTCCACTACTACCTCGTCGCTGCACAGCTGGAGCTGCCAATGGTCGGCCGTTGACATGACCATTAAGCCACACTGGGGCACTTTGTGCAAGGAAAGCAAGGCAGCGCTCTACCTCATGATCATGCTCATTCCTTTAGAATTGCTGATCTTTGGCACTGTTACCGTCAGCATGTTTGTAGCGAAAAAGCAGGTCGTTGTTCATGAGCGCAAGGGAAGCCCTGCTATGTCCTAAGCGTTACCTGGTACATGAGTACGGGATAAATCAGGATCAAGTCCATGGATGGAGAGGTTGAGGACCTAGAGACTGCACTAGGCTGATCGTGGTGTGCCCTAGAATTAGCTTGATGCTTGGGTGGGCGCTTTTGGGCTTTGGGTTGGCATTTACCGAGTCAATGTATAATAGATCTCTATGCATGGGACGGATTGGGCATTGGCTTTGAATATAATTACATCTAACATTTTTGGGAATGAGTTCCATACATGGAAGTAGAGTGGATGAACGCTAGTTAAAGAACAACTTGTTTTGAACATGAGTAGAGACACATTTGGACTTCAATGTTGAATAATGTGAGGAGAGAAGCATACCTTGACTATAATCAATCGAATAAAAGACGCTGTTCTTCTCCACCCCATCATGGACAGACAAGGCTGTGGCAAGGCTGTAAGAGCTTCCGCTTCTGGTTAAAGCTTGGTCCAGCATCGTTAATCACACAAAGTCTCACTTCACCTTCCAACTCATCAGCATCGTTATTCTTGCTCACAACGACCATGAAGCTGAATTTGAAGCCGACTTGAGGTCTGCCCTAAAGCCTGGAGCATCATACCTGTCAAAATAGGCCAAATCGGGCGCGCAGAGCCGTCCGAAAGTCAGCAGCTCCATGTCGCGACTTCAGCCGCGTCTCAAAGCTATCGCAACTTCGAATGTATCCTCGCAATCCGCCTCGGCCTCATCTGCATCTGCAATAGCGCCCAAAGATTCCCCATCAAGATCCGAGAATCCTGTCTCTCGCCAGAGCAACAGACTCTCGTCTGCAGATCCAGTCTCCGACCGTGCGACCCTCTTCTTGATCCGCCGCACTCTATGCACACACCTAAGTGATAAGGGTCGCAGTACCCCAGCGCCAATCGACGAGATCCTCCCGCCGTTGACGAGTAGCAATGAGGTAGATCTACAGTTGTATGCCTTCATTTCGATCATAATCAGGGAATTCGTGCAAGTTTGGTATGCGAAGATTACACCGGATCCATACTTTGTGGAGGAGGTTGTCAAGATAATCGCACATTGTACAAGGGCTTTGGAGCAGAGATTTAGAAAGGTAGATCTGGAAAGTCTATTGTTCGATGAGCTGCCGGATCTGTTAGAAACACATGTGCAAGGTACCCTATAATTTCTTTGTATAATGAACTATTACTGACGGTAAATATCAGCATATCGAACGTCAAATTATTCTTCGCATCCATCGCCGCTTGAAGGAGAGCCTCGGAGAATATATCACTCCCTATGGCCTTTCCCTGCATTGATGCCCGTTCCTGACGATAATGGACCCCTCGTACAGCAACAAATGAACAATGAGATAGTCTACAGGCAGTTATTGGTGCATGGGATCTTAGCCGTTCTTTTGCCCACGGAGGATTTGGAATCTGACTGCTTGACTACTTTAGTAGGCCAAATATTCTCAGAGATGATATTAGGTGGCGGTATTGGCGGGAAAGTTTCAGAACCATGGCTCTTATGGGAAGGTATTACAAAGCTTGCAGAGGTCATTCAAGACCAACTCCCGAAGTCGAAAGCCAAAGTCCGTCTTGACAGGTCAAATTCAGAATCCTTGAGCCAGCCGGCTTTGGAGGTGACTGGAGGAAGTAGGAAACGATGGAAAATTGGACTGTCCATCCACAGAACGTTTTGGCTAGTTCTACAATATGCATTTCTTGCATTCACGACTATACGCTTTCTGGTCATTACTGTTGCGACATCGTCCTCGCTACCTTCTCGTATTGCAGCCACCAAGTCGTCCACTACGCCACTGAAACCACAAGATCACATGCCAGAGCCAACATCCACCAGTGAGAGAGCGTCAGCAGGCCCAAACCAACCATCAAAGAGGCCGATCATCAAAATGAAGCTATGGTCGTGTGTCTCTAGCCTCTTTGATCTCAATTTCCGCATGCCGTGGCTTTACGGGACGATATCGATGCTTCAATGGGGTGCACTTGCGGGGCCTGGGAAACTGGGGAATACTGATGGAATGCTTGACAAGTGAGTTCTTGATTTCTTAAAGGCATCCAGCAAAGCCCTTCCCGTGTCCAAGCGCCCGAGATGGGTGTCACACCGCATGAAAATCCGATCACTTGACTTCGGATCGTCCCAGTAAGATTGCAGGGAACGGCATTGTTTCATTTGAAGAAGTCATGCCTCTTACATTCTGTTATCGTTATGCATGACATGCCTGCTAGACGCACAGACTGAGGCTTGCGAAGAGAATCCATTAATTCGTGGCAAGTTGTCTCGCAGATTGCCTCTCCATGCGTCCAACTCATGACTTGGTTTGGTAATGGCATCAGGGAATCAGCCCATGACTTTCCCGTCGTCACTGTATGCAATATCCAAGGTCGCATAATTCTGATAAGTTTCATCCCGGCCTTGCAATAGTTTCAAGGTCAGGCTCGAGGACCAAAAGCGAACGAGCCCTACGACAGCCTTCTTTACGCGCCCGGCGTTATTTGACAGGGGCTCCTCATTCGGCTGCTTCGCGTCGTACCGCACCTCCCTCCCGTCCAAAGTTTCGTTCTCATCCACTCGTTTCTATCTCCGCCTCATGCTCACACGAGTTTTGCATGCTGCTTTGGAGAGGGGTCTGGATCTCAGCCAATGCTGATCCCGCCCGCCTCTGGCCTGGCCGTGGAGATCCTTGATCCTGTCCTTGGGGTCTATGGGGCTTGTTGCTTCAAAACTTCCAAAATATGCTCAAAAACGATTTCAACCGTCATGCATAACTTCTGGTGGCCGGTATAAGGATTTTTGTAGGCGTTATTGGCTAATGGTGTCACCCCAGAATCCTCTCCCACGCAATCCAAACCCACGTGTTGGATCCTTCTCTATTGCCTTTGCTACTACGCAATGCGCGCAGCGCGCTCTTTCCCAACAATACGCTTGCACCCCCACGGGCTGTGCCCTCTCCATCCGAGCAACTCCTCATTCGACAGCGATGCGCTGAGACGATCTTATCGCTCATACCGGCCAAGATGCAGGAAACATACTTTGGCGCTGGTATAGAGCGCAGAGTTAGAGAGGTCGAGGAGGTGCTTAATTGTTTCAGCGACAGCTACTGCAACAAGCACCTCCTTTACGGGATCGTAGAGCTGATCGTAGTTCGGCTAATACCAGAGCTGGCCGATAAAGGGGTTGAGGAGCTTTTAGAAGAAAGACTAAGCTAGTTAGAAGTCAGATTAATGATATTATGAGCTTTTCAATCGATTCACTTGTTCATGATTTATGAAGCTGGATAGAATTTGTTCAAATGGGGCCTCCCAAAAATCAGATGGGCCGCCTTGTATTGGAAGACTAAACTGCCCGACTGAAATACCATCCATAACCCCAACCGTCTAGGCTCTGATGTCAGAAGCCATAGATCCCCTTTCCCTTTCCCATTCCTCAATAACCAGTACAACAGCCAAAGCCATACTCCGGGCTGTAAAACACCTTGTGGGTTCGCCGAGCTCGACTCGGATATCTTAATGCACAGATTGAAAAGAAACCGTGCTTGCTCTCGCCGCTCCGGATAGAAAAAATATAGATGACAGAAAAATGAACAGGCTCGAAGATAGATATAAAATTGGAGGAATTCGCGTGAGCGGGAGGTGTAACATGGGTATAGTTTTTTCCGGATTCCCCCTTTGAGTGCCAGCCTGCACCCCCGACCGAAGAGCGATGTGTAGATAGAGGTATAATGGTACGAATTGAAAATAAGAACAGTGATGAAGAGAAGTGCTGCTTTGGCGCTGAAGACGCCGCTGTACATGTTTAGCTGGATGATGGAGGAAATAACTAACGCCGTTCGATGGATGATGTGCCGTTCCGGTATGTAAGGACAGAGGTGAAGAGAAATATGCTTGTGTTCGATGCCATGATGAGAACTAGCAGCCTGCGCTCATGGATTGTTCCATTTTTGGCGCTGGGAGCTCTGTGTCTTGTTCTGCGATTCGGTGGAGACCCCCTGGAAGGGGCCCACCTTGCAAACGCAGCTTCTCCGTCAACTTTAAGACTGTCATGTACTCATTTTGATCCACTAAGCCGTTTGGAGCTTGCTGGAAGAAGTTGAGCAATGTATCTAAGGCTCGTCGTGCATCGTCTTGCGTTGGTGAGCTAGGCGCTGAGGATCCCGGCGGCGATTGGAGGCCTGTGATGGGTGTGCTCGACGACGGAGGCGCCATAGACCCATTACTACTACTGTGATGCAGCGGAGGGGAGGAAATTGCGGAATCCATTCCAAAAGGAGGAGGCATCTCATGAATAGGAGACTCCAGAGCTGAGGAAGGTTCCGTCCCAGGTAAGCCATACTTTGGCGTAAGCGGTTCGGACCCTTGGGACGAAATGAAGGAAGGATCGATTCCAAGCATCGGAAAGGTCTGACTTCGTGGTCTCTGGAAATTGCTCCCCGGTGGCGGTAGTCGCGCTTGCTGTGATGGCAGCCAGGAACCGGAGTTGTTGTCTGGCGAGAAAGCAAATGGTGTTGTTGGACTTGTGGGCCCACCTGAAAACGATCCTTGGGGGTCTGTAAAGGCACTTGACAGGGACGTCGTGCTCTGAGAGTTTGAGTGCTTGTAGCCCCCATTTCCCTGGCCAAACTCAAGGTATCCATTAAGACTTTCAGATTTTAGATCGTCAGTGCTTTTTGTCGCAGATAATGGCGATGGCGAAGGTAATGCACCAGGAGACGTAGGTGATATTCCATTGGGTGTCTGAGAAGCTGATGGCGCCGCGGAGTCTGGATTTAGAGATCCACTGTCCGAAATATTCGTTTCCGAGGCTCTCCGCGATAATCTTCCAGAACCAATGCCGTTTTTCTGCTTGAATTTTTCGAGCCAACTCGCACTGTTGGTCTTCAAATGACTTTCATCATTGCCAACAGTGGTAGCAAAAAAGCGAGCCTTCTCTTTGATCGCGGCGTCCGTTAGAGGAACGCCTTTCTTTTGGTTATTTCTTACCCAATTCGAAAGAGCCCTTTCAATGTCCGGGAATTTTCCTTTGGCTCGCTTGACTGGCGATAGACTCCTGTCTTCTGGGTATAGATATTTCTCCCTCTGGCGAAGTACTTTCGACACCGTACTGAGTTTGTCTTAGTATTTGCATTTAAGGATGCCTATTTGTAAAATTACCTTCTTTCAACACCGAACATTGCTAGAAAAATGTCAGTGAAGATCTCTCATTCATCATCAGTTCAGTCTCACCTCCAATTTCGGTCTGCTTCACAGTTGGATTTTCCTCATGGTACTGGCACATGCGTCTCCGATCATTATCAGTGAGTGTTTTGCGCGGAGTCGGAGTCGTATGAATTGCTGGTAGTTTTGTATTGCTTCCCTTGACAAGAGGGGCCGAGGCGGGGGGTATCGCAACGGGAGGTGCCGAGTAGTTCGCTGGGTTTGTTAACATACTTGGCCATGTTGGATGGCTGGGCATGATAAGAGGAAGCAATTGTTGGTGGGGTGGTAAAGAATGTGGTGGTTGTGATACTCGTTGAGTATTAAAAGAGGGCTCTGTCGGAATACCATGATTCTGAATTGGCTGCATAGGGAAGCCAAAACCACCATGTTCATATATTGGCGATTGATGTTGGGACGAATTGTAACTGTGACTTATATCGACCCATCCCTCTCCGCCAAACCCATTGTCGTTTCCAGCATGATGCTCATGGTCCATACCAATTTGAGCCATCATCGAATCGTGCATTCTCTGGTTGAATGCGACACTCGGTTCCAAAGATCGATGCGATTGCGATTGCACATTGATTGATTGATTGTTTGTGCCCGAGCAAGACGAGTCCTCGATGGTGATGGTGTTCCTGGCTAAGGCAGTCCTCAAGAACGGCAGACTGCATGCATGATAAGCAATGGTTCCTGGCAGCGGCGTCAATATAGGAACCCTGCTTGCTCAGCTGCAGCAGCGTTAGAAGGAAGGCAGTTCGAGTGGAGTCGAGTCGGATCGAATCGAGCGCGAAAGCTGCTTAAACGCGCAAACAGCATAAAAGCAAGTAAAACAGGCGCTTTGCAACCTGGGAGAGCGGGAGTAGAAGTGAGGGTAGAAATGTAAGTGCACGAGAGGTCTGAGGTCCACGCAGCAAGGCAGGGAGTGAAAAAGGGAGAAGCTACTTGTGCGGAGAAGCTGTGGCTTAACTGACTGGCCCATGGATGCCGAGTCAAGCTCTTCACGGATCTTCAAGGTTTACGAACGCGGGTACGGGGCCAGCTTGTGGCCTCACTCCTCTCACGCTGGCGAGCCTGCACTCCTGGTGTGGCACTCCGGACTGAGGCAGACTCACAGTAGTGGCCGCTCTGAGGAGAGGAACAGGGGAGCTTGATAGCAAGGCCGAACGGGCGTGGGAGTGATGCGAGCGCCGACGGCGCAACCAGCACGCATCAAGCAAAGCGGGCTGCGGGAGTAATTACTAGTCTCAGCCTAGGGGAGATAGTAAAGGCTGGCGCATTAAGAAGAATTTGGGGGCTTCGCACCAAAGGTCGCCCGCCGCCGCCCTATGCAAGCTGTGGTTGACCTGCTTGTAACCTTGCTGTATGTACTGGTAACGATGTATCAACTCCATGTCTTGACAAGGTAATAGCAGTTATCTATCCATTTTGGGCCACGATTAGGGGGGGCGGGGCACGGGGGAAGGAGCATTGGATCAGATCCAGATCTGCTCCTCATGAGCCGAACTCGCAGAGAGCTACCATGCGGGCAGTTTTCTCCCGGTACAGATTGTAGTATTGTGACTTGTAAGTCCCTCATACAGTATACCTTGCTCGTCACACCGGATGCTCTGCTTCATCGCCTCGAATCCTTTATTCTGAATCAACAATTCCTCTCCACACGACTACCGGGAAATTCCTCATCCTCTTGCTCCGCCAGCCCCTCACCTGTGGTCTCTGAGTACCTCGGTGGGGTCTTGGGCAATTGGGCTGTCGGCAGAGAGAAGACTCGGTCGACTTGGAACATGGCCCGTCCCTTCACCATCCCGAAGACCAGGCCCCAAGGACCCCAGACACGAGGACTGGTCGACGAAGCTGCCACTAAATGTAACTGCCAATCTGCCACTGCTGTCCACTGGTGAAAGTGAGGCTTGGCCTCAACCAACAAAGTTGGCCGTCTGTCAGCAGCAAGTATTCAATAAAAACGGTGGTTGGGTAGGATTCCGTCTAGGATCCAGGGGACCGCAATTGGACAAAAAGATACCGTCTAGAGACAGCCATGATATGATCATTGCTGCATATTATTACAGAGGGGTCCAAGCGAGAGCAATTCTCGTCTCGGAAGCGATCCCAAGTGGCTCGTTTGAGCAGTTTCTGGGGTCGAAATACAGCTAGGCTTCTTCAATGATAGAAGATATCGTGGGTTTCAACTTTCTTGATAGGATCGGCCGCTGCTGATCGTGGAGGTCTCCCCGAGGTCGAAACGGTACCCGATCCACGGCAGACTGTCCTCCTACCCTACCCCTAGCCAGACTCCAAACGATCCGCAGCGATTGAAAATTGAAGGCTGTGTACTTCGAAGTAGATGGAAAATCCCAAACGAAAAAAGGGAAGTCGATTGCGGTTTGAACCCTTGATGCGGACGCGTGACAACTGCTTGCTTTTTCTGCTTTTCATTTCGAGTCCTAGTCTGCGCCGCGTGGCGCGTCGTTGGCCAAAGAGAAAGACGCCGAAAGAGGAGAAACAATTTTGAGCTCTGAAAACTTTCTTCTTCCCATTTCCTGTCTATCAGCCTCCAACGCCTCCTCGTGGTGTGGCTTTCTGCTGCCGGATAGGCAGCAGTTGTAAGCGATGTCTCATCCTGAGTTGAACATGTCAATTTGTCCCCCGGATAGATCTTCATGTTCTAGACCTAAAAGTACCCCCCTCAATGGGGGAATTTTTATCAATGCCGTCACACAAGACTGGTAAAACTTCGGGTTTATCAAGCCCTTCAATAGAAGCTAGAATGTAATTGAAGAGTGTTAGTAAGTGTCCGGCGGTAAGAGGTTGGATTTAAAAGGCCAAGCTGAAGCACAGTTCTGTCGAATTAGTTGCGCCCATCCTAATTTCAAGAAAATCCCCGAAATGACTGGCTGAGAATTTTCGGGAAATTTGTCGGGTGGTCATGAATAGGCAGAATTTAGCCCCCTGCAATCTGCACTCAAAGGGCCACGCCGCTTTTTGTGTGCACTAAGCGCCGTGCGCGATGTCCGGTTGTCTGTGCGCCCCTTGAGTGTGCATTTCTAGATTGGATCTCAAAGTGTCATGCAGGTTGGAGCACGTTCATCCGTCCAGTGTTTGAAGTTTTCTTCGACTTTTCATGGCTGCAAGAAACATTCGGTTATCTGGGGTAAATGAACTTCAATCGCATTTGGCTCTGAAAGACTTAGACTTGACATGATAGGTAGAAGACTAGACATGCGTGCCCTAGTTAAAGTTCGGTGTTTGTGAAGCATCTTTGGAATATTTATTGATTTTCTTCCTCTGATGGAAAGGAACAAATTAGCCATAAAAGCGAAGTGTTCTTCATGTGGGATGAGCCTTTTTTGTGCTCCGCCTACTTTCAACTGTGTTTCTGCTGTGTTTCACCGAGAATGATGCCGTCAAGTTCTGGCAAAAAAAATCCCAATATCTACATAAACGTCATTGATATCTGCTGCCGTATTTTGATAAAGCTTTCGGCAGCTGCGGAATCCTCAAGCATGGTATGGGCCTTGGCGTCGATGCAGAAATCCCTGGGATTTCACACCCGGATTCAAGAGTGTTTGATATCTCTATCGCTTGATAATTGTGACTGGAAATGGTGAGCATAACCTTGCTGAAGGAAGAAGAACTGTTTGCATAGGCTATTTGGTGACTTACTAATGTCTTCATCCGCAAGCTCGTGGCTGAGTCCAACTCTTTGAGGCTGATGCTTAACGGACTTGCCATACACAATAGCTTGTCGAAACTGTTCCACGATGGTTTTGTGTATCGCATTACAAAAGTCCTCCACGGTTGCACGCCCTGAACGGAGCACAACCGGTTGAGTGTAATCGGGTAATTTTCCTTTAGGCTTTGTGTACACTCTCACAAGGTTGAGCTTTTCCCACCTGGCTGACGGTTAGCGGACGAGATCCGGAGAATGAAGAAGTCCTCGTGTATTAAGACTTTCAGGGTATGTGCTTGTGCGACGGGTGTTGAACTGGCGGGGAGAATGCAGGAGAAGCTCAAAAGGACTTGGATCAATGGGGCCACGTACATCTGCTCTAGCAACTCATCGATATTCCAGCCATGCTCGGATGAAATTGGGCATGCGTTCGGAATTCTGTATAGTAAGTCAAGCTCCTCTATCGAAATAGCGTCAATCTTATTGAGCGCATATATGACTGGAATGTAGCTTCTACTCTTCGCCTCCAAAACATCGATTAGGTCGTCGATCGTAGCATCGCACCGAATGGCGATATCAGCAGATGATATCTTGTACTCGCCCATGACAGCTTTGATCTCGTCGTGGTCGATGTGCGTGAGTGGGACTGTGTTTGTGATACTGATGCCTCCCTTGTCTTTCTTCTTGAAGACAATGTTCGGTGGAGCTTTGTTAATCCGAATACCAAATCCTTCTAATTCGGCTTCAATGACCTATAATGGGGGAGTTAGCTTGGCACATATTCAATAGGTATGGAGGCCAAAGCGCTCTCAGAGAGTGCCTCGCGGTGAACAAAAAAAGCGGCTTTGTGTTCGAGGCAGTATGGAACATTCAGAAGCCGTAATGGTCAGTGCCGTCTTTTGTGTCCAGCGCGAGAGTGCCTTGAAACTCCTGAACACATCCACTACCAACAAAAGAAGGAAAGATCCTACCTTCTTATCCGTAAGGGGTTTATTAACGTCCAGCACGATGAATATTAAATGACAAGTCTTCGCCACGGCAATGACCTGCCTACCTCTACCTTTTCCATCCTTCGCGCCCTGAATAATACCTGGCAAATCCAGCATCTGGATCTTCGCCCCATTCACCAGCACTTGTCCCGGTACTGTCGTCAGTGTCGTGAACTCATACGCCGCTGCTTCACTGTGTTGTCCCGTAAGCTTACTCATAAGCGTACTCTTCCCCACCGAAGGGAAACCAATAAATCCCACGCTAGCTACACCTGTTCGCGCAACGTCGAAGCCGGATCCGCCGCCGCCACCAGAGGTTGTAGGGGTTAAGAGTTCGCGTTTTAGCTTTGCGAGTTTGGCTTTCAGTTGGCCCAGATGGAAGGAGGCTAGGGAAATAATCAGCATGGAGTCAAAGAAATAGCCAGAGCCTTGGACGCCGAGAACTGCTTGTGAGGTGGCCGCTTAGCTCTCAAGTTGAGTGAGACATTTTTGAGTGAGAAAACGACTTCAGAGCAAGCGTGTCTGTATTCATCACGAGACAAACAAAGTACTGGCATGAATTTGATCTGGAGCACGTCTCAATCTCGGGAATATTGAAAGTGACCCAGGCACCATGTCCCAACTCCGAAGACAACTCCACAACATCTCCGCAACAACAATAGACCAGATTTCACTCACTAGCTTTGTTCTTTTGAGTCTTACTCATCTTTCAATGCTGTTAGCCGTTGAATTCCACGTACTGCGTTACATCTGCGGAATGTAATGCATCTGCCTCCGAGAGTCGCCTACCACCAGCACACAACTGCCCAGGGGATTTCGAGGTATAAGACGTAGGAAAAGCAGGGGGGGACCTTGGAGATGATGTGCGAGTTGGAGAGGGAGGTAGCGCTTCGAAGGGAAGGGGAATGAAATGGCTTACTTCGGCCTCAATGTCCTTGATCTGTAGGGGCATGTTAGCAATGTCTCTTGCCTGTCGGTACTTTGTCAACTCGTACCTTGTCCACTGTGGTCGCCATGATTGCGGGGTTTTGAAGGAGGATTCCTCGACTTTGGGATGATATTTGTAATGGGAGGCGCGCTCTAGCTCAATGTTCGTGTCGTCGTTGAGCGAGTCGATAAAAGCCTTGCGGCGGGGAGTGTAATCGCAAGATCGCGAGAATGTGGGGTTGGGGGTAGGATTTTTTAATAATTATTAGTCTGGACCCGCTTATTCTGTCTGCCAAGCCTCCCCCAAAAAGTGTCGAGCACCAGCAAGTATGATCAAAATTAAAGGCTCGGATCAGCTTAAACACAACAGACAGCCTTTCTTCGTACAGTATCCATTTATATCTGGTCGTCCTCCAGTGACTCCCACCAAATAGCATGGATCCAGCAACACTCTGCAAAAGCTTCTTCGCCGTTGGCACGGCAGTCGACCTAGGCGGAACCCTCTTGCCAGCATTCAGACAAAATGTCATGAACTACGGCTCTCGGAAAGAAAAGCCTTCAGAATCAAAGGCTCACCGAGACCAAGACGCTTTAACACGCCTCATAGAGAAAATAGCAGAGTTCCAGGTTCCTCACTTATGGTTCACTCATTATTACGTGGTTTCAGTGGGATCTTCGATTTTCTGGGGCCATCAGATATTTACAAAAGGTCGTGTGCTTAAGCTTCTTGTGGCGGGGTCACAGGGCAAGAGAGGCATGACTGCAAACCAGGTCTTGCTGGCGTGGACCTTAATGTCGACTCAGGGGTCGAGACGACTGTACGAGTCTCTGCGGTTGACGAAACCAGGGAAGTCGAAGATGTGGGTTGGGTTATGGTTAATGTATGTGATATATTTCTAGAGCTATGAGGGGCTACTAACGTGACTTGCCAGTGGACTTGCTTACTACATTGCCATGGGAATCTCGGTCTGGATTGAAGGCAGTGGTAAGTAGGTTTCCGACTCGATTGACCCTGATCTAACCCTCTTAGCTGTGTTAAATGACCCCAGGCCCCTTACCAGTTTGCTGGAGTTCTCACAGCCATCATTGAAGACGGCAATCGGGGTTTCGCTCTTCTTTCTTGCATCTGGCTTCCAGAACGATTGCCACAAGCATCTAGCCAGCCTCAGGAAATACAGCCTACCCCAACGCGGTCTATTCAAACAGATAGTTTGTCCTCATTACACGAGCGAATGCTTGATTTATGTTGCACTGGCAATCATAGCTGCGCCTCCAGGACAAGCATTGAACAAGACTGTGCTTGCAGGCCTTGGATTTGTAGTTTCGAACCTTGGGGTGACTGCGGATTCGACCAAGAAGTGGTATATTGAGAAGTTTGGAGTCGAGAACGTGGAGAATCGCTGGAAGATGATACCATTTTTGTTCTAGAAGTTCAGCGTTTTCCGAGCACACCAAACTTATTACCCAGCTTAGAAACCTTGAGCACATCTCTGTATGTGAGGCTGGTCCGTGTCTCGCGTCGATGCCGCCCCTCTGTAAAGTCTTTTGGTGCTTTAAGAAGCTCCCAATTTGCAATTTTGTTGGGGCCAAGATCCACATCTTCTGTGACTTCGGAAATTCCATGCAGGCATTCAGTATACACATCACCAGTAATAATGAGTAAACTCCTAGGCTCTTGCAATATCCGCCATCGCGGTTCTGGCTCTGTGGATCCATTCTTGTTCTGCCCATAAATGCCCAGTGTCAGACTTGACCCTAGGCTGACCGTACATACTACAGGATGATATGCAGCTCCGTCCTTGTGCGGCATTATTCCTTCTCCGGGCTGGTATTCGTTGATGAGGCAAATATTTGGGGCTCCATGAGGGCTATCGGAAAAGATGTGTGTCTCGGCATTGGTCGTGGAGAGAGGAAAGGAACGGATGCGGTCAACGACAGGATCAACGAGCCATGTGGGAAGGGGGTAATCGAGGAGGGTATTGTTCTTGGCTAGGTCTGATGGCCATATTTGCATTCGTCGATGAGCGAGTTGTTTCCAGCGAGGTTTTGGGGCTGTTGCGATCTTAGGAATTCAGTAGAGACCTCCAAAGCAGATCGAGACACTGACCTTGTTCAGAAGGACTTGCTCTTCTTCCTCTGTAATGAAGTCGGCGATGTAGAAGGCACTAGAGGGTAAGCTCTTAACCCTGACATCTTCAAGGGAACGCGCTGCCATTTTGGCGTTGTCATTGACTTGTCAGTTGTGGTGAAGGCTCCCGTGGATGCTCCCTCATGAACAAGAGCCAAAGGGGATGATGATGAGGGGGATGCTGGATTCACACGGGTTTTTCTTGGAAGCCAGTCGCTGCAAAACTTTTCGTGGTTCTAGAAGCAAAAAGTTGCAACTCTCGCGGGGTCAGTTTCTTAGATCTTGCCTGGATGTTTTATTGTTTCAAGTTATCCGGAGAACCTGCTGAAAAACATGGTGCACGGCACGTCAATGACCCACCTATTTCTGGGTTGAAGTAAGGGTCTGGCCTTTTGCATTCTTCCATGCTGTAGATTGTTCTGCAGAGGGGGAAAGATCTCTTGAACTCCTAGGATCGAACATTGATGATGCCTACCTTATCATTTATGTTAAATTATATTGCTGCATCAATGATTTACGGTAGGGTTAGGCCTCTGATAATAATCTGCGATCCCTACCCCTCCCCTCCCCCTTTCTTCGCCCCCGAAGCCAAACATCCTTGTAGAAATCCAGGCCACAACGCGCAGAATGGTCAACGTATCGGTACCTACACCTACACCTACCAATGGAACAGTCAGTCAACAGCCGCATCTTCATCAAAGGCTTGATCCCCTCGAGACCACAAGATTTGACAAACCCAAACAGCCAGCCTTACGAGAAACAGAACCTCAACTCTATCCAGCACGTATCTTCGCCCCCCGAGACACGCCTCCAAGTGTGTCTGCTGCAGCAAACAGGTCGCCTCGCGCATTGTCAGTTCTGAGATCGCAGGAAAAGGACTCGGATGATCCTCCTTGTCCTTCCTCTCAGGCACCTCCAAAGTGTCTTCTAATCAACAGGTCGACGAAAATGAATCGCATAAGGCGACACTCGGGCTAGACTCTATGGATGCGCAAGACAATGTGAAAGCCGTCGCCGCGAGACCTTCTGCCTCGCCCGATGGGCTTCGCGCGGAGGCAGATGGCGTGAGGAGTGCATCACGAAGTACACCGAATGGCTTCAGATCATCACCGCCTCAGCTGGCGCCGGACGCAGACTTGGACATTGACCACCGGAGCGAGGTTGCGAAGGCCGTTGACGAAGTCGATGCGGGCGCGAAATCTGACTCTGAAGCAGAAACAATCGTGCTCCCAGGCAAAGATGGGCATTCGCCATCAAAAAAGCGGAAGTCGATAAAACACGAGGATCGGAGCGAGGATGAGGAAATGAAAGATGCACCGGTGGTGGAGAGTCCAGGTGGCGAGAGAGAAAGAGGGGGCCGGCATCGTGAACATGCGAGCGGGCAAACAGAGCAGGAGAAAGAGACAGCCTCGACCTCAAAACCGGGAGGGAAAGCAAGCGACACCACGACCACGACCGCGACTTCCACGCTGGGAAAGAGAAAACGCGCCAAATATGGGAACATCAAGGTCGACCACGATCCTGTGCATGTGCATATGGGCAATTCCAGCGGCCTCAGCTCTGTACCAACGTCGCCCGTCAACACCAGGCGCTCGTCGCTGTCCAAGCCTGCAGCCTCCGACTCTGACAATTCACATTCGCCATCACCATCTCCTCCACCTCAATCTCGTTCTGTGGTCCGCGATAAGGCCAAGTCGGTAGATAGAGTGCTCTCGCGAAGAAAACAATACGCTTCAGCGTCTGGCGACGAGGAAGAAGGCCAACCACGAAAATTAAGCAGGCAGCGAAGTCCAGGCAATGACCAGAGATTACACCCAGACGATCGGTCCTCAAAATTTCGTCTCGATTCAAATTCTCGAAAACGCACGAGATCAATATCTCCACATTCGCACCCACGAAGCCACCGGCGTAGTATCTCGACCCAACTACCCTCCAAGTCTTCTTCCCATGGCCTAAGTCATAAGAAAAAGCGCGTTCCCGCACCGTTACAATCCACGGAATATCACTCTGATGAATCCTCAGCAAGTGGGAGTTCACACCCTCGAAGTTCTCGCCTAAGGAGCCTCGCAGCGCCGACGACCGGCGACTCGACCACCTCACCAGCGAAGATGCCCCCGCATAAGAAGCACGTTAACTCTTCTGGTCAGACCCTTCTAGCACGAGCGTGTCAGAAGGGGGCATTAGACGTCGCCCAGCAGAGGCTGGAAGAGAGACCCCAAGATTTGAACGAAGCCGATCATGCTCTCAACACTCCCCTGCATATGGCTAGTATCAGAGGTCATGCGGATGTCGTCAAGTTCTTGCTGGACAAGAATTGCATTGTGGACTCGGTCAACGATTCAAAGGATACGCCATTACACGATGCAATTGAAAATGGGCATGTTGAGGTGGTCAGGTTGCTCCTGGGTGCTGGAGCTAACCCCAGCAAACCAAATCGCCGTGGAGATGAGCCGCTCGACCTTGTGGCTCAAAACGAGGACGCTGGATCTTATGAAGGAGATGAAGCAGCTGAGCTCAAAGCAGCTATTATAGCGGCTAAGCAAAACAGCCGTGGTATTCGCCGTTCATCAGAAGACGAGCAAATGCATGAAAATGCAGACACTCGAGCATCTCGCCCTAAGGAGAGCCCTCGCCGAAGCCCACCACCCTTTGCGAACGAAGCCGGTTCGGCAAGGTCAAGAGTTCGGACAGCGCGTTCATATAAGACAAGCAACGACTATCTCTATCAGGATCTTGGCCCCAACGAATTACGGAAGGCCGCGATGGAAGGTGACGCGAATACCGCAGCGCGAGTGTTAGAAGTCAATCCTACCCTAAAAGATCCCGAGTCCCTCTTTCTTGCCGCCAAGGGTGGACATTTCGATGTTATAAACATCCTCTTTGCCATGGGCGGCTTCGACCCAGACCCTGCGCCAATCAAGGGGGTAGAATCTTCAACCCCTATCCTTGCGTAAGTAGAATCTTCCCGAACCCATGAGGCATTGAAAATGGATATTGCAGCTCGCGAATTCATTGGAAAACTCTGACTACTCCTCAGACAAAGCAAAGCTAACTTCAATCTGTAGTGCAATTGGCCGAGATGCTCACCTCAAGGTCCTCGAATTGTTACTCGGCCAAGATAACTTTGATCCCACTCGACGAATTGAAGGAGAAACGTATTATGAAATTGCAAAAAGACGAGCTGGGCCTAGACTCCAAGAAGAAGAAAAGTTGCTTAAAGATGCTTTTGAAAAGTACGAGAGCAATCGTAAGTCCTCGGGAAAATCTCGATCTCCAGGCCTTCGGCGGGACGGAAGGGAAGCCGATCGTGATGCCCGAAGAGTGGCCAAGAGAGACGAACAGAAATCGCCATCGTCCCATAAGAGAATTACGTCAAGCCCGAAAGCAAAAGACTCGGAATCGAGTAAAAGTCAGCAAAAACCCGGTTTGTCGACCACCCATTCCAAAGATGGGCAAAAAAGGGGACCAGGACGACCACGAAAAGAAGATAGCACACCTTCTGCTGCGTTATCTGATCGAGAAATTCCTCTTGGACCTCCCAAACAAAAATCTCACATCAAAAGATCTGAATCGGAGCCTGGTTTATCCGAGAATGAAGCTATAGTGAAGCCGAGGCGGAAACTCGTGTCGGGCAAAGACCTACGAGGCGAGCGGGAGCTTGAGCTACAAAAGAAAAGGCGAACTAGCGTTGCGTCAAATGCTTCTAGCGCTTCTGTCAAAGACAAGCGTGGGTTGGGCGAGACGAAGCGGGAAAATGATGGTAGAGTTAGCCCTAGCATTCCACGGATTTCCAAAACTTCGAGTTCTACTCAACTTGAACACGATCTTGCACCAGAAAAATCTTCTGATAAGGATAGAGCGCGCTCTCTCAAGCGGGACGATTCAAAGGACAGGCTCACAGCTATTCGAGGTGATAGTCCCGTCAAGAGGCCTCGGAAAAGCGCAACTCCGCCTCGCTCTGGGATGCAAGAAGTCACGACTAATTTCGATCTTGGAGCTGCTCCGCAGAAGAGGAGAAAGCTAGAAGGAGAGGCCTCGACCGTGCATAGGGCAGAGAGCACATCAAGTTCATCTCCGGATCTGAAAACTTCAAAACACGTCATTTCCAGTGGCACTTCTACCGAGAAATTCGGTTCGCATCCAAAGCTCAAATCGTCGCACAAGTCGGACGATGTCGAGAACAGTTCTCAATCCCGGTCCGCAAAGCCATTGAATCCTACCCATACACACGATACGACCTCCAAGAAGACCAAGTCAGCTAGCGAGGGACCGTCCGAGGAAGACGCCGTTAAAGCAGCCAAGGCCAAGGAAGAGGAAGCCAAGAAAGCTGAGGCTGGTCGCGAGGAAGAACTCGAAGCTAGCCGACTGAAGGCACTTGAGGAGAAAGCGGAAGCAGATCGAATTGAGAAAGCAAGACAGGCTCGATTGGCTCGGGAAGAAGCGGCGCGTGAGGAAGAGGCAAGGCGCCAGCAGGAAGAGGCCGATCGAAAGGAACAGCAAAGACAAGAAGACGCTAAAGCACACGCACGAGCCATGGAGGAACAGAAAAATTTGTATGCGCTGCAGGAAAAACAAAGGCGCGAAGAGCAGGAAAGATGGCGGGCTCAGCAGCTAGAAAGGCAAGCAGCTGAGCGAGCAAGGATTGAGGAAGAAAAGCGACTCGAAAGGTTATCAAAGCTCCCACTTCTGCTCAGATGGTTTGATTTGTTCGAGGACCCTAAAACCCAAGACGTCGCATCTTTGTTCAGGGGAATAGATGGTTATCGCTATGATACCATTCGACCTGAAGCCGCAGGGGAAGCAAATGCTCGAGAGCAATGGATGCTTAATGCTCATGTTGCGATATTACTAGGTGAAAAAGATCTTCACCTATCAAGATGTAAGTTTCTCTAGCTGCCGTCTCGACCTCGTGTTCAGTACTAATTGCGGACAGATACCGCTTGGGAACGCATAGCATTATCGGTCCCTGCAAAGAGAGCAATATGGAAGACCAAGAATGGAGACTTCACACTTCGTGAGCCAAGGCTAGCAAGATTCAGTAAAGCATTCCCGTCAAATGATCCGCCTCATAAGATCGTAGAGGAGAACAAATCTCTCTTTCTTCATCTTGATTTATTCTTCGTTAAGGTATTTATGATCAAATGTATCATCTCTATCTATTCTAATAGTTGCAGGTTTCCGAATTCATGTTCATTGTACCAAACTTCCCACATCTTCGTGGCATAGAGATGTCTGTCAACTATCGAGAATTGGATGTCAGCTTTCAACACCCACCGCCACCTTCCAAATGGAAACAGGATCCTGACACAGACCCCAATCAACAATTCGCTCCCGAGCCAAAAATCTATGTCAATGGGCAATGCATCAGGCAACAAGATACGCCCATGACAAAACTTTCCCATGAGCCTCCTCCAGATGATCGCCGAGTCCCTAGACGAGAATTAGTTCCCGTCTATCCTCACGAGGCCGATTATGAAGAACTTTGTAGGAAACAAGGACTAGCCCACCTGTTGCCGGGTTATCGAGCGTCGCCAACATCGTCACGCCATGGCCAACACGAGCATTCATTGGAGCAGTTGAACGGGATTACCCCTCCACGATCTGATAGAACGAAATCTGTCAATGGGGGTAGCCCTCCCAGAGGCTCATTATCAGAACCAGATGTCTCTCACCACCTCTCTAATGGAGTAAATCATCAGACAGAAGATCATGTACCTTGAGTCTTGGTCTAATACCGTCTGATAGACTCAAGACTACAATTCCAACTTCTTGTATCGATTAAGGACTATGTTCTATACGGTGGGCCAGGGGTCATTTGGTCTATCCGAATATTTACAATTGGGGGAAATGACGGCGTTAAAGGGGTGGTCGGTTTCAACCTTGTACAGAGCTTTTCTATGTTAAAAATAAAGCTCTCAGATGTACTGTACATTACTGTCTGGTATACAACAGATCTCAACAGATCCTCCAAAGAAATGAACCTCAATATACCCCTCATTGTTTGAACAACATATTCTGTGTCGCAGTGATGTTGGAGTTCAACATGTCTCGCCTTAGGTAATTGAAACACTCAAACGCTACCAGCGCTTTCAGATTGCTTAAGTCAAGGTCACAGCAGGGGCGAGTGCTGCCATTCAAACCTCTTTAAAGGTTCCACTCCAGAATAGAGGGCTTGATCAACAGTCTCTGCGCTTGGAATAACCTGCGCGTAGATTCCAATGAGCCCCTTCGGCCGTTGAAAATCCGGATAAAGAGCCATTCTATTATGAATCATATCTAGTCTAACGAATCCTTGAGATGCCCTCTACAACATCGAAGGGCTATGCGCCTTCTTCTTCCCCTCTATAACAACGCCGAGCCCAGAGCCAGCATCTAGCACCGGACCTTGTCCAGGAGCAGCAACAAACGATTCATCGCCCGAAAAGCGCCATCCCCTCTCCTCACCTCCGCTCAAAAAGCTGCAATCCCCACTAACCTTCAACTCCCACCCACCTCCAACCCCGTTCCCATTCTTCCACTCCACACCTGGCACAGGCGTTTCCGTACCTTCCCACGCTTTCACACTCTCCGCCTTTTCCTTTCCGCCTTTCCTCACAAAAGTACTAAGCCCACAGGTAAAAGGCCTAAAATCTTCCTCCGCAATATCCTCCGGCATCCGCCCCGTCAGCACCCTCCCAATAGCAATAAGCGTCGCCGCATGTGTACAGATACAAATTGCCTTCACGCCCTCCTTATCACTCTGCTCAATAATCCGATGCAGTGCATACGCAGCCCGATCATGTAACTCCTCTATACTCTCCCCATTAACACTGGGTTTTATAACAGGCCTATACCCCTCATCATACTGAGGAAACAGTTCTTTCAAGACCCTTGGCTCAGCGGGGCTAGGGTGATCGAAGCGTGCTAAGCCATACCACTCCCCAACGCCATTCTCGCCGCGGATTTTCTTCGTTTCTGGGTCCGAGGAGGAAGGGAGGGCGGCGAGAGAGGGCGAGATAGTTTGTATGCAGCGGTAGAAGGGAGAAGAGTAGAAGCGCTGGATAGGCGGGGACAGCGTTGCGAGGTGCGCGGCGAGTTCTTGCGATTGTGCGACGCCGTAGCCGGCGAGGGCGGGGTCTGAGGGGATTCCGGTGGGGGAGGGGATAGAGGCGCTGTATTCGCCGGTTTTGGGGTCGACTACCCAATTGGAGCGGAACTGAGGCAATGGATTAGTTGAATCTTGGGATGAGTAGGGAACTGGGGATATACTCCATGTCGAGTGAGGTAGATGACTTCTAGAGTCATGTTTGTGTTTTTGGGAAGTTTATGAGTGGAGATTTTTGGCGATTAGATAGTGAGATTTCTTAGCCTCGGCTTGTGATAAGGAAAGGGCAAAAAAGGAGGTTCTTACACGAAATGATAGGGAAATGCCTGCCTTCAAGTTTCAAACTCTATTACAGGCAGTCTCTTGTGCTTTTTTGAATACCTATAAATACGTGCTATTGATTTTACCTCAAACTAGGTCTTCACATTTCGACTGTCATACTATGACTACAAATCTCGTCACGTCATGTCATAACTCAGTACACTGCGATGATTGCTGTGTCCAAGAAGAATCAAAAGGAGGGGTCGTATTTGTACACAAAATACAATACTTCTGAAGTTCCAGATTGACCCAGTGTTTGAGAAGCTAATTTACAGTGAAACCTTGCAGTATGCTGTACACGTTGAAATCATCTATCTATTGCTCTGCATCTTTTCTAGTCGTCTCGTATCTGGATACTGGTCAGTAATCTATAAAATAAGATGCAGTGAAATGACATACCTCTTGCCCCGGAATGCCCAGATACCATAATTGCCACAGCTAATGTCCTGGGGGTCCATATCATTCAGATCCCACCTCAAACTTCGGAAGCGGTTCTCTCCTGGCTCCATCAACATATCCATCTCACCACCAACTGTCTTCTTTACCCAGTCAATGTCTCGGTCCATGTCATACTGGGTGTACCCAGTGACAAGGATGGGAACCTTTGTTTCCAAGAGTTGAGGAATGGTTTCCTGCCACTCATGAGAACTGGCCGGATGTCCAAGTCCGGGATGGAAGAGCATGAAGCAGTCAAAATAGGGATCATAAGGATAGAAATACCCAGCTTTGTGTAGCGTGTGGTAATATTCCACGAATGTACTGATCTTTAAAGAGTTTGTTATACGGTCCTCTACAATGGCACCATAAGGATTGGTCGGTGTCCTCTCAGGTAGGGGAAACTCAGCGTCTCTGTTGGCCATACTCTCGGGGCCAATAAATATAAGATGAAATGCAACTCGAGGGAACAGATGCGTAAGCTGGACCCAGACTTCTCGTGGAAGTGAAGACTCAGCACGAGCTCCTAGGATGAAAATCCGCATTGGAGGCGGTTTCGGCCTAAGACCCTTTATATCAGGACCTCCTCCAGTCCGAGGTGGATGGAGAGAGTAGCGTAGGGCTAAAATCAGGTCAGCAAATTGATTTCAGTTTGGCAACGCCGAAACTTACCACTCAAGCTCTTCAATCCCTCCACAGTCAATCTGCCATCCTTTTTGATGCTGTAGGGGCTCAGTTCGTGTAGCACACTTCCAATGGTGACTGGGTAGGTCAAGAGTCTTGTGGCTTGGCGCAAACTCCTCTCGTCATTGATTGCCCTGAATTCTCTCGAAAACAGAAAAGTATCCCAATTCGTCATATTAACCATAGCTTCCTCAATTTGGTCACCAGGATATTCGAATTCCGGAAAGAACCGACCAGAACGTAAATCATGGTCATCCTCATTGATCTCTCGAAGAGTATCACATATCTCTAGGTGAGATTCGTAGTCGTCTACCCAATGCTCTTCCGAACATGACACTGGTATTCCACAATCCGGACATTCAAACTTGACATGTGCAGGTGGTAATGCCCCTTCGCTGGACTTTCGTGCTTCCGGGTCGTCTGGGTTCATCGGAAGACGGGTTTGTTGGTGGTCTGGGTGTGGGCAGTAAGCATTCTGCTTGATGAAAGCTGCTCGACGCTTTATCTCTGGCGAGGGAGATTTCGAAAATGGGTGGAAGAGGTTGTTCGGCAGTAGTAAAGGTCTCTCTTCAGTCTCAGGAGGTGTTGATGCTAATGCCGCTGGACTTCGGAATTCGGGAGGTTCATTTTTTACAGTCTGACCCTCCGGTCCCCACGAAGAAGCCAACCTCTTATCCGCTACCTTTCGAAACGATCCAACTCCTCCCTGCTGCTCCTTTCCTTTGATTCTCGCGCCATTATTCCCCGTTGAAATCGTCCTCTGTCCCAATGGTAGTCGTGTGGACAAAAACTGGCCTTGCGAAGCTCCTCTTGGATGTCTCAAAGCTTGGAGACACCTCTGACAGGTGTACGAAGAAGAAGAAGAAGGCCTCATTCTGTATTTCTTGAGCTCTGCAAGCTCCTTGATTTTTCTAGAAGCAAGTAAATAAATCGCCTGAGGTTCTCGAAGGTATAGAGCTGTGCTAACCCGAAGAGGCTAGTGCGGAGTCGACCTGGGGATTTTTTTATTCGCAAGGCAAGCTCGAGTCGAGGCTACCACTCCTTCTCTTCCCTTTCGATGTAATTGAGCTGTGAGAAGCTGCTTTGCCAGCTCGTCCAGTCTCAACGACACAGCTCAGCACTTGGAAAGCTGCCGCCGTCTAACGTATCCCACCTTGCATTTGCGCAGGGCTTTTACGCCCCCACGAAGCCGACAAGATGGCGACCACTTCGACTATGTTCATGTACAGCTTGACGGTCCAACCTCCGACTGCCATCACCCAAGCTATCCTCGGACAGTTCGCAGGAACAAAAGAGCAGCAGATCGTCACTGCCTCTGGATCGCGCCTTACTCTACACCGGCCAGACCCAGCCCAAGGCAAGATCATCACCGCGCTTTCACACGATGTGTTTGGAATAATCAGAGCTATTGCAGCCTTCAGGCTTGCTGGGAGCAACAAGGGTAAGTCCATTAATCCTAATCTTTTGAGCTTCACTTAGTGATAGAAAGCATGGATGGCAGCACGAGATATACCACCATGAATCGTCACCAACAAGAATAGAGCTGGCTGTTGTGGAGGGACTTTTCTAGAATTGAGCTAAGGACGTTTCTCATAGATTACATTATCATCACATCCGACTCGGGACGTATCACCATCGTCGAGTTCCTTCCTGCACAGAATAAGTTCAACCGATTACACTTGGAGACATTCGGAAAATCCGGTGTGCGCCGTGTCATCCCCGGGCAATACCTGGCTGTGGATCCGAAGGGGAGAGCATGCCTGATAGCTTCTGCCGAGAAAAACAAACTGGTTTACGTGCTAAACCGGAACTCGCAAGCCGAGCTTACGATCTCATCTCCTTTGGAGGCTCACAGACCCCAGAGTCTAGTGTTCGCGTTAGTGGCCCTGGATGTAGCGTTCTCTAACCCGGTGTTCGCGGCCCTTGAAGTCGATTATGGAGAGTCGGACCAAGATCCTACCGGGCAAGCATACGAGGAAGTGGAGAAGACTTTGGTATACTATGAGCTTGATCTTGGTTTGAACCACGTTGTTAGGAAATGGGCAGATCCCGTTGATCGAACCGCCACCATATTGTTCCAAGTTCCAGGTGGTCAAGATGGGCCAAGTGGAGTCTTGGTCTGTGGCGAAGACAACATCACGTACCGGCACTCGAATCAGGAGGCTTTCCGCGTTGCTATCCCTCGAAGGCGCGGAGCCACAGAAGACCCTCAACGAAAGCGCTCGATCGTGGCCGGAGTTATGCACAAGCTTAAAGGTGCTGCAGGCGCATTTTTCTTCCTGCTTCAGACGGAGGATGGGGATCTCTTCAAGGTCACTATCGAGATGGCTGAAGAAGATGGTGTGCCTAGCGGTGAAGTCCAGCGCCTCAAGATCAAGTACTTCGATACTGTCCCAGTTTCATCGAGCCTTTGCATCTTGAAGAGTGGATTTTTGTTTGTCGCAAGCGAGTTCGGAAATCACCAATTCTATCAATTTGAGAAGTTGGGCGATGACGACGAAGAAATAGAATTCATCAGCGATGATTTCCCTGTTGACCCGACGGAGCCTTATACGCCGATTTATTTCCACCCTCGCCCGGCCGAAAATTTGAGTTTGGTTCAGAACATCGATTCTATGAATCCTTTAATGGACTGCAAAGTCGCAAATCTCACAGACGAAGATGCTCCTCAAATATACTCAATATGTGGAACGGGAGCTCGAAGCACATTTAGAACTTTGAAGCACGGTCTGGAAGTCCAGGAGATTGTGGAGTCAGAATTACCGGGCGTGCCATCGGCTGTTTGGACAACCAAGCTCACTCGAAATGACACCTTCGATGCTTACATTATTTTATCTTTTTCCAACGGTACGCTCGTACTCAGCATTGGAGAAACCGTGGAGGAGGTGACCGACACCGGCTTCTTATCCACCGCATCTACACTGGCAGTACAGCAGCTCGGCGAAGATGGTTTGATCCAAGTTCACCCAAAAGGAATCCGACATATCAGAGCGGATCGCCGAGTCAACGAATGGGCCGCTCCTCAGCATCGTTCCATTGTGGCTGCTACAACTAACGAACGACAAGTTGCTATTGCTCTTAGTTCTGGCGAAATCGTTTACTTTGAGATGGATTCCGATGGATCGCTTGCAGAATACGACGAAAAGAAAGAAATGAGCGGGACAGTGACATGCTTGAGTCTAGGAGAGGTTCCCGAAGGTCGGGTTCGAAGTCAATTCTTGGCCGTAGGTTGTGATGACTCCACTGTCCGTATCTTGAGTCTCGATCCAGACTCGACTCTTGAAAACAAATCCGTTCAAGCACTTACCTCCGCACCCTCCGCGCTATCGATTATGGCCATGGCAGATTCTTCATCTGGAGGCTCCACTCTTTACCTGCACATCGGACTCTATTCTGGCGTCTACCTCCGAACCGTGCTGGATGAAGTGACTGGGGAACTTTCCGACACACGAACCCGCTTCCTCGGCCCAAAGCCAGCGAAGCTTTTCCGCGTCTCTGTTCAAGGGCAAACTGCTGTACTTGCTTTAAGTTCAAGACCATGGCTTGGGTATTCAGATCCGGTTACCAAGGCCTTCATGCTCACTCCTTTGAACTACCCTGGCCTTGAATGGGGTTGGAATTTCAGCAGCGAGCAATGTACGGAGGGTATGGTGGGAATCCAGGGACAAAACTTAAGGTACGTTAAGACATCTTTCTCCTTTTTTTCTGCAATTTGAGATACCATGATGATTTTCTTATCGTTAAACTGTCCTATGTCTACTTGACACTGAGGATTAAACATTAAAATTCCAATTGTTCCTTCTGATAATTATCTCTACTCACTACATATGCATTGCCCGAAGGTCTACGGCGGAGGCTAATACATTGTTAGGATTTTCTCCATTGAGAAGCTCACCGACAACCTTCTCCAAGAATCAATCCCCCTCAGTTATACACCTCGCCAATTTGTTCGACATCCAGAACACCCATACTTCTACACCATCGAATCCGACAACAACGTCCTATCACCTGCCACGAAGAATAAATTGCTCGAGGATCCGTCTATCGTTAATGGCGATGCGGCGGTCCTTCCGCCTCAGGAGTTTGGCTATCCTCGAGGCAGAGGCCACTGGGCTTCTTGCATCTCCATTGTAGGCCCGGTTACCGAAAAAAGCGTGCTACAAAAGGTTGACCTCGACGACAATGAAGCTGCAGTCAGTATGGCAACTGTCTCCTTCGCAAGCCAAGAAGATGAGGTTTTCCTCGTTGTTGGAACTGGTAAAGACATGATTGTCAGTCCACGATCATCTACGGCAGGATTCATTCACGTGTATCGCTTCCACGAGGATGGCAAGGAAATTGAATTTATTCACAAGACCAAGGTTGAAGAGCCGCCAATGGCCCTCCTCGGCTTTCAAGGGCGGCTGTTAGCTGGTGTCGGCAAAGATTTACGGATATACGATCTTGGTATGCGTCAGCTCCTCAGAAAATCACAGTCAGAGGTTGTGCCAAATTTGATTGTTGGGTTGCAAACGCAGGGCAGCCGCATAATTGTCAGTGATGTTCAAGAGAGTGTCACTATGGTTGTGTACAAATTCCAAGAGAATAGGCTTATTCCATTCGTCGACGACACGATCGCTCGCTGGACTTCATGTACAACAATGGTGGACTACGAAACAGTCGGTGGGGGTGACAAATTTGGAAATCTTTGGCTCCTCCGATGTCCTGCCAAAGCAAGTGAAGAGGCTGACGAGGAAGGCTCCGGAGCCCACCTGGTTCATGAGCGACAATATCTCCAAGGAGCGCCTCACCGATTGACCTTGATGGCCCACTTTTATACTCAGGACATTCCGATGAGCATTCAGAAGACAAACCTTGTTGCTGGTGGACGGGATTGTCTGTTATGGGCTGGTCTTCAGGGTACGCTTGGCATTTTCATCCCGTTCGTCAGTCGAGAAGATGTAGACTTCTTCCAGACTCTAGAGCAACACATGAGATCAGAAGATGCACCGCTGGCGGGTAGAGACCATCTCATCTACCGAAGTTATTACGTACCGGTGAAGGGTGTGATCGATGGCGATTTGTGCGAGAGATACACACTCCTTCCTACAGATACGAAGCAAATGATTGCAGGAGAATTAGACCGGTCTGTCAGAGAAATCGAGAGAAAGATTTCTGTAAGTTCCCTGAGCCGCCTCCTTTAGAAATACCTGCTAACTATGCAACAGGACATCCGGACACGGTCGGCGTATTAATTGGCGAACGAGTGGGTTTGCGTAGCATGTTGTGTATGTATAATACAATACAAGGTGTTCCTAGCAACACCATTGAATGAATATGATTATGATATCAAAATATAATCTCTCAAAGACATCAATTATCTCATGACCTTTGCCCCGTAAACCTCCTCTTCCCAACCTCATTCCTCCCCTTCGCCTTCTCTTTTCCCTTCATCGGATGCTCCCTCTCCCACCTCTCATCATCCTCATATACCCCAACCGCCATATCCAAATCGTAGTTCGCCTGCTCCAAGTACAACACCGCTACGTCGTATTCCGCTACCTTACACTTCACCATCCATTTCCTCACTAATCCTTTCCGCCTTTCCTCCTCTTCTCCTTCTATGGGGCGAGGTGACAAGGAAACACCGCTTTTGTAGTACTTCCCTGGTATCAAAATGGTATGGCGTGCTAGTAGTAGGTGGTCGGATGTTATATTATTGCTTTTGCGTAATGCTTGTATGGGTACCCCGTACCGCAGAGACAGAGAGGTCAGGCTATCGGTGCTGTGGTCGAGGAAGTGGAGGACGTCTTCGGCGGGTGGTGACGGCTTTTCTGGGGGTGGCTGCTGCGTTGGGTTTAGGGAGGAATAGGATGGGAGTTCGTCGGCGTAGGCGGGGGGATTTGAGCACGGTTGGGGTTTGGAAGTGGAGGGTTCGTAGGAGGGTGGGTCGCGGAGACCTTGTGGGAGGGGCGAGGGGTGGGTAGATATTTGGCAGAAGGGACCTGGTACTGTCAACATTCATTTCAGATGATGTTGACGGAGGGAAGCTTACAATATGTTGCGAATCTAGAGTTGTTCTGCGCGCAGATGGTTAGTGAAGGTTCGCCACCTTGAGAATGGAAACGCACATGTATACAGTTCCCGCATATTATTCGACCGCAGCAGTCTAAACGTCTATCTTGTGCTTTTGGCTTCTCACTCTTTTCGTCGTATTGGGGGATGATGTTGCTAAGGTATCTTGCGCATGTTGCACAGGACTCGTCCAAGGCAGCCATTGCGTATTAATGTAGCCGTCCTAGATGGGAGGTGGAAGCTTGGGGACGATCCAAATGACTAGTATTACAATAAAGCCTCGAAATAATAAAAGAAGAATCTTGGGTATACATGTACAAAAGCGGATTGGTATTGCTGAAAAGACATGAATGTAACGAGGCAATGATGCCTACTCCTCAATCCTTATCTAATCGAGATCTTCATCCCGCCTTTCACGTGAAGCGCGTTTAGGTCGTGTTGAGCTGCTTGTACGATGGAGTAATCAATTAGGTGGTGAAAGGGTCTTTTCGAGTCTTGTATGTCATAATTCTTCTCATATCTGGATTACATTTCTGATTAGTTAAGGATGCGAACAAACGCGTAGTTTAAGAAGGTTCTTTAATCGGATTTGAAAGTCCACCAGTGGTCCAGGTTTTGACAGCAAGGGGCGCCTTGGCACAGCCAATGGCCACCATTAAATCAAATCCGGAATATCTATTCAAGGTGATGATAGATTCTCTTCAATCAATTTCCACATGGTCCTGAAATGGCCAGTGCTCCTACAAATCTCTCATTTTTTATATGCTCTGCCCTTTCCCTAGCTTCCTCGAAAGATTCAATCGGTACCCAGCCCTCGATATTGATCCCAATAAAATCTCGCATCTGCTTCATCTGGTCGTCAACTTCCTTTTGCTTTGCATATCTTTCAAGGCACTCTTTAATTTCATCGGGCTCGTATTGAACAGGTCGTCCTTTTCGCTTGCCATCTTCTGATGTGATTTCATCCCACTGCTCCAGGGTATAGATCATCTCCTCCTGGAGCGACGTATTGTCGCCTTCCCATAGCCTGCAGGCAGCATCGTACAAACTGTTTCTCAAAACTAGATTGTGCTTTCCCATAGCACGGAAGTGCGGTTTGTTCAATCGGTCTGTGAATCCGATGTAAAAGAAGTGAACTTGCCGCCGGCGGAAAGGTTCCATTTCACGATCTTTTTCGCTCATATCTAAGGAATCGAAGTTAGGCGGAAGCCTAAGAGGCTTGAAATTCTCAGAGTCTTCATCAACGTAGTTTTGGAAGTGTTTCGTCATTTTGGCTTGAAGAAAAATGGGAAGAACGACGGCATGCTGCCAATCAATGATGCCAGTGATTTCGCCAGAGTCCGAAACAAATATATTGCTGGGGGACAGGTCTGGATGGCGCAGGACAGGAACCTTAAGCTCCTCAGACTCGGGAACATTGTATGGAGCGGTTTTGAGATAGTTATCCAGGTTATCCATTTGCACCTGCGGCTCAACCTCCTGGCGCCCATAGTATTCTCTATAGAGAGGTTCATGGGGCCATCGGGGTTCGCCATATTTTTGTAGTCACAACTCTCTTTCTCCAACTGCTCTCAATACATCCTCAGAGTTGGTCCCTGGGGTGTCTCAAATCAGCTAGGTAAATCGTTGTATTCGGCCAGGTACTCACATAGCCCATGATTGGTATTTAGTTCGTGCCGGTTTTTGTACCACCATAAATACTCAGTTGATGGACCAATGCAAAATTTCGTAGTGTCGACCAAGCCACTTGGAATATCCACAGTTCTGGCTCCGGTGCCTAAAGATTCTTTGTAGAAAACGCTACCGCTGGCAGGAAATTGAAGGCTGAATAGTGTTCGCTCAACTTTGGCAATCTTCCCCATCGTAGCCATTCTTTATTTCAGCGTCATAGAGTACCAAGTCTCATTCAAATCTTTCCCCGGGACTTTCTCCATGATTATATACTCCGAGCCCACAGCATTCAATGAGGACGAGTCCCAATCAAAGACCTTATGGGTTGGCACACCATGAAGCCAGAGGAGCTCCATTGTGGCAACCTCGCTAGCAACGCCGTATTTTTGGGGGATCGTAGATAGGTACAAGAGGCGTGCTATGACTTTCAACCCATTGCGGAAGGTAGCTTCAAATATACGATATGAACCCCCCCTCCGCGATATTAGTGACGAGTGTCATGTCATCGTTGGACTGGGCAACAGAACTCGCTATAACTGCGCAGAGTTCATTGACATCGAATTGGAGATGTCTCTCAAGAAATCGTAGGTGTTCGTTATAGCTGTAGCAGGGGGAATGTCATCAAGCTACTGTACAAGCAGATCCAGGAGTTGCGGAGCAACTCACAGCCATCTGCTAGATGTGTAATTGTAGAAAGAATGCCGGGCATCCTTGATATCAATCAATCCATCATCGCTCTCTTGTACGCTGTACATCCGCGAAGGCAATGAGGTGAGCTTGCGCGATCTCCCGGGGAAAGACCAGCGGACGCTGGCAAGCGCTGCACGAAAAGGAGGGCCTATATGCATTTGAAGGCCCAGTAATCACCCCAAGAGTAGCTCATAGTCTCTGTACACGTAGGCCCTTACTTGCACTAGTAATCTTGGGTACAATATTACCAACATGGACAAGAAGTGACGGAGAGGTTGGTTGTTGTGACTGAACGTTTGATAAATTCTGCCGCGTCACGCCGTCCTGAGCCAGCCCCCTATTTTCGTTCATCCTCGCAGTACAACTTGCGCTTCTTTCATCCAGTTTAATGAAACTAATGGTCTTTTCAAACGCCGCCGCAGATCATCATGAGCCGTCTTAGTTCGTCACAATAGCGGTAGGCTTATATTTGACCATTCGTTGGGTTTCTAAGACAGATTGGTCTTGACTGGATTGTTATTCTTCGTCACTGAGTCCCAATACCTCAAATTGATTTTCAAATCCTAGTCCCAATCTCCTGCTATCAACCTCTACATGCTCCTCACTCCCATATCCACTATCAGCCTCATAAAAGCTCCTCTTCCTCTCCTTCAGCAATTCCCCAACTTTCCATGCAATCCTCTCCGCACCCTGCCTAGCACCTTCCAAATTTCCCGCCGCAGGCCCAAGTCGCAGACCCGCCAACCTTCCCGTGAAGAAAAATGGCATCTCCTCATTCCACATCAAATCATTCGTCAAACCGGGCATTCCCTCAACCGTCTCAATAGGTGCCCCCTCTACCAATGACTGCAACGCATCTATACCCCTCAAATCTGCTTGTAGTCCAGTGGCATAGATCACAGCATCAACCCTCAAGCCCTCTCCTTTCGGCTCAGTATCCAACTCCCAAACGCTTTTATCCTCTATCCATTTAGCACCAGTAACCCGAGTATGTTCCCTCAAGTCCACTCTCCCAGTTTTCACAAGAGAAGTAAGAACTTTCTTATACTCCGGATTGACACTGCCCCCGCCCCTCGCATCCCGCATCATCCCCCAACGCTCCTCATCCCCATCTGCGCTCCAGAAACTCGCAAGGTGAAAGTTCTTGTACTTGCCTACCCAGCTCAAGTCCACATCGAAATGTTTTACTTTCAGAGGACCACGAACGACGTGGTAGACTTTGGAAACGTCGTAGGCTATGGCGGATTGCGTGATTTGTGCACTTGTTAGGCCGCCGCCAATTACGGCTATGCTTGTATGGCGTTTTTGTTTGATTTTTGAGAGGAGACAAGGCGGGAGAATGGTTGGGTTTGATTTTGAGAATGCGTGGTGGACTGTGCCGTGGGTGTCGATGTTGTGGAAGGGAGGGTCGTGGGGTAAGGAGGGTTTAGTGGCTGCGCCGGCGGCGAAGACGATTATGCGAGTTTTCTTGACGCCGGTTGAGGTTTGGAGTGTGAAGATTGAGGGATCTGAGTCGTAGGTGATTGATTGGACGGTTGATTTTGTAACAATGTTTGAGAGGCTGTAGCGGGATATGATTTCTGAGCAGTGGTGCGAAAAGAGCGATTGGCTGGGCCGGTAGTAATCGTTTCGGTCGCGCTCGTCTAAGTAGGTTGTTTCCTGTTGGCGTTTTCCACTAGGTCTATAAGTACAATTCGATATGTAAAGGTAACAAGTCGTGGCTTGTTAGAACGTACCGATTCTTCACCTTCTGCTTCCTCTGGTGTTTACTCAGACTCTTCCCAACTACCGCTGTAATCTCCTTGAGTTCCTTCTCTCTTCCTTCTTTGTATGTATATTCCAACAACCCATCCCTATCCCTCGGGTCCGGATGAAAGAACATGGGACTCCTTAAATGACTGATCCCAAATCTTTTGAACTTCTCATTCCACGCACTCATTCACCGATCGCCACTTTCATCCAGAACGGCAATGTCCAGGTCCCCTACAATCCCAGAGCCATGCAAAAGTCGATCAGCAGCAGTGTTCGAGCGTCGACTTGTGCGTGTAGGTTTGCTGGCTCGTTTAGAAGCTGCAGATGCCTTCATCCAGTGGTAGCGTTGGTGCTCTGAGTCTGTGAATAAGGCGGAAGGGGTTGATTCGCAAAGCCGGGCTGCAACCGCAAGGCCGCATGCTCCGGCGCCAACTATAATAATGTCATGAATGCGAGGTTCTCCTGCCATTTTGTATACGAATAATCGAAGGACAAATATAAGAGAAAAGAGAAATAGAAATATGTATTTGATGTTGACTGCATCCACGAGAAAGTACCATGACAACTTGATGGCTGAGAGCTGTTCCCCACCTACCCTTCCAGGTACGTATCTTTGACAAACAAGCCCAGAACTTTCAGGGTCCAGGGGCTACATCATCTAATTCGGGGTTCGTACATCTATGTAATTGTACAAGGTTCCAATCAGCAGTTTTTACATACCCAACCTTCCGATCCAAATTTACGATTCATCGACCCAGCCGAGAGCCTGTCCCATCTTGACTTTCTGCCCTTTCTCTACAGCCCAGTTCCATCCACCCTTTCTCTGCGTCTTTTCGCCCATCCATCCTTCGTCAAGACTAGGTCTCTGTCCTTTGGGTGCTTCGAATACTAATACAACTGTACTTCCCAACTGGAATCCGCCCATTTCCTCTCCTCTCCGTAAAGCATGTCCGTGCAAAATTGGACTCGCGGCCTGGTAAGTAGCTTCTGCGAAGCCGCTATACGGCTCACCCCGCTGCGCGGCCTCTTCAGCGGCCCGGTCAGCAGCCGTATCAGTCGTCAGGGAATTTGTCCGCAATTCTCGATCAAAGTTGATTTTGATGGAGCCCACATTTGTGGCTCCTACAGGGGTAAACGAGAAGAACCCCCATCGCCATCGCCCCAGTAGCACCACTCTTTCGTTCAACGTAAACAGTCCAGGTAATGTTCGCTGTAAGTAAGGTGAGACACTGTACAATTCTCCAGCGAAATGTCGGCGAGTTTCAGCTACCCAAGCTGTGGGAGAGTGGAAACGATGATAGTCCCCAGGAGCAAGATACACAACAACATAGTAGAGTGCAGTCCGATGCTCCGATGTGAGACGTTGGTACCATGGGCGGCCACCCAAGGCGAGATCAGCACGCACTTCGGCTTCGGAAGCCGCTTTCGGAGTCGTAGAAGCATCGCTCGTCTTCTTATCTGGCTGCTTTTGTGGTGGCCCTGAGAACAAATTTGGAAGAGTATATGTAATGCCATTGACCGTCGCGAACTCTTCGTCTTGTTTTATGACTTTTTCATCTCCCTCTCGGAAAGAAGCCTTGCTTTGCTGGGGAGCGTCACTACTTGGAGTAAATATGCTCGCTGGGTTGGAAGGATTCGGGGAAGTGTCCGGTTTGTTGGTCCCAAGAAGGGCATCCAGACTATAAGTCATTCCTTTGACTTGTTCCACCTCTCCGCTTTCGATAGCGCCAAATTGAAGTACTCGCCCATCTGCGGGAGAGAGGAGGGCGTTCGGGTTGGGGTCAAGCGGTCGTACACCTGGTTTCAGGGTTCGATAGAAGAAAGATGCGAGATTTGGGTATACATGAAGATCTGGTTCTGATACTTCCGAGAGACTAGGGTCAAGTCAGTCCAGCCCTGGAGTCATTTGAAAATGTGCCATACTTTACGCCAAAAATAAAGGAATACAATTTAAAACCAGGAACTCGTAAATAGTATGGTATCTGCAACTCGTTGAACTTGCCCCAGAGTCTTGAAATAGCTTTTAATGGCAATGTCGACATAACTTGGACCTGCCTAGAGAACTGTTAATTATTGTTTCACCAAGTGGTAAATGAAGCGCGAACCAAGGGCCTGTTGGCCGTATCCTCTCACGTCTTTTGGGTCTTCCTTCTCTTCCACTGTTGCCGTCGCCATTCTCCCTACCAGTACTTTTCAAATATGCATCCTCTTCCTCTTCTTCAGCTCGCTTCGCCTTTTCCCGCTCGTTGATCCTATAGAATTGGACAAGACCGAGAAATCCAATACCAACTCCTACCGGGATCGGATACCATTTGATCTTTGTCTCTCCCAAAGCCTTCCGCAGACGGGTTCCGAACGATTCTTTGTATTCCGGACGCTGTTTATACAGCTTTGCAGATGAGGAGAACTCTCGGGGCTTGCGATATCGGCAGCAACACTGTGGTTGTGCGAGGGGCACTGGGACTCGGTATAGGCCCTGGACCTGGACGACGGTTCGCGGCCTTACATGCCTTGCTATTGATTGAGTCGCCATTGGAAATTTGGAATGTCGGTCGCAGGCGGTATCTCACTCTCCATAGAGAAAGGGACTCAGCGGACAAGTGGAAAATTGGTAGGACACAGCTGTACCTTTGACTTTGGCACTGGCATTTGCACTTGCACTTGTACTTGCATATGACGATGAATGCTTTTTCTGCGGATGATCGGCGAATGTTTGGCCGACCCGAGAATCCTTGTCCCAGAGCTGCACCTGCACCTGCACCCACGCCTTCACTCTCACCACGTACACGTATCATCAAGAGAGCTCCGACTCCGAATAATGACCAGGACACTGAAGACATTGCAGAGTTTGTCATAAATATACATACCCATACCCAGGGCCAGCTTCATATTCTCATTTTTTGTCTTTCTATTGTGTTTCGTCTTGCATATTTCATCTCCCAGTATGCGACCTTTGTGATCCTCCTCCACGACTGCCTCATACCTAAGCACCCAACTTCCTCTCTTCCGATCCACCTCCACCTCCACCTCCACCTCCACATCCTGCATCCGCATCACTTCTTACAAGGAACTCGAATAATGTCTCAATCTGCTTCCAGCCCCGTTGATTCCGATACTCCTGTGCGAGATGAGCCTTCTCTAGACGCTCTCTCCTTCACGCTCAACATTTTGTCGCCTTCAGTTGGAGTTTCCAGCCCGCTCACCTTTCCTCTGCTCCCAGCTGCTACGACTGTGAAGCAGCTCAAGGCCAAAATCCGAGATGTTCTTCCATCGAAGCCTGCAGACGAAAATCAAAGACTGATCCATCGTGGTCGAATGCTTGGCAGAGAAACAGATACTATGGTTCAAATCTTCGGCAAGGAAGCGGTGAGGATTACTTCCATCTACAGAAGACTACTTTGCTAATTGCAGCTGGTAATAGCTTGGAAGCCTAGAATCGCATACGTTGCATCTTGTCCTAAGGCCTGCTGATGGTGCATCAACTGTTCCAGCTACCACCGTACCAGCTGTGAGACCACAGTCTATCCCGCCGAATGCTCGAATGCCAGTCCCGCAAGCTCGACCTCAGTCAACACCCGCGGTTCCTATCCATGGAATGCAGGCACAGCAGCCTCTTCCTGGCTTTCAGCAGGTACAGCAACAACATCAAGCCGCTTACCCCGAACAACACATTCATGGTGTGGTTCAGCAGGGTCAGTTGGCTCAGAGGCTGCAAAACCTCCAATTCGAGACGCAGCGGCTGCAACGGGAGATGGGAGCGATCCATCGTGCTGCACAGATGGCTGCTAGTGCTATGAGTAATGGTCAACAAGCAGTGCAAATGCCGAATCCTTTAGCAGCGCCCCAAGGCATGTTTCAGGTACCACACCTCGGTCATAGGCCCCCTCAATCTATCCCACCCTCCGTCCAAAACCTCATCGCGCAGCAGCAGCGAGATCGAGCTGCAGAAGGCAGGAACGGGGCCCAAGATGCGTCTATTAATGGCCTGGCCGGTCTTATACGACCAAGTGTGTCAGGAAGAGCAAGCCCCACTGTTCACCGTCCCGACCATACCACGACTGTAACACGAGAAGGCATTGGCCCAAATGGAGAAAGATGGCAAGTGACAGTGAATGAGACCACGACTACGCTTCCAATGCCACAACCTCACCACAATCATACTGGTCATCATCATCACGTACCCGCAAATCCTGCTCTCGATATCCAAGCCCTTCTGCGGAACGCGGACAGGTATCTAGCTGCTCAAAATAATCAAGCGGTACAAAACAACATGCAGAGAAGTGCTTCGAATCCGCCACCTTCAACATCTACACAAGCTGGCCCATCAACCCAAGCCACGGCAGCCACACAGTCAAATACACCAGGCATTGCCACCCCTCCCACAGTCAATAGCTCGTCTTCACCTTCTACAATTATGAATCCACCAATGCAAGCAAATACACAGGCTCCCAATACTGCTAATATTTCCACCCCCCCTGAGCCAATGGTGTATATTTTGTCATCGCCTCAGGGCCCTCGAGCACTTCTAGTGAGCAATTCGGACATGTTCTTCACCCCCCGTCAATCTTCAAGGCGTCACAGAACGGAAGTACCCGTCTTGAATCAAGTACAGGGCCAAGGCCAAGCCGAAGAACCGGTTGGTCTTCCAGAATACCGCAATAGGCCCGCAAACCGCGCGGCTCGACGCGGCCAGCGGAATGCCAATCAACTTGAGCCCGTCAATGAGCCTCATGGCAACCCTCCCGAAGGAGCTCTTGCTGCTCGGATTGGCCCGGCTATCTGGTTAGCAATCCGCTTGATGGGAGTAATCTGGCTCTTTACTTCTGGAAATACTACGTGGACACGGTGGTTCTTATTCAGCGGGATCGCTTTCGTCATTTTCCTTGTAAACACTGGCGTGTTAAATGGATTTGGCGATCAACTTTGGGGTCCTATCAGGCGTCACGTAGAGAACTTGATCCCACTAGCTGGACCTGAGGCAGCTTTAGTTCCTGCCGCAAATGCAGCGATACCACAACCAGGAGCTCCTCCAGGGCCCGTTGCCGGGAGCGAGCAAGCTCCACGGGCGCCAAATGGGGAGCCTGATCCGGCCCAGGTTGCCGCAAGGCTGTTGGAAGAACGCAGGCGGCAGAACGGAGGATGGCTTATCGCTCAGATTCGACGTGCAGAACATGCTCTACTTTTGTTCCTTGCTAGCCTAGTGCCGGGTGTTGGTGAACGCCACATTGCGCACAGGGAGGCGGAAGCAAACGCTGCTGAAGCAGAACGACAGCGCCGCATCGATGAAGCGGCTGCTGCAGCGGCGGCCGCCGAAAGTCCCGAGGGAGGAGAGGCTACAGAACAAGAAGATGGCTCCGAAGGCCAGACAGCAAGTGCAGGAGAGAGCCAGCCGGCTCAAGTTGAGCAGCCTCCAAATCAGCAGGATGCGGCAGCCCCTCCACCCCTGAACGAAGTTTAAACCTAGGATACGTCTTTGTACGCTATGACTCCGTGAGAAAAGTAGTCTTATAATGAAGTACGATACTACCAGTACCAGAATATATCCTTGATCAGATAGTGCTGCAGGTGTTCTCGATACCCCTTTTCACATGCTAACCCGACTTGGGCAAGCGCGAATCTAAATTGACATGAAAGGCGCATCCAAGCGAGAAAACATCCAGCCTCTTCATCTCTTCGGAGCAAGAGCTCCACCAAATGATTGCTAATCATCGGGCATGATTCAATCCGTAGGTGATCGCCATTTCTCCATTATTGACGTTTTTTTGAAGTTCAGTCAGACTTCACAATATCACATTTCACGACCAAACGTTTACTACTTTTGACTTGCATTCGGGACGGCTTACCCCAGCAGAAGCTATGTCTTCAACAGAAACTGTCTCCCTTGAGACCTTCCCCCAATCTTCAAATACCCCAAAATCGACAGACCAACCACTCTCCTCAGACTTCGCGCCAACTACTGACGCCATCATCGCGGCTTCTCGCCTGGCTGACGCTGCAGTCCCAGATGGTGGCTATGGCTGGATCGTAATTGCTGCTTGCAGCGCCCTCACTTTCTGGTTCGTAGGCACGACTTATTCTTGGGGCATTATTCAGGCTGCTCTTGTAGAGAGGAAGTTGGGTAGTCCAAGTATCATTAGCTTTGTGGGTAGCTTGACTTGTGCTTCTATTAGTATATTGGCCCTTGTTAATGCGAGGGTCATTAGGTGGTTGGGCGCAAGGAGCACGGCGTTGATTGGGGTCGGATTACTGGGAACCGGTGAGATTTTGAGCGGGTTCGCTACGAGAAATGTTGGGGGGTTGTTTTTCACGGCGGGTGTGGTAATGGGGGTTGGTTGCAGGTATGTTCGAGCAACGGAAGTTACAGAGGAATATAGAGAATTTTGATGCTGACATGATGGCTTCACAGCTTGCTCTTCATGGTATGAGTGAGACCTTTGAGATGCAAGATTCTCTTATAGCTGACTTTGAGCGAAGGTCGTATCAACTATTCCAGCCCAATACTTCAACAAGAAGCGTGGCGTAGCAAATGGAATTGTGTATGCCGGTGGAGGGCTAGGCGGTACAATCATCACGTTCGCAGTAAATGGTTTGATCATCTCTCTTGGTCCGGAATGGACTTTTAGAATAATTGGCTTGGCCACGCTTGCCACCGGATTCCCTGCTGCGTGGTTGATCAAGGAACGCCTTCCTATTAAGAGTGCGACTTTTATTGAATGGTACGTTCCTTCCTTGGTTTATCGTCAGCAAATCTAACACTGAAGATAGGGGTCTTTTCAAGAATCTCCAGTTTACGACGCTCTTTTTCGCAGGTGCTGTGAGTATTCGAAATTACTTTGGTCCTTTTTTTAGTCCGCGACTGTTCAGTTATTTTGAAGTCTTTCAAACCTGTTGCCAGTATCATTAAACATTACTCGCAAAATTCGCGTCATCACAGATTAGTTAGATTATGCTGACCCCGAATCTAGATCGCAACATTTCCTCTTTTTGTCCCTCCCTTCTTCCTACCACTCTATAGCGCCTCCCTTGGCCTTTCACCATCGGCAGGCGCAGGATTAGTCGCAGGGTTCAACTTCTCCTCAGCAGTCGGCCGTCTATGCTGTGGATTCCTCTGTGATTTTATGGGACCTGTGAACACCTTGCTTCTCTCCTTGTTCCTCAGTGCATTGAGTATGTTGGCTATTTGGCCGGTCTCGAACTCGATTGGACCCCTAATCTTGTTTGTGATTATCAATGGAGCTGCGAATGGAGGCTTCTTCTCTACGATGCCTACGGTGGTGGGGAGTGTGTTTGGCTCGAGGAGAGTGAGCGTTGCTATGGGTATGATTGTGACCGGTTGGGGAGGCGGTTATTTGATGGTGAGTCAAATTGCCTACTTATTTGCATCGTGATGATGGTTTTTCTAGAGCACCGCTCGATATTTTCCCTCTTAGGTCTGTTTGGACATTTCTAATGGAAATCTAGGGTGCTCCAATTGCTGGATACCTCCTAGCAGCGTATGGGGGAGAGCACAGTACACTAAAGGCATACCATCCTGCGATATTTTATGCCGGATCAATGGCTTTAGGTGCTGCTAGCCTGGTCTTGGTCGTGAAGCTGAGATTGAGCCTGAGTCCGTTGAAGAAGCTGTGAGAGGGCTATCCAGGAGCAGCGCTTTATCTCATACGGGCATAGAATTCTGCACTAAGTGCTTAAAACCTTCAAATATTATTTACAAGGCAGAGTCTCGATAGCTAACGGAAGACGCTGAATCTTCAAGATCTCGATCGTATCACTCGACGCTTATGAACATGATGCCCTCACCATCGACCATCTTCGGCAGTATTCTACTGTTCCCTTCTCCAGATTTCCTCTTACTCTCGGCTGAAATTCTTCCCGTTCAAAAGTATCGTCTCGCTGGATTTCATGTGCTTACTCTCCACGTACTGTAACGTTGTAGGTTGACATTTCGAGCAAACACGGCGGGTCAAGATGACTGATCGAACGCTCCTCGAGTACGAGTGTGCTGTTCAGACATTTGATATCGATTCAAGCATCTCCTCTCGATCCATGTGTCACCCCAAATGACTTAGTGGAGTCATTTTTATATCTCATGACATTGTCTTCCATGACATTCGAGATGTAATCCGTTACGCAATATTGCGGGCCAAGTGTATCCGCCCGAGGTGAAACCTCCCCGTTGATACGCAACGTTCTTTCGGCATGCCATGCATTCTAGGACCAGATGACCGTGAAATGGAACAGAAATGCCGTGCTTCGGTACAGCCTCGCAACACAAACAGTTTGCTCTTCGGCACGAGTATGCTGGAAAATTCCAAATGTCTATTTGTGCTGCCTCAATTCCTTTCGCTGGAATATATTAAGCTGATCCTGGGACCGTCTTTCATTTCCAATCCTTCACTGACATCCTTGCAACCTCCTGAGTAAACGTTGCTACAGTCAAACTTGAACATGCGTTTCTCACGCCTCTTTTCCACTCTCATAGCTTCATTCTCCCTCTACATCCTAACACCTACAGTTGCATCAGCTCAGGGCACAACCCCAGACCCAACAGATGCCATAACAAATTTCTTCCACTCTTGCTCCGACACAGGCTGCCAATGGGTGGCTCCAGATGGTGCCGCAGGCTCATATATAGAATGCGTATGCCCCATCCCCCCTTCTGTCAAGCTCCCCACTAACCCGATTGCTTCAGAGCTGCAACACGCAACCCCCGGGCTGGGCGTACGGACCTCCATCTCTCTCAAAATTCCACTTACTAATTACAAGAATCTCTCAGTGATCTAGCATGGTTTTACACACTCGATAACTTCGCTGGTCTTCTCTACAAAGGCTTTGGGCATTTCAACCAATGCTACAAATTGCCTTCATTCGTACGTTTCTTTCCTCTTGATTTTCTCGGGTGAGGATTGAGGCTGATGAGTATTGATAGTGGTATGCGAACGGTGGCTCTATGCAAGTCAATCAGCAAGCGGTTTATTCTTGCCATGTGTACACGACGCCGGATTGTACGGGTGATTATGCGGATATCCGCGGGGATGTGCAGGAATTTTTGGGGTTGTATCGTAATGGGGTTAGATCCTTTCTGTGCTTGCAGAAGAGCTGAGGTGGCGAGATGTTGATATCGTGAGTTGATGAGAAAGGTAACTGGCTGGAGAGGTTGTTGGGTTGGTTGAAAGCCAGGTTGAGATTTGGTGATGCTTGGATTTTGTGAGATCTTGATTTCCGACTCCCGAGTTCAAAGTTAGAATGCTACTGAAAAACAGTCTTTATATTGAGCAACCAGTGTATGTCAGTTCACGATATCGAGTTATCAATGTAGTCACGTTTGGGAAGAAATCATAGTTGCGGTAATGACAGTTTTTATATTTTTAAACATGAGACCAGCTCAAACAATGAATGCTCTGCTAAGTTGCAGTGACAAGACTCATGACAAATGAAAGTACTTACTAAGAACGTCGAGAACTACTCAAGATCTACGGGCGCGCTTGATTGGGCGTTCGAGAATATCCTCATCTGTCTCGCCTTCAGCGTCCTCGTCCTCATCCTCTTCCTTCTTGACGTCGTCGAGCTTGCGCTTCCTTGGGAACTCATCCGGGTGCGCGGCTTTGTATGCTCTCAGCGCCTCGTCAGCTACAGCCCAATGATCAAGGTTACCTTTATACAAATCGATGGTGTTGCCGCCTCGCGCTTCACGGGTTTTCTGAACCTGACCTGTTTGGGTTGCAAGGTGGTGCTCTGATATAACACGATGTAGCGCGGTTTCATACCACTTGTCTCCGCTATCGCGACCTGCTGCGGCGCCTGGCAATTGCGCATTCTTATAGATCCAGCCATTGACAACCTTCTCCATCGTCTTGGTAGATTTGTTGATGGACATACGGTTTTCCGGTTCGTTGAGCTTGCGGACATCTACCTCAACATTGAAGTCTCTACAAAGGCGTGGGAAGTTGAGTTCCTTTTCTATACAGTAGAGGTGGACGTACCCTGCATTGTGGTAAGGATTTTTTGGAAAGTCTGGTGGGTAGCGTTGCTCATCGAAGCAAATGCGAGGCTCGCCTTTTAAAAGTGTGTTGGCTTTTCTGGGGCAACTTTTGAAGCGGCATCTATTAGACCGTTCGCCTTCAGGATACCGGTTATTACTGTCTGCAGCTGTATACTGAATCCAAAGCTTGAGTCCCGAGTTTATGGTGTCTGGCTCCCCTGTCGGAAGTTTACCATGCAGAGGATGCTGTGAGAGATATTCAGTGATTTGCTCAACAGTATACTTCTGCCCAGTCGCTAGTTCTCCATATTTGGTGTATTCGAAGGTGAGCCTTCCAGTTTCGGGATTGATTGAGCCCCAAGACGCAGGTTTGGTTGGAATGTCTCGATAAACCTTGTTTGCATGTGCCAGCGTGATTTGTCGGTTTAATGCACGGTTATTTCCGGCTTTTTTGGCGGGCTTTTTGCTTATTTTGGAAGAATTGTTGTGCTTTTTGCGGCCTACCTTTGGCTTGGTTTCCATTACAGGCTCCGCCTTTACAATCTTCAAATTTTCCTGATTGGCCACTGCCTTTTCGAGAGCAGTTTGAAGGCAAGCATGGAGGGGGTATTCTGCCCGGTCTATAACTTGAAGTGCGATAGCCGGTGTGTCGAAAAGGCTAAGGATCTCGTTGCGATAGACGTAATCTTGTCCTTCTCCCATGCTATCAAGGTCTCCGAACAGCTCGAGTTCTTGCTGGTAAAACTCGCGTTGAATGGGATTAACAGGCTGAGGTGCTTCCAGAGACAAACCTCGTCGGGTGAAGATCTGCTGGGTGTTGTCCTGTTGGTAGGGATTCGGTTGTAGGGGATTTAGTGGGTAGCTACTCTGCTGGTAGGGATTCGGTTGAATGGGATATGGTGGGTAGCTGCCTTGTTGCGAGGGTTTCAGTTCTAAGAACTTGTGCTGCGGGATATCCTCTTGCCACTGTTGAAAAGTATTCTGGTCATACACACCTTGCTGGTATTGAAACGGTTGATCGACATTCTGTTGATAGGCGTTATCGACAAGCAGGTTTTGCGCGTTGTAGATTGACTGATCAGGACTAAGCAATGACATATCGTTATAGATGCCCGTGCTGGACAAATCAACTGGCTGCAGACTTGCATTTGACAAGTTACCGTGCCTGGGATCAACAAACGCGGACTCGGTCACCGACAGAGGTGGGTTATTTTGGAGTTCTTCCGCAGTCATGTCGGCTTCCAAGTATTTGGTGAAGTCAAATTCTCTAAGGTCGCTGTATTCAGCTTGTTGTGAGGGAGTGAGTTCTGGAGCATAGTTCATTTGGATGCCTTGACTTGAGTCAGCCATGTTGTCACTGCCACTGGCAGCGTCGTTATTGAAAAGATCCATGTGCTTGATAGAGTCTAGCAGCACTGCTGAACTAGAAAAGTGAAGTGATAAAAAAAAGGTAAAGTTGGAAGGGCACGATCCAGTCGCGATGTATAGGAAAGTGCTAGAGTTGCTATTTCAAAGAGTGGGAAAGTAGCAGGAAATGAATGCAATGAAAGATTTACGGTGAATGAGCACACGAGCGCACTCTTATATGAAAGTGATTTCATTGTTCGAGTCCTCGAGAATTCAACAAAGCGAAATGATGGACCGAAAGCCGAAGTATAATTTCATTGAACTTGAAGAGAGCAACAATAAACATTCCACAAAGAGATCTTGTTGATCATTTGATAAGAAAGAATTTCAAAATGCGCAATAAGCCATCAAGTTCGTTGTTGAGACGCGTATGGAAGAAAGAAATTGAGAGAGAACCACCATTACGCTATTGTAACATTCAAGAAGAATGGACAATTGTACAAAGGCCGCTGGCCGCGGGTGACATTCTACAATGGCGAGCTAGCTCCTTTCCCGTCAATAATTGGGGTTCTGTCTGGCTCTGTCAAGATACTATGCGTTAACATTGTCACCGTAAAATGTCTCCCATCGCTAATTCCGAGGCATGTCGTACGGCAAGCGAAAACGTAATCCGAAATTGTCAACCGGGTATCTTTTTGCAAAAGGGATTAGCTTTAGCATCAGATGCTTTGATAGTTGTGATTTGAGGGGCATTTGTAGGAAGCAAGGCTCAGCAGGTCTCCAAGATAATCCACATGTCATCGTCGGCACGTAAATGCCAACGACAATCTTCAGAACAGGTCTGTGATAATCTTTGGTTTCTCATCATTCAGATGCCAGGGGGTTCGCCTCGAAGGCAGCAAAGAAAAACTTGTTAACGTACGTGAATGGGAGTATTACTCGAGAGTATTTTTCGAGTAGTGGCTTTGACAAAGGTCTACCCCTCGGGCATATTCAAAATCGGTCTTTGACACCGGACCGTCGAAGACAAAGGACGTATCTTCCACTTCTGGTCTTTGAGCTTCGCATGGAACACAAAGTTGCAATGTCATTGGAATCTTGAGATGTGGCTGGGTCGCTGGAGTGAATTTTTGACGTCTCACAAGAGGCGAAGATCAGTTGATGATGACAATCTTCTCGCATCGAATCCTCAGTCCAATACAAAGGATCGATGCATTGTAGTACCGTAGCCTGTGCTACAAGCGGCTCCGGCTAGGTAAGTGTGAGCACTCTGTCAAGTCGACGTCGTGGGTGTTGAGTTGCTGTAAGGTAAGGTACAAACTATGCATTGGAAGGTGCTTCGACTCTTAGATCCGGGTTGCGATGGATATAAATATAAATAAATATAAATAAATATAAACATAAACATAAGCATAAACATAAGCATAAACATAAGCATAAGCATAAACATAAACATAAACATAAACACGTATAAATAAGTATGTGTATGGTACGTGTACCGGTATTGGTATTTCGTGGATCGAAAATATTCTCGAGTGTGGGGATCTGTAACTATAATAGCCGCTTAGGCGACGGTAACGTGACTTATGACGATCGGCCTCTATTCTTGGTTTGGAGTAGAGTAGAGTTGAGTAGAGTACGAAGGAGAGAAACAATTCGAGAAATACGAGCCTTGGTCTTGAATATATCTCCCCCACATTCCGAATAAAACAAATCATGCTCTCTGGCCTCCAATTTCATTCTACGCCTACAACTACAACTACAACTACGCCATTTTGAATTCATGATCTCCTCCGCTTGCGACATTCCATACCCTCCCCCTCCCTAAACCCCTAAACCCTTATACCCAGAAAGACTGGCAGTTGCAAATCAAGCCCGGTCTTCTCCCCGGAAATTCCAATATGGCCACCAGCAACCCCGAGCTGCAGGAGAAGCTGCAGGAGCTCGAACATGAGCTCGAGGTGAGTGCGCTGTTTCCAGTCAAGCCATAAGGTGAAGTGTTTCGAGCCTTGTCGCGTGCACCGTTGTATTGTGGCAGACCTCGAGTTTTGATATTGGCCTCAGAAGCTGACTTGCGCCATGTAGGAAGGAGACATAACAGAAAAGGGGTATGATTTTCCCTTCCCAAGCTTCTGCAATTGCATGAAACTTTGCCTTCTTCATGCATATCTGTACCACTGTCTCTGATTTGATCCTACAGTTACCAAAAACGAAGAACCATGCTTCTATCCCAGTTTCTTGGCCCATCAGCAATGACTGCGGAGCTGAAAGGTCTGCGAATACATTCTCCGGATGATACCGCACATCCATTAAACGATGGCTCTCGAACCGCCTCGCTGGCTGCCCTAAACTCGAATTCGAGGGATCTCAGCGAACAGTACAATCAGAGGCCGGGCGTGCTAGCCCAATCACCAAACAGATTGAGCTCAGGAAGGTTAGACACAATGGCAAGCGATTTTGGAAGTTTTGGGAATAACAGGGCTCAAGAGGGCGGGGCTACATACGGAGGAAGGCCTAAAGAGCTACGGCTTGGGATTCACAATCCAGTCCAAAGGCAATCATCCGCCGGCCGCGACTCTTTGTTTTTGCCCGGAACCCCTAGATCCAGCGAGCCTAGCATGACAATGGGGACGATGGCATCAGGTGCAAACTATGCATTCAATCCCGCACATCAAGTTGGCTACACACAGCAAACTGGCGACGCCTACGAAAGCCAAGCTGGAACCATGATGGACTCACACGGGACGATGCTGGGAGAGTCACAGCAAGGCTATTTCTCTGATTTCGCTGGTCAACAAGCGTACGACAATGGTGCACCGAACTCATATGGTGGGGGCCCACACCGGTATTCTTCAAGCGATGCGTTCTCTCCTACAGCTGCAATGGCTCCACCTATGTTGACTACGAGTGACCTCCCTCCACCTGCCGCTCTGGAGTATCAAATGCCGCTAGAACCGCGAGATGTTCCATTCGCGGTTTATGATCCACATGATGGCAATACTCCTATGTCCAAGTTCGACAACATTGCAGCAGTTTTAAGGCACCGCAGTCGAACCAGCCCGAAGGCATCAGCCTACTGGGTGTTAGATGGCAAGGGAAAGGAGATGTCCTCTATCACATGGGATAAACTCACTAGCCGCGCTGAAAAGGTTGCTCAAGTTATTAGAGACAAGAGTTCTTTGTACCGTGGGGACAGGGTTGCACTGATATATCGCGACACTGAAATTATCGACTTCGCAATTGCAATGCTTGGCTGCTTCATTGCGGGAGTGGTTGCTGTCCCTATAAATGATCTCGAAGACTATGCGCGGCTTAATGTAATACTTACTTCTACGCAAGCACATTTGGCACTCACTACCGACAACAACCTCAAAGCCTTTCAACGGGACATTACCACGCAGAAGCTGAATTGGCCCCGTGGGGTGGAGTGGTGGAAAACCAATGAGTTCGGAAGCTTTCATCCGAAGAAGAAAGATGAAGTGCCGCCGTTGACAGTTCCAGATCTCGCATATATCGAATTCTCTCGAGCCCCAACGGGGGATTTGCGGGGTGTTGTTATGAGCCACCGCACAATCATGCATCAAATGGCATGTCTAAGTGCAATTATCTCGACTGTGCCTTCAAATACTGGGGGCGACACGTTCAATTCACGCCTTAGAGATAAGAATGGTAGGCTCATGGCTGGCGGGAGTGGCCGGGGTGAGACACTGCTGTCATATCTTGATCCTCGACAGGGGATCGGTATGATTCTAGGAGTACTATTGACAGTCTATGGTGGCCATACCACGGTATGGATGGAAAATAAAGCGGTTGAGACTCCTGGTCTTTACGCTTACCTCATTACCAAACACAACGCAACGTTGATGCTGGCAGACTATCCAGGACTCAAAAGAGCGGCGTACAATTACCAGCAAGATCCAATGACAACTCGAAACTTCAAAAAAGGAATCGAACCGAATTTTCAAAAAGTCAAATTATGTTTGATAGACACACTTACCGTTGATAGCGAGTTTCACGAGGTTTTGGCTGATAGATGGCTCCGGCCAATGCGGAACCCACGGGCGCGAGAATTGGTGGCACCTATGCTCTGTCTTCCGGAGCATGGCGGTATGGTTATCAGTATGCGAGATTGGCTGGGCGGAGAGGAACGAATGGGTTGCCCTCTTAAGCTTGATATGGGTGGCGATACCGAGTCCATCGAAGAAAAGAAGGAGGAGAAGGATCAATCTCCCGGCGACGCCTTTGGAAGTTTGATCGGAGGCGGTACTACGGCGCCAACTGAACAGCAAGGGAGAACGGAATTGAGCGAGGTTCTTCTAGATCGGGAGGCACTGAAGACCAATGAAGTAGTCGTCGTCGCGATCGGCGAAGAGGCGCGAAAGAAAGCCAGCAGCGAACCTGGAACTGTACGGGTTGGCGCTTTCGGATTCCCAATTCCCGATGCTACTCTAGCGGTTGTCGACCCTGAAACTGGACTACTTGCATCGCCGCACTCAGTCGGTGAGATATGGGTCGATTCCCCATCTCTTTCCGGGGGCTTTTGGGCTTTACCCAAGCATACGGAACAGATATTTCATGCTCGACCCTACAAATTTGAGCAAGGTGACCCGACTCCTATGATGGTAGAACCAGAGTTCCTGCGGACAGGCTTATTGGGTACCGTCATTGAGGGGAAAATCTTCGTCCTAGGCTTGTACGAAGATCGACTGAGACAAAAGGTGGAATGGGTCGAACATGGCCACGAAATAGCAGAGCATCGGTATTTCTTCGTACAGCACATCATCGTCAGCATCATGAAGAATGTGCCCAAGATCTTCGATTGCTCTGCCTTCGATGTTTTTGTCAATGACGAGCATCTCCCTATTGTGCTCTTAGAGTCGCAATCTGCCTCGACAGCCCCAGTTACTTCTGGAGGGCCTCCACGTCAACTAGATACTGCCCTTCTCGACTCCTTATCGGAACGTTGCATGGAGGTTTTGATGCAAGAGCACCACTTGAGAGTCTACTGCGTGATGATCACAGCCCCGAATACACTACCTAAGGTTCTAAAGAATGGACGTCGAGAGATTGGCAACATGCTTTGCCGACGAGAGTTTGATCTTGGGAACTTGCAATGCGTTCACGTCAAATTTGGCGTAGAGAGAGCAGTTCTCAACCTTCCAATTGGGGTGGATCCAATTGGCGGTATCTGGTCACCTCTGGCATCTCAAACTCGAGAGGATATTTTGTCTCCCGGCGACAAGCAATATTCGGGCATAGACCGTCGCGAAGTTGTTATCGATGATCGCACTTCAACGCCTTTGAACAACTTTACAAGCATTGTTGACTTGTTGCAGTGGAGAGTTGCCCGTCAAGCGGACGAACTTTCATATTGCACTATCGACGGGAGAGGGAGAGAAGGCAAGGGTATCACGTGGAAAAAGTTCGACACAAAAGTTGCAGCGGTCGCTATGTACCTGAGAAACAAAGTCAAAGTCCGTGCTGGTGATCACTTAATACTCATGTACACGCACTCAGAAGACTTCGTCTACGCTACACACGCTTGCTTCTGCTTAGGCGCCACAGCAATCCCAATGGCTCCGCTAGATCAAAATCGACTGAATGAAGATGCGCCGGCATTTTTACATATGGTTGCTGATTACCGAGTCAAAGCCGTCCTGGTTAACCAAGATGTTGACCACCTTCTCAAACAAAAGACCGTGTCACAGCATGTTAAGCAATCAGCTCAAGTATTGAAAGTGTCAGTACCGAGCGTATATAATACAACTAAGCCTCCCAAACAGAACAGCGGATGTCGAGACCTTGGCTTGACCATGCAACCATCATGGGTCCAGCCTGGCTATCCTGTGCTCGTGTGGACATATTGGACTCCCGACCAGCGACGAATTGCCGTACAACTGGGCCACGATACCATCATGGGAATGTGCAAAGTACAGAAAGAAACCTGTCAGATGACAAGTTCAAGGCCAGTCTTAGGCTGCGTCCGAAGTACCAGCGGTCTAGGTTTCATTCATACGTGCCTCATGGGTGTCTTTGTTGGAGCCCCAACGTATCTTGTGTCGCCCGTAGAGTTTGCCCAGAACCCAATATCTCTGTTCATGACCTTATCGAGATACAAGATTAAGGATACCTATGCAACACCTCAGATGCTCGACCACGCCATGGCTATCATGCCAGGGAAAGGCTTCACGCTGCATGAGTTAAAGAATATGATGATTTCTGCAGAAGGCCGGCCTCGAGTCGACGTCTTCCAGAAGGTCCGCCTTCACTTCGCAGCGACCGGTCTTGACCGCACAGCCATCAACACAATTTACTCCCACGTTCTCAACCCCATGATTGCGTCTCGATCGTACATGTGCATCGAGCCAATTGAACTTTGGCTTGACACCCAAGCTTTGAGACGAGGAATGATTTACCCTGTTGACCCAGACACAGATCCCAGAGCTCTCTTGATTCAAGACTCTGGCATGGTCCCTGTATCAACACAGATAGCGATTGTGAACCCAGAAAGCCGTGGTCTCTGTCACGACGGGGAGTATGGCGAAATTTGGGTCGACTCTGAAGCTTGCGTCAAATCTTTCTATGGTTCTAAGGACGCTTTCGATTCTGAAAGATTCGATGGCAGAACGATTGACGGTGATCCCAACGTGCAGTATGTTCGTACTGGAGATCTTGGATTTTTGCACAATGTCAGCAGGCCAATTGGGCCCAATGGCGCCCAGGTTGATATGCAAGTCCTTTTTGTGCTGGGCAATATTGGTGAAACGTTCGAGATTAATGGTCTCAGCCATTTCCCCATGGATATTGAGTATTCCGTAGAGAAATGCCACCGGAATATTGTGCCTGGTGGCTGGTAAGTCACCTTTTGAAACAAATGTTACACATGGTTAACCTTTTTGCAGTGCTGTTTTCCAAGCTGGTGGATTAATAGTGGTCCTGGTTGAGGTTGGCAGGAAAGCCTACTTAGCCTCCATTGTTCCTGTAATCGTTAACGCGATCTTGAACGAGCACCAAATCGTTGTCGATATTGTTGCGTTTGTTAACCGTGGTGATTTCCCGCGCTCGAGACTTGGCGAGAAGCAACGAGGGAAGATCTTGGCCAGCTGGGTTACTCGCAAGATGCGCACAATGGCACAGTTCGGCATTCGAGATGCTGACACCGCCCTTTCCGACGTTACGGAAACCATGGAGCCTCGCAGTGGTCTTCCAAGTCTCCGCAACGGAGCAGTTGGGAGCAGCCTCCGCAATGTGGAACCCGCTCCTCAGATTGTTGAAGAGCGCGAATATGAACGCCAGCGGGTGCAGTCTCAGGATAACTTTGCGCCTCTACCGACCGGCATTAGTGAAATGCCTGCCATGAACTACGACGATTCGATTATGGGTTCGCCAAGAGAAGGGAACGGCGCATCGATAAAGAGTGATGATACACCAACGGACAACCGTAAACATTTTGAACTTCCAAGCGACAACTACGAGTCCGAAAAGAGCACCTTCCCAGGTCTGGGTGAGGATTTCACAATTCCTGGCTTTGAGACGTCGGCTCATCAGACAGACGATGTCCCACCTCACGTTGGACCCAAGCCGGGCTTCACTGTTCAGAACGACTTGCCTGCTGTTGAAGGACGTGAAGGCGATCTCTGGAGTTTACCTAGCCAGCAACCGCGCGGGGGCTTAAGGGTCCAGAACACAGGGGTCGACGATGAGGATGATTGGAAAAATGATGCAATAATGCACATGAATCTGGCGGGGCGGTAATCGATGACATAAAAAAGAGAGCATTATTGAAAGATCCTTGGAATAGATGAGGCATGTATATACCAAATTTTGATGTCGAGATGAGCAGGAAAGACGAGTCTGGATCCATGTTACTGGCGTCGGTATCATCAGGGTTTACTGAGGCATAGGTGTTGCATACAATCTGAGCGGTTTCGTCCAAAAGCTATTAAGTTGCATAGTATAAATGAACCTGGTGTGCAGAATGCAGTAGAATTTGAAAAGTTGTACTGAACCAAACGTACCTCTCTCGTGCACTTGCCGGCAGTGACGCTCCTGCTCCTTCTGTGACTAAACCCTTGGTAGCATTTGAGGCTTTTTTCGCTTACTGAATGGGAAAGGGAAAGCTCGATTTTGGCAAGAGAGCACGCGGATTATGGCGGATGGCGGATGGGCAGGTGCGGCTGACGGCGAAAGCGGCTCGAATCCTAATCCTGCATCGTATTTGAGAATGCCATCTACAGTACAGTACAGTCAAACCCACAATACCACTACCACTATCGGCGCCTCTCCTTTCTCTCTCTCTCTCCCTCCTCCCATTATCTTAACAATACGGGTCACGTGTAACCCATTCGCACAATCTCCAGCCACGAACTGCGCACCCGCGGCGGTTACACAGCGCTCGGGAGGTTGCCTAAGTCTAAGCCTCAGCACGAGCATCGAGTCGCTGGGTCATCTCAGACACTGCTGCTGCTCTTACAGTACAATACTGCAGAGTGCAGACTACCGTACGAGTCTTCCCATTGTCTTTTCCTCGCCTCGAGACTTGGCCATATAAGCTGCAGGCACAATGGGCGATGGCGATGGCGATGGCGATGACGAGCCGAAGATCGAGGTCATTGTTCTGGTAAGCTGAATCATGAATCATTTTCCTGTATTGTTCCATCCGCATCCGCATCCGACGTGCTGGACTCGGGCTGCGCGGCGCCTTTCTCGGAGCTTGGGCTTGCATCCCCCCCCCTAATCCCCTAATCTATTGTTCGGAACAAGAAATTGTCTTTTTTCCACCACTTGAAAACGGTCACGTGGACATTTTCCATGGGCAATAAGGAGCTGTTTTTCTCCTCATTGCTATTTTCATTGATAATCCGTGTAGTCAATTCGAGAGCAGAGCTGATACTTTTGCACATAGGGTTGCGGTGGTGGCCCGAGAGAAGACAATACAACGGCTTTCCTAGTACGCTCAACTGCCGCCGGGTGGGCCAGAGGTTCCCTACTTGCAGTTGATGCAGGAACCCATTTAGCAGCCATCACGAAGATTCTAGAAAAGCCTTTACCCGGAAATGGGTCAGGAGATTCAGACGAGCGGCCGATGACATTGACAGAAGGACCTTTCAAAGGTCTCGAGATACCCAACTTTTCGGCGGCTGCGAATGCTGGACATATTATACGTACGCTGGTTGACACTTACCTTATCACCCATCCGCATCTGGATCATATATCTGGTTTCGTTGTAAATACTTCTTCATTGCCGGGAAATAGGCCCAAGAGACTTGCGGGATTACCATCAACGATCAATGCCTTCAAGGAACATATTTTCAATAATGTCATATGGCCGAACCTCTCCGACGAGAATAACGGTGCTGGTTTAATTACGTACATGCGCTTAGTTGAAGGGGGCTCTCCAGCTCTTGGGGACGGAGATGTAAAGGGATATATGGAAATTTGTGAAGGGCTGAGCGTGAAGACTTGGGGGGTTAGTCATGGTCATTGCATCGAAAAACACAGTCATCGTGGGTCGAATGCTGGGCACTCAGAAGCATCACCACACCTAGTTCCTACCTCGCTTTCACAGCTCAGCACGTCGCCGAGAGCGAATTTTGCATTGACTCCAAATTCTGGTACTGACATGACGAGATCCGACTCTCACTCTCGCGCCCAGGACCGAGTATGTGTCTATGACAGTTCGGCATACTTCATTCGGGACATTGCCACCGGCCGAGAAGTACTTGTATTCGGAGACGTGGAGCCAGATTCGATTTCATTATCTCCCCGCAACCACATCATATGGGGTGAAGCAGCGCCAAAAATCATAGCCGGACACCTTGGCGCAATATTTATAGAGTGCTCGTATGACGATTCTCGAGCCGAAGACCTTCTCTTCGGCCATATGGCCCCAAGATATATAGTTGAGGAAATGAAAGAGTTGGTAGCTCAGGTACGGAAATTCAGCAAAGGGGAAAAGGTGTCCAAAAAAAGGAAAAGGATTAGCAATGGCAATGGATTGCGTCGGCGCTCAACTAGGTCGATGCCGAGGGACGCTCCCATTAGCCCAGGAACAGAACTTCCTTTCTCGGCCTTCGAGTTTGAAGTTACGCAATCAGATGGCATCGAGGAACTTACCGATGGTGAATCCTCGACGATTCAAGAACTTGCATTTCGCGGCAAAGCAGATCCGCCATTGAGTGGCGTCAAGGTGGTTATTATCCACATGAAAGAGAAACTTGACGACGGACCGTACATTGGGGATATTATTTTGAAGGAGTTGCATGAGTATGAGAAAGAAGAACGGTTTGGCTGCGAGTTTGTTATAGCTAAGGCTGGGGATGCCATGTATTTCTAAACGGTCGGCTCGGAGTTAAGGGGTCCATGGGACTGGCGTTTATTCGTATGAGGCGGCATCACTGTGATTATACCAGGGGTGGCCGGCGGCATTCGGGCGTCTTTGTACTTATTGTGTTGTATGCTCCATACGGGAATGGATGTTAGGAGCTTAAATATAGACATTGTTACGACATTAGATTTGCAACTTCTCACCATACCCAAAATGTCATCTGCAGATATTCTGCTGGCGGCAATTCCTTCTAAATCAACTCTGCATATTTTGGCAGGGCCACTTTTGTGCTTCCTGGTGATCTTCGTCGAGGGTTCAATCCAAAAAGCAGTTGCAATTGATACCTAGGTAGGTAGGCATCCCAACTGCATTATTAGCGTAGAGCGAAGGTGCTATCCTTCCTCTTCGGTCCACTCCGCTGCACTGCTTTTCCAGCGCAGGCAGCGGCTTCTGCCTAGGCTGTATATGTCATTACGATTGTACAAAAGAAACCAATACGCGGTACGAATTTCAGTACCTGCGGTATAAGTCTGAATCTAAGAAATCATGCAGGGTAAATTGCTTGAAGTTATACGTGTCTTCTCATTGCGGAATTTTGGAGCAAATTGAGTTGTGGTTCGCCCTCAAATAGGGGGTAGGGGTGAAGCAGAATTGAACGTGCTATTTGAGTTTCAAGGTTTGAAAGTGGAAGTGAGACTCGGTAAGTGGAAGAAAGCGGAAGGAAAGAGTGGATGAGTTGAAGATCCCTCCCCCACAGCAACAGATCTCGACAGCAGGGCGGATTGCAGAAACACACACATTAAATTTCTTCATTGCATGCACTGAGTGCACTGAGTGGTTGTGGTTGCGTACGCACTCTGATCGTGCCGGGCTACTAGAAACTTTGTTACAAGAACTGACATTGAAAACCCTAATTCATCTTCCTGTCATTTACGATTTTTGCACATCATTATGGGATCTAACAGCCACCAAGACATCGGCATAAGCTCTTGGCTCCCCGCACAAATTGTTCATATTACTCCCAATGGGTGGTTAGCAGCTATCCAGCCACGAGGTCCCCACTTCTTCGTTAAGCGAAAATAAAGGGGGGAGCAACTGGGCATTGTTTCCAACCATGAATTTAGGACGACTGTCGGAGCACTCGATGATAGTAACACATTCATGCTTATACTACCAATTGTTCTTTCTCTTTCAGACTTGATTAGCGCGGGCTGCTTCGCACTTTCCCTCTGACTTCATGAGTGCTCGAGTGCTCTTGCTGTTTGGGTCCCATGCTAGCTTCCGCTGTCAAGATGGCAACGGCTTCACCCACTACGAACTCTCCCTCATTCAACATCAACATCATAATTGAGCCCGCCTTCAGACCGTCTACATTCGTTAAAACCCATCAATAACCCGTCACTCGCTTCAATGAAGTTTACCACATACGTACAATTATTTTTCGTCATCATCCTACTTATTAGAGCTGTCACTCTCTAGACAGATCCAGGGCTTACCCGAACAGCGGTCTTATTTAAATGCGTCACCAAAATTCAGACCTCCGTATCAAATTACTTGTACGCATAACGGAGGAAAAACTCCAACGATTTCCGGACATGATGGGCTGTATTGAAGGGGACATCACAGAGCAGGTAAGCTAATCGAGGTGTTCATCTTAGGCTTCCAAGACAAACTCTGTGAGGTTCTGTACGAGGAGAGTATCTCGCCGCCTGCGGAGGATTGATATGCACCTCTTCAAGTAGCATGGAAGGAATGCTAACACTCTGTTGGTAGGCTATGCAACAACAGCGAGCGGGCCGGGAGGCCTATGAGTCGCGTCTCCAGGCTGTCGAACATACTGTTGACGACGATACAGTGATGTCAGATGACGACTCCCCAACTTCAGGTTCCTCTCTGCAGTACGAAGATGAGGCTAGAGGTCCTCCCCGTCTGGTCCGAGAGAGTCTCGAGACTCAAGGACTCAGCAGCCGAGCAGAACAGACTGACTATACTGAGCCACAAGAAACCAGCGAGGATTTTAACATGGTAACTGTTGAAGAAGATCAACAACAAAATGAACTTGGTTCGTCTCCTTTTACCACCGATTTTGAGACATTTTAAAGCCGAGCTTTTTTGTGCTTCCGGAGTACTCCATCTGGAGGGCTCGGCTCATGAATTGTCCATCAAAACGTACACTGACTTTACTTCAGATACCCCTTATTTAATCCTTGACTCCATCGCCTGCCCAGAATCGCCACGTCTCGCGACAGAGGACTTCGACTCATCTTCGTCGTCCTCAGACGAAGAGGAAATTGACAACCGACTCCCGCCAGTCGGACTCTTCGCCCCTCCCAAAAGATGGACCGCTATCAATGCCGACGAGCCATCGGGACCCCTTGACTCCGACTACTGGGACGACGGTATCAATCCCGGTCCCTTACCAAGGATCGAAGAAGAAGAGTTCGAAACCGAGCGTTCCCCCAAAATTGTTCCCATGGCCAAGCATATTCAACGCGTGCAGGCCGTCCAGCAGCGCAGGAAACAAACCCTGCCGGCGATCTTCAGACACAGAGTCTACACCCGGTCTCCTCTGGCCAGAGAAACGGTTCTCGCGCATGACCACAAGACAGGAAGAACTATCATGAGGTACGGGGTGCACCTCGGCCGTGGTATAATTGGGGATTGGAGCCCCAATGATGGCTTTCAAGGAGACTGGAGAACGGTAAGATAAGCGGAGAATTTCCTTTCTCCCTTGCCGGGTTGCGAATTTCGGGAGGTCTTGCAAGCTTGGATACGATTCCTGGATTTTGATGTGTACTTCTGACAGAGCCCCGAAGAAAAGAAGCTAATTCTACATTCTTCCGTAGTGTCAATTGTGTGAAAAGGAGTGCAGGTGGAGGGCTATGGGTTGGGCGTTGATGAGGGACGCTGCCGCATGGATTTCTGACTCGTCGAGTAGCCGCTCCTCTTCGAATTTTTCGGTGCCGACGACCCCTGAGGATAAAGAACAGTTGACGGAAATGGACAAATGCTTACTTCGGGGTCGTTTACCGGAGGACACCGGTCTGGATCCTGCTTTGTAATACTCAGCAAGTCATGGAGAAGAGTGTTCGCCCCAATGGAGTAAGGTAATGGTGTATACTTCGAGGGAGTAAATATCCAAGCGATTGTAGCTTTTCAGTTACCAGCAGCGAATATCAAGAACTACAAATTTTCAGCGATTCCTTCTTATGTGAAAATCATCGGCTATGACTGAGAAAAGGTGTAAAGTGTTCTTGGGGGACTGCAATGGTGGCAAATCAGTCAGCTTCTATGCGAAAAGATGGAGGCAAATGAATGACAAGATCAACAGGAGAGCAAGACATTAGGATTTGTGTTGAAAAAGCCCGGCCAATCAGCTTCACAAGGACAGACTTCAGATTACATCACCTCCTTAGATGAGCCTCTGCGACCAAATTACAAGATGAAAATGTCCATGGGTCGATAAGCTTCCGCAGAAAGAACAGAGGCTTCTCACTTCTCACCACAGCCAGTCCCGCCCAATACCAGTAAAAGCCTGAACTTACTTATATCACTTCAGCGCCAGACCTCGATGCAAAAGCATCTAACAAAAGAATCTCGTATTGTCAAAGGGTGTCCCCACTATGCTACAACTCTCTCCTCAATCATGACCTCTCCTGCAGGTAAATAAATACTCTTGCTCTCCTACCAACCCTCCCTATTTCATATCATAAACAATAGACAATCCTTGCTTTGTTTCCCCATCATGAACTCTTGTAATATATCAGTTGAGACTCCAAAATACGCCTGGACACCTTTCCCTCATGTACTTTGTACTGCTCGCATTTCACCGCTTGCAATGTCACGCAAGAAAACAAAACGAAACGAACGAATAGGCCGGCCGCCCCACGCTAAGTCATCAGATCCTTCAACTCCCATTCCAGTCCAGTCCAACCAGCCGTGTCATGTACTATCTTATCAAGCTCCTCTTTCAATCATCGTCATGACGAAGAATCCGACTCTGTGTCCTCCTCGTCCCTATCATCTCTCTCCCGTTGAATTTCCCGCCTTTCTCGTGCCCGGTCTTCGGCTACAGCGTCGTTGTAGCTGGGTATCGGAGGTGGTGTGCTTTTTCGCCGCAGCATAGGTGTTCGTTCGCTGTCGCTGCTACCACGGGGACTGCCCGTATTTGAGGGGAGAGGGGATGTGTATTCGGGTGGTGGGTTTGAGGAGTCTTGGACGCCTAATCCGACTTGCGTATTGTTGTTAGTTGATGTTGTGGCGGCGGCTGTGCTGGACTCTCCAGGCTCGTCATTAGAGGGAATGTGAGTGAGGTGAGCTAGGGAAATGTCTGTTGGTGAGCGGACGGGGCCTGGGCTCGTTGGTGGATGATGTCTGAAGTTTCCGCTTCTTGTTCGCCCGTGTCGTGGATCAGGGTAGTGTCCTTGGCTGCTCTGGGCGCCTTCTCGTCCGGCCTCGAGGAGAATACTGCCTTGCTCGCTGCCATATGGTGGTGGTGGAGCGAGACTTCCTGTCATGGGTGCTAAACCCCATTTCTTTACATTTGCCTCAATAAAGACAAATCCGGATTGACCAAAATTGACGTGCACTGTGCATGGTCCATTGGCCCCAACAGCTGGAAAGAGGTTCTGGGACTTCAAGCCGTGTGCTACATCTTCTAACTTCTTTCCGTTTCTTGTGAAGAATATCGTCCCTGTCCGCGGTCTGTATCCAACTCCGATAACATCTCCCTGCACATATTGTGGCCCATACGTCGGTCCATTGAACGGTTGATTGTATCTTCGATGCCCAGTAGATGTGTATGCAACTGAATACTTATGCCAACCTTTATCACCCATTAGTATAATATTCAAAATATCTCCTGATGTTTCGTCATACCCGGTAACCTAAACAACGGATAAGGCTTGGTAGCCACCCCAATACTTATTAATGAAGATTCGGGCTTATCGTAGATCTTTGCCTCCCAATAATACACTTCGTTCTGCTTTGGCAAGGGGAGATTCGAAAGGACTGAACATTCGCTGTCATAAAATTCGATTTCCGTTCTTCCCTCCACAAAGCAATTGGCAATTTCCAATTCCGGCTCAAACTCCCACGCGGATACACCCTTCTCCTGAATTGCTAGATATTGGGATAATGAGATATCGGTCGGTAATGAGTCGGGTGGGTTTGCCTGAATGAATGCTGGAGACAAGATATCAGTACGCCAATTCTACTCCAGACGTGCCTGATAAGGAACGAAACGCAGCCTTACCCTTTGCTCTCAAGTATTCCGTCCTCTGTAAATCATCCATCTCCTCCAGCGCTTCCGCCTCCTCTCTCGCATACGCCTGTTCGTCATCATATTCTCCGGGCCGTCCAATACGATCCAGCAAAATCCGCCCACTACTCGTATATCTGAAGAAGTACACAACCAGAAAGATGAAGGCGATTAATATGGCGCTTCCAAACGAGCTGAGCAGTCCGATAACCACACCGTTGACCGTGCTTTCGCTACTCCGCTGGATGTGAACATTGCCGGCGTCACTCGGACGGAAGGTTGAGGTTTGCTTTGCGAACAGAGCCTGGATCTTTGCTTGGGCTTCGCCATCGCCGACGTGGAAGGACGATGGGGTCGGGGCTATTCGAGAGGTGATGAGCGTGGTCTGCAGCCCCCGCAGGCGGTCCTCCATCTTGTCCTGTGCTTATCGCAGCCCTTCCAGACGAGCGGAGCGTTCTTGGTTCAGGCTGTGGGGATGTGGTTTCGCAGTCCAGCTTTCTCGGCCAGCGAGGTCAATACTCGTCCTCGACGTTGGCGGCGGTGGTGTCGGGTGGTTGAGGTTGGGTGGGCGACTGTGGATGGGAATGATGATGTTCCAGGTGGAGGGTTGCTGGTATGGTATGGTATGGTCTCCTGCTCGCTTGTCGCAGGGGTCTGTTGCACTTACTCCGTTTTCAGAGTTACGTATGTACGTACGTGAGCGCGTCGAGGCACAAAAACAAAGACTATCGACAGCATGCAAATGCAAATGCAAATGCCAGTGCAAACTCAGAATGTAACTGCGGATGTCGTGCGATGCCCTTCGATCTTCAATTCTACTGCGGATTGTTGGTGGTGCGGACGATCACGTTGTGCGAAAGTACAGTACTTTGCCGTTTGGGCTTTGGGCTCGGGGCGTTCTAGGAGGCTTCTGAGCGAATCCTTGGGGTTGCACTCCGCACTCAGCACTGCACTGCAATGGCAGTTTCAAGAGGCGCCGATTTATGTATCAATACCGGGATTCACTGCCCAGCCGAGTCTCGAATAATCGCCCGTGTGACTTGGGAATGGGCAAATATTTCAAGCATAGACTTGGAATATATAAAGTGGCCGTCCGCGGCGAGTTGTTGAGGAAGTGATTGGCTTACGGAGGTACTTCGTACAGCCTACAAACTACCTAAAAGCAGCCGGACCAAGAAGTACGTTTTTCAACTACATCGACTATTGTTACAGAGGAGGCATCATCAGTTGAAATGTGACATTAGTGAGGTTTGTTACTGACTAACTCCAAGTAATGCCACTTTATGTTGATTCCATAGTTTGCTGTGGCTCTACAACGCGGATTCCAGAGCTCGAGACTTCCATACCTCATTCAAGACTCACGAGAGGAATCTAAACTCGCTATGAATGTTTCCAAAATGAGGCCAATTATATGACTAGACTCCATCTCCATTCTCCTTTCAGAAGGGGCATTGCAATGCAACATGCTTCTTAATGCTTCTCAAAGTTCCCCTTCAAATAAACGCCACTTTCTGCAGCAATCTCGGAATCCCAGGTTATAATTCATGCTTGTTTCAAAAATCGTAAAAAGACCATGGCAAGGCAACTTGATGATGCTCCACTCCATTTTGGAAAAAACAAACAAGTGCTCTTTGCTAATAGCTCATTATCCCATTATATTGAGCACTATCTAATAGTCTGATCTATGCTGAGAGATCCGTATTATCATCTTCTTCGTTATTGGCACGTCACGCCACAATCATGCATACCCCTCGTGATACCACGTTATGTCATTGCGCAGCAGGAATCGACCAAAGAGAGAGCTCTCCTTATTGAAAGAACAGAAATCCATCTTCCAATAATCAGCCCAGCATTTCCTGATCCTCGTCAGCCGCAGCCCCCTTTTTCTTCTGCTCCTCACTCCTCTGCTTCGTTTTGTCCTTTGCATCTTGAATCCACGTCTCATAAGCCTCAGGACCCCCCTTTAACTTCTCTGCGATAACACCCTTCAGGACCTCCCCCGCAAACCCCACAAAGTTATGTCTTCGTAGAGCATTCTCAAACTGCCACTCGTTCCTCTTCTGCTCCTCCCTATACAGGGCCTCTTGATCACCAAAGTCCCTCGCTCTAACCCTCAAATCCCTAACCATCGCCAGCAGATTAAACCTAATTTCATTGGCGGGATATCTCTCAATCCTCCTCTGCAAGACCGGAATGACCTTCTCAGGGAACTCTTCAAACGTACTTGCCCCATGCGCAATCGGAGCCGGCTGTAGTCCATCTAGCTCATAGAGAATCCCATTGATAGGCGTATACGCAATGAAATGATACACATCATCGTCCTCCGTCGCTGTCCTCTGGGTCTCATCTACAAACGGACTGCTCTTTGCAAAGCTGTTATGCACATCTCGAATCAGCTCCGAGTTACTGAGTGCCTCGCCCCTAAATTCCGCTGGGAAGCCCGACGTGAAGTCTTTGAACTCTCGCAGCTGCGTCCCGACATCAATCTCGCCATCCTTATTTAGCAGTACCGACAGTAGTGCTTGCGTACCGCACGCATTTTGTATAGTCTGCGCAGCGAAGAATAGGTTCTCGGCAGCTGCGTAGTCGTATTGTCCATCTTTCGGTGTGCCGTCTGTGTTTGCTTTTTCGCCCGTAGGGTATTTGAAGAGGAAGATGACGCCGTAGACTGGGGTGAGTTGGCGCAGGAAGTCCGCGTCCAGAGCGATCAGCTCTTCAAATTGCACGTCTTTGACGCCCAGGTTGTCCAGGAGGAAGGTGAAGACACCCTAGAAAGTGTCAGCGGCGATAGGGGGTTAACTCGTTTGCACCGACCGCATCGGATTCGACTGCGACCGAGTTAGATTTAGCAGAGAAGAAAAAATGCGAGAAATGCAGGTTCAGGGGGCCTACTGGTATTCCACCCCCCACTCATTTTCGATGCCGTTGTCGAATTTGAATGCTTGATAATGCGAATGCGAGCACGACTTATAATAAGTTAATAAACATTTTGGCTTGAAGGCACAAGACAAGCCAATGCCCCGCCCCGAAAACGCGATCGGCGCTATAGTAAGCGATTCTTGGCAACTCGTGATCCAACGTCAATTCAGTAGCAACCTGGGCAGAAGAATGCCTTTATAAGCTTTACTTTATGACCGGAGCTATAAATGGGCCTTATGACGGTACACACTAAAATCGTCTCGCTCTTGTCAAGGTTAAAATGTGCTCAGAGTCTTGCAAGTTCATCGAGACTAAATTCAGGGGCACATGTAAGGAAGGTAGAATAGCTTTATTCATTCTACATTTTTTGTTGCTTCTGCTTCCAACATGCAACTAATAATCGCATTACTCAATAGCCGCTATGGGATAACGCCTTAAACACAATTCCAGCACATTCTGAGCTCGCAGGCTCGCAAAAACGCCGTTCCCAATGCAATGCTGTGGTATCTATAAGGACCGTGGGGTATAATGTAAAGGACCGTGGGCGCTAGTATTCGTACAAGAATATCATGGCGAAAATCGTGAGTCATAAGCCGTAAACGGACAGTTTAAGGAGAGTCGTAAGATAATTGAACAATAGATATTAGGTGAGATTCGTATGATCTCGGGGTGCGTTTAAACAATGTCGTAAGTCATCAAGCGGTGTTGTGTCGGTATTAGGATATTAAATCTCGCGGCCTTTCCCCTTTCCTGGAGGTGGAGCCGGAGATGGGTAGCGGGGAGGATAGCTTGGTAGATGAGGGATCTGAGGGAGCTGTTGCGTGTGCTGCTGCTCCTCAGGATGAGTTTCGAATTTGATTGGTGATTCATCGAGTGATTGAGGTTCGAGTTTGAAAACTGGGGAAGTCCTGGAGCGAGATGTTAAATCGTTTCGTCCGATGATTATATCCACACGGTCGGAAGCACAAACCCGCCGAAATTTGAGCCGGAGCCCGGGCCTTCATAGAGGGCAAAATCGTCACCATGGTCACTGTAGACTACTGATCCTTCCCCAAAGGCCGATGATGCTGGGCTCTGATACCCTCCGAAACCACTCGGTGATGGGATCCCCAGGTAGTTGTTGGCGAATGGATCCAAAGTCAAAGGACTCATGGCTGTAGCCGAGACTGGATCAGGAGGTAGAGTCATCAAATGCTCTTGGCTGTAGGTGAAAGCGGGATTGCCATATGGGGAAAGAGTGTTGGGAAAGCTTTCTCCCATGCTGTAGGTTGGGCCGCTGAAGGTTGGGAAGGAAGCCGTTCTCTCTGGCTGCTGCCAACCCATACGGCTCCTGAACTTTGATACCATATCAATGGGATATTCCATGAGATTGAGTGGAGTTTGCAAGTCTGCATCTGAAGCCTGAGAGACGTTGATAGAAAACAATCTACGAGCAATCTCCTCGATTGGACCCAAAGATAGACTTCCAAAATATGCTGCGCCCACTTCCGGAAACAAAGGCTCTACAACCAAGGCCACTGTATAGTAATGCGCGAGAATTACTAGTGCAGATGGGGAACCCCTTGTCTGTTGCAAAAACATCACGGGTAGCCAGAACAACCAGGCCCGAAGGGGGTTCAGCATTTCAAAACGCTGCGCGGCAGTGTGACTAGGCGAAACCTTTCGAACACCTCGGACAAAGCTCATAAGCTGCTGAATTGCTTTGAAGTCTTCGCCGTGCTCTTTCAAATGTGTTTCAACCCTTTGCAGCTGTGCGTAAGCTCGTTGAAGTGCATCCAAATCTTGCTTTCGTGGGTTGCTAAGCTTCTTGGAGCCTGGGGCGGGAGATGGTGGTGCGGTCGGAAAAGTGCTTTGCTCTGCAATGAAGTCTCCGAATTGAGATTCATTCTTCCATGGTTGCATGGCATCAATTACCTAGCGAATTGTTAGCCAAGATGGGACAGCTATATCGGTTCCCGCTCGATAACGTACAGATGAAGTCCCATGCATCAATTGAGTCCAGCCGCGCCTGTACTTTAATTAGTATATTGTTGCTTGATCATGTGAGGCTTGACTAACCATTCAGTTGCTTGCCAAGATAGGAGGAGAGAAGCTGCGAGAACGGCATCGGAGTTCTGCCGGGAGAAAGCTCCGATAGCTTCATGCAATCCCTTCAGTGCAATCCCTCGGTGCTCGTAAGCCATGTTAGCGGCAAGGGGGCAATCCGTTAGCCACGCTAGATGCGTTGCGGAAAAAGCTAGCAATGCATGCATGACAAAACCGTAATCAGTCCCAATTTTCAGGAAACTAAGCATGTGTCAGCACTAGAAATTCGCCTTTACCACCTCGAAAGCTTGTCCACTTACAGTGGTATTTGGCGAGTCCAAATAGTGAAATTGCTAGCATCGTGAATACCAAGTTCACTGGAGACGGAGGCGACATGGTGAATCAAGCGGAGATCCTCCACTGAAAAGAATTGAGGCGATGGCGCTGGGTATATGTAGAGATCTGGAAACGGGAAGTTTCCAGTCTGTTGCCATCGTTGAATCTCGGCCTCAATCTCAGGGGTCCACAGCAAATCTGCTCTCTCGGGGGTTGGGGCGCGCTCTTCTTGAACAGGCATATCCATGTAAGGACAACGGCAGTTGTGCTTTGTGCAATTTCGGCTACGGTGAAAGTTAGCACTGAAACTCAATTGAGAAGTTGCCCAAATCTAAACAGGAGGCAGCCCAGTGACACGAACCATTGAGGGAAGTTTTCATCACAACGGATGTGTCTGCGTTTACAGGTTTCACATCCTTTGCGGGACTTGGTGTGACTATGTTACGGTTAGTAAAATTTACCTGAAGTTTTATAAAGGGTAACATACCTCCGGCGAGGAGGTCCACCACCTGGTCCAGCCATTGAGACGGAGAGGTATGAAGAGGAGGGTAGATAGAAGACGACGAGGCTTGAACGAGTGAAAGCCAACGACGAGGGTTCTGATCTTAAAGTGGATGTACCAAAATTATATAGTAAAGTTGTTTAATATCGGTGAAGTAACAGACGAAAAAGGCACCAGAAGCTTGGTGGACTCCGAGGCTGCCGGGTATATGTAAGCTTCGAAGAGGAAAGCGAGTGTGGTAAGGCTGCACAAGCGGCCCGGGATTGTTTTGTCTCCTGTCAGAATACAGCCAGGACGAAATGGCGCAGCGGCTGAAAGCAAGGTAACTGTGTTGCAATCTCGATGAAATGTCGGCCGAGGCAGGGACCAAATAAGCATAAACGCAGTGTTAGTCTGCTTCTATTGCCGGAGGCCTAGATAGGTGAGCTGTTCGAAGGTGACACGAGTTGTTGCTAAGTTCTCCAGTGTGATTTAATTCTCGGCTGTGTGGGATCGAGAGAATGCCTCCGAAGGCTTGCTGTGGGTTTCGGGCTGAGTGACGGCTACGCAACGCAAAGCGAGTGACAGGAGCCAACGAGGGCTTCCTAGAAGAGAGATGCACACAAGCGAATGTGGTGGAGGAGAAGGGTGCAGCGAGCGTGTGGGCTGAATGTCTGTTGTTTCAATGATCCTACCTCAAAATGTTGCTGGCGATGCTCGACTCTTAATAGCCTGGGTGGGTTCTGCTGCTGCGGCAGAAAACCGAAAGAGGCAAGGTGAGTAATCGTGGCTCAGGCGTGGAGGAAGAGAGGGAGGGTTGGCACTTGTAAGAGGCCTGCATTGGTAGGGCAGGGTTAGTGCGTACATGTACAGTACGGGTGGGATGGTATGGGCGAATGGGCATAGGTCGTCATCCTGGATGAAGCATAAGGCTCGAGCTTTTGGCCCGCTGTTTCGAACTTACGGAGGTACGGAGTAGCACTGGAGCATGTTAGCATGTTAGCATGTTAGTATGTTAGTAGTGGGAGGCTGGGAGGCCGCAAAAGCCGGCAAAAAGCCTACCGAACTCGCACGTAGCAGTTGGGCACATTACGAGTCGGTCTTTTTTTGTCAATCCTATAGGCCGCTGCCGCTGCCGCTGCCGCTGACTATCGCTTTTGCATCGCGACGATCTTAGGAAGGGGGAGGGGGCAAACTCGGAGCCTAGTTGGTAGCTGTGTGGTCCACTGTCCATATGACGGACATGGCACTTGTAGAGGGCCGGGCGCTAGAGCAACAACATGGTGCAAAAAAGGGTTAACGGGTTGAAACGAATCAAACGATGTCATGGTCGTGCTGATTATTGTGGCAGGGCAATAATGTGCATGGAGGGGCACATGTTCCCCAAAGATCCTGAATTTGCCTCTTCCGGAAGGACGGAAAGCTACCGCAAAGCACATTGCCGCACAAAACCGCGAGACCGTCTCTTCTGAGAGGGAATCCTCCGTAGGGATTGATGTCAAATGCGCCGGTGGCAGACTGGCAACTACTACTGACCATCTGCTGGTTCTGCGGCCGCCATCGAGACTCCAGTGTCGGGCGGCGGGGCGTGATCAGAAGATGTGAAGAGGTGTACTTGGATTAAGGTACACTACCGTAAGACAGGGATTCTTGCTCCGCAGCCATCCCCTGGGTGGTTTCCAAAAATAAAGCTTCCACTTCCAGAGGACGGGCAGCACTACTTGATGGCTGCAGCCTGCATGGGTGCAGGTGCAGGTAGCATGGCACAGGGTCGGGATGCTGACTTTTGACTTTTGCATGTTCCGCCTGGCTTGCCTGTTGTGGATTGGTTCGACCTGCGCCGGTGGACACTCTGACTGTCTGACAGTAAGTCCTCCTGTCCTACAGGCTCCTCGCCTGGTGGATGAGGCACGGAGCCAGAGGCAGTACAGTCTTCGGGAATTTTGCGTTCGGCGCGGCTGGTCAGCTCGCCCCTGTGTGAGACGATTCGACAGCCGGCTCTCTGGGCGTGACTTCATCTGGGGCTTGTTTCAAAGAATAATTCTGTTGCCTAACGCCATGGCATCTGCCAACCGGGATACGGCACTGTACACAAAAGCCGTCCAAGGTAGAGGAGGGCGCCAGCGCCAAAAAGGACAGCCAGGCGGAGTTGTCCTGGCATGATGGCAAAAGGTTTGTTTCTGCGGTCTGTATTCTGGATTCTGCGTGTCCTGCACTCTCTTATTCATTATTGAAAATTGCTCGCGCAATGCTCTCTCTGCTTATGCTCATGGTCCTGCGTGTGTCTTGTGTCCACATTCCTGTGCCTTTTTTTTTTTTTTTTTTGAAAATCCGTCCAATATTGATAACGTTATTACGGTGGGATCTTTGGATGTGAGAGGCTTCTTTGCGACTGGCGATACTCGCTTGTGGCCCTTGCAGTACTCCGCCTCGCCGCTATGCCGCTTTCTCACCCAGCCCAGGATCTTTCAGAGGCCAAGCGCCTTTGAACCCTGAGGGCGCATCATCGTCGCTGCATGACCCGTCAAACAAGCCAGGGTCCTGAAGATAGACGAGAAGGTTGGAGCTGCCGTTCAAATCCATGGTTGTTCGGCCTCTCGTTAGCTTTCTCTCGTGTCCCAAAATGTATCTTCGACGTTTGACATGAGCGAGATGGCTGTGCAAATAATCAGGGGTCGTGGGGGCCAAACCGTGACAAGTCGCCGCATACGGTACTGTAGTAAACAGCTGGCCACGGAACTGGTAAATTGCCCGAGCAAATACCGCATTAAGCTGAGCTACCGGTACAGTAATGTACATAATCCTGTATCCCTGCTCCTTACTCACTCGTGCTGACTCTTGGTGGCCATGGATATGAGTAGAATAATCACTTGAATATTGAAAAGTCCATTTGTTAGACCGCAGAAAGTTTCATCTCCATTGGTAAATCCACTTGGGCTGCTAAAGGCTGAAGAAACAGATCCTCCATAATTAGAGCTCAACATCTTTCAATGTCCCAGTTCTTGCCGAACATTGTTATGCCAAATAACTATATTTAGCTTTCAGTGTGGTTTCCCTAAGAAGGAAAAATATTGTATTGGGCTTGTACGCGAATAATATTTACGGTATAGTAGAATCTTATTGATATAATCCTCGAATGCCTCATATTTTGGTTGGAGGAGCCGAAAGTGTTGTCCCAAAGGGGATATTGCAGCGACCCAAACGGCTCGAGGAAGATGTACTACTGGTGACATAATGATCTTCTTCTCTTGGCCGTTGCACTACTTATTTGTAAACAGTACGTAGCAAACGCGCGCGGACGTTTCAATGCCGCGGAGTTCAATTGGCCTCCTGGAGAGCACTGCCCATGTTCCTAGTAGTTGATCTGGAAATCGAAACAGTATCGGTTTCTAGATACTGCGTTTATCATCGGATTACACTTCGTCCTCCGTACCCTTCGGTGACAGATATTTTCAAGCACGGAATTCCGTTCAAGTGGGTATAGGGTATAGGGAAGTCCACTATACTTTCCCTTTGCCCTTGATGCGGGAGAATACCAAAGAACGGCACTGATTTTGAACAGTCGGAACCCCGCAGTACTCAGTGCCGCTTTTCACGCGTTGTTACCAGGGAGCTGGTTTTCAAGCTTTTTTTAGGGGGCTAACAGGGGTCGCTGGAAGCAAAAGCCGAGTAGTGGAACCTCGACTTTTTTCAAAGCCTCTCTTTTTTCTAGCTTTGCGACCAAAACCCACCCTCCGAGGTAGTCCGGAGTCGCGTCTGGAGTGACACTAGAATAATCAGATGTAGTTATTGACTGTCCCACTTAAGGACTTTGCCTTCAAGCACCCGTCGAGTAAGAGTAAACGAAGTCGAAGCTGTCTCTCCCAGCTGAAGCAAGTTGACGAAAAGTCGTTTGGAGCGACGTCACAGGTTGAAGTAGGGCCGGATCGCGACCTCACCGCCTTCTGATTCTTCATCGATCTTATCGATTGAGGCTGGGTCAAATGAATCGATTCCTGGAATGCGGACAATAGGTGATCAGGATACATCATGAATGCATTCTAGCCATCACCTTTAACCCAAGAAAAATATCAAAACGCTGATCAACAGCCTTCAAAATGCCACCCCTAGTGCGGTTCTGCATGAACCGGGGCCGGTTCCGGCATCTGATATCTACCTATATTTAGGTTATAAACTTCTAGAAGAATAGAAGTTCTCCTTAGCGAGAAAAACGCACCTTGAATCGGCCTGTAACCCCGCGATACAACGTAGTATTATCTGCAAATCATTCATTGAATCATTATTCATTGGCCACTTGATGATAGCATCATCATTTCATGGTTCACAACTCAGTTTCGATTTTTTAGTGACTGGGAAAGCCCGTGGTGAAGATAGACATCAATGATTGGGTGGCCTGTAGTTTTTCTCTCAGTGTCGAATACCGCGTGTTGATGGATAAAAAGAGGCGCTAGAGGTATTAAATATTATGGATTATCATCGTTACCTTCAGTACTGGCTCTCCGGGCCCTAATAAGTCACTTCTTTTGAGAGATTATTGTGAATTCAATCGGCAATAGCTATTCAAGTTCGAACAATTTCGCACAAGAGCAAGACGATGAAGTACACCAAACAAGCAGAACTTTCCAAAGTGAGTTTATCACTGGGCTCCTTAGACCTGTGTGTTTCGCGTAATTACTTTTGGGACATAATATAAATTTATGAATAATATGAATAGCAAGTAATGTATGAATAGGAAGTAATGGATCACGGAACGGTGTATGGATGATCCAGTAAATCAGCCAAGTATCATAAGTATGGTCACCCGACATATCGTGCAGGCGGTGAGCTAGGAGCCACAGGCGCATCATTGTCTTAACCAGGCAAAGATCAAAAGCCCAAGGTGTGGCATGGGCAAGGATGCAAGGATGGCGCCATGGGTAAGAGGCATGAATAACCGTTCCGGAGCCAGGAGTTAGAGTTGAGTGCACGAGACAGCTTGCTTTGGAATGACTTCACAATTGAGATCTGACTACGGGGACTGCCGGCCTGTCTGAAACGGTCTTCGAATTTAGTGATCCCATCTGACACCAAGTGATGGTTGATTTGAGATGAAAGAAATTATTTTATACCAAGGAATCCTAGTCACCCCCAACTTCTCTGAGATAAAGTTGGTAGATGGGACGTTTGTTGATTAGGGTCTCCGGCTTGGCATAATATGATGGCCTTGAAACTCCTGAAATTATCCGAATCATAATTGATGGTGATGGACTCATGAGTGAATGAATCATGTGGATTGGGTTTGAAGGCGGTGAGTCCTCAAAGTGGGAGTGGGAATGGGAATGGGAATAGCTTTCTGGCCTGCCGTGTGTGACGAGTAGTAGTACTAACTCGAGTAGCTGGACGGAACCCTTGTGCTGGCTGTGGTGGTGGTGGTGTTGTTTGTTTTTGCGCTTGCCATTTAAACTCTGCGCGATGCCTCGGGGATTCGGGGAATGCATCGCGATAGTGCAGGGAGCAGATTTGTGGAATACTTCGTTAAAAGTGGAGAGTTCGCAGTTGCTGCTGGATCGAGAGACCGCATTGCTGCTGCCTTGAAAGCTTGGCATGCTGTGTCTAATTATAACCTCGTCCACCTCAACTTCTGAACTTTCTCTTTGTCACGTTCTTATGCGATTACTCTTCTCTCTTCGGTCGTGCCTTGCCATTCCGCTTTTTTGCTATTACTCGCCGCTGTGGAGCTCCGAGTTCCATAGCCATCCCTTACTTGGTCAAATCATTTCTACCGTACTACTACCCACAGGCCTTAATAAATGTTAAATGTGAGGTGATTGTGGCCGTGTCTCCAAGGGTCGCCAGACCAATCACCTGTTCGGCTTTCGCGGTATATTGCTATTTGTAGCTAAATACTGGTCAATGCTCATTAACATTTATTATGGCCTGTACGTAGTACTCCAAGTACTCCAGAGAAACGGCCCGGTTCTGCTAGCAGCTGATGATCTGATGCTCTGAGCAGAGAGCTGCCGTCGTACCAAAATACGGCTTTCTCTTAAACCCACCACTCGGAAAGACCGTCCCTGGTTTGCTCCTTGAATTCTCATGACTGTATCCCATGGACTGTACATTGTACATACCGCTACCATGCCACTAAAGTTTCGCCTCATATCCAACATCAAACGTGACAGTTGGTCTGACTTCGCACCGTGGGGTTCCAGTGAACGTTGTGGCTGCATGGCCATCTCCTCGTCAATTAGGCAGCCATTTAAGGAATCCAAATCACCCTCAAAATAGCATCCATATCCGACCAAAGATGCACAGACAAAAATAAAAATGCAACGTGATTCAACACGTCACGCACGGCCGAAATCAAAAGAAATGCAAAACCCTCCCATGAATGCCCTAAGACACGAGAGCAAACTTTCTTGAAACAACTCAAATCATTGATCTATACCCTCGAAATCCCTAGTTCATCTTTTGATGGGGACGGGCGAGAATTATTTGTATTCAAATTTGCTTGGGAATACCTCATCCTGCTGGACATAACAAGCGGCATCAATTATTACAGATTATGAATGTTCCACTCGACATGGGACACTCAAAATCAATGCTCCTTTTCCCCGTTCACCGTGATTTCCTTGATTTTCGATATTGCGGTCTGAGAAATTTGTGCGTGGCTGAGCCAATTACGTGTTTCTCACTCCAATATTGAAATCCTGCCGTGCGAGTCGAGAGGGAGCATTCGAGGGAGCAGATGCCGCCGTGCAAGGTAGGATTTTGCGGGGTAAGAGCAGTGAAGAATCTACTGGCCATCTGAAATCCATCTCATACGGCGCAGACAAGCATCGGCGCTATTGGATAGCGGGCTATGCTATTGACTGACAAACGGTGGTCACAGTGATCCTTCACCTCAGCCAGCCCGCGTACCCTTTCAGGGGCCCAGTCCTGTAAGGCTGTTTCGCGCAAGCTGTAAGATTGATCTCAAGGGAACGTCGTAAGAGGCCTCTGATCGGGCCACATTCCACGTGTAGAAGATGACGGAACGGCTAATCCTTTATTCTAATTCATTCAACAATGTCTTTCCCAAGTCGTGAAGTCACCGAAGTGACACTGAACAAAGTCGTTACTAAAGCCCTTCGATATCGTAACTGCCTGCCTTCAGTAGATGATGGCAACCGGCGCGCTGCCCTATTCTCAGTAAAAATCCCATGAGAATGACACGTATCGTCAACTATCTAAGATGCCAGCAAAATGTCGTCAATAAAAAGGAAAATGATATCTATCTAACTGCTTGTTACCGCAACCCACGCTTCAAATGCCAGTGCAATGCTCTTTTGTATCTGATCCTCTTTGCCATGCCTCCGTAAATACAATATCAAATCGCTTGCTTTGCTCTGCATCAAACTTGCACCTGCCCTTTACGCCCCCAATTGTCCTAAAAATGGATCTTTCTTATTTACAAGTTGTATGCCGCGCGAAGAGCTGAAACATCGTTTGTCGCAATGGAGCCAGTGAGGAACGCGTTGAAGTCAGGAATGAGGGATTTGTACATATCAAGTGTCTAAAATGCTAAGTCAGTATCGAGCCTTAAGAATTGAAAGGGGGAATCTGAACGTACGTGCTGGAAGATCTGCTGGAGGTCGGCTGTCAAAGGAGTCTTGAAAGCTTCTTCCATATTATATCTAGCAATGACAGTGAAAAGTCGTGCTAAGTCCTTTTCCATTGCTTGTGGATTACCAAGGATCACCAAGCAGAAGCCCTTCATCGCAGTGGCTTTTTCCAAGGTATAGTCAACACTGTTGATAGATTTCAAAAATGGCTCCGAGAAAGTCGCCAACACGGGCGACATGATGGCAGAATTTTCCAGACCAAGCCGTCCCAGAGCGATTGCTGCATTCTCCAAAACAGACCTAGGGACTTCAGGGTTGCCTAAGATCTCAAGGTATCGCTCCAAGAGCTTACCAACGAATGGACCCATGTCCTTTCCATACTGAATCGAAATTTCGCCGGCTGACCAGCAGGCATTGTTCACGACGCTGAACCCGGTCTCAATTTGCTCATCAAGAATCAAGTCCAAGTCGAGCTGTTGGGTGAGGATCGGCAAGAGCGTTGGTAAGAAAGGTTGCAATTGAGGATAAACGTACTTCGCACAATCACCTAGCAGGGCGTATGATGATTGGCGGACATCGTTTTCCGGATCTTCCATGCAAAAGGTTAGCAGCTCAAATAGTCGAGGTTGCGAGCCGGATACGAGCGCTGCGGATTGCTTCTCGTCGACGGCCTGGACGATAGCGCTTAAAAGATCCAAGCTCGTTACGAGAAAGTCCTTGTCAGGGGAATCTAAAATTGGGTTGTTTACCGCCGCCAGGTACTCTTCCAGGTTCTGATGGATGATCTTTATGCATCTGGTGAATACAGGCTGCGCGAAGGGTGCGAAAGATTCGGCCAAAGCGGTGGCGACGTAGGATAGACACTCAAGAAGGGGAAACAGTTCCCGCGATTGGTCCGAAACTTTATTCCAGCGGTGGATGAGCGCCGGCATCAACAATTCGATAAGCTGGGGTTGCGCAAGCCCATGGCCCACATGCTCAGCCAAAGTCTGAACACAATCGTAGAGGATGAACATATTTCTGTCCTTGTACTTCTCAAAACAGCGAACGAACTGCCGAATGATTGGTTCGCAGTACGGTGTCAATGTTGCACCTGCCTTTTCTTCAAGATGCGCAAATGCAGAGGCACCAGCCTCTTGAACTCTCTTGTTGTGATCCAGCATCTTAGTGAGAATGCCCTCCATCATAGGCTCGAAATATTGAGCCCTCAGGGCAGAAGTATTGAGACTTGCACCCCAAGAAGAATATCTTCCCAGAGTCCAGCAGGTGATTTGTCGAACAAGAGGCTCTGGATCATTGAGTAACGAGATCAGATAAGGTACTAGATCTGGAAGATGCGGGGTAACAACATCAATACACCCCTCTGCAACGGCGCCGAGAGCGAGAACAGCAGCCTCGCGATAGGGCCATTCTTCATGTCGAAGGTTGGTCATCAGGTATGGCAGAATGGTTTCAAATACAGGACCGCGAAAATCGGTTGCAAACACATCGAGGGCTGCAGCTGAACATTTCCGCAGGTTCCAACGATCTTCAGGATTTCCATCATCATCGTCGTCGTCGAATTCTTCGATTTCTCCTTCGTCTAAATCATCGTCGTCCCCAAGCTTAGCATAACCGCCATTGGGGGCTGCCGCTTCTTCGACAACTTCTTCGCCGTTTGCAAGAGTTCGGATGCCCTTGCCTTTGGCGAACTTGGGCTTGATGTCCTCAGCCCGGTCTTCTTCGTCTGCGTCATTACCACCGCCCTCCAACATCGCGATATCTTCTTCACTGTAGACCATACTCTCTAGAAGGACAGGAATGATTTTCTCGAGGTAAGGACCAAGTGATTTCCAGAGTTCGTTGTGCTCCCCAACAGTGAGCCAAAACTCGGCAGCATCACAGGCCAAGTCCTCATCCTCAATTTTTCGTTGCTGCGCAATCATATAATCGACAAGACCCGCGATGTGCGGTAAAATTTTGTCCGGTCGAATCTCAACAATTTGCACAAATGCTCTGCACACTTGTCGACGTACATCTGATGAGGTGTCGTTTGCAAGCTGGAAGAGGCGGTTTAGAAGGTCATCGAGAGAGACAAGTAGAGCCTGTGGCTTTTGGGGAATGAAAATGTTGATAGTGCCGAGAGCTAAAGATCGAACCTTCGGTTTATCGCTGACGGTAAACTCAATGAGCTTCGGGATAATGAAAGTTAAAGGGCGCTGGCCCTGATAGTCTTTATCGAGCATTTTCCGGTTGTCTTCACAGACTTTTGCCAAAGCAGCCATAGCACCCTCCTGAGCTTCAGGTGAAACGTGTCCAGCCTCATTTCCTATTAGTGATAGCAACTCCGGAAGTAATTGAGGCCATCCTAGAATACCACCCCGGCCAACGATTTCAGTGATAACATTCCCAGCATATCCTCGTATGGACTGGTTTTTGTCTTGTAACGCAAGAGGTACAGAAGAACGGATGAGAGTAAGACTCTCTGATGGTATTGTTTTATAGCCCGTCTTGATATTGTTCTTTAGCATGACGGCCGCGGCTGATCGAACCGCATGATACTCCTCGGGGGTATAGCTCAAGCCCTGAGGGACTTGGGAGCTGGAAAATAGATACGTCAGGTAATTGTTGATATCGGGAGATGTTTTTGCTTGGGCAAGCATCTATATCAAAGCGCCGCGAAGTCAGCGCGTGTTGCAGGCGCAAACAGATCTGAATCGGTATGTGTGTGACTATGGCACTTACGATCTCTGCTTGCTTCTGAGCATTCTTGTTGTGCCCACTCAAAGAGTCTTTCAAGCACCCTGACAACTGCCTCAGAGGCTCCTGTTCTGGTTGCCAGGTCATGATCGCAACCTAGCTGGAGGACCTTTGAATCGTCTGTTGTGGAAATTCTTCTGTCCGATATGCAGGTACGCACTCCAGGTATGGGCTTGACCTGGTGAGGTCGCACAAGGATACTTCGTGACACCTTAAGCGTCCATCTGTGGATAGGCAATGAGAGTCAGTTTTTGTACTTGTTCTTCGGCCTAGTCGTTGATCTAAGGTGAGGATTTCACGGAGAAGACTGCGACTTGAACTCACGAATTGAGACAGGAGAGAAAGAAGCTTGCTGTGCTCGCAAATTTGTTGTGGAGGGCGCGGCAATCGTGGGCGTGGGGTAATTTGCTACAGTACGTTAGATCCTGGAGCTACGCCTGAAAATGAGAGAAGCCGCGGACGTGAGATGTGCGATTTCTTCAACGTTGGATCGCCGGATCGTCGAACAGGTGAGAACTGAAGTTGGGCGATGTGGATTGCTGTGTGGGATATTTGGTGGAGAGGAGAGGTGGGCTTCGATTGTTTTTCCGTTGCGGGCAGTTTTGCCTTTCCAACGCCGGCCGCGGTAAACTGCAACGCAAATTTGCCCGCAAATCCACGCCGTAGAATTAATATCTCGGCATTTTATCAATGAAACCACCGTCAAAATTCTAAATACGTGGGTAAGCGCAAGTGAAAAAGGCAGGTCGCGGCGGCTTATGTGGGGCTATGAAGAGGAATAAAGAGTTTGCCAAACAGAAGTCTGGGATCTCGATACTGTTCCAAATTGAATCGGGGAAAGCCAGAATCGAATTTTAGTCAAGAAACTACGATATAGACTAAAATGTGAATATACAACCTTTAACGACTAGATAAATAAACATTAGAGCATTTCAATGTGACCTTTACTCATGGTAATTGAAGAAGCCTCTATAGTGTTTTCTAAACATCAGATGTCCAGCACCTCTGATACTGTGACCACGCCCAATGTCATTCTATATAAACATGTTTTATCATTCAGCACTCAATTATGACCTCAAAGGTTATTATCGTATCGGTATCTAGGGGAAGTTTATCAAAGAGTGTACAGAACACAGGCAGGACCCTGCCAACTAAATGCTGGTTTTTGCCAATAATGTCGATCTCATCTCTAGAATCTTGAATTGTAATTAAAGTACACGGTCGTGAGGCGTCAGTAGAGGTTTCGGATCATTGCTGAGGGAATTGTAGTCCACGATGCTTTGGATACGAGGAAATGCTTACTACATTGAGGGCACATGATACAGCAATATCACACACCAAATGGGCGATCGAAAAGGGCTTTAAAAGCACCACCGACAGATCCTGCGCTCCTGCAGCAGTGAAATGATCTCGCGGGTCAGCTTTGAATAATTATGTCTGTTGTCCTTAGAGGTCAAATGAGGCGGGGGTTGTTTCATGCCTATGACTTCTGGAACACATTTCCTTCATAGGTTTCCTCTTCACCACCAAGAACCGCTGGCCTATATGGAGATTCAGGCCTTGGAAATTATCTGGGATGCTTTGATGTAGGCCAAACAAGTGGTTCATGTTTCCAGACCTGAGATCCTCATGTTCCATTGACAATGGGTCCAATCCCACTGGTCCCAATCTCGCCCATTACAACCTCAACGACCTTCTTGAAGCCCTCCATCTCCTCTTCGACCGTAGCCCCCATACCAGCGCTCGCAAAGCTTATAGAGTTCCCAACATAAACAGGCTTTCCAGTTCTGCGTGTCAGGAGTTTTGCTAGACGGGTCGTGAATTCCAGGGTTGGTTCGGAGGTGTGAAGTGGTGTAGAGAGAGCCTGGCCTTGGTTCATTCGCTTTGACATGTTAGCTGTGATCATTCGGAACAAATAAAGGGCATCACATCTGGGATAGCATATACGAATGATCCTAATGGTACTGCTGATGTGTCACCATTCTGTGCTGTGGTCAAGAAGAGCAGCAAAGAGCTTGTTTGGATTGTTAGTCGAATGTGGATTCTGGTATCGGGTGCCTTTGGAAGCGGAAAGGAGATTTCGACTGGCAAAGCTGAAGCCTGTGCCATTGCCTCGATTCTGCTGGGTGTTTTCTGTCGTTCTAGCTGCACTTTGAAATTTAGAGCTCTGGTCTTGACGTACAGTAGTCGTCAACCCTGGCCTAGCTATCGAAGTAGCCAATCGCGTCGCTGGTTGGCGTGACGACGAAGTGCGTTTTTAGCAGGATATCATTTGTCTGCGATATATTCAAGATCCAGTCAAACTTCAAGTTTTTCAGAGGATGGCCACCAGCACGTCAGTAAGCAGTTGGAAGCGTCATAGTTCTTGAGGCATTTTACACTCAAAGTGCTTTCTAGGAAACTCGACCTTCAAGAACAGATAGGTACGATCCTAAGATTACTAGGCGTTCAATGTTTCATGGGCTCTAGAGTCCAATCTCCTTGAGTTTCTCGTCCAGCCATTTGACATCCTCTTTGCTATCTCCTGGCCCTCCAGCCCAATGCCCCCAGATACTGGGAAACGGAATCATCTTCCCCACGCCTTCTTTCATGTTTGCAACTTCTATCTCGGAATCCTCTGGCCTGGATTTTCTATCAGTGGGATTATTTCCATCTGGTTGGTCAACTCACGGGAAATACAGGTCGGTCTTGCTAGGAAGGACGAGCATTTTTGCCTTGATACCCCGCATAGCAGCCTTGAAGTCGCCGTGATATCGATCTTGCTTGGAAACATCGCCAGATTGCCAGGTATAGAGCATTACCAGTAAGTTCTCGGGATCTGTAAAGTGTTCAGCTTTGTTTTTTTATAAGTGTTAATGACTTGACATGCCTTTAGAAAGCGCCCATGCTTCCCAGAAATTTTTCATGAAATCCTCAAGATCCTTGAAGCCAAGAACGCTCTCATATAACTTCTCCCGGTAGAATGACTGGCTGAACCCCCAACCAGCATAAACTCTTCCGAAAGCCTTCAGCCCGACTTGCTCCTCTTCCGCGGTCCAAGTTCGATATTTCTCTCCAGTCGAAAGCACACCATCTTCACACGAGCCAGCCGACGAGTTCTTTCGTGCGGCAAGCAGAGCAGACTTTACGCCTTCGAGGAAGACTTGGTTGTGCAGAGATGTCTTCGCGGATCCACAAAACGGCACAGCAATATCCATGAAGTCAGGAAAGCTGGTGGCCCACTGATACGTTTGCGCCGCTCCCATTGACCATCCTAATACTGCTCGAGCGTGTTTCACACCCAGATGTTCGGTGATCAGGGCGTGCTGTGCTCTTACATTGTCATAGAATGTGATCTTGGGAAATGGCCGGATATCGGAGTTCGAAGGAGAGGTGGATTGGCCATTTCCAAACAAAGCCGTGATGATGATGAAGTATTTCTTTGGATTTAAAGTAAGTTCATCTCCAACAAGCCATTCGTTATCCGCAATAGCTTCGACGCATTAGTTGGGTTTCCATCAATACAGAGCATCTTACATCCTGAGTACCAAGAGGGGTATACGATTGCTGGAGACGATGGGTCGCCAAAAGTCTTATAGGCAATCTGAGCATTCGGAATTGATTGTCCGGATTGAAGTTTCCAGTCCCCTAGCTTGTATGTCTGGACACCTGCCATTTCTAGTATGATCGATGAGTATGGTATTGCCCTTTTTTCTTGAAGATATGTAAATTTTATGTTGCTGTTCCGAATGACGACTTAGCCAACTAATACAAAGGTGCACCAGGTGGGTTCTGTCCGGATTATGTTAGCCGATCCTGTTGGAACAATCGACAAATAACAACTGTAAGTGGTTTGGAACTGGAAATTCTGAAACTTCATAAAATCTCAAGTTTATTGCTTTGCTTTTCTTCTTGCCCCTCACCACTCTAGTCTTATCGTTTCGATAAGCGGCGGGGTCGCTTGCCACCGGCATTCCCCCAAGTGACAAGTTCCCGACGAATCTCCAGAGAAAATCTATATCCGACATCAACAAATATAAATGATCATTACAGGTCGTCACACCCTCAGGTCGCTCTTGTAAGTTTAATTGATGACGCGGTATAGCACTTAGTCTGCCAAACTAATACCATCAGTCATTTCACACGTCCCTCACGAGCACACATTACCAAACTTTCATTTCAGGGTTTCACAGTCATGTCTCGAGCGGACGCTGAGAAGGTCATTAAACGGAATCCTCATCCCGATTTCAAGAAGGTCGAAGCAAGCAGACAGCCTTGGGACAACTCTCTGGAATGGAACATAAAACAGACGGTGGAGCCGGGCTGGAAATTCGGCGATGGTGCCAATGATGGAGGCAAAAGCCTGAATGTTCCTCATGTTGAGATCGACCCGTATGAAGAAGGAAGACCAGCAACCTTCAATTACAAGTTGTTGATCTCCGGCATCGTTCCTCGACCAATTGGTTTCATTAGCACGCGATCGAAGGACGGTAGCAGCACGAATCTTGCGCCTTTCAGCTATTTCCAGTTCATCAACCATGACCCGCCATTGTTCACTGTCGGATATGTGGGAGGCTTCGACAATGCTAAGGATTCGTTGAAGAACCTGATCGAATCTCAAGAGTGTGTTATCAACATCATTTCGGAGCACTTTATTGAGGCCGCAAATGCTACCTCGATCAACGCACCGTATGGGGAGAGCGAGTGGAGTTTGAGCGGTCTCACTCCCGCTCCTTGCTCTACTGTCAAGGCTAGTCGAGTCAAAGAAGCAGTATTTGCTGTCGAGGGCAAGTTAGAGAGCACCAAGGAATTCGAGAGCAGAGCTACACCTGGAAAGAAGACTGGGGTGCTGGCGATCATTGAGGGAACGAGGTTTTGGGTCAGAGAGGATGCTATCAACGAGGAAAAAAATTTGATTGATCCTGCTGCAAGTTCACAGCTTTTTCCTATTGAGCCAGCATTACTGACTGTATGATAGGTTCTTAAGCCAATGAGTCGTTTAGGGGGGATCACTTATGGCAGAGTGACAGAGGGAATTGAAATTCCAAGACCAGACTACGAAGAAACAGTTACGAAGAATGAGGAAGCCAAAAAGTTCATCAAGCCCAAGGTAGCCGGACAATAGAGTTAGAATAGACCTTTAAATATAGAGTCGGTATTTTTGTTCCTCTCAAAACCTGTTATGATTCCAATTCTTCATAGCCAGCAAGTTGATAACATCTGTGTCACGATGTTGAATATTATGCGCGTGCAATATAAATATCTTGGCATCTTGACTTACAGCCACCCCTGAACGATCCTTGAACTGAGGCTGATCTAGTCTTGATATCTTGCCGAGGCAAAGTCTATATCTCAAAACTTATGACCGAGCTACCCCACAAGACCCTTTCAACGTCGATCTCGTCCTCCTATAACAATTCCTCGAATTTCTTTCATTCAAATATTCCACATCATTGGGATAAAAGATTCTGTCACATGCTTGTTCAATCATAGTCTTCCGCGACCCTTTTTGCTCCTTCTTCATCCAACATAACTAGCCAGCTCGCAACGCCCCATTCCAAAAAGCTACATCTACCCCCGCCAAAATGTCCAAGTACGAAACAGAACTCAAGGACTTCCCAAACATCTTCTCCTTGAAAGGAAAGGTAGTCGTTGTCACAGGTGGCTCCAGAGGTCTTGGTCTACATGCTGCATCTGGGTACTTTATACCCCTCCCACCCAGCCTTCCATTATTAACACGACCCCCAGATTCCTCCAAGCCGGCGCCTCAAAAGTCTACATCACATCCCGCAAAGCCTCGGCCTGCGAAAGCGCCGTCAAAGCCCTAAATGCGCTCCCAAACCTCGCACCGGGCGCAAAAGCCATCTCGATTCCTGCAGATAGTGCGAAGATTGAAGGAGTAGAGCATTTGGTTAGGGAAGTTAGCAAGACGACGGATCATGTGGATATTTTGTTTGCGAATGCGGGGGCTACGTGGGGAGAGGCGTTTGATACGCACCCCGACAGTGCGTTCGCTAAGGTTATGGATTTGAATGTTAAGAGTGTTTTCAATACTATTAGACTGTGAGTCAATGCCTGCTCAGGATGTCATTTGGGGACGGGCAGGAATGTAGCTGATGTGAGGGTCCAGGTTTGCACCCATGCTGCAGAAGAATGGGAGCATTGATGACCCGTCGAGAGTGATTATTACCGCTTCCGTAGCAGGTATTGGAATTGGTTCGTTGGGAAAGAACGCCACGTTTGGATACTCGGCATCCAAAGCTGCCGTCATTCATTTGACAAAGAATCTAGCTGTTGAGTTGGGGCCGAGACATATTCTTGTGAACGCTATTGCTCCTGGATTCTTTCCGTCCAAGATGGCGTCTGGACTGATTGGTTTGACGGGTGGTGAAGAGGCGCTGGCTGCAGCGAATCCCAGCAAAAGGTTAGGGAAGCCTGAAGATATTGCCGGACTTGTCGTTTTCCTTTCCAGCAGAGCAAGCTCGCACATAAACGGTGCTACTGTGACGGTTGACGGAGGTGAAGTTTGGAATCGGGGCGGCATGGCCTCGGCGATGCAGGAAGACAAGGCAAAGCTATAGGAATTAGTTGTGTAACATTTTAGGGCGTGAAATCGAAGGAAATTTTTTGCTATTGCGCATAAGTATTATCTTTTTCTGGCAACCCAATGGCTAGCTATGTAAGTGTTCTGAAGCATGCTCTGCTTGTCTTGGATGTATGGTGCTTCGATACCTGAACTTCTATGTACGATGTCGAACCCAAATTCCTGGACTAATGCCACTACTTCGTCGTCCGTTAATTCCACGCTACCTGGATCTGCTATGCCTAGAATTTGGATCATTAGCAGAAAAATATTGATAGTATGATACCGACTAACCACTATTGCCCTGATGCCCGGATGATTCTTTCTCACGCCCGTGTGTACCAGGAGCATTGTACTCGAAATGCCAAAGCAGTGGTCCGACATTAATCAACAGCCCGCCTTTGCAAAGACAATTACGAATTACCTCGATGTATCGAATGACATTTGGCGCAGTATCGAGAAAGAAAACAGTGGCAACTGCGTCTAAGTATGAAAGAATTGGAGTCAGAATTTCTCCTTGGAGACAAATCAAGCTAGGAGCAGAGGAAATGCCCAAGACGCCTTCGAGAGAAAGCCTCTTTGAAATATGAACTCACCAAAATTGTCTTTCTGTTGCTCATTTCCGTACAACAGTAAGAAATCGGATGCACTCATGCTCATCTCGCCAGCTGTTTTAATGCTGCCCAAGGTCACACCTGGAGCCACATCAGGTATTGTAACCGACCTTAAGTGGTTGGCACGACTCTTGTGATTTGAGAATGAGTGGGCCCATGGGAATATTGTATGTGTATGCTTCTCTGAGCAATGGTTAAGGATGTATGAACTTGCAAGAAGCTGATGATAACTAATCTCATTGCCTTCAGCATTATAGCCCGCGCAAACAAGCTCGAAGACAAGACGGCCTAGTCCTGCACCAGGAACCAGCACGCGTAATTTATCAGACCCAGAACGAAGGGTTCGTTCTTTACGGAGGGCGCTGATCACTGGCCCATAGCACGCTTCACGCTCCGGGCGTCCCTCCTCAGACCAGTCTCGATAAAATTGTCGAAGAGTACTCCGCGCCTTCTCAAGATCGTTCGAAGTGGCTCCCGCTCGCCAATCGTTCGGATTTTTGCTGCCGACTTTGCTCGTTGGCTGAGACAGGCCAAAAGATTGAAGTCCAGCTTGAAGAATTGCAGTAGCTAACTCTGAGTTCTTGTCGATGGCTTCATCTACTGCGTCGAGAGTCTTTAGATATGAGAATGGTGGGCTGGCTAACATTTTCCAATGTGATCTGGGCAAAGCGTAGAAGGACTGCCTTCTTAGATGTGTAGTGTTGAAATGAGCTACTTTTGCATATTGACTGGGAAAAGAGTCAGCAACCACCCGACTCGAATTTACAGCAGCATCGGGCGAGGTTGGGTGAGCGAAACATCAAGAATATGAGCAGAGGCGGTGAGACTCCGAAACACAGCTATCACGAAGCTTTGCATCGACGAAACGGAACCGTAAGGATGTAACAGACTGCAAAGAGACGTAAGAAAAAGTCTTTGCATAACAAACGTACTAGAAAGACGACAGAGCACCAAACAGAACCCTCCTTTCCTCATCATCTTCATATGTTGCGGCATTGCCTTCCCACTCTATGGTGGACATCTTGATCCTGATGGCCGTGCAGTCAATCAATCAAATGATATGTACAGTACAGTACATCTGTCAGAAAGAAAACTGGGGATTCCAAAGGCACTTGAGAAGTGAATAGTAATGACCGGCCAGGAGGAAGAGAAGGGACGCTGCAGGGCACTCTAGACGAGATCTCAGCCTTGTCTTGTTTGCAGTACATTACATTACCTACCTCAGTCATCATCCACCACACTAGTACGTATACGTATACGTACCTACCGAACAAACAACCCTGCGCCGAGCGCCGAGCGGTCTACGGTCTACGTCCTCCAACACCCAACACCCAACACCAACGCCGGTCTCAAGGCTTCGACCTCACGCATACGACTTTGCGACCAGCACCGTCGTCGACATGGCGGCAACTGCTTCAAAGCAGTACGGTGTGACGGAGCCGCTGTCGACCACGCTGCCCACCGAAGCCGAGAATCAAGCTACCAATTCTCTTATCGAAGAGCTACGAAGGCAGAACAATTACGAGAGTACTTCAGATACCAACAAGAGGTATTTAACACCTGCGCCATTGCCACAAGGTTGCTTCATTTAGGCACTAGATGCACTCATAGATGAACGAACCTAGCTAACTCATTGTCGCTCCAGAACCGTCGTTCTTCAGTCCCTTCAGTCCATTGTCGAAGAATTTGTGAGACAGGTCAGCAGGGCTCAAGGGCTTCCTGAGCCGGTTGTTAAGAATGCCGGTGGCAAGATATTCACGTACGGCAGCTTTCGACTCGGTGTTTTTGGGCCTGGTTCCGACATTGACACCCTCGTCGTCGTCCCGAAACACGTCACTATCAAAGACTACTTCACATACTTCCCTGATCTCCTGGTAAAGATGGCTCCCGAAGGTGCTATCACGGATCTCACGCCGGTGCAGGAGGCGTTTGTTCCAATCATCAAATTCGAATACTCCGGGATCAGTATCGACTTGATCTTCTCTTCTCTGGCTACGCAAACCCAGGTACCAAAAGATTTAACTCTGCAAGATGACAATCTACTACGAGGCCTCACCGAAGCTGAGTTACGTTCCGTCAATGGTACTCGAGTCACAGACGATATTTTAAACCTAGTGCCACAAAAAGCTATCTTTAGGACTGCTCTTCGAGCCATCAAGCTGTGGGCTCAGCGACGTGCCATATACGCAAACATTATGGGGTTCCCTGGTGGTGTGGCTTGGGCTATGCTTGTGGCTCGAATTTGCCAACTTTATCCAAAAGCTACAAGTTCAACTGTCGTTCTGAAATTCTTCCGCATCATGGAGCGATGGCATTGGCCACAACCGGTAACCCTTAAGAAAATTGCCAAAGGGTCGCTGAACGTCCGAGTTTGGAATCCTCAGGTAAGATACATAAATTGTACTATCCGACCTCAGCTAATTGTTTCAGCTATACGCCGGGGACAGGAATCATCTAATGCCCATCATCACCCCTTCTTATCCTTCAATGTGCGCCACCCACAATATTACAAGATCAACCAAGACAATCATAATCAGAGAGCTTAAACGCGGTGGAGAAATTACGGACAAAATTATGTCCGGCAAGCTTTCCTGGAAAGACTTGTTCGAGAAGCACACTTTTTTCACACAGGGATACAAATACTATCTTTCAATAATCGCAGCTAGTACCACGGAAAATGCGCAACTAGTCTGGGCTGGTAGCGTAGAATCAAAGGTCAGGCATCTGGTAGCTGGCCTCGAAGATCACGCGTCAATTGCTCTTGCTCACCCTTTCAACAAAGGGTTCGAACGAGTGCATAAGTGCGAGAACGAGGAGGAAGTCGAGAAAGCTAAAAGCAATCTTCAATTTCAGGTCAAAGAAATTCAAAAGGAGACTATTTCGAAGCTACCCAATGGGGAAGTAACTGAGACGGCCAAGGGAGATCAGAAAGTCAATGTTGCGGAGGGAACCGTAGTGTACACCACGACTTGGTATGTGGGGCTCGAACTGCGCGAAGGTAAGTTCTCCCCACTGCTGTGAATATCTCGATCTGCTACGTGTTGAAAAGGAAACCCCTTCCCTGGAGTCGTCAGAAAACAAAGTTTGCGCCTGACGCCCAGCTGCTAATACATTTAGGTGCCAAATCCCTTGATCTCTCGTTCCAGGTAGACGATTTTAAGAGAAAATGCACAAATTGGGAAAAGTACGACCCTGAACTCAACGCCTTAAACGTCATTCACACCAAAAAGTTGGTTTCCCATTCGTCTCTTTCATTGGGGGGAAGAACTAACGCTCTACAAGTTGTGACCTTCCCGACGACGTATTCCAAGACGGCGAAACGAAACCCGTTCGTCCACAAAAGAAGAGAGCTCTTAACGGCGCAACGAAGAAGCGTTCAGCAGCAGAAGTATGTGAAGTGCTATATCCGCAAATCCGCAAAGCAGTGCCGATTTCAAACCAGCACCTTTCTCGAGCCTCACGATACCCCTACATTTGAAAATTGTGACAGTGCTAACTCTGTATAGGATCCATCGGTGTCCATTCCCGCCAAGAGACAGCAGACATCGGCCGCGTGAAGCCTTCCACGAGATATCTGTGCGAAGTTACCCCAATCCTCTCTTCCCTTCTCCGATTGACCAGCATCTAACGGCAGGCCCCATCGATCTCCTGGATACACTCATGTTAAATTGTCCTCCGAACTTTCGAAAGTGAAGAGAAATCATGGTCATAGACCCTGAAGGAGAACTGACCCCACAGCAACCCCTTACTTCTAAAGACCCTGGCTTCAACTTGTTAAACTTCTGAGCATTTGCTCAACATCTTGCACACGATTTTCGTGACAAAAATTTGAGAAGCGGGCGTTCATCATCGTCCCCAAATTTTTCTGGGACCGGAAGATAGTGTGCTAGTCTCATCGACTTTCTGGCGTTGGTAGAACTTTGAGCGGGCATAATCCGGTCCGGTATGGCGAAATATGGGATAAATAGCTTCTTCCAAGGCCGTGTACTTAGCAAAAAAAATACAATCTCCATTCAGGGACCACGAGTCTCGATATAGAATACTATCTTCAGAACCCTGCGAAACAGTGTGATATTATGGTTTCAAATTGGCATGATTCCATACGAGGTTATTTCCTTACTCGTTACGTCACAGGCGAGGCAGCGGCTGAAAAGGAGCCCTATGATAATTCCTTGGCAGCCCTGCCTTGCCTCAAAGGCCACAAGATACGAGATATATATCTATATCTACATCTGCCCACCAAGAACAATCTGCCGTCCTTCGAAACATTCTTCTCTGTCTCATTTGTGGAAGGTTTCCTCAACACTTCACGAACCCTATAATCCCTCCATGCATAAGCGCTAAATTCCTCATACTGACTGTGCCATCCAACCACTTGACACCACTGGTCCCTCGAATACGCATCGAAAGTGGCGCCTCCCACTACGGGTCTGCGTTCAAGAGTTGGACATCCACACCATCGTCAAAGCCTATTTCGATACCTGCTCCCTCGTCCTCAACAGATAGCAGGAGACAGGCTGACCAAATTCCGCTTCGATACCTTCCCATATTACAAGCTACGAGCACAATCGCGAATATACAGTCTCATAGTCAAACATCAAAAAAGACGTCAGGCAAAGAGAGCTGCGGGCATATCAGTGTGGAGTCTTCTCCAGAGGCGCGGTCAAAGTATTACGAGCGGCCAGAACAAGGACCATGACACAGCGGCTCGATCGAAGGTGACCATGTCTGGTTCTATGCCTGGCTTTGGCGGTGGTGATGGCAGCTCCTATAGTAGCTATGGGGAAGGCCGGGAGCGAGGAGCAAGGAGGAGGAAGTTAGCAGGCTATTTGAAGGCGGCAAACGAAGTCCGGCAATCATACCAACAGTCGTATACCGAGAAATGGGGCGGAAATAATGGGTATGATGACGAGGATACAAAGGGAATACCAGGGGCTTTCCCAGATGTCTCAATAGTTTCTCATGGAGACGAGCAACTGATCCTGTTTCCATCCTACGCACGCAGACATACGAAGCAGCCTCCGAATCCTGATGCCATGAGGAGGGGAAGTGAAACAGAAGATGGTCCCGGGAACGCAGACTATTGGGCTCGAGAATGGCAAAAGTATGAAGATGACAGAGCGATTGTCGACGTTGATGTTAGAGGCTGGATTTACTCGCCGCATCGAGGCCCCATGACGAGGAAGAATAGACTACTCATTGGGCTTGCCCGGCAGCTTAGTGGAATACCAGCTCCTAAAACGCCAAGTAGAGATAACAGCCCGGATTCGGTCTCATCTCTGCGTACTAAACGTAAAGAACACGAGGCTCGGCGAGAGCAGGAAAAGATCGCTCTGGAAGCAGAGCAGATTTTGAAGAAAGGAGAAGGAGAGGGGAAAGTCGCTGCTCGTGGCGGCTATAGCGAAAGACCCCAGAATGACTCAGACGCAGAGAGCATTTATGGAGACCGGTCAAGGTCCCGAAGTCTTACACCATCTCACTCACGCGACGATCCTCCTGGGCCTGGCCATTTAGCAAAGCGATCTTCTTGGAATCAGCCTTCTGATATGACACAAGCCGAATTGCTTACCGCGAATTCCCATCTAATGGCACGTTTGAAGCCCTTTCTAACCAATCCTCTGGTTTCCATTCCAATTACAATATTCTTCTACGACGAAAATACCTCCGTCTCTCGAACGGTCACAACTAATGAAGCTGGGCATTTCACCATGAGAGCACCGCTAGAATTTGTTCCAACTCACATCAGGGTACTGGCGTCGGAGAATCTCTCTGCCACCGAAGAAGTCAAGATCACAGAGCCTCAAGGTGTCAGTCTGATTACCGATGTCGACGATACAATCAAGCATTCTTCCATAGGGAGTGGTGCTCGAGAAATATTCAGAAATGCCTTCATACGAGATTTGGCCGATCTTACTATCGATGGAGTCAAAGAATGGTACAATACAATGTATGACATGGGCGTAGGAGTTCACTACGTGTCAAATTCTCCTTGGCAATTATTCCCCGTACTTGTAAGCTTTTTCCAGAAAGCTGGATTGCCTCCCGGGTCATATCACTTGAAGCAATACAGTGGAATGCTTCAAGGTATTTTTGAGCCTGTAGCAGAGAGGAAGAAAGGTACCCTCGAAAAGATTATGAGGGATTTTCCGGAAAGAAAATTCATCCTTATTGGCGATAGTGGTGAAGCCGATTTAGAAGTCTACACGGATGTCGTTCTGGCGAATCCCGGGAAAGTGATTGCAATCTTTATTCGGGATGTCACGACTCCAGAAAGCCAGGGCTTCTTTGATTCAGCGATGGGTCCTCTCAGTGGCGAGCGCCGAAGAGGTAGAGCACCACCATCAATTAGAACCGACTCTGGAGACAGCAGGATGACTGGGAAATCAATTGTGCCTGATACAGCTGAGAATCGGCCAGCTTTGCCCCCTAGAGTCGTTTCAGAGGCCAATCTTCAGACCAGCGATGGCCCAACCATGGGGAAGCTGATTGATTTTGACGATGACCCCGCACCGACCAGCGTCCACGAGTCTCATCGGCATGTTATGCCTCGTTCGGCGTCAACTTTCGAAGCCCTAGAGTCTCCGAGACGAAGATCTGTCCCGAGTACTGCAGCGAAAGCACCGCCCCCTCGACCTTCCAAGCCCATGGCCCTCAGAAGTACGACCACGTCTGGTCCTTCTTCCGAGCTCTCCGCGGGTTCTAAGAAATCCCCACCCCCACCACCCAAGCCACGCCGCAGCACTCCTCCCAATGATAATTCCCCTCTGTCGCAAGCACAAAGCACCACAGATCTCAATGAAGGCTACGTCTCTAGCGCACGCCACAAAGTCTCCGCAGCCTATAATGCACTCCCCGAAGTACGCTCTTACATACCAGGCTACCATTCTCCCTCCCAAGGCCCACAATCCACGAATTCCTTATCCTCGGAACGTGCTCCGCCGCCTCCGCCTCGTCGCAACGCCGCTAGCACTGTAGGAGGCGGCCTCAGCAAACGACTGTCATGGAATAGCACTGACTCCGAAGACGACTCTTACCGACCAAACAATAATGCTCTTCCCAACAAGAAACTAGATCTCTGGAAACGGCGCTGGAAACGTGCAAAAGAGATCCTTGATTCTAAGGGAGTGGAGTTGAGGAGCTGGAGAGTGGGCAGTGATGTTTGTCTCGAGGCTGTGCAGATGGTTGAGAAGACTATGAGGGAGATGGGCGTAGAGGGATATGGAGGGAGTAGAGGGAAAGGGAAGACTGGGGAAGGCGGTGGGGAGGTTAAAGTCAAGGATTTAAAGCGATGATAGACGAAAGGAATATATCAAGTACAAATATATATGAAAAAGGGTTTTCTGCTCCAGTTTGCGTTGTTTTCTAGCTATGCCTCCGTGTTGCCTAGTGGTGGTGTCACCTTTCATTGTCTCAACGAATTTTAGGCATTTAAATATGGCTAGAACGGCACTTTCAACGCATGCTGCTGCAGATAGGATACCTGGGGATTATTTGCATTGAAGTCGTGCGGGAATGCGGGGAGCTCTTCAAACCGGGTAATGTTTTCCGGTCCTGAATTTTTTAAGTGTCCAATGTATTTTCGTAAGTACGATCATGTTCGGATCTAACTCTATCTAGGGTCCGGACTATTGTATATTTCGTAATCCCAGATCCACCCTTTTTCTCTCATGCATTTTTCAATTGCTATTTATTGAGTGTAGCAAGAAATTGGCAGACCCGACAGCAGATTTCCGGGGTATATTGGCAAAATACGGAGGTTGGATAAGCTTTTCCACTTCAATTCCTAACATGTATAGAAGTATCAAATATTCATTTTGCTTTCTCTTGTACACTTCAACTCCAGGCACAATGGACAAGAAGCAAAACGCAGAGACGATCGAAAATGGAGAACTCAAGGACCAACCTCGGGTCACAGAGGACGAGATATCCCACGAGCAGCGACAAATGGAGTCGCGAATCATGTAAGTGTTGTGGCTAAACTTCATCGATATGCCTACTGAGGTTTGAAAGCCGTAAGGTTGACTGGCGACTGATTCCTATTCTTGGTCTGCTGTACTCGGTAGCAGGCTTGGATCGTGTAAATGTCAGTTCAGATTCGACCGCTCCGCTATTTGGAGACGACGTTGACAGCAATATAGTTGTCCAATGCAAGGGTGTCTGGGATGGATGAAGATCTATCGTTCTCTGTTGGCAATCGATATTCCATTGCCCTTCTGGTATTTTTCATAACTTATTTCCTATTTGAGATGCCTTTCACACTCTCAATGCGGTACATCGGACCTCGACTTCTGCTTTCTGCGCAGGCGGTGAGTTGGGGACTGGTAATGCTGGGAATGGGATTTACGAAGGATTGGAGGGTCATTGTGGTTTGCAGAATGTTGATTGGTGTTTTCGAGGCGGGATTTCTACCTTGTTGCATGTATTTGCTCAGTTGCTGGTATCAGAGGTATGAGGTACAACAACGGTAGGTCCTCACTTATTATCTGAATTATGTGGAGAACTGATTAAAAGAGAATGGCGCTTTGGTACATGGTAAATCTTTTCGTGAGTGCGTTTGGAAACATTCTTGCTTAGGCTATTGTGAAGCTGGACAGATCGTATGGCATTCCTGGGTGGAGATGGATCTTCATGTGAGTGTGAAACATTCTCGTGGGACTTGAGCTTATATTTTGGCAGCATCGAAGGTGCACTCACCATCGGGATTGCTGTCATTGGGTATTGGATAGTTTTGAACTTCCCTGATAGCATTCTTGCATCTGGAAAGAAAGGTTACTTCACTCAAGCTGAGTTGGCAGTGGTTCTGGATCGTGTCGAGCGAGATCGTGGGGATAGCTTGCCCGATAAATTGACCTGGCAGAAGTTCTGGAGGCATGTACTGTCTTGGCAGTTGTGGGTGTATGGTGTCATGTTTCTATGCTGCTCAGCCCCGATTTATGCCTTTACGTATTTCATTCAGACCATCTTGAAAACAATGGGATATCCGACAGCCGTGGTGTTCCTCCTAGTAAGTAATATTTCCTGGGCGTCGATGAAAGCTAATGGTTTTCAGTGTGCGCCTCCTTATCTGTTCAGTGCTGTATGGACTGTCATTGTGGCATGGGCCGCTGATAAAACGAAATTCAGAATGCCATACATAGTTCTAAATACAGTCATAACACTCATTGGGTTGCTCCTGACCGCCTACTGCAAGGTCAGTCGTTCCTTCGGACTTTTATCGAAGCAGTTGCTCACAAAGACATAGAACAATGGTGTGCGATATTTCGGAATATTCCTTGGCGTTTCTGGGTGCAATGGCAACCTCCCAACAATCATCGCCTTCCAAAGTAACAATGTTCGATCTGACAGCAGAAGATCAGTTGCAAGTGGTGTGCAATTTGCATTTGCGGCAATCGGCGGGATATATGCATCTTGCACTTTCATGCAAAAGGAGGCTCCTTCTTATCGTACTGGCGTATGGTGTGCTGTGGTAAGTGCTCCTTGTCACCTAGAACGGAGAACAGATTTTGATCTCCTAGGCCACTCAATTTTTGCTAGCAGTACTTGTTGCTGTAATGACCTTTCATTTTCGCCGCATAAACCGAAAGGCAAATGAAGAAGGCCATGTGATACAAGAAGATATCCAATTCAGGTACACTTATTAGCGGGGGTGAAAAGGGGGGGGGTGCAGCCAACAGCTAAAACGGGTAATGGCAGCCGAGCCCGCCATCTACATTGATGAATTTCCACCGACGTTTCAGGTGAAACCACTGTCTGCAGCAAGTCAGTCTTAGCATATGAGCGGGAGCTAAAGAAATAATGAAGGGGTTGAGAAGACAATAATCAAGTGCAAAAAATCTGGAACCACACGGATTTCTCCTGCTATGTACAAGTCACAGAACACGAGAGCTTACGGTGATACACAAACCTCGCTCAGCGTCCTTTATAACCATGAAAAAAAGAGAGAAAAAACAATATTTCTTCGTTTCCAAGTAACGTCGAGCTTGAGAACTTGCTGGTCATGAATCATGACCAACTTGAGTGTTTTGACCGCCTCAGCAGCCAGGACTTGATCTTCATCTCCCCCTTCAGACAATGAGCATTACCGAGTGCTCAGCCTCACGATGAAGTCCCCCCAATCGCACGGTTGCCATCCTCTGACGGAAAGCAACATTTATTTTGATTCGTCTCGCAATTTTCAGCTCGGGTCTCAAATCTCCTCTTTTGCATATTGTGGCGTTTTTGAGATATTTTCAGACCCAGCCGCCTGAGTCCATAGGCTCGCTTCAAGCTTTCATGAGCTTGTCCCCCCAATTATTTCGTCCCTGCATGGCTCGAGAGCCTCTTTCGCGGTATGGCATGTTTCGACGAGCTAAATGGGTTGTCTACGATGGATATATTTCAGCGGGCGCGTGCAGTATATTGGTTGGTTGCTTGTACCATTCATATATAAAAAATATCTCTCGGTGGCTTGGGAACCTTCACTTCTCTTGTTAACCTTTGCCTAGTTAGAAATGGCGACTTCTTTCCTGCGCTATTCAGCATTAGCTTCGGCAGTCTCGACGGTTACTGGATTTGCTATCTCAGAGTTCCCAACTCAGACTGTTGGGGGAGCAACTGGCACGGTACACTTACCCGGGGTGACGGAAGCACCTCAGAGTGACTTGGTCAAAGCTAGATTGGCAAAGAAAGCTATCAATGTCTGCTCTGAATGGACAATACCCGGAGGTTCGCCATCCCAGGTTCCTTCGTACAAGACACGAGACTAACAATATACTCAGGATTCGGACAACCCTCATGTTATAACTCTGAGACTTGTTTATTTACGAGTGACGGTTTAGGTTTCTATGAAGGCTGTGGTCAGACCTCAGTAGCCTATAACTGGATCACTGAATGTTGGGACTACCCACAAGTAGGAATTGCCCCAGCGAGCGAGACATATTGGTAAGATAGCCTCTAGAAAATAATCAATTTGTTCTAACATTCCTGTAGTGATGAAGTCGATTCTAAATGCGGATGTATGCAAATTCCTTTCTCAGGAGTACTTTTTGTTCGCGCACTTCGCGAGTTTCGGTACTTATTTTGAATATCTCAGGAGATCTGGGTCATCCAAAAAAAGATATTGAAATGCAGGCCATCTGCGTATTTCCTCGTTCAGCAATACTGACTCTGAAAATTTCCAGATTATGCATTCGTCTTCGCCCCTGGCGCGACTTACTTCAATTATGGTTGCAGTACACGAGCATATTCCCTCACCGTTGAACTTCTGGATATTTCATCAAGCTCAGTAGTTCTTGCAGGAGGGGGAACAACACAAGTGACTGTTCCACCGAACCCGACAGTAACGGTCCAAGGATCAGACTCAAGTGACCTCCCAAATATCGGCTCCCACGAGGACAAGAAGTCAAACATCGGGCCAATAGTAGGTGGAGCAGTCGGCGGTGTAGTATTCCTCGCCGCTCTTGCCACCCTGGCACTCCTACTTCTGCGCAAGAGCAAGAAGGACAGAGCTGCTCGAATTGCCGGGACTCAACAAACGCAACAACAGCAGGCCGACGCAGCTACATCCACCGCTTGGCAAGCGCACAACAATGGCGTTCCTGGAGTAGCAGGAAAGCCAGTACAGCAACAAATCTACGCACCCCCTCCCATCGTATATGCGAATGCCCCGAACGAGAAGGCACAACAAGCGTATAGACCGCCACCCCAAAGCAATTATGGCAGCGAACTCAGCACCGAGCAAGCTGCACAGCAACAATCTCCTCCACCGGTCTACGCACAGCCCTCTCCTGCCACACGACCGCCAAGCACCCTCACAGAATTAGATCTGAGCCAGCGAACACCCAGCGTTGGCCCACCCGTGAGCCCTATAGGAACACTTGCACCAACGTTGGCACCGACTTCAAGCGAGCTCGGGGGAGATAGCAGGGTAGGTAGTCCCGCACCACAACATGCTGAACTGGGAGGACGAAATACAAACACTTATCAAGTTCCGCCGAACGTCCAAGAGATAGGCCCAGGTACAAGCACCGGGGGCATTACACGGCCACCCCAGAGGCAGAGCAATGGTGTGGTTGACATGAGTGGTGCGCCAATAAGCGAGGAGTATCATCACGAACTGCCATGAGAGAAAGACAGTGAAAAGGAGAAATCTATGAGAAGATACTCTAGGGCATTGATGCGGGATGCGGGATATTTGTATGAAATGGAGTATTGTAAAAGTAATGTCTGAACGGAGTCTGGAAGGAGGTCTGTGAATAGGGGAGGCTATGTCTTGAAATACAATAATTTTTTTTTTCAAGATTTCGGGGAATAAGCAGTGCTGAACCTCATAAGATGTATAGAGATTCACTTGGATTGATTTGCGAATTTAATTTTTGATAATCACTCAACGCTCAATCAAGCGAAGCTCTTTTAGTGCTCCTTGCAAACTGGGTTTCGATGCTCATCTGAAATCCTCCATTTATTTCAATTCTCCCTAGGCTGAACAAACCCCCAGATCTAATCCATCATATACTCCAGGATATCTTCCAAACGCCAAACAGAACCGCTTTTCTCCAGCTTTGCCCTCAACTCGTATAACTGCTCGCTGGACTCGTGGTCGAACTCGGATCACCATATCGACTCAACATAAATGTGTTCTGGAACAGACTCTGATCCTCCAGCACGTCGCACCACGTTGCACCAAGCGGACTAGTAGCCAACCCCCCAGCTCTATTCTGGCCACCCAAGCTGCCGCTCGGACTCGTTCCAACACTGAGGTCTTTCCATTTCCACTCCCATTGTCCACCATCATAGAATACCAAATTGACAACCTCGTGGAGCGGGATAGCAAGAGAAGGCTCATCCGCGTCTCCTTGCTGAATTGCGTTATGCCGCGCTTGCAGGTCCCAAAATGCCCGTGTGAGATTCACTGCCACAACGCTGTCCCACATTCCCTCCTTTCTGGGACAGCGTTTCAACAGCTCGAGGGCTGCTTCGCGGATGTGCGGGACCCGACATTTCACGCCTGTGTAATATAGAGGTCCGATGAGCCCAAGATCCGTGGAGAATGTTAGAGGTGCTTTCCCATTGCGGGCGTCTTGCTCGGCGGTTGTGATGAGGGATCTGGAGAGATTTATGATAGTTTGGAACTCGTTTGTGAATCTTTTGAATGTCACCGGACAGTTTAGCGCTTCAGCCATGGCGCGGTAATCATCAGGTGGAGGGTTGCATCCAGCCATAATGTATGCAGTCGTGTGATGGATCTTGAGGAGTGCTGCACCTCGGATTTGCTTGCTAGTGAAGGACTGGGATTTGGCGTTCATGAACTTCTCGTACGCAAAGTTCCAATCCCGTAATTGAGCGGAATATTTTTCAAACATCACAAAATTTTCTGCTGGTTGGGCGACCAGGGGTTTGTCGCCATCAGTCCTTAATTCGTTAGTTTTCTGTTACAGACTTCGGGGAGAAATGCGCATGACTAACATATAGAACATTCGGAAGAGCCCATCGGCAGCTTCCATTAGATAGCGGCGGGCTTCTTCCAAAGTCTCGAACATCTTTGGCATTTCCCCATCTCTGTGGCACACATGCGTGAGCTCTGAGGCGAAGGCATGTCGGTCTCTTGACCGTCTCGTATCGATGTATAGAATCGACTGCACACTGAGCCTCAGGAATAGGGGTGATATAATGGTTTCTACAATATAGTCCACGTCTGGGGTTCGAGTCATATCGCGGAGGATTCTCAAACCACTCTGCAAATGGACCATTGCCGACTCGAAATATCCCCGCAACGAGTCGAAGCAGACGAAAAGAATGCATGACATCAGGGCTGTCAGAGGTTTCTGCTTTCCAGTAGCAAGTGACCGCCTCAGATGCCCAATTGCCTTTGTGTATTGGTTCATTGCAAATGCGACCCCTTCGCTTTCATTTCCTGGTATCTGCTCTATACGCCTTTGCGAAAATTCCTCGTGGAGAGCACCGATTGCTATAACGCTATGCCGCAGGGAAGGCTCGACCGCAGATGTTTGGAGAATGAGATGCTCCCAGAAACCAGTCGTATAAAACCCAGTCAATTCTGGTGCAGTTTCCGTAACGAAGTAATGGAAACCCCGTTTCTCTTGAGCGCTCCCTGGAATCCTGGTAGATATTCGCTGGATCAAGGCCATTGTTTCCGCGCTGCTCTTGGTATTGGGAACAGCCGCCACAACATCTTGAGGGTACCCATCGCATTTTCGTCCGGTACTCGAGCATCTTTTGCAGGCGGGTTTGGCTTCGTCACATTTAACTCGTCGGATCCTAGAAGCGTGTCAGTAATTGCTCGATTGTTTGCAGATCAATGGTATACGGACTTGCATGTGAAGCACCCCGTCCTTGTCTTTGGTCCGCATGTTCTACGTTTCCGTTGATTTGGGGCTTGAGGCTGAGTTGTCATTGTCCAAGGTCACCGTGGCATGATATGGGAAACAACTAGAAGTAAATGGAAAGGAAAAGGAGAAGGAGAATCGCAGAAACGGAAGGAATTCATGTATAATCTGGAGAAGGAGAGGGACAATATAAGGTTAACCCAGAATTTGACATAAAGGAAGCTGTTTTGCCAAGCTGATGATGGGGTTCATGCGGCACGGCCTCACACACGAGCTCAATGGAACGGAAGGTTGATTTAGAGTGAAAGATGGGGTGATGATCGGGAAGTCTTGCTAATGCCGGCTACTACCTAATGCGCGAGCGTGAAGCGTCTCAAGTTTAGCTGTAAATATGGCAAGCATCGCTGAGTAAGGTAATCTGAGCAATAAACCATAGTGGAGCTGACATGATAAAAATACCAGAATCCGCCCCACTCTCTGTCCCGTCGCATTCGAAACTTACGAGCAGACCAATCACAAATGATTACATACGATCAGGATCCATGTGAGAGGCACGCACTTCATGTGGCTCAGTCGCTGGCTCAGTCTGGGTGTACTGTACAGCATGGGCATGGCTCGTCGAGTCGTCGAAGGTTGTCCGCTCCTGGATCCTGAGCTAGTTTAAATGAAGACACAAGCTATTCCCGTAGCAGCAAAGATGGATGTGATATAGTTTAAGGCATTCATAGATCAGTACTTTCATGACCATTTCTTTTCAATGCACAGCCGCACCAGCCCACGGCAAACTCCACACCCCATGGCACAACACCGCCCTACTTATTTACAACGAAGCAATAAAAACAACATCAAACCGTGTGTGCGTCATCGACTCGTCTCCTATCGTACAAGCCTCAATCCTCGAGGCTGCGTATTGTATGCAAATTTACCGCGTGGCCTCAATCGCGGCATTCAGGGGAACCACCCTCAGGCTTCTTCCCCTCTGCAAGCCCGCGGCTGGCTTTTTCGTTGTTGTGGGTGACAGGCTATCCTTCCACTTCCGGAACACACTCTTGAGATCTCTTGGGACTCCTTCGATGACAACAGTCGACACAGGAATGAATGGTCGATCTTCCATGCCTGCGGCGAGAATACCGTACTCTTGAGCAAAAGTAAGGGCGTGCTGGAATGCAGAGTACTGCGACTTGGCTCGAGCCCCGACAATGATATAAATTTCAAAGAACGCGTCTAAGACGTATATCTTGGAGGGGGAAAGATCCCTTTGGCAGAAAGGGCTTATCTCGACAATCTGGGAAGGAATTAGGCATGAATTCTAGATCACTCTTACTATCGCATCTGGATTTGGGGTCTATCCGGAGCTTACCTGGTCTCTGGCTGTTCCTTCCGCACAGAACAACCGGTTGCAGTATTTATTGTAATTGGGCTTCATTCTCCAATGGTCTGCCGACTTCAATATGTCTCCATCGAAGATCTTGAGGAACGATGCAGGTTCGTTGCCATCTTCGACTTCCTCAATCTCGCCTGTGAGTCCAAAATCCATACCAATGAGCCTGGCACAACTGAGCTCGTCAATCCCACTACCTTTTCCCTTCCATAAGTATGACTTTCCAGATTGTGTCGAGATCAGATAAGGGAACCCAGAACAAAGGCTCTGAGCAGAGAAATCGACCTCATCAAAGGCGATTTGCCCAAATTGTTTGCGCCCACAAAGAATATGGGGTGCAAGCGAGTCGTATTTGTTCGACGTCCCTCTTCGGATGATGATTATGCCTCCAAGAGCATGGAAAAACTCCGGGGCTTCCTTGCCTTGGCGAATGGTAACTAGCTTGCCCCCAGAAGTTTTTGCTTCCCTTTGAGCGAAAATCTCTACTTCTTCGGCTGTGGTGGTCGGTACTTCGTCTCCAACCCAGTAATAGACTTCCGTGATCTTCTTGCCAGCAGCATTACCAAAGGTGTGAGAACAGGTGTAAAGATTTCCCTCGAACAAGACCCGCTCTTGATGACTTGGGACGAGTTGTTTCTTCCCATCAGCTGAAAGTTGATAGAGAGCTGAGCGTAGCGATTTGATGTTCGTCCCTTGATCCGGTCTCGCCGCCAGAATCGCTGCTGTATCAGTTCTAAAATCGGGCGTTGGGGCTTTATTTGACCCAAAGAAATCAATAAGCATTGTTGAAGCTTCTGATGCTTGTGGGACTAAGCTATCTTGCAATCTGGGCGAATTTGAGTCTCCAAGACCAGCACTTGGCGGTGGCGAAGTTGCAGGTTTAAAAGGTGGGGTTGGTAGTGGCCGAGTTGTGGGTTGACTCCTTGTCTGTATGCCGAGACTAACTGGAGCTTGCTTCCTTATAGGGCTCGCTGGACGTAGTCCTGCAGCCACCATGTTTGCATTCTCGTCATCTTGGGTGGGAAGCTTGATAGGTGATCTGGCTCGGGGTTCTTGTGGCGATTTTGTGCCCGATGGACGATCTAGTCGAGCTGTGATATCCTTCACTGATTTGATCGACTGAGGACGCGGTCCATTGGCCACTAATTTAGGCTCGTCAAATCTACGTACAGAAGACTCTGACCCATTCGTTGTTGCATGGCTCAACTCCGCCGCGGCCGTGGGGATTGGCAGAGGGCGAAACGAAGAGACTGCTGGCGTAGATGCCTCTGCTGAATTGCCTAGCCTTTCCGAAGCCTGGGGGGCCACCGTAGGTACCTTTACAGGAGATTTAAGTGGGACCTCATGCTTGATCGTTGAAAACGGGAGGGAATCGATGCTTGGCGCTGGCACAGTCACAGGTATCTCGCCGGGGTTAGCTTTCTTGATAGGTGAGAGTGGTTTAGGGGGATCCAACTGCGGTTCTGCTTTGTTGTTCGCATTCGGTACCTCTTGTAAGAACTGCGAGCGCCTTTTCATGTCAAGCTTTCGCGGAGATGAAGGCTGTGAGACTGGGTTCTCAGTGTCGATTTTTGGGTCAGACACTTTGGGTGACTCGACAGCCTTAGGTGCTACAGACGGCTCCGCCAAGTCTGCAACACTTGGAGACTTTGTAGGTAATCCGGGAGCTGCAAGTGGCCTTTTGTCTCCACTCGCCTCCTCCGGGGCAATACTGGCAGCATTCACTGCGGTTGATGGAGCTTTCCTTCGTGGGCCTCGGGCACGGCCTTTTGTCATATGGGTAAGCTGTGGGCCTGACTCTGGGACCTCTGCATTAGTCGTCGATGTACTCATGCTTACTGTTCTTTGAGATGAAGCAGGGCTTGCTGATCGTGATGTATCACTCGCTATTGAAGGTGGGCCACGCGCGAGGAGGCCAGCGAGGGCGGGGTTGAAGCGGCCTGCTAGCTTGCCTGCTACAGCTTCTTTGCCTTGCAAGCGGCCCGGAGGGCTAACATCCTGGGAGAGAAGGCTCGGAGTTGGATCTTCGCGTTTGGGGCGCGGAGCTTGAGAGTCAGGGGCGCCAGCTTCTGTGTCTACGGCAACTGCATCGGCTTTTCCAAGTGCTCTCCTTTTAGCTAGAGCTTCAGGCACAGAAGACTCCTGACTTGAACCACTTATTGGTCTGGTAACGCCTTTGCCCTCAAGCTGTGCCTTCTTGAAATCCTCTTTCTTCTTCAAAATGGCTTCCTTGAATTCATCCACCCGCTCTGTCTTTTTAGGACCACCGGTAATATTCAATGCAGCCTTCCCACGAGTGATATTGTTCTTCAGCTCATCTGGAGCAACATAATTTTGGGTCTTTGTCCGTCGAAGCTGCCCAAACACATTTTTGAATTCAGGCTCGTTACTTCCCCCATTCTCAGTCGCAGGCTGACGAGGTTTGAGAGTATTTCGAAAGTCTTTTTTAGGAGGTGTTTCAGGCTTAGTTTTAGAACTAACAGGCGATGGTTTGGCGGCAATAGTACTTGAATTGCTCGTATCACCGGAATCACTCCGTTTCAAAGTTTCTTTGCCATCTTGTGAGGATACACTTTCCGCCCGACTTTTTGAAATAGCCCCAGAAGAAAACCCCGTCGGAAGCCCTCCGATACTAAGCGGTTTTGCGAGGCCTCCTGGAGGTGGCGATCTCATAAGCCCACCCAACTTAACTTCGTGCTTGGGAGCAATTGTCGGGCTGCGGCCAAGGTCAATGCTCGCCTTTTGTTTTGCCTTACTAATTTCTGACATCCACGCCGGTTGAGGAGGGGGGGCGGTTTTGGGTTTGGGGGAGTCGGGTTTATTCAATGCGCTTTCTAGCCAACTGGACTTGGTAGGGCTCCATCTTCGGGTGTCCATTGTTTTTGAGGGGCTCGTAGGTGGCGAGGCGCTTCCACGAGGTGTTGTCTCGGTCGGAGGTTCATCAGGGTTAATTTTGAGCCCTTGCGGTGTCTGAGAACGTGAGGCCGGCAACGTAGGCTTAACAAAACCATCATTGTCTGTAGAAGTTGTCATACTACTTCGCATGGAATTCGCGGTTGTCGGACGCTCTTGAGTGACGGTAGTATTGCTGTGGCTTGATGTGGGTCTCGAGTTAGGATGTGGTGAGGCTTCTCGACTTAAACTGCTTGGTCTCGAAGTTCCCTTTGAAGAGAGAGCCATGCTTCCAGTAGGTGTGTTTGCAGTATCTTGGTGGCTTCTATTGCTTGCCACAGAATTCCCCCTGTTCAGTCCTGGAGGTGATTGGATGCTCCATCTCTTGTTTACACTGTCTGATCGCTTCATCATGGCGCTCTGTACAAAGCCACCCATACCTTTTGTAGGAGATGCTGGGCGATCCAGTCTTTCGGGGGATATTCGACCCTGCGAAGGCGACATTGCCAGGGCTCGACCCTCAGATCTAGACTCTGAGCCTGGTGGATCGAATCTTTGAGCGCTTGTTAATGGAACAGGCGATCCAATTCCTCCAGAAATCCTCGGCGAGGCTTGGTAAGAGCCTCTTGAAGAGCCATATCCAGCGCTACTCCGGGATGGCGAATTTGATCGATCTGTGGGCTCATCCACAGGGTTTTCGGGTTCTGTAGACCCGCGCGACATTCCTGGCATTTGCACTCGAGCAGAGCTTGCTCCATGATTCGATCTTTCCTCATCCTCAACTTGATTCCTTCTATACGCTGGAGAGTTCATCCCTCTGTCGGCAGTCTGTCGGAACCACGCGGGATCTTTGCTGGCTAGAGATTGTGCAATTTGCTCTCTAGAGAGAGTGGGTTCGAAATTGGATGCCGAGGCTGGCTCTGGGGTTGCCCTTGGTGAGCGGGCTGCGTTTTCTGTAGCTACCATGGAGAGTGGGCGACTCCGTGGGCGATCTGAGGCCTGAGAAGTCGGACGTCGTTGCCACGGGAGGGGGGAATTTCGCGGAGCCATAGCACTGGTGGGGGACATTTTTACGGTGTCGTTTTGTTTCCTGTCCAAGTCGCTAACACCACGTCCGCCATTTATGGGGGTAGAATTTTCTTTTGTAGGGGATGTTGGTGAACCCATTGACCGTTCCAGCGCGTCGTCAACAGCGGTTTCGCGTCGAGGTTCCGCGCCCTTCCCAGGGTCGATCGTTGGGGACAGCGATTGGGACAGGGCGCCCTGCTGGGCGGCAGAGGTTCTAGATGTGGTGGGAGTGTTCGAGGGTGAGGATTTGGTGGGAGATATTGACCTGGCGCGTTCTTCGATATTTCGTGGTCAGCCGTGTATCAAAAAGCAAGGTTGGGTCAGCGCAGAAAAAGACCCAACATTGCACGCAACATTGGCAGAAGCTCACCGGCTCTTCGAGCTTGTCGTTCCTTTCTTCCCTGTAGAATCTCTTCCTCCAGCTTCTTGTTGCGCGCCTCGTCTTCTTGGTCTCGTTTGTCGCCCAATTCTTTAATCCTCTGCAAAAAATCCGACACGTCCTCGGAGCCATCTGGTGCTGCTGAAGACATCTTGAAAGGCAACAAATAGTAAACGAGTACTTCTCAGACCTTGGGCACCAGAACGAGTCAGGCACAGAAACATCCGCCCAGCGGGGTAAGGTATCAGGGAGTAAGGATTATTACGGTCTACAGAAACAGGTCGCTTCTAGCTGCACTTTCTCGATGCGTCTCAAGTGGGTGGCCCATTCTGCAGCCGCGGATCCATCTATAACAGCACAACATATTCGTGATTTCTAAGAGCGCGAATCATTGGAAGACTGGAGATTATTGAACCATCACCTGTCATTTATATTAACTTGTTCATCTCACAGTTTGTGAATGATCTGACCTGTCTTCTGATTGTTTATGCCATTTACGTAGGTAGTTTCGGACTTAATAAGTAGAACGCGGATCCCTGTCTAGGTAGAGCCAACTCTGTCTAGGTACCGTACAGGATTCGTATTTAAGTGGGAAATTTAATTCTCAATAAAGGAATAGCCTTGCTTTTGCATCTTTCACAACCCATGCCAGCCCTTCTTGGAGATTTGCTCCCGTAATAGCACTGCACCGAATGATGTGCCACTTGTGAGTCCTGATTGCACTCAGTTGAAGCCCCTGCATACAATTCCGGTTAGCGTTCCCGGGCTTTTGAACGACATTCAGCTGGAACTCAACTGACCTCCTGGATTTCTGCTTCATCCATACATCCATTCACATCGGTCTTGTTCGCGAATACGAGCAAACTTGCACCTGAGAGCCTCTGTGAATCACATTAGCATATCAATGGTAGAGCAGGCAATGTTGAACCCGCCTCTTCTTGCAACAGACCGTGCAGCTCCTCTTTACAGTCTTCAATTCTCAGCCGGTCCGTTGCATCAACAACCCAGATCAAAGCATCAGTCTTTTCAAAGTAATTCCTCCAATATGACCGAAGGGTTTTTTGGCCTCCAACATCCCCTAAATGTGTGAGTAGACGTAGGATCTAAGTCCTGCGGTAGACTCACAAATGTTGAGCTTATATCTTGAAGAAGTCAGCAGGGCCATCCAGAAAGAGCAGAAGTAAGCATACCCTTCATAGTCGATGGTCTTGATAATGAACCCGAGTGTGGGGCTCACGCTGTTGACATCTTCGCCCATGATCTTCTTGACTATAGTTGTTTTACCTGCATTATCAAGGCCTCTGCGCGTGAAAGTATCAGTATTGTAAGTGTTTCTGTGTAGTGGATTCAGTACAGCATCAAAATTCGCATCTCCTTGTCCTTCAGTCTGGCTTTCCGTAAAATCGAGAGCATTTTGCTTTTCTGTTGTTGAGGTGTCGCAAAGCAAAGTCGAACAAAGGTTCTTGGGCTTCAATTATACAATCACGTGGTCAGCCTCACATGTTCATCCTGGAAGACATTCTTTTTAAGCCGCTGCGATCGAATTTCTAGTCGGGGATGTAAAGATACCCGTAATCTCTTGAAACTGGCTATGGCTCGAGCGAGCGCGATAGGTCAGAATGCGCGGGCGGCTAATTTGTTTTACTCTCGAGGTTTGAAAGGAATACTTTGTCTTTTCTCTCTTAGAAAAGTCTGAGCTACTTCCCTGGGCTACTTTCCCTGGCCTATTTGCATCTCTAACATCTGCCAGTCCTAGGAAATGCGAGCTTCATGTTTTGGCCTACCGTTAGTAGGAGTGCAGATGCAGGCGACGGACGGAATTCTTCAAGATTGACAGTTTTGACAATTAATGTCCTTCCGAGAAAATCAGCCTGGGCCTGTCTCATTCAGTTCATTCATACCTAAGTATCTCAATTTCTGGGTTAATTTGTGTCTGGAAATGAAATTTTGTAGTTCGTTTGTTCTCAGCAATGCGAGTTTCCAACTCACCGCGTTGGACCCGACCCGCTCCACCATCGCGCCTTCCTTTTGCACTCTCCAAGCTCGCTCCTTCCAACTTCCAGAACACCTTCTCACGAAGTGATCGATGGCGCTGTCAGATATTGACGCGTTCATGGCACATTATGCTAGAAGCGACTTTCAAACAAAACAAATATCTGCCAAAGCGCCCCTTCCCAGTGCTTCTACCTCCTTTCCGCAACGAGCCTCTGCGGCATCAAACGAAACCTCCTCTTCTCGTCAACTTCCTACTCAAAGAAACCACCGGGACGTCCCATTGTCCTCTCTCGCGTCAAGTACCGAACATTCTGTCTCGTCTGGAGCTCCGCTTTCACCATCCCGATTGGCGCGGGGTTCGACTGCTCGCTGGTTGACTGTGGCCGAAGATAGCACTGGTGGTTGCGACCAATTCTTGGAATTCCACAAGAAACAGCCCAGAGTTGGTAAATATTACTTCCCAACTGCGGAATGGGAGGCTCTGAAGTCGCGATTGCAAAAACAGTAAGTAAAGACAGCCAGTGTTGCTTTTGGGGAGATTGTCCTACAACTCTTGAGATAACATAGGCCTCTACTGACAACCATCTTCAGATTGAAGAATAGCTGTGGTGAATTGAAACCTTCGGTGCCGGATTTTAAAGGCACCTCCGAAGTACAAAAGGCCCCGAACTTCCCATTCACATTCACATCAACCTACACTTCAACAACTTCGAACGACACAGCATCTCTTACTCCTAGCCCGCTGCGTCTCTTCTCTTCTTCCCACTTGCCGCCTCCAAAGCAATCCTTACCACACCTCCTCCCGAAGTCTATCTGTTCACAAGTGAAGACTCAATCCCACGGTGTCATAGAATCGGACGCTCTAGGATCCGGTCCTGCCCCACTGTCTGCGAGAAACTCAAAACACGTCTATCTGCAACCCAAGCTGTCATCTTCACCACAAGCCGGCTCGAAGCTCATAACTCCACAAATTCACTCACGACCTTCGATCCCTTCAACACTTACGGAACCGCAATCTGTTCTCCAACAAATTTTATTACAAAAGGCTTCTCATCAATCGCCTTCTCAAGAGCTAGCTGTTTCATCATCCACTTCACTTCCAAACACATCCTCAAAATCGCATCATCACGTTTCTCCAGCGATGTCCAACCCTCAGTGGAACACTTCCAAAGGGTTAAAACCGTCTCCAATGAAAGTTCAAGACTCTAACCAGAAGATCAGCACTACAGCTAGCGATCCCTTCAAAGCTGATTCTCCACAGAAAGTGAAGATGGCTCAACTTTCTGCCGTCTCCAACCTTCCACCCCACTTGAGAGGAGGGTCCCTTCCTCCACACTTAAGAGGAAAGCCCAAGGATGAGGATGGGGCTTCCAAAGAGTCGAATACTTTGAATTCTCGTTTGCCGGACGCAGGGCTGAATGTCTCAGTCAAGGCTGATAACCCAGCGGCTGCCAACGTGAGAGTCAAAAGCGCAAGCCAAGACCCTCATTCTGTTTCGGTGAAGGCCGATGAGAAATTGAAGGTCAAGGACGAGAGCAGACCTACCACCTCTTCAGGCGACTGGGGTGGCCAGTCTACACTTGATACTAAGCTCGTGGACGAGATTGTCCTCCGAGACATGAAGGTAAGATAACGAGATTTTTCCAATTTCCTTTACGATCAATCCAGCACGCCGAGCGTGGTTCACGGGTGTTGAAGGATCCTCATGCCCGATAAAGAGTAGTACTAATTGACGCCTTCGTTCTTCCATATCCAGGCCCTACAAGAAATTCCTAACGATGCAATCGTTCCGTTGACCGATGAGGCCATTACGAAAGCCACCGGTACACCACCCCGAAAGGCACCTAAGACGCTTGATTTTACGGATCTCGTCAGTGCAGCTGGAGTCAGCGATGTTGTCAGCGAAGACCGCCCACGGGAAGGAGTGCGTGCGACCCAGGTAAGATAATCGGGATGTCTTTTTGTTTTGGGGTTTATTGTACTCCAAGAGCGTCTTATGACTTCTGGACATTGCTATGCTCGTGAATTACTTAGGCTAACTTGTCTTTCCACAGGGTAGACCTGCCGCCGAAGAGCTTCTAGACTGGGATATGAAGACTTGGATGCCACCGCCAGTTGATTGGTCTGACGATCGACCAGGATGCAACACCATCTTCATCAACGACTTTATGACTGAATGGGTTGAAAACTGTGCCAAATTCCCTCTGCGCGTCCTTGACACCACTTGTGAGGAGTTCAAGACGTCTTTGCCCGCCCAGGCCGACAAATTTGGGGAGGCTATCGTCCAGCCTGATTCCGAACCTGGTATGTTACCCATATAATCTTCTACATTTGTGGGAGTTTCACCCGTGCCACGTGTATTTCTGACATCTTAAAGATATCCAATACTCTTACGACGAGAATAAGAGACTTTCCCAAACATCTGAAAGTTCAAGTAAGGAGTTGAGGCTTAAGCAGCAGAAGACGAAGGTTGCCAAGCAGGCGAATAGGGAGGACCAAGAAGCGCGCAATAGAGAGACTGCGCAGTTGGCCCTCAATCCCGAGCCGAACCCGTTTGCGCCTGCCATTGAGGTTTATATGCGACCTGCAACCATACTGGATGCGGCGGGTATTGCCGAGATCTACAACTATTATGTTGAAAAAAGTAACGTTCCAGAAGACCAGGCTAAGATCTCCGTCGATGACGCCAAGGCTATGGTTATCAACGCTCAGAATGAGCAGCTTCCTTTCATCGTCGCGATTCGAGGCAAGAAGCCTGCCTCTCATGATAAGCAGGGCCGTCCTGGCGTTACCAACAAAGCCACAATGCCATTATACGAGGCAGTCGTTGGCTTTGCAAATGCCGAGACTTTCAACTATGGCTTCTCCGGTGCCCGCAATGGACGTTCTCGAGCCACGACTAATTTGCAATTGTACGTTCACGTAGATTTCCGGCGTAAAGGCATAGGACGCAATCTTCTCGATCGCCTTTCCCACATTCTCAATCCCGGATACGGATATGAGAATGCTTGTCCCTGGAGCAATCCCGGTAATTCCAAAGTCAACGAAGCCGGTGGGTCGGGAAATTGGCATCAAATGCTTTTCCAGCTTCCGGTGTTGGGACAGAACGATCCAAATTACGCGGCCGTCAAGGACTTTCTGCACAAGAAGTTCTTGTTTGCTGAAAGAACTCGCCTTCGTGCTGTTGCTAGAAGCTCTACAGTTCTTGGCCCAGCCAAGTTCCTCGACGTTGTCTATTTCCAAGCTGAGGCGGCCCCTGAAACCGATTTCGATCCATTCGCATAAGCCAATCGATATACGCATCCTTTGGTTCAATTCGCTGGGTTGGATCCGGAGATAGAGAATGTTCCACGAACTTTGGGACGATCTGCATCTATGGGTATTTTCGTATTTCGACATCCATTGTAGTGCCCCTGCGCTTTCACGCCTCACATGCCGTGGAGGAAGGTCAGCATCTGATTTGCACCATGGACCATCCTTTCGCATGATTATCCGCCATTTCGTATTTCCAAAAGTTGTTCACAATTTGATTTTCCCAGGCAATACCTTGTACGGGCGGTAACCTCGTCTCCCCTTTGGAGTATATCTCTGGATGATACGATACCGTTGGTAGAAACATTGCGCCACGACGGAGTGATCTTTTTTTCGTGAGGCGGACTCACAGCATAATTTCAAGATCACCGCTCTATAGCTAGGGATTTCTTCAATAAATTGACATCAGAAAACCAAGAAACAACTTTGCTTTTGCATTAAACGTGATACAGAGGTAAAAAGTTTGCGTTACAAACATGGAGATGGTTGAAGCTCGTCATCCACACTCATCCTCATTGCCCCACGCTAAGTCAAGCATTTTCCGGTGAGTTTCTGCCTCGGTGTCGGCTTCACAGGGTTACTACTTAGCTATTACAGTAGAAACAGGGGTTCTTTTGTTGTTGTTGTACTGATTGGAAGTGGAGAGCATCGCGGTTGATTAAAAAAGCGGCACTAATTTTGGATCTTAGCACGAGACAACCAGAGAGCAATATGTAGCCAGAAATAGTCAAGAGCTATTATCTCTATACGAATGTCCCATCCAGTGTCAGACAGTTATAGAGGATACGGTAGTATTCGATATTCATTATATACTTCAGAATATCTCATCCAGCCTAGGACAGCCTCAAGAGACAGGTCTTCCTAAAGCGGTTAGTGCGATTACGTTCGGCGCAAGCTAAGAATATAACCCCTGCCGTTCCCCACAAAAAAAAGTTGAACCACCAGCATCACCACAAGGTGATTGTCCCACTCCACTACACACATTCAAAATGGCGTCCAAAAAAACCCCAGCAGATGACTTTATCTACACCCTTTCCGACAATGAAGACGAAACCGCCGAATCAGAAGAGCTCCCGTCGAAAAAGCGCAAGCGTGACAACGAATCTGCTACATCCAAGGAAAAGAGCAAGAAAGCTAAGAAGGGTCTGGGGGTAGAAGAAGAGAATCATGGAATATGGCCAGCGATGATTGAGGATGATGGGGCTATGGACTCAGATTTCGAGTTCGAGGTTGAGGAGGGGGATCAGGGGATGCAAGAATTTGAGGGGTGGGGTTTTGAGGGCGCGAAGAAGGGGCTTGGGGGGGACAAGAGGGCAGTTGATATTGATGGAATTATTGCAAGGAGGAGGGAGAAGAAGAATGGTGGAAAGAAAGACGAGAAAGCGGCTGCGGAAGTGGAAGTGGATGCAGAGGAGGATTCTGATTCGGACGGAGGCGATGCAGAGGCCCTGAAACTGGACGATGAGGGTGATGAATTTATGGCAGAGGATGGTTTCGGAATGGGCGCCGGGTCTGAGGAGGAGTCCGGGGATGAAAACGCTGCTGAGGACTCGGACCAAGAAGACGGCGACAACACGGAGGAGAATTCGGATGATGAGTCGGTTGCTAGTCCAGCTCCTCATCCAGATGATGCTGCTTCCGAAGGCTCATCGGGTGAGGAGGATAACGACGAGGATTCCAAAGAAGCAGCCCGCCGAGAAGCTTTCTTCGCGCCCGAAGAGAAACCCACTAAAGGCGCCAAAACGACCCCTTTATCCTCCTTCCAAGGCATGTCATTATCGAGACCGATTCTTCGTGGACTTGCAGCAGTCGGCTTCTCTCAGCCAACGCCAATCCAGGCCAAGACGATTCCAGTCGCATTACTAGGAAAGGATGTAGTTGGAGGAGCTGTCACTGGTTCCGGAAAGACGGCAGCATTCATTGTCCCAATCCTCGAGCGTCTGCTATTCCGACCCAAGAAAGTTCCTACTAGCAGAGTGGTTATTCTTATGCCCACTCGTGAACTGGCAATCCAATGTCATGATGTCGCAAGGAAGCTCGCCAGCCATACCGATATCAAGTTCTGTTTAGCAGTTGGAGGTCTCAGTCTCAAGGTTCAAGAAGCGGAACTCAGACTTCGTCCTGATGTTATAATTGCTACTCCCGGTAGATTCATTGATCATATGCGGAACTCGGCAAGTTTCACAGTTGATACGCTGGAAATTCTGGTCCTCGATGAAGCAGATCGTATGCTCGAAGCTGGTTTCGCTGATGAGCTCAACGAGATCCTAACTACAATTCCCAAGTCCAGACAAACCATGTTGTTCTCTGCAACGATGACCTCGTCCGTCGACAACCTCATTCGAGCAGGCCTCAAACGACCGGTCAGACTACTTGTCGATGCCCAAAAGCAAACTGTGGGTACTTTGGTCCAAGAATTCATTCGTCTTCGACCTGGCAGAGAGACAAAGAGAATGGGATACTTGCTATACCTCTGTAAAAATACGTACACTGATCGAGTAATCGTCTTCTTTCGCCAGAAGAAAGAAGCTCACAGAGCTCGCATAATCTTTGGTCTCTCAGACCTCAAGGCTACAGAATTGCACGGTAGCATGAGTCAGGAACAGGTAAATTTCCCAATCCACAACTTAGTGTGCCCTTATTGACAACGTCATAGCGCATTGCAAGCATGGAAGCCTTCAGAGATGGCAAAGCTTCCTTTCTCTTAGCCACCGATGTCGCATCCAGAGGACTCGATATCAAAAGCGTCGACACGGTAATCAACTATGAAGTACCCCAATCCTACGAAATCTACCTGCACAGAGTCGGTCGTACCGCCCGTGCCGGCCGACAGGGTCACGCCTGCACCCTAACAACGGAAGCAGATCGCAAATTCGTCAGAGTAGCCGTCAAATCCGGCAGAGCCCAAGGTGCCAAGATTCGTCAAGGAAATGTAAAAGCGTCTGACGCTGACGCATGGGCCGACAAGGTGGAGGAAATGAATGATGATATAGAGGCGATTCTTGTAGAAGAAAAGGAAGAAAAGCTTCTTGCACAGAGCGAGATGGAAGTCAAGAAAGGAGAGAATCTGATGGTACACGAACAAGAGATCAAGGGCCGACCTAAGAGAACGTGGTTTGAGAGCGAACAAGGCAAGAAAGCTGCAAAGGAGCTGGGCCGTGCGGAACTAAATGGTGTGGAGAGCGTGTTGAAGAAGAAAGTGGGTAAATTGAGTAACAAGGATAAGAAGAAGTTGGATGATAGGAGAATGCGGATTGAGGGGAAGGTGTGGAAGAAGGGTCGTGCGGAGAGGGATGGTAAGGGTGCGTTGGAGAAATCGAAGGGGAAGAAGAAGGTTAAGGGTGGAAAAACTGCCGCTGGACAGAAAAAGCGGCGCTGAATATTGCCGATTTTGAATGTTCCACTCGATGTGGCACATTCATGATTGGTGCTGCTTTTTCTTCTGTCCAGTGGGATTGACCCTCCTCAGTCGAAAGGGAACTTTGGCAAGTGGCGTTGGTGCAAGTCCATTTATGTCAGATCAGCTACTAGAGCGACCAAAGATACCAGTACATACTCCAACCACCTTCGACCAGAATTTTTTCATCAGACGTCCGTATGGACCTTTCTCCTCCTCAATACCAAGGCCTCTCTTGAAGGCTTTGAGATTTTTCTCTGTCAATGGTTTCAAAGGGATCTTCAAAGCCATATCGACCTCCGGCACCTTCCATTTATCCGAATGAGAGCAAGTAGGTGCACACTCATCGTGCTCAATTGCCGCTAATTTTTGTATCCGGCTTCTGAGCATTTCAAGAACGGGGTGTTCCGCCAGTGTGGGGGCCATGGAAGCAAATTGTATATCCCTCTCAAGTATACCCCGTGCTGATTCATAAGGCTTAAATCGATAGCTCTTGTTAAGTAGATCATTCGAAATTTGTTCATTGTTCCCCCTACTCGTCGGAAAAATTGCAATAACCTTCTCCAGGTTACGGAATCGAAGTAGGGAGTCAAAATCCGGCTCTCCTGGATACATTTCTTCAAGGACACAATAATCAATGGCCAGATACTTGATCGAATATAGTGCTTCCTCGGACAACTGGTCGACGATACGGATGAGATGGCATGTGTGGTGTACATCAGCACCCACGCGAATCTCATGGGCCTGAACTAATCCGTCAGCACGATTCTTGATATTCAATTGTTAGGAATTTCGTACCCTCGCGGTAAATACAATGCGTCTGCTTCAAAGTTCATGAAAACCTTTTGGTTTTCTACCGTGTTACCAGGTGCAAATCCGTGACCTTGCAATGCATTTCCTCGGTAGTCCCTCCTTTGCTCGACAAGCGATGGCATTCGCCATCTTTGCATGAAAGCCCTTTGATTATTGACCTTATCACAGAGAAGAGATCTCTGTCCTCTTAACCATTCTTCTCGGGCTTCTCTGCATGTTCTGAATAGCGGTGGCATGGGTTGTTGCTGGACCACGCGGCCCTTGACGTGGTCGTAGCCAAGTTCGATAATTCGTGGCTCCTCCGCCGCAATTCGGAATATCTTTAGTCGTAGTTCAATAGGTAGTTTGGGGAAAAGCTCGAAGCCAGGTCGATCGCCCTCGGCGTACGTGGTGTCGGTCAAGTTTGCCATATTCGTTCTTGTTGATGTTGGGCAGAAACATGCGGTGCGAAGCATATCCCTTTTCCCTGTCCTGGGTAGAGTTCCCGAGCACAATTCAATCGGCAGTCACATAATCAAGAGATGGTAGCCGCTCGATAGCACGATGATGAAATGCCGCCCATTCACTCGAAATTACACGGAGTGTATCATAGTCTGGGCAAGTGTTTTTCTTCGCTCTTGATTTATTTTACTATCTCCAAACTCAAACCTAGTCAGCTTCTTCGGCCTCTTATTCTCCATTTAACAGAGAAGCTTTAGTGTAAAACAACATAGTAGGGCATTAGACTTCTCCAACTGTTTAACACTGAAATCAGAACCACTTCCACTATAACAGCTCAGGCGATGCCAAAACAAATTTGGTCAATTTCTTCCACCACTTCTTGACCAGCCGCGTTCGACCAGTCCACCGAATAGGAATTCCAGGTTCAATGGTCTTGGTCTCTTTCTTGCACCTGATTGCCTCGAACTCCATGTCCATAATTTTCCCCGCCAGCTCTATCTTCGGCACTTTCCACATTGTCGAATGAGTGCACGAGCTTCCACAATGATAGAAGTGTTCCTTAGATGCCATGTTCTCTAAATTGCTCCTAATAATTGCAAGAACATGGAACCAATGATCAGTGATGTTGGCCTTGTCCAGTGGCTTAAACCCATAACTTTGACAAACCGGATCATTCGGCATCAGCTCACACTCAAAGGGCAAATTCCAACCCCAAGGGCGGCCGTTCTGAGCAGTTATGGTAATCTTTTCGATGTTTTGGAATCTCGCGAGTGGTTCAAGAGCGAGGAAAGAATCTTTGAGGGGTACCCCTATAAATGTCTCTACAACAATGGCTAGATACCTATTGGAGTGCTTCCGTAGACAGTTTATCAATAATGTAATGCAAGGGGGTAGGCCGCTGTGCATTTTCTGTCAAGCCCGAAACGGCCTGATCGCATGTCATTAGCATATTTCCATTCGTTGAAGTGGGTACGACTTCCATACCACTGCTCCGGGTACGCTTTTCCATGAACGCTCTGATTAATACAATTAGCATATTTCCCTCCTTCGGAGTAAGTCTTGGTACCGAGCTCAAAGGAATGTACAGTGTTTCCCTGTCGAAATTCATTTGAACCGTGCAGTCCTCTCCGTTGCCCGCCAACAATGGTCTAGTATCCCGTAATAACTCCTCCCGCGGTTCTCTGCTCGTTCCCAGAAGCGGCGAGGCTTGTGTCTGCAAGACCCGGCCTAAATTATGGCCGTGGTCATACACGAGCTCAATAATTCGGGGTTCGGGAACCGCAATTCGGTAGATTTTCAGTCGCAATTCAATTGGTAACTTGGGGAAGATTTCGAAAATAGGGCGACTATTCTTGGCGGCGAAGATGGTGTTGGTTGAGTCTGTCATTTCTGTCTCGTCGGTGGGCTTAGAGGACTTGATGTCTCCAAGCTGGCCGTTTTGTGTCTTTTGAGAGCGTCGGTGGATGCGTTGTCAAAAGGTTAGCTGGGAAAAGCCGAAAATGTCGTTGTATTCTGGGTTTTGCTGCAGCGCCGCCAGCCATACATATATTGACACCACCCATTCACCATCCTAATCAACATGACAGGGCCACTTCTGGAATTGCATCTCAATTTTTTTCTAAGTTGCTTACTTCTTGTATTCTCCTACGTCCAGTAACTTACCTGGTTCAAAGGCTGTGTAACCATAAGGTACGACTTGATGCAGTCTAATTCTGTGGGACATTTTAAAGAAAAGAAGAAGGAAAATCTTTATTTAATTAGAAGCAATACGACTAAAATGTCCCACAACTTGTGAGACTTCTCAAAAATTGAAATAAGAGAACCCCGAATGCAGTCCTCAGATGCGTGACAGAGCATTCTAGGTAATATGACTGTAAAGATCCGCCACGCCATATAAGCTTAAGCAAGATGATAAACGGTGGGATCAAAGGCACTAGAAATAAGAAAACAGTAGGACAAGGCCTCATGTTGACATAAATGCATATCTTGAACATAAATTCAAGAACAAAAGACGAGGAATCTATGATTGTAAAATTTACAGCAGGCTATCATACAAGTAAGCAGTGCAAGCTGAGATAACACACACTACCTCCATATTTGAAGGAAGCATTTCGGCTTGAAATGAAGTGATCCTCCCATCCTATTTAATCGCACCACAACCTCCACCACCGAACATCCGCTAGCATCCAACTCCCAACGAGATCCTTCCGTACGAGCTTCCTCCTCAAAGCTCCACCTTTTTCTATACCATTTGCGATCTTAGAAGAGCCCATAACTGACGACATTGTATGCTGGAATGGCCCAAGACGGATCCAACTGCAGCAAGCGAAAGATTTCTGCTGGTATATCGAATGCGACAGCATTGCGTACATCTTCCGACACACTAGTAAGACGACGACTGCCAATCACTCCCCAGAAATCTCTCACTGCTCGTCTGATGTCGGTGCCGTGAAACCCCACGTTTGTGAGGACTGGTTTGGTATATGATGTGCTACTGGTCTGTGGAGCGCTGTGCAGAGGGTTTCGTCGGATTTCCGGGGTATGGTTTGCAAGCATGACAAGGAAACTTTGTATGCCGCGAAAGCCCGTCAATGGTGCTAGGTTATGGTGGGCAGCTTTTAAGACCCAATAATCTACCGCTAGATGCTTCACGCCGGAGACGTCCCACAGAGGAGTGGTGGTATTCGTGCCAATCAGGCTTCGAAGAAGATGGTTTTGCATAGTTAGGGCGCCCCCTCTGTCTTCCCGGACGAAGATAGTATCGGTGTGGACGTCGGCATAGACTGGTGGTGCTCCTGAAGCTGTCGGGATTCTTGGATAGCTGTGAAGAAGCTCGAGACGAGCATCTCGACACACTTGCAGCAATGGTGGAGCCGGGCTTAGCGAAACGAGCTGGCCAATGGTAGGTTCGATGGTAATTTGTATGATTCGGCTGAGCTCATTGTCACGAGCCAGATGCCATATTCTGAGTCTCAGTTCGATAGGCAGTCTTTCGAAAGGAAATGGTGTGTTGGTGGCCATGCTTGCCGCATGAGGCTCGGTCACAGAGTGAATTGTATTGAAGGAAGACCTGACTCCAGCCAGATGTCTGAATTACGGGTGGGAATGTGTACAGAGACTGTGAAGGTTTTTGTTTGCTTTTTAATGAGTAATTGGAGAGATTTCGAAGAAAGGTAAACAAAGCATTTTTGCAGTACATGGTTGGTTTTCTGCCCGATACCGCCTTTCAACAATCATTGAAGCGAGAGCTTCCATGATAGGAAAAGGTTGTGCGATGATCGGAGGTGGATTCATAGATGAATTACATGCTCCATTGACTCGAGCAGGCAAAATTAAAGTGCATGAGATGAAACTTTCCCGCATATTTCGCAGAGGACGACCCAGCGAAAATGTCGAGAGAGGAGCGAAATGGGGAGCTCAGAACAGAGGGTTTAAGTTTTGCTACGGGCACCACAGAAAGAAAGGGCGGAGGTACTTTTACTAGGACTAGTCATTAAGAGGAATTCCAAAGCATATGAGGATGTGAAACTCCGACTTGGATTGAGAAAGAGGGAAAAAGCAATGCTATCTTTACCCTCTAGATAGGGGGACTCACAGGAAAGAGTAGCCATGACAATAACGAACAGAGACCCAGAGATGATCATAGATAAACAATCGTGACTCTATGATAGCCTGATAGGCTACACCGAAGAAACAGTGACAACAGATAAACAGCACAATAAGGTAGTGAGGGGTCCGGAGTTGATGCTGGAGTAAGATGTGGACCATTCGAGCCATAGGAAGGGCAAACATGAAACAAGGCTCCGTGGAGGATGAAGCCCTCAGCCTTATCCCAGTCCTCGAGACTATCGGCGGTAGGACGATCTTGCCTAAAACAATACAGAGAAGGGCTATGTGAGGAAGTAAGATTCTAAAATCTAATTCGGGATAGAAATGAAGAAGATGCGCGCTGTAGCTAAAGGAGAAAGTGCAAACTAGAGCCAATCGCCCGTATAGGCACTACCTAGTTATCATCAGGACAACCAAGAAAGAAGGCAGATGCATAAACCAGGAGACAGCTTCTTCCAAGATCTCGATTCAAAGGCAACGCCGGCAAATGCAGATAACTCTGGGGCCGAGATGACTAGAATTATTACTCAGAACTTCTCGCACAACATTTATCTCTCAATATGACCGAGAACCCATTTCGATATCGTTCGGGTGATCCGATGGCATGGGAAAGGTTTGCTGTTTGAAGGTGAATATAGAATTTAGTGACGAGGTGAAGTTGGCCGCTGAGCTACCCCAGACGACCCCCCTGTAATCGCCATCGCCCCACCGTTAACCCAGCCTCGACGACATCCAATCCCACCAGGTTCCAGGCACCATTTGTACATACACATATACAACGCCAGATACTCGACAATGCGCTAAGAATTGAGGTTGACATGCCAGCTGTCTCGACACCATCATGGCCGCCGCTCGCAGAGGCCAAGAGCCGTTGAACATAGACCTCCCCAGCGCCCAGCTACCGTCAGACTTACCTCCTATTTCTGCGCTCTTCCTCATCTATTTCGACATCAAGGCCGGCTATACTATTGGATGGAAAAGGTCGCTACCTGGAGTAGAGCTCGAGGGAGTAGTGGAATATAAGAGTTTACCTTCGGGGCTACATACTGTGAAGGAGGACCTGATATACTTCGTTCATGATAATCATGCTGGCCTCAGCGCATTCATCAATGCGCCCGCCGCAGAAGAGTCGAGGAATGCCCGTATGATTGCCGTGGGGATCATGGTCCCTCTGAGCTATGGCAGATTGGGCAGAGCTTGGAAACATGCTGAAAAACTACAGGAAATGGCAAGGTAGTTACTAACTATCCATATCATTTACGATGTCATGATACTGACCTAGTTGTAATAGTGAGTTGATTGGCGACACAACTAAGACCGAAGTCCTGGAGAAGTTCTGGGAAGAACAAAAGACCTACGGCTCCTCTCCGAGTATCGAGACAGACTCGCTGTTAGACACGCCTACGAGTATCAAGTTCAAGCCTATACGAACAACACCCGGAAAGCCCAAAGGGCATAATAGAAATCGATCAGCATCAGACGGTGCGGCGTTGTTGCCTCCTGGGCAAACACTCTCTCCCCATCACCCAGCTTGGAGTTTACCACGTCTGCTAGAGGCCTTTGGACCTTTAATTTTTCCAATACATCGGGCTGCCCTCTTACGAAAAAGGATATTGATAACTGCTCATGCGCCGGTTCAGGAAACTTGTAATTTTGGTTAGTAGTCACTCTTCGTCCAGCCAGTGTTAATGCTAATAATTTGCACCAGTATACGATATATCAGTTCTTTCCAACATACCACTAGCTGTGAGCGATCTACTATCGTCTACAGCACCTCCGCAGAGATTGCGTCCTTTATTTTCCATCGGAGTTCACGACATCCCCCTATTAGAAGAGGATCTTCGTGCCGCAAAAGCAGCGGCTACCGCACCAAGCTCTGATATAGACGAGAGTAGAGATGAACCGGGATGCGGGTGGATAGCATGTACAACAGATAGTATCCTTGCCATGAAGAGCTCACTCTACGACGTCTTGATTACTATGCCACCGCAGTATTCTGAGAACGCGGCCGAGAAAGTCTGGCCCAAAGCTGAATCTCCCCAAGGAACCGAGATGAAAGCTACCCAACGGGATCTGAGGCGCTACAAGACTCTTAGGTGGGGGCTCTCCCGGCATGTCTCACCACCGTCTAGTCCAACAGCAAGACGAGCAAGCGCCGAGCTCCAGGAACTAGATACTCCTCGCGCAAGTACATCAAGTACCTCACCTCCAATTAACGACCTGATGCTCGACCTACCTGATACGGACAACATAATTGAGCCACTTTCTTGGGCTGCTTTAGCTTATTCCGGCTTCATGTGGTGGGCCTCAGCTGGCGAGCAAAGGCTCCACTCAGACGAGGAAGCCGACTCAGACGCTTCGCTATTATCAGGTTTAGCAATTTCGCCCTCTTCATCCAACAAACCTCGCCCCAGATCTCAATCCAGCACCTCCTTAAATCTACACCCTCTGAAAGACGAAAGCGCGAAGCAAGAAATGGCTATCATAGCCTACTTCCACCGTCTTACAACGCAGATCCTCACTACACTGAGCGACATTGTCGACGCCACAGATTCAGACGACGAACGAGAAGATGAAGCGCGACCCTTGCAGCACGGAGAGGAGGAAGGAGAGGACAGTGGGCCTGCGGTGTACGTCAGCAATGCGGATGTAGAGCGAATGGGGCTTGATATTTGGAGTGCTACGGATCAACAGTTTGTTGAGGATGTAGCTAGAGAGTATTTCGGACGGAGGGCACATGTCGAAGGACGGAACGTGGATGTTTGTGGGATAAGGATCTGCTAAATGTGAGTAGATATGTGGGAGCTATGTATTATTTCAGAGATGGAGTCGGGTGTTGGGTGAGGTAATTTTTGTTGCTGAACGAGCTGCTGTAATTGATGGCTCGAAGTACATTTCAATTGCTATGAGGCCTCGCAGTATTCGTGATTGAACTTGATGTGACACTTCACAATGATAACGCACAGTTTGTGTTCCCCTATTTGCAGGATAAAATCAGAATCACAGTATCAGTGAAAAAATGTATCTCGCAATTCAAGGGGGCAAGTTCGGTTTATTAAAGGAGCTCAATTTTATTCTTCCTACGCCAGCCAAAAGCGGGCAGAGACTTTTGAAAGCTCAAAGTCTTATATGCACATAGTTGTATACGACGCCAGCCCAAATGCCCTATTTTACAAGCCGAACCCACCCAAAAAAGCATTCCATCCTCAGCCAAGCAAAGAAACAGCAGCATGATTATTCCTCGTCAGTATCCGTATTGGTATCACTGGTATCGTCGGCCTCTTCTTCGGTATTACTCTCCTCGTCGCTTGACTCGTCGTCTGCTGGCTTCTTCTTTTTCTTGGCTGGTGGCGGCGCGCCGGTCTTGAGGGCGTGCATTTGGCCTGCTAGGGAATCTAGAGGTTTGATTAGTATGGCGATGTTCTAAAGAGAGACGGCGGAAATCATACCTTCATCGGGCTCACTGATATCATCCTCCGCCTCTATTTCTGCCCCTTTACTTGCTTCATCTACAACCAGGGTAACCTCCATCTTGGTGTCAAATCCAACGTATGAGTCACAAATCAGGTGCATAACGAAGGTGTAGTGTCCGGCTTGTGGTGGGGCCTGAAATTGCGCCTTCAATGTCTGCATGTTGAAAGTTGGCTTGCCATTCGCGTCATGAATTGGTTTGTCAAATGTGGTAAATGTGAAAGGAGGTACGGCAATTTTGCCTTGCTTGCTATCGGTAAGGAACACGTGCCATCTCGGGGAGTAGTCGCGAGCGAAATAGGGGGCGAATGCAAGCGGTGGTTGTATGATTTTGTCTTCCACGGCTGGCTCGCCCTTTACACCCTTCTTCTTTCGGCCCAAGATTGCGTCGAGATCGTCCTCATCTGGGTCGACATCTTCCAAATCAAGCTCGTTGACTTCAGGTACGTTTTGGCTTCCTGGAGGAACAAATCGGCCTTTGACAACCAACGAAACCAGCGAACTTGGAATGATGTACTTTTCGCCAGTGACTTTGAAGAAAGCTTTCTCGACTTGGAGACGAGGTAGCTGTCTGGCCACTTTCATGGCGGTCTCATATTGAGAATCGGTTAGAAGACCCTTTCCGACGGTTAACTTCTTCCGGTAGGCTTCGGGAAGCCTCATGTATTCTTGTAAGCTCAGGTGAGTCCTCGAGTCGCCCTCAATAGCTTTGGCGATGGCAGGGGTGATTGAGGGAAGCTGTAGTAGTGGGGAAGCTCCCGGTGGTATAGCTTGAAGCAAGTTTTGGCCCGTGAGGTAGGACGCAAGAATAGGCGCTGTGGTACCGAACGCGAGGGCGATGGCCGTGAAAGATGTGTTAAGAGCCTGGGCGATCGGTGCAACCTCGAACTTTGCTTGGTTGAGTGCGGGGTCATCAAGTTCTACACGTCCCAAGTAAGCCCACAGAAGTCCAAGTGCTTTTCTTCGAGCACCGCCGTCCAGATCTTCTAGTACAGTCCTATCCTTTGCAGATAGACCGCCAGCTAGGGGGGTTGCAGTGCCCTCGGCAAGGATTCTCGACTCCAGCTTCCCGAGCCCCGATTCAGCCTTGACGCCCTTCAAAGAGCGCTGGAATTCAACGCCGGTACTCAAAGCGCTAACGATGCCTCCTTCTTCAAGACCTTCGTCGTATTCTCGGAAGAGGTTGTTGGCGCTCTCAATTAGGACCTTCTCCTTGGACATTCGTTGTGTACCATACCACCAGCTTCCCACGAGATATGGCAGCAAAACTCCCAGCAGGGCTGCATAAACCAGGATAACATATTTTCCGTTGCCATCAGCAACAATGAACTTTGGTAGTGCAATACCAATAGAAAAGCCTTGCTTGCCGTCTGGGTGGCCAAATTGGATGTAATTATTCCGGATTTCCTCGTCCGTGAGTGCTTTGTAGGCCTTTGTGAGTTCGACGAAATAGTCGTTCAGAGATTCGAGTGTCTGGTTCTTCGCAGGATCAGGTCTGATCTTATCGGGGTGGAATTTAAGGGAGAGGCGTTTGTAGTGAGACTTGATCTCTTTCTCTGTCGCAGACTAATTTGCTGTCAGTTATCAAGTTCCAAGTTGCTGAATGGATTTGCATACATCTGAAATACCCAGGATGTCGTATGGGTTCCATATCTTGGGTACTGTTCTTGCCGTAACATAATATAAGTAGCACATCAAAGCTATAATCGCCCATCCCGCAATAACTGTAATTATGCGCTTCATCTTCCGCTCCTTCTTCTTCTGCGCCTTCCTTTGACTATCGATAAGGTCTGCGTGCTCTGGTCGGTAGTCTGTTTTTATTCGAGGCGCCGTGGCTCCGGGATCTGAGCTGGGCTTGAGAACATTGTAGGTCAAGGGAACTGTAACGAGGCCAACGAGGGTGGCGATGAAGATGGGGAAAAATTGTCCCTATGTATCATCAGTATTTGGTGAAGCTCCGCGAAGGACGGGCATACCTGTTCATCGTAAGAGTAATCTGTCCCACTCATCTTGGTGGAATTTGGTCGGGAAGACCTGCGCAGGGGGAGATGCTTGCGCGCAAGCTGGTATCTGGCCGGAATAAGACTTGGGGAATTAAATAATGCGTCCAAAAGGATATTCAAGGACAGCAGTGGGTTGAAGAATTAAAAGGCGGGAGTGCGGTTGCTTTAAAGGAGGGTTAAAGTCGCAGAAAGAGCGAGATATTTGAAATTCGGCATCGAGCGAGGTGGCTTCTCCAAAGGCCAAAGTTTCTTGACAAGGATCAAGGTCGCGCTTTCGCTTTCGCTGCCCGCTAAGCTCCTTTGGCTCTTGGGCCACCTACTCAAATAGAACCTCCGCCTCCTCTTGTCCACTCCATCTCAGCCTCACCTCAATGTTAATCTAAATCTGGATTGAGAAGCTCATGGAATTTAAAAGTCTGAATTTTATGGCTAGCTAATGTATCACTTTTTTTACCCCTCTGATTCACAATTTTCGGAAAAGACACGTACGTCTCCTTTTTGGTGGCTTTAGCTAGGGAGTGCTTACCTAGCTCCAACCATAAGT